>Ga0114129_10012774_pt1 | contig 11954 bp, 5 predicted proteins | sample RhiMetdeltSRZDD1_FD_80071 | JGI IMG/M metagenome (GOLD analysis project Ga0114129, IMG submission 80071) | Populus rhizosphere microbial communities from Tennessee, USA - Rhizosphere MetaG P. deltoides SRZDD1 (version 2) (version 2) | ecosystem: Host-associated > Plants > Roots > Rhizosphere >... | reverse complement strand
TCTCCAGCCAGCGCCGGATGAGCGGGTAGGTGACAGAGAATTTCCCGTAAATTAACCGGTCACCATCATCGCCAGCGCAGGAAATCTTGTCACCGCCTGCCGGACAGAGACCACTTAAGTGACCGACTAATCGGGCTGAGCTGTCGAACAGGCCCGATCCACTCGATTTCTCTGCAACCCCGCCCCTGGTTATATCAACGATGTGATACTCGTCATCAAATCCGCAATCATTCCTATCACTGGGTTGGACGAAGACGACCTTCTTGTACGTGCCGTTCGGATGATGAATCCCATAGGAATTGCCATCTGCCCCACCCGTAGACCACCCAGCCATCGTCACTCCCGTCGGGACCGCTCCATTGAGCCGCAGAAACGTCATGTCATTACCGCCCTGCCCATTAAACGCCACTTCGACGCCGCCCGAGAGACGGGGCAGCAAATGCAGGGTGGGGATCGTGCCGGTGGCCGGGTCGCGCTGATATAGAAACAGCGCCTCGACAGTATTCACATTGGCTGCCGTGATCCCGCAATGGTTAGCTGTCAGGAAATACGGCACATCGGTCTCTCCGTCCAGATCGTTGAGCAACGTGCCGGAGCAGTAGGAGATGAAATCACCCTTGCCATCGATGTAAGTAATCAGGCCGATGGCATCACGCGCGAAGGGATCGACGTTCTCTTGCATCACATCGAGGAAGCAAGGGTGCTCTCCCGGGTCTAGTGCTCGCGGCTGAAACCCGGCTAAAGGGTCCTTGTCATAGTGCATCAACTCGGCAATCTCCAACTGGGGTTTCCCCTTGCCGGAGAATTCGATGAAGGCCGTATCGCCGGGCAGCGACATCGTCCAGAAATCGCCGTTCCGCTGTGGCCCCTTGCCGCTGAAAGGGCCGAGCGTAATGACTTCGCCCCCGTAACGGGCATAAATGATCGCCGAGGCATTGCCAATGTCGAAATTGATGAAGCGCAACCGAAGGTAGAGCGCTCCGGGAGAACGCAGGGCCATTGCCCAAACGTTCTTCTCTCCATTGGACGCGACATTGACAAACGAATCGGGTCCGAAGGCCCGGCCGACCGATCGCACTATGCCTACTCGTGGCGATTTGGGTACGCGAGCCTGACGCGCAATGGCGCCCTTCTCATCGGCAGCCGCAAGCTGTGCAACGCTCACTTCGCCCAGGCTGAAGAAATTCTTGCCGTCTTGAATGGCATCCGCCAGATGCAGACTGACTGGCTGCGGCGGTCTGTTGACCGTCCTTTCCTTTCTGACAGACGCTCTGTCGCCATCTTTCCCGATAATGGGTTGCTGGCCGAAGGCATCCACGTTGAATAACCACAGTCCAACCAAAGTTAAAAGAAGAGTTTTCTTTTTGGCGCTCATGACATCCCTCCTTATTGCAACGTGACCAGCACAAGGACCAGTCCCTTGCCTTCTTTCAAACCGGTCATGGCTTTGCCGATGATCGCGCCATGCGCTTTCACGGGATCAATGGCCTTCGTGGCGTGGCCAGGCACGGACGACGTGGTCAGCAGATCACCGGGTTCGATGGCTCCCTGCGAAGCGTCAGCCCAGCAGTAAACGCGCCCGGTTAGCGCTACCGGATGTTGCCCGTCAGCGAGCGTGCCATCCTGCCCCATCATCATCCCCGGCTTGACGCCGCCCGCGCCGCTGATGATGCCCGCCACGCGGCGGTCATAAGCCTGCGTGCTGAGTCGAAGTTTGCCGGGGTTGGCCGGATCGATCGAAACCACCATTCCGGCATCCACCTTCGCCGGCATTTCACTCGCCGTCGCCGCGTTGATATCGAAGTTTTCGGCGAAGTCTGCGCCGCCTGTGACGATCAGCGAGCTGACGAACAGGCTCATATTCTTACCGCTCGCGCTGTTCCACAGTGCGACGTTGGTGATGTTCGGGTTCGAACTCCCCAACTGAACATCGCTGCCGTATCCATCGCCGCCGAGGTAAGCCTGCTCATCGCCTGCGCCGTCAACCCTCAAAAAGCTGCCCGCCACATGCAATTTAGCCTGCGGGTAAGGCGTGCCGAGGCCGACGTTGCCAGTGGGCTTGATGATCATCACTGGATTCCATTGCAGAGCAATCTGGTTGGGAGGCCGATAGCCCTGGAAGAAAGTCAAATCGCCGTGGGCGCTCTGAAACCGGTGGCTGAATAGGTCGGGGCTGTTCAAATCTGCGAACGTCGCGAATGGTTCATAGCCTTGAATCGACAACGCGTTCTGCCCTTCAATCGTCAGACGGCTCGATGTCGGGGAACTCGTCCCGATGGCGACATTACCGCCTGTATCCTGTAGGACGACTTTGCCCGTTGCGGCAGCAGAACGAATATACCAGTCGCCGGTGGAGCCCCAGTGAACGTGCGATTGACTTGACCCTTTACTGGCGTCCGGTTGAAACCGCAATGTTCCTGCCAGATCTGCGCTGCCGACAATGTGCAAACGACCGCTGGGAATCGTTGTCCCCAGGCCGATGTTGCCGTTCAGCTCGGTCATCACAGAATTGCCAAGGTCAGTGAAAGAAGTGAATTTGGCGATCTGCCCTCCAGTACCGGCGGTAATCGCCGTCGGGGTCTTCGTGTCTGTTGTTTGATTCAGCGTTTCCGTCTCAACGCCGCGCTCGCCTGCCTCAGGCTTTTGGCTCTCGGTGCGCTGTTCGAACGTGCGTCCGCCGTTCGATGTCGTTCCGGCTATGACGCCGTCTTCGTCTCTGGCCATAATCAATTCGGCTCCGACGCCAGTGTTGTCCTGGCTGGTCACCCAGAGTCTGTCCGCGCCGTCGCGGTCTTTCGCGCGGTCAACGATAAAATGGCCGCGCCGCACGCGCGTTGTCTCCATCCCGGTCTCTTTGATCGACAGCGCATAGGCATACAGTCCGCTCTTGATCGTCTCGCCAGTAGCATTTTGAAACGGCCAGTTGATTTCGTTGGCAATAACCGGCCCGCTGTCAAAAACCACTTCGCCCCATTGGTCGAAGACCTGCAGTTGCATCTGCTCAATCGCTTTCTGCGCCGTGAAGCGCGCCTGGCGCTGTTGAACGATGATCGTCACGTCCTCAGATATTGGCGTGATATTGCGGTTAGACTGTGGCTCGGCCTTCCTGTCCTGCGCCATGGCAATCGGGGCGTGGAGCAGAGCGCACAGCAGAATTGCGATCAGACGTTTGGTGAGATACATAGATACTTTCTTGTCCTCCTTGGAATTTTCAAGTCAGAGTTATCAATCAGGGCCGTTAGCAGACCGGCCTCGTTGCCAATTTCCTGTTGCGTTGGAGGAAGACGAGAAAAGGGTGGGCGTATTACCATCGGCGAAAACGGCGAGAAAATATTTTTTTCTTGCCGTTTTCTTGATCCGTTTCGCCGCCGTCGTTACAATGCCTAATCCTCAGGAGGAGCCTTTATGCGATACACTCAGCGTTACTGGACACGGGTCATTACCCTGGTTTGCATTCTCTTCTCAGTAGCCATAGCTCAAGACGGACCTCGCGGAGAACGCGCAGGCATCGCCTCGGCGGTTGAAGAGGCAGCTTTGCGCACGCTGGCCGGGGAGTTTTACGCCGCCTATGCAAGAAAGGATATGGATGGTCTCCTGCGGCTGTGGAGCGCGAAATCTCCCGAACTCGCCTCGCGCCGAACGGTAATGCAAAAGTTCTTCGCCGAGCACGAGAAGATCGAGTTGAAAGGGTTGGCAATCCGCAAAGTGACGATAGATGGCTGGAAGGCGAACCTGCGCGTGGATGTCGAGATGAGTGCGATTGAGAACAAAACGGGAAAGCCTGCCGCTGGTTTCGGACCGATGAATCGATCGCTGCATTGCGCCATGGAGGAGGAGAAGTGGAAGGTATGGCGAGAAGAATCAGCAGCGGTAGATCTCGCCGCCATCCTCATTGCGACCAAAACAGCGCAGGAACGCGCTACCTTGCTGGCGGAAGAGAAGAGCTTGGCGTCTGTGGAACTGCGGAAGGCCTTGATGGGGCAAGGTGACCAACTCCGATTACAAGGTCGCTACCCGCAGGCGCTTATCATTTATCAATTTGCTCATGATATCGCAGAGAACATTGGTGACCGGCAAGGGATTGCTGCTTCGCTGAACAATGCCGGCTTGGTCTATCGGATGCAAGGTGACTACGGCTTGGCAAAGGACTATTTCCAGAGAAGCTTGCACATCCATCAGGAACTGGGAAACAAGGACGGAGTCGCCCGATCTCTGAATAACATCGGGCTGGTTTATGCCTTGCAGAGCGATCGCGGCCCGGCCTTGGAGTACTTCCGGAAGAGTTTGGTTCTCAAACAAGAACTGGGAGACAAAGCTTCGATCGGCGGCACGCTGACCAGCATCGGAGCTATCTATTACCTTCAAGGTGATTTCGTCCAGGCGATGGAGTTTTACCGAAAGGGCTTGGAATTGAGTGAAGCAGCAAGGGACAAGGCAGGAATGGCGCAAGCGCTGAATAACATCGGCATCACCCATCAATCGCAGGTCGCCTACAGCATGGCGCTGGAAACTTATCGGAAGAGTCTAAAACTGCGTCAGGAGATAGAAGATAAGCCGGGAATAGCGGCGACCTTGGCCAATATGGGGACCGTCTACCGCTTGCAGGGCAATTATAGTTTGGCGATGGACTGTTACCATAAGAGCCTGAAGTGGATTGAGGAATTAGGCATCAAAGAGGAGATGGCCGCAACCTTCAGCAATATTGGGATTATCCATGCTTTGCAAGGTAACTCTGAATTGGCGCGTTTTTTTTATCAGAAGAGTTTGGACATAAAAGAAGAGCTGAAGGATAGCGCGGGGGTGTCCAGAACCCTGGGGAATTTTGGCGCTCTCTATCGCAGGCAAGGAAATTATGACTTGGCTAAGGAGTTTTATCAGAAGAGTCTGGCGCTCGCCGAAGCCCTAAAGAATAAAGAAATGATCGCCACTAGCCTGGGGAACCTCGGTAATACGCATCTCAGTCAAGGCTACTATGACTTGGCCATGGAGCATTATCAAAAAAGCCTGACGCTGAGTGAGGAATTAGGGATCAAAGACCAGATCGTCAGGAATCTGAACGGGATCGGGCAATCTCACCGCTGCAAGGGCAATTATGCGCAAGGCCTGGAGTCTGCCGAACGCGCAGTAACCATCGCCAGACAAACCGAGGATGGAGAACAGCTCTTTGGTTTGCTCACAACCATGGGGCAAATTTATGCGGCTCTTCAACAAAACGCCCGGGCCTACCAATCGTTTGAAGAGGCCATTACCGTCATCGAGTCTCTTCGCGCCCGTGTCGCAGGTGGCGACCAGGAGCAACAGCGATTCTTCGAAGACAAGCTCACTCCCTACCAAGGCATGGTCGAGTTGCTAGTGGTTCAGAACCAATCCGTCACTGCGCTCGCCTACGCCGAACGCGCCAAAGCGCGCACGTTACTCGATGTGCTGCGCAGTGGTCGAATCAGCGTCACTAAAGCCATGACCGCGGAAGAACAAGAGCAGGAACGAGGATTCAACAATCGCCTCGTCTCGCTTAACACGCAGATTTCGCGCGAGAATATACGCCCACATCCCGACGCGGCTCGCCTCAACGATCTCAAAGCCCAACTGCAACAAGCACGACTGGATTACGAGGCGTTCCAGACCAGTCTTTACGCGGCTCATCCTGAGTTGAAAACGCAGCGCGGCGAAGCGGAACCGCTGACGTTGGAACAGGCGCGTAGCCTGCTGCCTGATGCGCGATGCGCTCTGCTGGAATATGTGGTGACGGATGAGAAGACCTATCTCTTCGCGCTGACTGGAAATGCCGCCGGGAAAGCCATCGAGCTGAAAGTTTATCCGCTGGAGATCAAAGGTCATGACCTGGGCGATCGCGTCTCGAAGTTCCGTGAGGTACTGGCACAAGGCAGTCCGGGTTTTCGCCAACCGGCGCGTGAACTCTACGACCTGCTGCTCAAACCGGCGGCAGCGCAGTTACAGGGCAAAACATCGCTCGTCATCGTCCCGGATGGCACGCTCTGGGAACTGCCCTTTCAGGCGTTGTTGACCGCTCCCAATCGTTATTTGATTGAAGACAGCGCCATCGCTTATGCGCCGTCGCTCACGGCGTTGCGTGAAATGATCCTTTTGCGCAACAGGAAGAGGGATTCGACAGAATCCTCGACGCTGCTGGCCTTCGGCAATCCGGCGCTGGGCAAACAAACCATCGCGAGGGCCCGGTTGGTATTGATGGACGAGAAGCTTGATCCGCTGCCCGAAGCTGAAAGACAGGTCAACGAACTAAGACGGATATACGGCGCAGCAAAAAGCAGAGTGTACACCGGGGCGGAAGCCCGCGAGGAGCGCGCCAAGGCCGAGGCTGGCGCTTATCGCATTCTGCACCTGGCCACTCACGGGGTCCTCAATGACGTTAGCCCGATGTATTCACGCGTCCTGTTGTCGCAGACTGAAGGCGACGCCAATGAAGACGGACTGCTCGAAGCCTGGGAGATCATGAAGATGGATTTGAAAGCCGACTTGGCCGTGCTCTCAGCATGTGAGACCGCGCGCGGTCGTGTCGGGGCAGGCGAGGGGATGATCGGCCTGTCGTGGGCCTTGTTCGTCGCCGGATGTCCGGCAACTGTGGTCAGCCAGTGGAAAGTTGATTCGGCCAGTACGACCGAATTGATGATCGAGTTTCATCGTCAGCTTCAATCGCAAGGGACGAATCCGCCCGGTAGCTTCAGCGCCGCACGTGCTTTGCGCGAAGCCGCATTGAAGTTACAACGCACAGCGAAGTATCGCCATCCGTTTTATTGGGCCGGCTTCATAGTATCTGGAAAGGGTTTCTAAGAACGAAGTGCAAATGGATTTACGGGATGGGGAGGAGTTTACGCTCGCTACCGCTCGCGGTACCGATCCGTATAAGCAATTGCACACCGCTCTAGTCAGTTTCCAGATCAGTTATAGTTATCTTTTTGCTCTGAGGCTGTCCAATAAATTCCGGGCTACAGCAGATTGCGGGTTAGCGCGCAACAGAGCTTGTAACTCACGCTCGGCATCATCGAGCAGCCCGGCCTGTGCGTACAGAATGCCCAACGTCAGATGCGAGTCCGCAGCAGCGCCTTTCGCGATCGCCAATTTATTCACTCTTGCTTGATCGAGAATCATAAATCTCGCTTCAGGCGCGGGCTTGACGGGTGAGACAACACCTTTGTCGCCTACGCGCGCCGTCACCTGCCAGGAATAAATCCGCCCGCGAGCGAGCGGGCGCGTCACGGTCCAAGAAGTTTCAGAGAGTTGCGGGCTGGCGGCTACTTCATTGAAGTCTGCATCATAGATCTTGACCACATAACTGTTGGCTCCGCCCAGCGCGTGCCAGCGAAAAGTCGGGCGGTCGCTCATCTCCACCACGCCGACTGGACTGAACAGCGCAAAAGGATGCCCTTCATCAGCAGGCCCCTGCAACACGCTCGATCTTCCGATCAACTCCGCCAGGATCCGCGGCGTCTCGATCTGCTGCGCTGTTAATGTCTGTTTAATCAGATATTGAAAAAGCGGCGCCACGCCCGCCACGTTGCCGTCCTTATCCAGCGTCACCTGCCCGGCGCCGTCGTTCAGCGCCACGACAATCGACGAAGAGAATGGGCCGGAGGATTTGAGTTGCGCCAGTTGGTTCTGAAGTTCCGTCACCGAGGCATTAGCGGCCTGATAAGCCTGTTTGAGTTTTTCGATCTCCTGCTGCTGTTGATCGAGCGCCATCTGCAATCGGGAGTTCTGTGATCTCAAGGTGGCTGCCCAGAACAGGAGTGCGATGATCAGTCCGAGGCTGACAAGTCGGAATGGAAGCGCAAGGGCGTTCGAGCGCCAGAACGCTCGGACCCCTTCCCACATTCCCAGCGCCTTTTCAGCTGGCGACGGCGGAACAACCGGCGCATATTCCTTGACTGGGTAGGTGGCCATCCTCGTTGCGAACGCTCGCAGTTCTTTCACCTCGGCGTTGCAGTGGGCGCATAATTCCAAATGGCTGTCGGCGATCTCTCGATCTATCGGATTGAGTTCTCCATCGACATATGCCGCCAAGCACTCATAAGCCAGATGAGTCATTTCGGTCGCCGCCAGCTCCACGCGCAGTGAGTTCGCCGTTGATACCTCGCGCGGTTTGTCGCTGAGGCGAAGACGGCACTTTTCGCAGCCCGCCAGGTGATCGTCGGCCTGCAGCAATTCTGCCGGCGACAGAGTTTGCCGCTGGTACCGTTCGATGAGGTGTTCGGAAAAATGTTCGTTCATTTTCCAGGACGTCCTTATGCCCACCTTTTGTTAAAAGGGAAAGGCGCGTTTTCCGATCGGATATTACCGCCCGCCAAAATTATTTTCCCATTCCGATCGTTTTCATTCTTCGTGCCAGACGTTCGCGCGCGCATTTGCGGAAATTGATCACCTGCTGGCGGGAGCAACCGAGCAAATCGGCGATGCCCGCGTCATCGAGCGGCAGACGCGGCCACAAATGGGCAAACTCTTCAGCTTCCATTTCCAGCGCCGCGGCTATGCGACGCAAGGTAGCGACTCCAGCGATGGGTAATAACGCCGCCACGCCTGCGCCCTGTTCATCTTTCAGGTTGAGCAGCAGCGCTATCCGTTGGCGGACCGGCAACAAGCAAATCTCCTCCCACAACCACTTCAAAAAAAGACGCTGCTCGACTTCGGTCGCGACGTCCGGGCCGCGGTCGGCCAAGACTGCGAACGGATCGATTTCTTCATCGCCGGCGCGAGATCGTTCCACGCTGTCCTTGACACCCCACAACGCCGCGACAATCCCGACCAGATCGTCCAATTCGACTGGGTGATTGGTATGATTGAAAATCGCGGCTATAAGATCAGCCGGATTCGCAGCCTGAAAATCTCCACGCAGCGCCGCGAATTCGAGCGCAGCCGACGGATTATTGAGCAATTGTCGCAGCCGGTCGCTGCGCGTCTGCGCCGTTGTCCGCCCACGCCACGCGGCAAATCCGCCGATAAGATCGCCGCCCTCATTTTCCCACAGCGCCAGACTGGACTGATGAGTCAGCAAGTAGCGCAATTTGTTTTTCAGATTGTGTCGCCGCGGGTATTTGAGCCGCAGGTATTCGTAACAGGTGTGATAAGAGACAACGGCGACATAGCCGCGAAGATCGCTGATCACTTTGTCCTTCCGGTTCGTCTTTAACTCCTTAAAACGAGCCAGCAGTTGAACTAACGTTTCGTTGTAAAGGTCTTCGGCATCCTGGTTGGTTGAAACGCGTCCCTGGCGATCGAGGCCGGCGCGCAGCTTGGACCTGATGACTCGCCTGATCACCGGCTCGATGTGCTCAACGAGCAGGGCGGCGAGCAGGCGATCTGAATCCGCTTCCTGCTTGGCGTGGATGTAAGGCAACAAAAGCGCGTCAATGTCCTGTCGGTCCATAATTCCTGGAAGCCGCCTGCAAATGGGTGATCAGCGATCCTTGAAGATTATTGTCGAGTCTGAGCCAAGTACTCGTGTTGCTCTCTTCCATCGGGGGCGACGAGGATAGTCTGTCCATCTCCATTTGTCATTTTCCATCGGTTGTTATGCTGCCATATGCCATATGCCCATATGGTAGGATACGAGACCGAAAAAAAGTAGAGGAGATGGCCGAAACTGAGCCAAATCAAGATGATGCCAGTAAGGGTTGTAAGGTGACGTTGAGGGGCAAGTGAGATTTGTGGAGAGCCTCTTCAAGGTTGCCGCCTAACGAGAGGTCGGGACCGGGCTCTTTTTCGTCCTCACCCATTCTTTGCAACAGAACCAGAAGTACCGTGTCTTCAGGCCGCCGTTTAGTTCCCGATGAATCGCTTCGTGGTTAAAAAGCTCATTGATCTCATATTTGCGGATAAAAGTTGTCAGGTGTCAGGCGAATATTTCCTGAACCGGTTTGAAGTCGACGTATTTCGTTCCCGAAGCCGGTTCGACGTAATGGAACGCCCTTCCCGAAGGCGTGCTATCGATTCGCTTCGTCCAATCAATGCCCATCGCCGAGTAGATCGTGCAGGCGATGTCTTCCATATAGATTGAGCGGCCGCCCGACCAGCCGAAGTCAACGATCTTCCCGCCCGCTTCGTCGGTCTTGCCGATGACGGCGCCGCGCTTGACGCCGCCGCCCGCCAGCATTCCCGAATGGACATGCATGTAATGTTCGCGTCCCTTGCGCGTTTCGCTGATCTGCCCCGTCGTACGGCCGAACTCGCTCATCGCAATAACCAGCGTCTCGTCGAGCAGCGTCTTGCCCGGACTGTGTTTCGATGGAATGCCGTCGAGGTCTTTGATCAAGTTGCTGAACGCGACGTCGAGTTCGCGGATCAACACCGGATGGTTGCGCGAGCCTTCCTTGTAGATATTGCCGTGGTGGTCCCAGCCTCCGTGACTGGCCATAATGAACCGCGTTCCGGCGTCGGCTCGAAATAGATTGCGCGCGAGGATCAGACTGTTACCGATGGAGCTGGCGCCATATCGTTTCTTGTCTTCATCAGTAATTGTCATCACTTCCGGCACGCGCGGGTCGTTCATAATCGCCCACGCGCCGCGATAGTATTCGTTGTAATCGCTGAAGCTGCGGTCTGTATGGCCATGGCCGCTGCGTAGCGCGCCGTCCAACCGCTGCAATCGCTCCCAGCGGCGTTTGAAGGTCTCTTCCATTCCTTTCTGCGGCGCCAGGTTCGGCGGGCCGTCGCCGATCGCCAGGCTCAGGGGGCCGAACTCCGCCGAAAGGAATCCCTGATTGATCAGCCCGGCCTGATTGCCCGCCATATTCATCGAGATGAAGGCGGGCAGCGAATCACTAGACTTGCGTTGTTTCGCCTGTTCGTAACACACCGTCGCTCCAATGGCTGGAACCTCCTTTGCGAGCGCAAGGTTCAGCGGATGACCCGTCTGGATATAGTACTGCGCGCGGCCATGCACTGCGTCCCAGGCCGTGAAGCTGCGCACAACGGTGATCTTATCGAGCACGCCGGACAGGTTCTTGAACAGCCCGACGGGGAGCTTCAGGTCGCCCGAAAAGCTGCGAATGTCGAAATAATTCGGCGTCCATGGGCCTTCTTTAGCGTCGAGGGTGTCTATCTGGCTCATGCCGCCCTCGATGTTGATAAACAGGACCTGCCGCGCCGTGGCCATAGGTCTGACTTTCTCCTGGGCACGGACGTTGAACGGGCGGAAGGTATTGAGATAACCGCCAACCAGAGTGACGCCGCCGACGCGCAGCAATTCGCGCCGCGTTAGCATTGGGATGTTCCGTTCATTATTATTCATGGCTCTATGCACCTCAGTAGTTGAAGACGAAATCGAGCTTGTTCAGCAGACCCCAGTGCAGGTCTTCAGCTCCCTGCTTGCGATCCTTCTCGAGCCACTCGATCGCAATCTGTTTCTCCTGCGCCAGCGGGTAGCGCGACAGCGTCGCCAGATAAAGCTCATCCACAATCTCCGCGCCGCTCTTTGCCGATTTCACCATTTGATCAACCAGGCTGCCGTCGGCGGCCGTCACGCGCCGCGTCACAAAGGGGCTGTTCATCAACATCATCGCTTGCAGGATTGAACCGACCGATTGGCGATCAAACTGCTCTCGGTTGGCCTGCCCGAAAGTGCGCAGGAAATTCTTCGCCTCGCCGTTGTTGATGTCTTCGGGCGATGCGGCCTCGGTCCAGAAACGCGCCGGGGAGATCGGCGTGTCGTACACGTAATCTTTGCGCCTGTAATTGCCGAAGACCTGGGTGGCCTGCGAAATCGCGTCGTGAATCTGCTCGGCGGTCAGCAGCTTGACGAAGTGGCGGGCGAAGTACGGCGTGTAACGCTCCTTCCACTCGCCGTCGAAGCGCGAAGAGAGCTGATATGCGCTCGACCGCGAGATCGTTCGCATCAAGTGTTTCAGACTGAAGCGATTTGTCGCGAAATCTCGCGCCAGCGCATCGAGCAGCTCGGTATTCGTCGGCTGGCGCGTCCACGG
>Ga0114129_10012773_pt1 | contig 11954 bp, 2 predicted proteins | sample RhiMetdeltSRZDD1_FD_80071 | JGI IMG/M metagenome (GOLD analysis project Ga0114129, IMG submission 80071) | Populus rhizosphere microbial communities from Tennessee, USA - Rhizosphere MetaG P. deltoides SRZDD1 (version 2) (version 2) | ecosystem: Host-associated > Plants > Roots > Rhizosphere >... | reverse complement strand
GAGCGGGTTGGATTCAGCCCAGGTAAGACTGCCGCTGGTCAACCAAACGTTCGCGGGCGAGGACTTCGTACCGGCCCATGTCAGCTTTGTGCCTGACGGCGACCTGATTGCGAAGTTAAAAAACCTGGCGACGGAAAATGGACGTTCGCTCCCGATCCTGCTTCAAGCCACGTGGCAGTTGTTTCTGTGGAGGTTGACCGGCCAATTGAGTATCACGATTGGCGTCGTCCATGACGGCCGGACCTACGAAGGGCTGGACAGACTGCCGGGCCTCCTGGCCAGGATGCTGCCTCTAACTTGCCATTTCGCGAACGACCTCAGTTTCGCTGACTTGCTGGAGCAGGTCAGCCGGGCCGCCGTAGAGAACCAACAGTGGCAGGATTATTTCAACCTGGACCATCTGGCCCAGAACTTCATCGACAATCCCCCACGCGCACCTTTCTTTCCGCTTGGCTTTGAGTTCTCCGATCCACCAGCGAGCTTCAATTCCGCCGATCTGAAATGGACACTCTGCAAACAACAGGTCTACCCCGACCGCTTCGTACTCAAGTTGCATTGCGTTCGCACAGCCGCCGGGAACTTGCGCGTAGTCTTTCATTACGACAGCAGCGAACTGGAACTGGAAATCGTCGAGAACCTGGGGCGCAATTATTTGAGACTCTTGACGAGCCTGGTCGCGGACCCGCTTGCGTTGATCGGCCGGCTCGAGATCGTCGACCACGGCGAACGCGAAAGGTTGGTGCGTGAGTTCAATAACACCAGCATCGATTTTCAAACGGCGGCGGGCATTCACGAATTGTTTGAGCAGCAGGTGAAACGGACGCCCGGCGCCGTGGCCGTGGTCTACAACGGCGATCAACTAACTTACGCTGAACTGAATGCCCGGGCGAACCAACTGGCGCACTACCTGACCGAACTCGGCGTAACCCGTAACACGCTGGTCGGTCTGTTGATGGAACGGTCACTGACGATGGTGGTCAGCTTGCTCGGCGTGCTGAAGGCCGGTGCGGCTTATGTCCCGCTCGACCCGTCGTACCCGATGGAGCGCTTGCAACTGATGATTGACGACGCGCGCAGTCCCGTGCTGCTGACGCAGGAAGAATTGCTGAAAGCGGCGGCGTCGAATCTGGCGACGGCGACGCGCGTGGTCGGTGTGGACCACGACTCGGAGCAGATAGCGCGCTACAGCGTTGACAACCCCGCCGCGCAAACGACCCCTGACGACCTGGCCTACGTCATCTACACGTCCGGATCGACGGGCCGTCCCAGGGGGGCGATGATTCCGCACCGGGCGATCACTAATCACATGCTCTGGATGCAGCACTGTTTCCCGCTTACCGCTGAAGATCGAGTGCTGCAAAAGACGCCGTTCAGCTTCGACGCATCGGTGTGGGAGTTCTACGCGCCGCTGCTAAGTGGGGCGGTGTTAATAATGGCCGCGCCCGGCGTGCAGCTGGAGGTCAGTGTGCTGGCGAAGGTGATCGTTAAAGAGCGAGTAACGGTATTGCAGGGAGTGCCGTCGTTGCTGCGCGTGCTCGTGGAGGAGGAGGCGCTGCGACACTGCCGCGGAATGTTGCGGCGCGTGTTTAGTGGCGGCGAGACATTGACCAGGGAGTTAGCCGAAGCCTTGCGAGAGCGGACAGGCGCTACGGTTTACAATCTTTATGGACCAACCGAGACGACGATCGATGCAACCTGGTGGATGTATGAGAGCGGCGAGGGCGACACTGTTCCAATCGGCAGGCCGATTGCCAACATGCAGGCCTACATATTGAACGAGGAGATGCGGTTGGCGCCGCTGGGAGTGGCGGGCGAACTCTATCTTGGGGGCGCAGGCTTAGGCCGCGGCTACCTGGACCAACCCGCGCTGACGGCGGAAAAGTTCCTGCCCGATCCGTTTAGTGGCGAGCCGGGCCGCCGTTTATACCGGACAGGAGATCTGGTCCGGTACTTGTCTAACGGGGAGATTGAATACCTGGGCCGAAACGATCAGCAGTTGAAGTTGAGAGGCTTCCGTATCGAATTGGGAGAGATCGAAGCGGTACTCGAACAGCATGCTGGTGTGAAAACAGCGGTCGTAACTCTCTACGAAGGCGCACGGGGACAGAGCTGCCTGCTGGGTTACGTAGTCGTCACTCCGGAGTCGTTGCCCAGCAACAATGAACTGCGCTCTTACTTGAAAGCGCGGCTGCCGGACTACATGGTGCCGCAGATGTTCATGGTGCTTGACGCTCTTCCGCTCCTGCCAAACGGCAAAGTCGATCGTCGTGCGCTGCCTGCGCCCGGCTCTATGCGTCCCGACCTCGAAGCGATCTATGTTGCTCCCCACACCGAAATACAGGAAGTGCTGGCGGCGATCTGGTCGCAAGTGCTTGGGATCGAGCAGGTCGGAATTCACGATAACTTCTTCGACCTTGGCGGCGATTCGATTCGCAGCGTGCGAATGGTTGCCCTGGCGAAAAAGCGCGGGCTCAACTTTACAGTCCAACAGGTCTTCCGCAATCAGACTATTGCCCGGCTGGAGCGTGGCTCCGTCCTGCCTGGCAATCTCAATCAGTAATTCCACCATGGACCACGTCATCGAAGGCATCGCCGTCATCGGCATCGCGGGTCGTTTTCCGGGAGCGAAGAACGTTGCCGAGTTCTGGCGCAACCTCTGCGACGGCGTCGAGTCGATCTCGTTCTTCACAGACGAGGAGTTGATCGCGGAGGGAATCGATCCCGCGCAGGTGCGCGCGCCTGACTACGTGAAGGCGAAGGGCATGCTCGAAGACGTTGAGCTTTTTGACGCTTCATTTTTCGGCTACAGCCCGCGCGAGGCGGAGATTCTCAACCCGCAGCATCGCGTCTTTCTCGAATGTGCGTGGGAAGCGCTCGAAGTCGCTGGTTATGGCTCGGGGCGCAACGCCGGCGCGGTGGCCGTGTTTGCGGGCGGCAGCGCGAACACTTACCTGCTCAACATCCTGTCTACCCCTGGTTTACTCGAGTCGGTTGGTTTCTTCAACGCCATGCTGGGCAATGAACGCGATTGTCTGACGACTCGCGTTTCCTATGAAATGAATTTGAAGGGACCGAGTCTGAACGTGCAGACAGCGTGTTCCACTTCGCTCGTGGCTGTGCATCTCGCTTGTCAAAGTCTGCTGGACTACCAGTGTGATATGGCCCTGGCTGGAGGCATCTCGATCACGACGCCGCAAAAGAACGGCTACCTGTTTCAGGCCGGAAGCATTTTATCGCCCGATGGACATTGCCGCGCCTTCGATCACCGGGCGCAAGGCACTGTCAGCGGCAACGGCGTCGCGATCGTCGTGCTCAAGCGCTTGAACGATGCGCTGCGCGACGGCGACTCGATCCTCGCCGTTGTCAAAGGCTCAGCCATCAACAACGACGGCTCACTTAAAGTCGGCTTCACTGCTCCGAGCGTGGAGGGACAGGCACTGGTGATCGCCGAAGCACAATCGGTTGCTGGTGTTTCAGCCGACAGTATCGGCTACGTGGAGGCGCATGGGACAGGAACAACGCTTGGCGATCCGATCGAAGTTGCAGCATTGACGCGAGCTTTTCGTGTTTCGACGGGGCGCCGTGGGTTCTGTGCGCTCGGATCGGTCAAGAGCAACCTCGGGCATCTGGATGCAGCGGCCGGGGTGACCGGACTGATCAAGACAGTCCTCGCGTTGCGGGACAGAAAAATACCGCCGAGCTTAAATTTCGAGCGTGCCGGTGAGGAATTGAAACTGGACCAAAGCCCGTTTTACGTCAACACGGAATTGCGAGAGTGGCAGAGCGACAGTGGCGTGCCAAGGCGAGCGGGCGTGAGTTCGTTCGGCATGGGCGGGACCAACGCCCACGTCATTGTTGAAGAAGCTCCTGTGCAGTCGCCGTCGAGCGTTTCAATGAGGCCGTACCAACTGTTGACGCTGTCGGCGAACAGCGAGCAGGCGTTGGATCAGGCGACGGCGAACCTGTTGCAACACCTGAAACATCATCGCGATCTGAATCTGGCTGACGTGGCTTACACGCTTCAGATGGGTAGAAGCGAATTTGCACACCGGCGCGCGATCGTATGCAGTGACATTGACGACGCGATCGGGGCGTTGGACACACGGGATGCTCGGCGCGTGCGTACGGGTCGACAGCGGCACAAAAAACCCGAAGTGGCGATGTTGTTTCCTGGACAGGGCACGCAGTACGTCTGGATGGGACGACGGCTCTACGAAAGCGAGCCGGTATTTCGTGTGCAGGTGGACCAATGCGCCGAACTGCTGCGAGCGGAACTGGGGTTCGATCTGCGAGAAGTGATTTTCGCCCCGGCGTTGGAGGTCGAAACCGCGGAGGCCCGGCTGACGCAGACTGTCGTGACGCAGCCGGCGCTGTTCGTCGTCGAGTATGCATTAGCGCACCTTTGGATGTCGTGGGGTGTGCGTCCCGATGCGATGATCGGACACAGTTTAGGCGAATACGTCAGCGCGTGCCTGGCCGGAGTGATGATGCTGGAGGATGCACTCAAGCTGGTGGCACTCCGCGGCCGATTGATGCAAGCGCTCCCGCCGGGAGCAATGCTGGCTGTCGCGATGTCGGAGCGCGAAACGAAGTCACTGCTCGACGAGTGCGAAGACAAACGATTATCGCTCGCGGCCGTCAACGCGCCGTCGCTCTGTGTCGTGTCGGGTGAGGTGCAGTCGATCGATGAGCTTGAGGCTGTCTTAAACGATCGAGGCGCATGGAACCGTCGCTTGCAGACCTCGCATGCGTTTCACTCGGAGATGATGACGCCGATTCTGCCCGACTTCGCGAGGGCCGTTGATCAAATCAAGTTAAAGGCGCCCACGATCCCGTTCATTTCAAATCTCACCGGAAAATGGATCGCAACCGAAGCGACCAATCCGAACTACTGGGTGCAGCACCTCAGAAACACCGTGCGTTTCTCCGACGGCTTGAGCGAGCTGCTTCGCGCAGGCAAACGAACGCTGCTGGAGGTTGGGCCAGGCCAAACGCTAGGCGCCCTGGCGAATCGTCAGCCTGCGGATGGCGTTGAAAGGTCAGATGAAAAGCCGATCGTACTGGCTTCGCTGCCCGGGCCGCACGAGAGCGGGCCGGACGTTGCGTTCCCCTGGCTGTCATTGGGCCAACTTTGGACCACGGGCGTGGAGATTGATTGGCGATCGTTTTACAAAAACGAGAACCGCCGGCGCGTGGAACTGCCGACGTATCCGTTTGAGAGGCAGCGTTACTGGATCGATGCGCGTCCGTTTGAGGCGAAGAATCTGCAACCAAAATTCGGCAAGCAGCCGGACATTGCTGACTGGTTCTACGTGCCTACCTGGAAACAGTCCGTCGTGCCTTCGATGCGCTCATCGTTGAATGGAGCAGCGGTAGGGGCGGGGACGAAGCTGCCGCATCATTACCTGCTGTTTGTCGACGAATGCGGCATCGGCGAGCGACTTGCGCGCAGGCTTGACGAGCAAGGGCATCAGGTCACCGTGGTCCAGGCACGCGACCGGTTCCAAAGGCTGGGCGCCGGCGCGTATGCGATCGCTCCGCATAGGCGTGAAGACTACAACGATTTGCTCGCCGACCTCGACGCCAGTGCGATGAAGCCCGATGCGTTCATCCATCTCTGGAATGTCACGCCAGACAACGACGCAATATTGACCGACGAACAGTTTGAGCAGTCGCAGCAGCGAGGGTTTTACAGTCTGCTCTTTTTGGCCCAGGCCATCGGAGAGCAGGCACTCGGGCAACAGACTCTCACCGAAGTGCTCGCAGATCAGGGCAGCGAAGACACGTTGAAGCTGTACGTTGTGTCGAACAACCTCCAGGTTGTAACCGGCGAAGAAACGATCTGTGCCGAGAAGGCGACGCTGCTCGGACCTGCTCGCGTGATCGCGCAAGAATATCCGCGCATTACTTGCCGCAGCATTGACGTCGTCGTCGCGTTCGCAGACGAAAAGCGCGAACAAGCATTAATAGATCAACTGTTGACCGAGTTGTCCGTGAGTTCGCCTGACAGCGTGGTTGCTTACCGCGGGCAACGCCGGTGGGTGCAGACTTTCGACACGGTTCGGATCGAAAGCGATGTACCGTCACGTTTACACGATCGCGGTGTATACCTCCTGACCGGTGGGACGGGTGGCATCGGACTTGAAGTGGCCCACTTTCTAGCACAGTCAGTGCAAGCGCGGCTTATCCTTGTCGGACGCACTCAACCACAGGATTTGCCGAACTCGAAGTTGAAGCGCTTGCAGGAGATTGAAACAGCGGGCGGCGAGGTGTTGGTAATAAGTGCCGATGTCGCGAATAAAGCGGCGATGCGCGCGGCAGTTGAAAAGGGGCGCGAGCGATTCGGCAAGATAGATGGCGTGATCCACGCGGCGGGCACACCCGGCGGCGGCATCATTCAGTTAACGCCGCCCGATGGAGCAGCGGCCGTGCTTGGACCAAAAGTCGCCGGCACGCGCATTCTCGACTCCATCTTCAGAGATGAGCCTCCGGATTTCCTCGTGCTGTTCTCTTCACAGCGATCGATTATCGGCGGCCTCGGACGTGTCGACTATTGCGCCGCGAATGCTTACCTCGATGCGTTCGCTCGCTCCCGCGCGGGCACACCTGGCCCATTCGTCTGCTCGATCATCTGGGGCGGGTGGCAGGAAACAGGCATGGCCGTCGAAGCGGCCCGGCGTCTTGGCGTCAAACAGGAAGAGGGCATGTTGAATGCGGAAGGCATTGAAGCGTTCAAGCGTGTGCTCGGTAGTTCGTGGCCTGAAGTCGTCGTGTCGACCGAAGATTTCGCCGCCAGAATCGAACGAAGCAAAACGATCAGGGTCGCGAACGCTCTCGAAGACGTTGAAAAGACCCGCGCCGCGAAACCAACCCACCAACGATTGAATTTACAAACCCCGTATGTCGCGCCTCGAAACGAAGTTGAAGGAACTATCGCCACGATCTGGCAGCAGTTGCTCGGCATCGAGGAAGTGGGTGTCAACGACAACTTCTTCGAATTGGGCGGCGACTCCGTACTCAGCATCCAGATCATCACGCAGGCGAACAAGGCCGGCCTCCGGCTGACACCGCAACAGATCTTCCAACACCAGACCATTTCTGAACTCGCCGCAATGGTGGGGAGCACGCAGGCCGTCGCGGCCGAGCAGAAGATCGTCACCGGACGCGCGCCACTGACGCCTACGCAACACTGGTTCTTCGATCTAAACGTGCGCGGGCCGTCGCACTGGAACCAGGCGCTGATGCTGGAGTTGCGCGAACCACTTGACGCCACGCTGATCGAACGAGCGCTCGCGTTTCTGCTCGCGCACCACGATGCGTTGCGAATGCGTTTCGTGGCCGAGGACGCAGGATGGATTCAGATCCACTCCCTGCTCGACGAAGCAGTGCCATTCTCGCGCGTCAACCTCGCTGACTTACCCGAGACAGGGAAAGCGGCGGCAATCGAAGAGGCGGCGGCCGAAGCACAGGCCAGTCTTGACCTGTCAAACGGTCCCGTTATCCGCCTGGTGCTCCTCGATCTCGGAACAGACACTCCCGGAAGACTCTTGATCATCATTCATCATCTCGTCGTCGATGCAATCTCGTGGCGGTTCCTGCTCGAAGACCTCGCGACTGTCTACGACCAACTGCGGCTCGCAAAGGAAATCTCTTTGCCGGCGAAGACCACGTCGTTCAAGCGATGGGCCGAGCGCCTTGCCGAATACGCGCAGTCAGAGACAGTGAGACGCGAAGCGGATTATTGGCTGAGCGAAGAACGCTGGTTGACGCCATCGTTGCCGCTCGACTTCGCGACCGGCGCCGGCGAAAACACGCAAGGTTCGGCGCAGACGTTGCGCGTTGCGCTCGACGCCGAACAGACACGCGCCTTGTTGCAGGAGGTGCCGCAGGTTTATCGCGCACAGATCAACGACGTGTTGCTGACGACGCTGGTGCAGGCTTTCCACAGTTGGACCGGACAGACTTCATTGCTCGTGGACCTCGAAGGCCACGGTCGCGACGGCATCATCGACGATGTCGACGTCACGAGAACGCTGGGTTGGTTTACAACCATCTACCCGGCCCTCTTGAAAATCAGCGACGACAACGACGCCGAAAGCACGTTGCGTGAGGTGAAAGAACAGTTGCGAGCGATACCGGGCCGGGGACTGGGTTATGGGTTGCTTCGCTATCTAAATAAGGACCACGAGATCAATGAAAAGCTGCGCCGGATGCCGCAGGCGGAAGTGAGCTTCTTGTATCTCGGTCAAGCGGAGCATTCGTTGTCAGAATCATCGCCTTTCGTCGTCGCGCGCGAATCGAGTGGACCGACGACGAACTCGCAAGCTCGTCGCAGTCATTTATTAATGATTACGGGATTCGTCTCCGGCGGGCAGTTGCGCTTCGAATGGACTTACAGCGAAAACCTGCACCATCCCTCAACCATCCAGCGGCTCGCCGCTGAATACCTGAAACGGCTTCAGGAATTGATCGCTCATTGCCTCAGCGGAGTTGCGCAAGGCTACACGCCTTCCGACTTCCCCGATGCCGAGTTAAGTCAGAAAGATCTCGACGAGATCATGATGGAATTCAGTCAGGCCAAGGGCTAAAGGAAGGGCTAAAGGAGTCAAAACAGATGAGCGGCACTTTTCGTCTGGCCGATTCGACAGTCGCGGAGCCGTTGGTTAACAAGTGGTCCGTTTGGTCCGATCTGATTTCTCCGGTGCCTTACAGCCTGCACATGCTGCATTACCAGGTGAAGGTACTGTCGTCTTATTTGTCGGATCCGGAGGTGCATGCAGACGCGTGCCGGGATCCGAGTATGTTCGGCGGACCGTTCGTCGATGTGCCCGTCGCGCGAGTGCACGAGGTTGAAGAGTTGCTCGAACGGATGAAGACCGAGCAGGGCGACAACATGGAGCTTGCGACGACAGTTACTGAGTTTTCCAACTACATCAATCGCGAAGCGAAGGGCCAAAGCCTCGAACCGTTTTATGAAAAGACACCGGAGAATTTGAAGGGCTACGTTGAACTGCTCTACGATTATCACAGTAATCCGCTGGTCCGTTTCCTCGAGAGTCTCTTCTACCAGAGTCGCTACTACAAGGAGAGGCTGCAGTCGCTCCGGCTCTTCCGCCAGACAAATGACGCCGCGCGTCCGTTTTTCATGAGCACGCCGCGCTTGCTCGACGATCGGCAGATCGATTGGCAGACGACTTTTGCCAGTCGAAAGTTGGATGAGTTTTTCAAACTCGAATCGGCGCCTCAGCCCCTGGCCCACATCCGCGACATACTCGAAATTTCTCCCGACATGGACCAGCGTCTGTTGCCGTTGCTGACACAGGATGCTGCGGCCAAACCTGAACAGTGGACCGGCCCCGGCGCGCGCGTCCGTTATTTCGGACACGCCTGTGTGCTGGTGGAATGGAACGGAGTTTCGATCCTGACCGACCCGTGGATCGCCGTGAGTCCTGAGGAAGGAGCGGGTGAGCGTCTCACCTACAGAGACCTTCCGGAAAGAATTGATTTTGCCCTCATCACCCATGCGCATCACGATCATTACGTACTCGAGACGTTGCTGCGGCTGCGTCACAAGATCGACTGCCTGGTGGTGCCGCGGACGTTCGGGATGTTTTATGCCGACCCGTCGCTCCGGCTGATGTCGAAGAAGTTGGGCTTCCGGAACGTGACGGAAATGGAAGCGCTCGATTCGATACCGCTGCCTGACGGCGAGATTACCGCCGTGCCGTTTCTCGGCGAGCACGCTGATCTGGCGCACGGAAAGATCGGTTACGTTGTGCGGGCAGGAAAAGAACAGGTGCTTTTCGCCGCCGACTCAAATTGTCTCGATCGGCACATGTACGAGAACGTGCGCCAGGTGTTGGGCCAGGTGCAGACGGTTTTTCTCGGGATGGAATGTGTTGGCGCTCCGCTATCGTGGATGTACGGCACGTTTTTGCCGACGAAGTTGCCGCGCAATCACGATCAGTCGCGGCGGACCAAAGGCTGTGACGCGGCGGCCGCGATGGACCTCCTCGATGCCGTCGGCGGCAAGCGCGTCTACATTTACGCGATGGGCCGGGAGCCGTGGTTGCAGTACAGCCTGGGGTTGGGGATGGCTGAAGACTCCGTGCAGGTGCGCGAGTCGAACAACGTCATCGCGCAAGCACGCGAGCGAGGCTTTATCGACGCCCGCCGTCCGTTTATCAGGTACGAGACCTACTTGTAAATCCACTCATCCTTTTGATCCGTGTTTAGTTGAACCTGTCTGCACGCACGTCCGCGCCTAATTTAACCGTTCACCCGTAAGACTGGAGGAATTGTATGACTCGCAAAGTTACCTTCGTGGAGTTGACTATCTACGAAAGAATCTACCCGCTCACGTCAGGTTATTTGCAGGCCTTCGCTTGCAAGTCGGAAGAAACTCGAAAGTCGTTCACTTTTGAGAAGTACTCGACCACCGTCACGACGCCCGCCGCGACCATTCTGCGAGACCTGCAAAAGAGTGATGCCGACGTTTATACGTTCAGTTGTTACGTGTGGAACATGGGCCTCGTGAAGTCGATACTGAAGCCGCTCATGGAAAGTAAGCCTAAGAGCCATTTTATGCTCGGTGGGCCACAGGTCCTGCGGCATGCCCACAGGTATATAAAACCGCACGAGGAAAACGTCATCGTGTGCAACGGTGAAGGTGAAAGACCTTTCGGCGGGTTCCTTCAGGAACTGTGCAACAGCCGGCCTGATTTTGCGAGAGTCCCGGGCATCAGTTTTTACCGCGACGGCGAAATCGTGACCACTGAAAAACTCGATCGCCTGAGAGATCTCAACGAGATTCCGTCTCCATTCTTAACGGGCGTTTTCGATAAGCCATACAGCAACGCCGTTTTCGAAACCAATCGCGGCTGTCCTTTTAGTTGCGGGTTCTGTTACTGGGGCGCTGCCACAAACGCCAAAGTCTTTACGTTTGACGACGAACGGATCCGCGAAGAATTGACGTGGCTCAGCAAACACAACTGCGTCTTCATCTTTATCGCGGATGCCAACTGGGGAATCTACAACCGCGATATCGGGCTTTCCGAGCACATTGCCGCGTTGACCCGGCAGAATCGAATGCCGAGCTTCGTCTACTATTCGGCAGCCAAGAATAAGCCCGAAAGAATGACGCAAATAACCGAGATCTTTACCAAGGCCGGCGTCATAACGTCGCAACCGGTTTCTCTCCAGACGATGAACGAGACAACGCTTGAACAGGTCGATCGCAAGAACATCAAGCTTAGCTCGTATGTTGATCTGCAGGAGAGACTCAATGAAAAGAAGATCAGTTCGTTCACTGAGATGATCTGGCCGTTGCCGGCGGAAACGCTCGAGACGCTGAAAGTGGGGATGGATAAGTTAATCAAGGCCAAGGCCGACGCCATCATCATGTACCCGCAGTTGTTGCTCCATAACACGTCTCTTTATGACAGGCGCGAGGAACTTGGCCTGGTGACACGCGTGATCGATTCGGCAATCGGCGAAGTAGAGCTGGTAGTGGAAACAGCCGACGTTACGGTCGACGAATATTTCGACGGAATGCGTTTCTTCTACGCGTTACACCTGCTGCATAACATGCGCAGCCTGGCACTGGTAACTACGTACCTCAATGAGGAGTGCGGGGTAAGGTTTAGCGAGATATTCACAAGGTTTGCGGAATTTTGTAAGCAACGCCCCGACAATCCCATCACTCAATTCTGCGAGACTTCCCTGAAGACGTACGACTACTATGATTTTCACAATTACGGCAAGCTGGATTATTTTGCGCTGTACGCCGACCGCGCCGTCTTCAGTAAATTACTGCACGAGTTCATGAAGTCGCAGGAGTGGTGGGACGATCCCATTGTGAGAGGACTCTTCGAAATCGACCTGCTCAACAAACCTCACGTCTACAGCGATACGCCACTGGACCAGAAAGACCAGGTGTTCGAGCAGGTGAAACT
>Ga0114129_10012772_pt1 | contig 11954 bp, 9 predicted proteins | sample RhiMetdeltSRZDD1_FD_80071 | JGI IMG/M metagenome (GOLD analysis project Ga0114129, IMG submission 80071) | Populus rhizosphere microbial communities from Tennessee, USA - Rhizosphere MetaG P. deltoides SRZDD1 (version 2) (version 2) | ecosystem: Host-associated > Plants > Roots > Rhizosphere >... | reverse complement strand
TCCTCGCCGGCGAGGCCGAGCAGGAAGACGAGACGGGCATGCGACGCCTCCGCTGCGCGAGAGGCGCGCGCGGCCTCGTCCTGGGCGCGCGCGGCGTCGACCCGTGCCGAAGCGGCCTCGAGCGGGCTCAACTCTCCCACACGCAACTGCACCTCGGCGATCGCGGTGATTCTCTCGCGTACCTCCCGCGACTCGCCGGCGAGCTTGGCCCGCTCCTGGTCCAGCAGGACGTCGGCGTAGGCGACACGCACGTCGCGGACGAGATCGAGCCCGCTCTGCACGAGGCGCTCGGCCGTGCGCGCCACGTCCGACTGCGCGGCCGCCACGCGGCGGGGACGCTGCCAGAGGGCCTCGATCGGCCATGTCAAGGTGAACTCGAGCTGCTTCGGGCCGAGCGGGAAAAGCAGCGAGAAGATCGGGTTGCGCAGCAGGCCCGCCTCGACGAGGTCGGCCTTGGCGAGCCCCAGCTCCGCCAGCGTCAGCTCGAGCTCCGGATTCCGCCAGAGCGCGACGGCTATCGCATCGTCCTCGCTGAGCCCGTCCGCGACGGAGACCCCGTCCGGCAACTCGGGCCCCGTGCCCGGCGCCGGGCGGAACACGTGGCCCGTGCGAGCGCGAACCTGCTCGGAGACGGTGCCGCGGTCGTGAGCCGAATGGACGGCGCAACCTGCCGGCAGGAATCCGAGCAGCAGCACCGCGATCCACGGCCGGGGACCGGCGTCGAGCTCTGTCATCCCTTCCTTCTTGCGAGGAGCGCGAAGCAGGAATCGTACCCCACTCCCCATAGGCTCGACCCCAAGCGCTCGCCGGTTGCTGCTAACCATCCGGCCTCCTGCGGCGTCTAAAGCGATGCTCCGGCTCATGGCCGGAGGTATATTCAGCGGTCGAGGTTTGTCAGGGAGGGGGCTGACCCTTGAGTTCCCCGAGCCTTTCGGCCTGGAGAGCCGGTGCCGCACTGGCACTCACGGCTTCGCTATTGGCGGCGTGCGGCAGCGGTCGGGCCGACTCGGGCAGCGCGGTTTCCGGCGGCGCGCTCCGCGTCTCGGCGAAGCCGGTCGAGGACGTGTTCCTGTTGACGGGAGAGCTGAAAGCGGTGCGCTCGTTCCCGCTGGTGACGCCGCGCGGGGGCGAGCGCGAGCTGCAGATCCGCTTCATGGTGGACGACGGCAGCGAGGTGAAGCAGGGCGAGCGCCTGGTCGAGTTCGACGCCGCGCGCCTGATCCAGACGATCGAGGAGCGGCGGCTCAAGCTGCGCCAGGCCGAAAACGACCGCGAGAGCCGCGAACGCTCCGGGGCCGCCGAGGCCGAGCGCAAGCGCGTGGCGGTCGACAAGGCCGAGGTCGAGGCCGAGAAGGCGCGCATCGACGCCGTCGTGCCCGCCGAGCTGCGCGCGGCCGTCGAGTGGCGCAAGTTCCAGGCCACCTGGCAGGAGAAGAAGGCCGCGCTCGACAAGGCGCGGCTCGAGCGCGACGCGTACTCCGTCTCCTCGCGCGCCGAGATCGCGGGCGCGCGCGCCACCGAGGAGAAGGCGCTGCGCGACGTGGCCGCCGCGGAGAAGGCGCTCGGCGGCATGTCGCTCTTGGCGCCGAGAGACGGCATCTTCCTGGTAGGGAACTTCTGGCAGTGGGGCCCCGAGGGACCCCGCAAGCTCCAGCCGGGCGACACCGTCTGGAGCGGCTATCCCGTCGGCACGATCCCCGACCCCTCGGAGATGGAGGTCCAGGCGGCGCTCGCCGAAGCCGAGCACGGGCGGATCGCTCCCGGCATGAAGGCCCGCTGCATCCTCGACACCTACCCCGACCGCGTCTTCGAGGGTCGGCTCGAGGACGTGGGCTCGGTTTCGCGCGAGAGCGGCGGCCGCGGCTTTTTCTCCGCGGCGGCCAAGCCGGGCTTCCCAGTGCGCGTCTCGCTCGCTCGGAGCGACCCGCTGATGCGGCCCGGGCTCTCGGTCCGGGTCGAGGTGGTGCGGGCAACCTGGCCGAAGGCGCTGAGCGTTCCACGCGGCGCGGTGCGCTTCGAGAAGGACGGGCCCGTGGCGCGCCGGCATGGCGGCGACACGACCAAGGTCAAGCTCGCCGCCTGCACGCCGCTCGAGTGCGTCGTGGAGTCGGGCCTCGCGGAGGGTGACCGTGTCGCGCTCTTCTGAGCTTCTGGCGCGCCTCGGCCGGCTGCCACGCCGCTGGCTGGCGGCCGCCGTCGTGGCGGCCACGCTGCTGCTTCTGGCGTTGCGCCCGACCCAGCCCGACACGGGCGCGCCCGTGGAGGTGAAGCGGGCGGACCTCGTGCTGAGCGTCGACGTGGAGGGCGAGCTCGCTGCGGTGCGCTCGACCGAGATCGGCGTGCCGCCTGTGGCCGAGGTGGACTTCAAGATCGCGTTCCTTGCCCCCGAGGGCCAGCAGGTGAAGAAGGGCGAGAGTGTCTTACGGCTCGACACCGAGATGCTCGAGCGCCAGCTCGCCGAAAAGCGGGCCGAGCTCGAGGAGGCGCGCCAGAAGGTCGACCAGAAGGCGATCGAGCTCGGGATGAAGTTGCTCGACCTGGAGCAGCAGGCGGCGCAGGCGCACGCCGACCTGGGCCGAGCCCAGCTCAAGGCCGACGTTCCTCCGGAGGTGCAGCAGCGGATCGAGCTCGAGAAGGCGCAGCTCGACAAGCGCGGCCGCGAGCGAGACCTGCAGAATCTCGACGCCGAGGGCCGTGTCGCACGGGCGCTCAACGGAGCCGAGCTCGCCTCGCTACGCCAGCAGCGCGACCGCGCTGCAGGCCGCGTGGCGGCGCTCGAGGCCGCGATCGACAAGATGAACATCCGCGCCCCGCAGGAAGGCATCGTGGTCTACCGCACGAACTGGCGCGACGAGAAGAAGAAGGTGGGCGACTCGGTCTGGTTCGGGGAGGTGGTGCTCGCACTGCCCGATCTCAACGAGATGAAGGGCGAGGCTTTCGTGGACGAAGCGGACGGCGGCCCGGTCCGCGAAGGACAAAAGGTGACCTTGCGCCTCGAGGCGCGCTCGGACTTCGACCTCACGGGCAAGGTCGCCAAGATCGGCCGCACCGTGCGCCAGCGCTCCTGGCGCACGCCGCTCAAGGGCTACCGGGTCGAGATCGCCCTCGAGAAGACCGACTCGAGCTTCATGCGGCCCGCGATGCGCTTCCGCGGCGAGGTGGAGACGGGCCGCATCCCCGGGGTGCTGCTGGTGCCGCGCGAGGTGGTCTTCCTACGCGAGTCGCGGCCGGTGGTATGGGTCAAGCGCGCGCTCGGCTGGGGCGAGGCCTCGGTCACGCTCGGTCGCAGCAACCGCCGGCAGGTCGAGGTGCTCACGGGCGTCGTCGAGGGCGACCGCCTGAGCCCACGCGATCTCGCGCTCCCACCGGAACGGCAGTCCTCGAGCGCCGCGGGGAGCTCGGGATGAACAAACAACTCTCCCGCGTGCTCCGCGATCGCCGTTTGCTGGCGGTCGCGGCGGCGCTTGGCCTGGCGCTCGTCGGCGTGGGCTTCGTGGGCCGGATCGAATCCGACGGCGTCGCGACGTTCGAGGTTCGGCCCGCCCGCTTCGTGCGCGAGGTCGAGGCGCGCGGCTCGCTGAAGGCAGTGAAGGCAACCCCGATCCTGGTGCCACCGGAGTCGGGGCGCCAGCAGAAGGTGGCATTCCTGGTCAAGGACGGCGCCTTTGTCAAGGCCGGCGAGACCGTCGTCGAGTTCGATCCGTACGACGCGGAGCGCGAGGCTATGGACGGCCAGGCGGATCTGGTGGCAGCGGGGGCCAAGATCGAGAAGGCCCGCGCCGAGGGCACCAAGAACCAGGCCGCGCTGGGCCTCGACCGCGACGTGGCCAAGGAGCAGCTCGACGGCGCCCTGACCTTCAAGCTGACGGACACGAGCCTCTTCTCGCGCCACCAGATCATCGAATCGCAGCTCGACCGCGAGCTGTTCCAGGCCCGCGCGAACGTGGCGACTCGCAAGCTCGCCGCGAGCGGCAAGCTGTCCACGGCCGAGCGGGCGCTCGGCGAAATCGACGCGTCTAAGGCCCGGCTCAAGGTCAAGATCGCGGAGAAGGGCCTGCGCTCGCTACGGATCCAGGCGCCTCACGACGGGCTCCTGGTGCTCGAGCGGAACTGGCGCGGCGAGATGCCCTCCGTCGGCGACTCACTGTGGCCGGGGCAGAAGGTGGCCGAAGTGCCCGACCTGTCGGAGCTCGAGGCCAAGGTGTTCGTGCTCGAGGCAGACGGGGCGGGCCTGAAGCCGGGCCAGAAGGCCAAGGTCGCGATCGAAGGCCGACCCGGCGAAGAGCACGAGGCGGTCGTCAGCCGCGTCGAGCCGCTCGCCAAGACGCGCGACTGGCAGTCGCCGGTCAAGTACTTCGAGGCGATGCTGTCGTTCGCGATTCCGGGTCCGCTCGAGCTCAAGCCCGGCCAGAAAGTGCGCGCCGTCGTGCGTCTCGACGAGGCGGACGGTGTGCTCGCCGTCCCGCGCGGCGCGGTTTTCGAGAAGGACGGCAAGCGGGTCGTCTACCGCCGCACCGGCCAAGGTTTCGTCCCGGTCGAGGTGACCACCGCGCGCCAGAGCATCTCGCACCTGGTCCTGGCCACGGGCCTCGCCGCCGGGGACGTGATCGCGCTCAGGGACCCGAGCGCGAAGCGCGCGCTCGTCGAAACCGGCGAGGCGGCAGTGGCGGGACCGGGACGATGATCGATCCCCGCGAGTCGCTCGTCTCGGGCCTCGAGAGCCTGCGCCATCACGCGCTGCGCTCGTTCCTGGCGATGCTGGGGATCATATTCGGCGTCGGCGCCGTGATCGCGATGCTCTCGATCGGCGCGGGAGCCGAGGCGCAGGCGCTCGAGATCATCGACGCGATGGGCCTTCGCAACGTAGTGGTGAAGGACAAGCGCTTCGACCGCGAGAACGAGCTCACCGAGATCCGCAGGAAGTCGGCCGGCCTCTCGAGCCGGGACGCAGGTGCGATCCGCGAGGCCGTGCCTGGGGTCGAGCGCGTGGTTGCGAAGATCGAAGTGGAGGCCTGGAAGGTGCTGTCGCCCACGGGCCGGGCCAAGCCGCGGGTGCTGGGCGTGTCCTCCGACTACCCGTCGCTCGTGAAGCTCGCGCTCGTGGAAGGCCGCTTCTTCGATCGCGAGGACGAGGAGCGCCATGCCCTCGTGTGCGTGATCGGCGACCAGGTGCGCCGCGACTTGTTCGGCTTCGGGCCGGCACTCGGGCAGCCGCTCAAGGTGAACGACCAGTGGCTGATGGTCATCGGCGTGCTCGCGGGCGGCAGCGGCAAGCGCGAGATCCAGGGCGTTACGCTCGAGGGCACCGCCAACGACATCTACCTGCCCGTGACCGCCGCCGAACGTCGCTTCGGCCGGGCGCCGCTCAAGGCGCCGCTCGACGAGCTGGTGGTGAGCCTCGCGCGCGGAACGCCGGTCCAGGAGTCGGCCGTGGTGGTGAAGTCGCTCATCGACCGCCTTCACGGCGGCGCCGACGACTACACGATCACCGTGCCGGAAGCGCTGCTACAGCAGAGCCAGAAGACGCAGCGGCTCTTCGACATCGTGATGGGCGCGATCGCGGGGATCTCGCTCTTGGTGGGCGGCATCGGGATCATGAACATCATGCTGGCGACCGTGCTGGAGCGCACGCGCGAGATCGGTGTCCGGCGCGCAATGGGGGCGCGCCAGGTCGACATCCGCAACCAGTTCTTCATGGAGGCGTTCGCGGTCACGCTGACAGGGGGCGTGCTCGGCATCGTGATGGGTCTCGCGATCGCCAAGGGCGTCGCGGCCTACGCGGGCTGGAAGACGATCGTGACGCTCTGGTCGATCGTACTCTCGGTCGGCGTGTCCGCCGGCGTCGGCCTCGCCTTCGGCAGCTACCCGGCGATGCGCGCCGCCCGGCTAGACCCGGTCGAAGCGCTGCGCTACGAGTGACTCGAGGTCGTCGCCACCCTGACGTCGGCCTCTGTCCAGTCCACGCCATTCGCCGACAGCATGAGGACGAGCCCCACGAGAGCGCAGATGATCAGCGAAAAGCCCAGCCTGACGGTCAGTCTCCGGCCCATGCGGCCTCCTCTTCGGGACTGGGCCTTCCCAGTGGAAGGCGTCCTCCCGCTGCCTCGAAGAGGCAAGGCCCGTGCCGGCTGGCATCTCGGGACGACTCGTCGGCGAGCCGTCGAAGCCTGAGGAGTAGGAGGGCCAGGCCCTGTGGATTCAGGCGATTAGCGACATCATGTGAACAGTCTCTCAAACGGGCCCGGCGTCCCGTTTGGTTCCTCGCCTCCCAAGACGGGCGATCCGCCCGCCCCTCGGGCCCTACGCCCGGACGCCCGCCGCTGCTCGAAAGGCGTACCGCTGCCCTGCGATCACGAACGGAAGATCTCGAGGCCCCACACGACCGAGAAGCCGATCGACAGCAGCGACAGCACGAGGCAGCCGACCGCGATGAACATGTGGTCGACGCGCTCGGGCTTCAGGGGGTCGAGGAAGCGGGCGGTGAGCCAGCCGCCTGCGAATCCGCCGCCGTGGGCCCAGTTGTCGACCCCCGGGATGACGAACCCGAAGATCAGCATCGTGATCGCGAGGCTCTTGGCCTGCTGTCCGATTAAGGAGCTGCCGCCGCGGCGGCCGTAGTAGAGCAGAGCCCCCACGAGGCCGAAGATCGATGCGGACGCCCCCACGGTGAAGCCCGCGCCGCCCAGGAAGCGGGGCAGGAACGGGAAGTACGTGCCGACGAAGCTGCTCGCTGCGAAGCCGGTAATGGCCGAGATGGTGTAGATGATGACGGCCCGCCCTGGTCCATAGAGCCGTGCCGTCGCCGGAGCCAGGTCGCGCACCCACATCATGTTGAACAAGATGTGCAGCACGCCGCCGTGGAGCCAGGCCGCGCTCAGCACCGTCCACCAGCGTCCGAAGCCGAACACCGGCACTGCCCCGCTCGCCCCGAACAGGAACAGGCTCTCGATGCTCGGCGACAGGAAAGAAAGCACACCCGAGGTCTGCACGCCTTCGGGGTTGGTCGCGAGGCACGCCAAGTACAGCGCGCCGCAGGCCCACATCACGAGCGCGGCGAAGCCGAAGTCGTCGCCGACGTTTCGCAATGCCCGGGAAAGACCCCACATCCCGGGGTGGAGCCGCCCGCAGCTCAGGCACTGGCGGTCCTTGACCCCGACCAGGGACCCGCACGAAGGACACAGGACCGACGAAGGCCGGGGCATGCCCGGATTCTACAGTCGCGAGCCTCGGCTAGCCCCCCTCACGCAACGCGACCACGGGTTCGACGCGCAACGCGCGTCGAACGGGGACGAGCGCCGCCACGAGCGCGACCGCCAGAAGCAGCCCCGACGTTGCCAGGTAGAGCGCCGGCTCCGTTGGCGCGACTCCGAACACCTGGCTCGCGACGAGACGCGAGAAGGCGAGCGCGAGCGGCAGGCCGAGCGCGATGCCTGTGAACGCCAAAAGCCCGAGCTGCCCCAGCACCAGACCCATCACGTGGCCGGGCGAGGCGCCGAGCGCCACTCGCACGCCGATCTCGCGTGTGCGTTGCAGCACCAGGTAGGCCATGACTCCATAGAGCCCCTCCGCCGTCAGCGCGAGGGCCAGAAACGCGAAGGCCAGCAGCAGCCCGAGATTGAGCCGCCGCGGGGCGACGGAATCCGCGATCAGGTCGACCATCGCACGCACCGTGGGGACCGGCTGATCGGGGTCGGCGGCGGCTAGCGCCGCGCGGATCACGCCCGCGAGCGCCAGCGGTGGCCCTGCGCTGCGGACGACGAGCGTCATCGTGCGCGCCTGATCCGCGAAGCTCGACTGCAGGAACGGCAGGTACGCCTCCGGGTTGGAGTCGGCCTCGAGCCCGCGGTGCTTGATGTCGTCGACGACGCCGATGATCGTGAGCCAGCGCGGCTCGTCGGAGCTGAAGCTGATGCGCTGGCCGAGCGCGTCCTCGTCGGGCCAGAAGCGTCGCACCGCCGCCTGGTTCAGGATCACCACGTCCTCGCGAGAGACGGCGTCGCGATCCTCGAAGTAGCGCCCGCTCACGAGCTCGATGCCCATCGTCTGGAGGTACGCGGGGCTCACGAGTCGGGGATGGGCGCGGACCGGTGCGGGCCCCGAGCCTTCGCGGCCCTCGATCACGAACGCGAGGCGTGCGTCGGCGCCGGTGAACGGCAGCGCCGTCACCGCACCGGCGCCCGTCACGCCCGGAGCCGCGCGCAGCCGAGCGAGCACGCCCTCGTAGAAGGCGACGATTTGCGGATGCTCGGCGTAGCGGCTCGTGGGCAGCACGACATCGGCCACGGCCAGGCCGCGCGGCTCGAAGCCGGGGCGCACATCGAGTACGCGGCCGAGGCTCACCAGCATCAGGCCGGTACCGACCAGGAGCACGAGCGAGAGCGCCAGCTCGGCCACGACGAAGGCTCGGCGCAAACGGGTTCCGCCGCTCGTGCTCCCGCGCGCGTCGTGTGCCAGACCGACGAGCAAGTGCTCGTCGGCCCCGGCTGCGGCCGCCACGACCCCGGTCAGCAGCCCCACCGCCAACGTGACGACCACGGCTGCGAGAAGTGCGCGCGCGTCGATCCCCGCGCTTTCCAGGCCCGGAAGCACGGCGTACTGAGCCGGGAGGAGCGACCGCAAAAGCTCGGCTCCCCAGCTCGCGAACAGCACGCCCACAGCTCCACCAAGCGCCGCCAAGAGGACGGTCTCGACGACGAGCTGCCGCATCAGCCGGCCGCGTCCGGCGCCGATCGCCATGCGCAGCGCCATCTCCTTGCGGCGGGTGCTGCCCCGCGCCAGCAGCAGGATCGCGACGTTGGCGCAAGCGATCGCGAGCACGAGGAAGACCGCGCCGAGCAGCAGGCCGAGCGCCGGGCGTGCGTTTCCCACCAGCTGCTCGTGCAGCGGCAACGCGAAGGGGAAGTGGCCTTCGTTGGTATCGGGGTGACGTTGCTCGAGTGCCTTGCCGATCACTGCCAATTCAGCCCTGGCCGAGACCAGCGAAGTCCCCGGTCCTAGCCGAGCCACGACACCGAGGAAGTGAAGCGCGCGCAGCTGGCGCCGCTCTGGTGTGAGCTCGAGCGGAACCAGAAGCTCGGGGCGCGACGGCCACCAGAAGTGTCGAGGCAGAACGCCGACGACGTGGTAGGCGACACCGTCGAGGCGGATCTCACGGCCGACGATGTCGGGCCTTGCTGCGTAGCGGCGGCGCCAGAGGCCCTCGCTCAGGATCGCGCTCTGATGCCGGCCCGGCTCTTCCTCATCGCGCGTGAAGCGGCGACCGAGCACGGGCGCGACCGCGAGCGCCTCGAGGTAACCGGAAGTCACGGCGAGCGCGGCGACACGGCTCGGCTCGCCCTCCCCGGTGAGGTTCAGCGCCCGATCATCGTAGGCGGCCACGTAGGAGAACGAGCGGGACAACTCGCGCCAGTCGAGAAAATCGGCCGGGGACACCGGCCCGGTGCGCCGGCCCTCACGCGGGCGATCCTCCGTCAGCGCAACCAGCGCGGCGGGATCGGCGTACGGCAGCGGGCGCCACAGCACGGCGTCGGCAAGGCTGAAGATGACCGCGTTCGGGCCGATCCCGAGCGCCAGCGCGGCGACCGCCGTCGCGGTGAAGCCCGGCTGCCGCAGCAGCATGCGTGCACCGAACCGGAGGTCCTGCGCCAGCGAGTCCCAGAATCGAGCTTTCATGATCGCAGTCCTGGTCGCTGCCAGGAACAAACCACGTGCCAGTGGCTCGCGTAGCTGCAACGCGCTGAATGGACGACGCTTGAGGATTGGGAGTCGAAGCGTCGCGTCCCGCGCCGCTGTTCGGCTGTGGGACGCGATGATCCCGCAAGCGAGACCGCCTCGCCCAGACGGATCGCGACACTCTCCTCGATGCGCTAGCGCATCTTGCGGCTCAACTCTCCGCCGCCAGCTTGTCCAGCAGCCGCCGCCAGCGCTCGCCGAGCGCCTCGACATCGTCCTTTGGCACGCCCCAGCTCGAGAGCCACAGGCAGGCGACGTGGCCGCTCTCGGGCGTTGGACCGCCCACGTCGTGCGTGCGCAGACAGGCGAGCGCGTCGTTCATGCCCTCGACCGTGCCCGAGAACTCGTAGGGTGGGTCGTTCACGACCACTCGGCCCTCGAACACGTCCCCGGTTGCGGCCGTGACCCGGTAGCGGTCGCCTTCCTTCAGGCCATCGACGCTCCCTTCGCGAGTCAAGCCGTCCCTTCCCATGACCCGGCGCCACACCTCGGCCGCCGTGCCGCGCACCTTCACCCTTGGCCAAAGCGCGCGGCGATCGGTTCCCGCGTGACGCTCCAGGTAGTGGCGCAGGCTCCGGAGCTCGTAGCGCCAGCCGCGCTCGGTGCCGCCGAAGAGCTCGTCTTCCCAGTCGCCGCCGCTGGCGAACCCCGAGTGGACAAGCCGCAGCAGCGTCTTGCCGCCCCTCGCCTCGAGCGTGTATTCGACGATCGATGCGTCGCCGTGCTCGAGGAAGCCGCGCGTGCGCAGCTTGCGATTCTCGTCCCACACCTCGATGCGCGAGCCGCCCTCCCACGGCGCGCCCCACGACATGAACACCTCGCCGCCCACACCGGGCGCGACGCGCGCCTCGAGCGGGAACCAGCGCTCTAGCTCACGAGCGTCGGTGAGCGCCTTCCACACGGCCTCGACGGGAGCCGCGACCGGGAGCGTGGTCTCGATCACGCGCGTCTTGTCGGCAACTCGGTCGGTCATCGGGTCACTCCTGGGGTTTCGCCGCCGGATGGCCGGCGACCACGAAACGAAAAGCGCGCCCCGCGGGCGCCTGGGCGTCGTGGTACTGGGAGCTGAGCCGCGCGACCGCTCCGGCCAGCTCGTCGGCGAAGGCGGCGCGCGCCTCGGCGGAGGCGAAGCGCACTTCGGTCTCGAGCGTCAAGGTTGCGAGCCGCTTGCCGGCCTTCTGGGCGCGCTCGTCGAGCTCGGCCACGTCGCGCAGGGTGCCCGCCGTGACCGCGAGCAGATAGGCTGCCGAGAAGCGGTCCTTGACCGCGCCCGCGTCGGCCGCGACGCCGCCGAGCGCCGCCGGGCTGATCACGTACGCGCGCGCCGTCGCGCGCAGGATGCGCGCGGTGCAGTTGCCCCGGCGCTTGCGGCCTACCAGCTCGACGAGCCTCTGCTTCTCGAGCTCGCGCAGGTGGTAGTTCACGCGCTGGCGGGGCAAGCGTAGCCGCCGGGCGAGGCCCGCAGCCGAATCGGGCTCGCGCAACCCCTCGACCAGGCGCATCCGCAACGGGTCGAGCAGCGCGGCGGCCCGACCCGGGCTCGCGATCACGTCGAGCGTCTCCGCGCTGTCCATGCTGACAAACTACGACCGACAAGTTATTTTGTCAAGACTAGAGTAGTAGTCGGCCAGCGTCTGCCGGCGTTGACTCGCGGCCCGTCCCGCGGAGAGACTGGCGCCACCCACGGGGGCCCCATGTCAGAGACCCAGACGTCCGCGGCCAAGCCCGGCCTTTCGCGCGTGCTGGGCCTGTGGTCGCTCGTCATCTACGGGATCGTGCTGGTCCAGCCGACCGCGCCCATGTCGCCCTTCGGGGTGGTGAGCGTCAAGGCGGAGGGCCACGTGGTCACCACGCTGCTCGTGGCCATGGTGGCGATGCTCTTCACTGCCATTTCCTACGGGCGCATGGCCGCGGCCTATCCGAGCGCGGGCTCCGCCTACGTGTACGTCGGTCGAGAGCTGCACCCGGCACTGGGCTACGTGACGGGCTGGAGCATGTTGTTCGACTACGTGATGAACCCGCTCATCTGCGTGATCATCTGCAGCAAGCTCGCGGGCAACTACCTGCCGCAGGTGCCCTACGCCGTCTGGGCGGTCTTCTTCGCCTTCCTCTTCACCGCCCTCAACCTGCGGGGAGTCAAGGCGAGCGCCCGCACCAACGCCGTGATCGCCGCGGGGCTACTGGCGGTGCTGCTGCTGTTCCTGGTGGCGGCGATTCGCTAC
>Ga0114129_10012771_pt1 | contig 11954 bp, 8 predicted proteins | sample RhiMetdeltSRZDD1_FD_80071 | JGI IMG/M metagenome (GOLD analysis project Ga0114129, IMG submission 80071) | Populus rhizosphere microbial communities from Tennessee, USA - Rhizosphere MetaG P. deltoides SRZDD1 (version 2) (version 2) | ecosystem: Host-associated > Plants > Roots > Rhizosphere >... | reverse complement strand
TTATCGCGAATGCTTCCGCGAGCCAGCCAGTCTGCGCAGGCAGCGAACCTCCGGATATTCCGCACCTGCATTTTTCTCTGCGCCCCACAATGGTCGGCGCGACGTTTGCAGGCTGGCAGTTCAAATACAATTCATTTTGGAATACCACCACGTTTGCAAAAGACGGCAAGATTGTCACGTTATACAAACCGCTCTTGAACGTGATGAGCCAGCCTACACCCACGCCAACCCCTACGGGTCCAACGCCCACCGGCCAGGCCAGTGCTACACCAACGCTTGGGACTACCGGCACTCCAGGCACGCCTGCGACTCCGCAAGCAACGAACACACCTGATCCATTGGCGACAGCTACACTCACGGGTCAGGCAACCAATACCCCCGATCCATTTGCATCAGCAACGCCGACGGGTCAGGCCACGAATACACCTGATCCATTTGCGACTGCTACACCAACACCGGCAGGTCAGTCAACGTTCACGCCTGATCCGTTTGCAACCGCGACACCGACCGGTCAGGCCACGAGTACACCAGACCCATTCGCGACGGCGACACCTACGCCCTTTGGACCCTATGTATCTACAACGGTGAATCCAACAAGTCTCACGATTGGTGAGACCACATTAGCCACCGTGAGTTTGAACAACGTGCCGGCCGAAGGATATACCAGCGCTGAATTCACCTGTACGTTTGACCCGGCGCTGGTGGAGACCAGCAATATCATAGTGGCTAGTCTGTTTGGGGCAGATTCTGTGGCGGCAATCAATATGCCACAGGATGGGACCTTCATCATCGCCATCGCCGGTACGCAGGGTCATAGAGCGACAACAAGTGGTGCGGCATTTACGTTCAATGTCACGGCTCTGCAAGCCGGGCAAACGACGATTGACTGTACAGCACGCGTTTCGACTGGAAATGCTACGCTCACAACTCTCCCATCGTCCGGCGCTGTTCTAGCGATCCTGAGCGCGGATACCCCCACTCCAACCTTTACACCTACGCCCGCATTTACGTCAACTGTTCCACCTCCAACGATTACAGCAAGTGGTCCGACGTTTACACCTCCGCCAGCGTCCACGGCGACCCCTACAGTGCCCGCAGATTGGTTGACCTTCACCAATACTACATACGGTTTTCAGTTCAAATATCCACCGCAGGGTCAAATCCAGGCAGGCAATACCGATACCTTTACCCGCATCAACCTGCCAATTGCGGCGGGCACGAATCTGAGTGAAAAGTATCTGGAGGTGGTGGTGGGGCAGAATGTCACCGAATGTAAGAGCCCATTGCCGACCCAAGACCCGGGCGTGACGGTTACGATCAACAGCATCAACTTCCTAAAACAAACTGGAGCGGAGGGCGCGGCAGGCAGCCTTTATCAGTGGGTTGCATACTCCACGCTCAGGGATGGCGTGTGCGTGAGTCTGAACTTTATCCTGCACTCTCACAACCCAGGGAATTTCGCCACCCCACCTCCAGTCTTTGACTTCGCAGCCGAGTCGGCTGTCTTTGACCAGATGGTTGGAACCTTTGCCTGGCTGTCGCAGTTGCCCACCTCCACGCCTACTATAGGTTCTACGCCTGTAGAATCGCCGACGCCTGGCTCCACCTCTACGCCAACTCCCTTGCCCACAGCGGTTTCTTCGTCCACGCCTGTCATGTCACCGACGCCAACCGCTTTACCGGCTGGAGCTCTGACTGGACAGGTGCTTGCCGCCCAGCCGGTAACGATCACGGTAAGTAATCTGGACAGTACGCCTGTTATAACCATCTCAGCTAATGTGGATGGCACGTTCAACTTTACGGTTCCGCCGGGCACGTACCGGATCCTGGCTGAAGCGAGTGGATACCTCAGTGCACAAGGAACGTTCACTGTCGTCGCTGGCGCCACGACTACATTACCAACCATTCCTTTGCCGGCTGGTGATATTGATGGCAACAGTGTCATCGACCAGCTAGACGCCATGACAATTGGGATGAACTACAATGCATCTGTCCCGGCAGCTGCAGATCTGAATAATGATGGGATCATCAATGTCCTTGATTTGGAATTGCTCGCCCAAAATTATCGAAAGACGGGTGCGATTGCCTGGGAGTGAGATAACAACATCAAACACATAACGATTGAATGCCCCTTGCAGAAGCAAGGGGCATTGTGCTAATTGTGTATTACCAAACCGTTGGAGCGTTAGGCTGCGACGGGCAGGCGTGCGGTGAGCACACGCCACAAGATAGTCGGGCGGAAGAACAGCGTTGGCGGTGCCGTCATTTGCTGTACCTGAAAGAAGGCTTCAGAAACTGCTCTATCGATGAGAGCCACACGCAACAATTTAACCATATAGTTCTGCATCATCCGGGTTGCGAAGTCTGGCGGTGTGATATTTTCGTCCACGTTCCAGCGCCGGTCTTCGCCAGTTGCCATTTGCCACGGTCCGGCAATCACAGTCGCGAGCCGCTTCTGGAAGCATTCGGCCAACCCATTCAGGTTGCCATCCGGGTGCGCGGCCTGTTGTTCACGTAGACATTTGTCCAAGGCCACGGCGCCCAGTGCCGCGACGGTCATGCCCTGCGCGTAGACCGGGTTGAGAGCATAGACGGCATCGCCAAAAACGAGCAGGCCCTCCAGATATTGTGAGAGCTGATCATAGTGCCGCAGCCGATTCTCTCCTCGTCGGAAGCTCCAAACCGGCGTAAGAGGCTGGGCATCTTTTATCGCTTCATAGATGCGCTGGTCGGGCAGCGTTTTGGCGAACTCCAGGAAGCTTTCCTCTGTGGTAGGAGGATAATCACCAGCCATGCCGCACATGGTAACATGCCAGCGATTTCCTTCCATGGCCACGATGACGGCGCCACGCTTATGGTTCGGCGCGGATGGTTGAATATAGATGGCTTTCCAGGTCTCTTTAAAGCTTTCCGGAATCGCGTATATTCTGGTTGCGTATCCGGGTTTGGACGTAACGCTGGTTTCCGCGGGTACAGGGAAGCCCAATTCCTGCAGCCAGCGCGGCGTATCCGAGTCACGCCCACTCGCATCCACCACCAGGGTTGCTTCCATTTCTGTGACCGTGTGACTGTGTCGCGAGCGGGTCCGAATGCCGGCAACGCGCGTCTTGCTCTCATCCATGAGCAACGCGATAACCTCACTCTCCTGGATAAAGGTTACTTTGGGATGAGCCTTCAAGCGGTCATGAATGGCAGATTCCAGTAGGGGGCGGCTGCAGGCGACATTGACCATAGGAGATGAATATTTTTCGCGCCAGTGTCCCTGAAAGAACCATTCCATTTCGAGGCCCATGTTGACCGGCAGGGCGCCCTTATCGAACAATTCCTGCCGTAAACCTGGGAACATACCTTCGAGGGCCTGTTCACCGGCTTTCAGGAGGACATGCGGGTGACGAGCTTGAGGGACACCTTTGCGAAATTCGCTCGCCATCGGTGCAATATCGCGCTCGAGGATGGTCACGCGCTCACAATAATCCGTCAGCACGCGCGCCGCGGTGAGACCGGCAATGCTGCCGCCAATCACGACGGCATTTTTATATGTGGATTGTGTGTTCATTGGATATCTCCTTCTATCTATCAAAAACTTTTCTTACGATCGTTTTTCCAGTTTGACCAGCACGCCCCCTTTGGGGCGTAATGTGGTGGAAAGTTGTGGTTCGGCCAGATTCTCACTCGTCTTGGTGAGCTTATAGCGTTGGGCCACCATCGCCAGGGCTAGTTGACCTTCCATCAGGGCGAAGTCCATGCCAATGCATTTGCGTTGACCGGCGCCGAAAGGCATGTAGGCGAACTTGTGCCGCTTCTCTGATTTTTCGGGACGGAAGCGTTCGGGGTCAAACTCTTCGGGATTGTCCCATTCTTCAGGATGATAGTGACACATGTAGATCAACCCGGTGATGGTTGTCCCCGCCGGGATGTGATAGCCGTCAATTCCATCGTCCTCAATGGCTGTTCGAGGCAGCTGCCAGGCGGCAGGGCGGATGCGCAGCGTCTCATTCAAAATCATGCGACTGTAGGGCAATTTCATGAGATCGCTGAACGTAGGCGGACGATCCCCAATGGCGGCGTCCACTTCGGCCTGCAATTTTTCCATCACATCCGGACGGTGCGTGAGGAAATCCCAGGCCCAGGTCAACGCGATGGAGGTGGTTTCATAACCCGCGAGGAAAAGTGTGGTCACTTCATCTCGCAGTTGCTGATCGGTCATGCCTTCACCGGTTTCATCGTCGACCATGTCGAGTAACATCGCCATCAGGTGATTCGATTCACCGTGGTGCTTGCGGCTATCGGCAATGATGCGATAGACGGTCTCATCGATTTGCTGGATTGACCTCGCAAACTCTTTCTTGCCGGGAGCGGGCATCCAGGCAGGCAGAGAATTCAACACGATGGCTTTGAGAATGTAGTTCACAGCGTAGTCCAGGGCGTTCGAGACTCGATCCATCTCATCCTGATTGAGACCCGTGCCGAACAAGGTGCGGGTTATGACCTTCATGGTAAGTTCGCTGAATGCCGGTGCAACGTTGAAGTTCGATCCGTTGGCAGATTTTTCCCAGGTGTCCAGCGCTTCGTTCATGGCACTGACCATCAACTCGGTCAACGCGGCGAGTCGCTGACGATGGAACTGAGGCTGCATCATGCGGCGCTGTCTCAGCCAGAAACTGCCTTCGCTGACGACCAGCCCGTTCCCTAGCATGGCGCGAACCGCATCCCACATGGCTCCACCTTTGCGGTAGTTCTGGGCATTGTCCACCAGTATGTGTTGCATCTGGCGAGGGTGGTTGACGATCAACATTTTCGAAATGCCAAGATTGAGGTTGTAAATGTCACCGTAGTTTTCGCGGGCCCGTTTCAAGTAACCGAACGGATTCTTGAACAACTGGGGCAGTGAACCAACCAGAGGCAGACCTTTGGTCAACGGGATGCTTTTGGGCTGCTCAGGTTTGGTAATGGTTTGTGGATACGTTTCGATCATGCCTAAAATTCCTTTCGAACGAATGCTGTTTGTTTGCGATGTCAGCACTATACGGGAAAGGTTGTTGACAAAGTTGATATTTGTTGCCTAAGTTTGTTGACAAATTTTGTGGCGAGTCAACGCGATCATGCAAATACCCCCTGGAAAGGTTCCAGAACCCGATTCCATAGTACTGCTGTACTAAAAGAAGAAGCTCCTGACGCTGTCTGCCGTCAGGAGCTGGTTTGTTTTATCGAGGGATGAAGAAATTCAGGAGTAAGCCATCCTCCGTTTCCTGTGGCTTCTCCATATTGCCTCCATGCAATTTGACAAGCGAGGCTACGATGAAGCCCAGCATGGCGGTGTCCATTTCCATTTTATCGGCAGCTTTTTGGCCTTTGCTTTGAATGCACATATTCAAGCCTGCGTCGTTGTCCTGAGCGGAGAATAACACTGTACCTTCGGCTACGCGGAGGGCCGCAAACGTGAGCGAGTGATTAATGATCTGGCGCAGTTGTACAGCATCGAGGCTGAAGGTGGGGGAGGTGACTTGGATGTCCGCCGTCAGCGGTTTGGAAGGATTTAGATTCTTCCAGCGTTCCGTGATTTCGATGAGAAAATCGGCCAGATTGCGTTCCTCACGTGCCAATTTCATATGACCGTTGTTGATGCGGGCGATCTCCACCAATTGGCTGATCAACGCCAGCATACGCTGTCCGCTGTTAAAGGCGGTCGTTAAGTCCGTGTTTTGCGTTTCGTTGATGGGACCATCGATTCCCTTGATGACCACCTTGGTAAAGCCGATCACGGCGTTTAGTGGCGTTTTCAGGTCATGCGAGGCCCAGTCCAAAAAATTGTTCAGATCGAAATGACCGGTTTCGCCGTTGTCCCACGTCAGCCTTTCGAGAGCCTCCGCGTGCCCGGCCAGTTCGGCGGCTTGTTTCTCGTTCAATTTGTGCTGCTGATAGAGGCGGATGGCCAATTCGGTCTTGGCTTCCTCGGGCGTGAGCTTTGCCGCCTGCAACAATTCGGTTGGGATTTCAAGAAGGGTCTTATCCATGCCGGCCTGGCCTGAAAGGGTGAGATAGGTGGAGTATAGCATAGAGCGCCCGTCCGAAGGCCGCGAATTGGAGGATGTGAACGTACAAAAATAATAACCGCGATAAGTGGAACCTGCAGGGCACTTTTCCGTTGTGGAGCGACGCATCCCACCTATACATTGTCATGTTTTACAGGATTGGAATACAATTAAGCAGCTTGTAAGATTTTCGCCAGTTGAGGAGAGGCCGATGGCAGAGCAAAAGATTTATTTCCAGTGGCAGAATGAAGCATTACTGAAAACCATTTACCCGTTGCGCACGATGAATCTGCGCAATGCCCTCGAATATTACATGGAGATCGACCTCTGGCAGCAGTATAAGGACAAGAAGATCGAGGACATGTCCGAGGAGGTCGCGAAATATCACGAAAAAAAAGCGGCGATCGTCCGGCAGGCGAAGGACGATTACGACAGCAGGCTGGGTTATTTTTATAGGACCCACATCCCACCGGAAGAAGCCAGTCTGCTGGAAGAAAACAAGCTGAAGAAGATTCAGGCCCTGCATGAGGCTTTCAATACCTATTATGGCAAGTATACAGATCCATTCAGACAATCCTATTTCATCAGCCAGCGATTAGAAACGCTCGATAAAGATCGGAAGGAGCTTGACCGGAGTATCCTTGGGAAGGAACGCTATATCAACAACCTCAAGGCCATGAATCCGAATAATCCCAAAATCCAGACGGAGACTGAGACCCTTGAAAAATTGAAGCGCGTCCAGCCAGTCTTTGAGGAGCGGCGCAAACAACTAGTGGCATTGATCTCGGCTTTTGGGAAATTGGAACAGCGCAAAAAGGACTATATCAAACAAATGGATCTTGCGCTCAAGCGGCGCAAAGAGATCGATGTGACACTGGTTCCGCTTCAATCCAGGATCGCATTGAAAGAGGCAAAACTAAAAGAAATGCAGGATGATGTACGCCGCGTCCGCCGGCGGACCCAGCCGGAACCTGCTCCTCTTGAAAATTATTTTGAGGTCCCCGATGCACTGACGGAGATGGCCCACCGCTTCCCAGGAGCCGACCCTGCGTTCTGCGCGAAGGTCGATGCCATCCGTGAGGAAATCACCGCGCTCCATGACCCGGCGGTAAAACGGTCGAGATTAGGGAATCATATTTTTAGTCTGCAATTGGATCGGGCTCGTTATGCCCGGCGGGATTCCACGTCCAAAGAAAGTACCTTGAAGGCTTTTGACGAGGTGCTGGAATTGATGAAAGATTACTGGTCAGGTTTGGACAACCAGGGAAAGTCCGTCGATGCGCTGGAAAAGTCGATAAAAGACAAAGAGCAGGAAATGACCGGGCTCGAGAAAGTTCTCAACAGTCTCAGGGATGCTACGATCAAACTGGTGGAGGAGATCAATACGTTGAAGGAGACCATCCTGGAGGTGCATGAGGACAATTATGTCTCCTCGTATCGTCCGGTTCCGCCCACTATAAAAGATCTCGTGATGCTGAAAGTGGATGAATACCGCGAATCCTTGAAGCAGGATGGCAGGGATCAGGACCAGTACTTCCTGCTCGACTTGTTGATACAGCGCTTCAAACGTGAACCGAAACGTTTTCCACGTTGGCTTCAGTATATGATCGTCCATTTTTCTGGGATGCGCTATGCCAGCGCGCACGGTTCCTGGGCTGACCCGAAAGACTTGTACATCAGCCTGATGACTACTGGAGTGGAAAACGAATTGAGGCAAATGGGGGATGCGGCCATTCAGGAATTGTGCCGAAAGAAAATTGAAGAATATGAACCAACCCAGTCGGCAGCCTTTGACCTGAAACCTGAACCCTCGGCATTTGCCAGGTCCGATAAACCGGATGTGAAAGCAAAGATTGCCGGACATCTGGAACATTTGAAATCGGATGAGCCCTACTGGCGCAGGCGGGGCCTGTTCAACCTGCGACTGGACGAGGAAAATTACGAAGTGGAGTCGATGACCACTCAGGATGTGCTGGAGGCCCTGGAGGACTTGAGGGAACAAGCCAAAATCCCCGACTGGATGTGGAAGGAGATCGCGGCACTGACGGATCTGCGCCTGAAAGAGGCGAAAGATGACAAGTGGGATAAATTGACGCCTGAGCAACAACAGGAAAAAAGTTCCGTCGAATGGGCCAAATATCGTGACGTCATGAACAAGTGGAAGCAGGATCATCTCACCGGCTGGCGTGAGGAGCATGATCGCTCGAATGAATTGATCGTGAGCCGCGCGGTCTGCAACGAAGTGGCGGAACACATCCTGCACCTGCGCGGATATAAAGGTCCGGCTGGCTTGTCCTCCGCCGCGGATTGGTTCATGAACGCGGCAGATAAGGATAAGCAACTGCGTGAGAAAAACGGAGCCGGGAGGAAAGCGGCGTATTTCGTCAAGCCAAAAAAGATCGAAGATTACCGGCCGGGGACCGCGATCCTATGGTTGAAATACCGCAATGACCCACCTCCACAATGGAATGTGGTCAAACCGTTTACGATTGGCAAAGACAAATTGTTGCCCGACCACTATCTGAATGGCGGCCGTTGGGTATATAAGGACAGCGGACTCTTCCGTTCCGGAACGTTCCCTAACGAGAAGGGTATCATGATCAGGAAAGCTCAATATCTATTCTGGGTTCACATTGCCACGGTCGCGGAGGTCGCGGAAACGGCTGAAGGCCAGGTAGTGCTAACCTATGAGACCAGCCTGCCCTATGAAGACCGTCGTCTCGCATGCGTGGGCGTGTTCAAGCGTGCCTTGCACAACCTGCTCTTCGATGGTGGTGAAGATACATATAACGGTTCGTTCGTTGGGTTTGTACCAGATAACCCGGCCAGCGTCCCCGAGGAGGATCTGGATGAGATGCTGAATTGGGACCATGTTTTGTTGAAGACTCCACCCAAAACGAAAAGGACCCAAACGAAAACAAAGAAGGCCCGCAGCAAACAAAAGAGTGGATGACGGGCTGTGGAAATAGAACGGCAAAAGTTTCGCTCAGGCTTTGTTGCGGAATTGGATTGGGATCGTTTCGCTGGATATCTCAAAAGAAACAGTTTTAGAGTCAACCTGGAGAGAATATGGAGTCAGAAAATAATATTGCTGGCTTTTCAATCGAAGAAGTCATTCATCATATCGAACTTAACTTCTGGGAGACGTGGTCGAATTTTGGGCGCGGACCCGGGTGTCAGTTACATGATGAAGGTGATGCCTTATGGTTCGAGACACCCATTCCAATTGTGCCCTATAACACCGTCATGAAATTTCAAGTGCAGGAGAAGGTGGCTGAGCGCGTTGAGACCCTCGTGAATCATTTTCGTACGCGCAATGTTACTCAGCTATGGTTGATCCATTCCTCGGTCACACCAACCCTATCCACGCAGTTACAACAACATGGCTTGCAGGAAGTAGAAATTGCGCCGGGCATGGCCAGAAGCCTGGAAAATATCTCGGAGCCGCCTCCGTTGCCAGAGGGGGTGGAGATTCGAAAAGTTATGACGGACGATGATTTACACCATGTGGATGAACTTGCCGCCTGGCGTTGGGGAGTGCCAGATCAATACCATGCCCAACTGGAGGAAATCATCAAAATGTTCAGGATCGGGCAGTCCGATACCAAAACCCATTTCTGGTTGGCCTGGAAGGACGGCGTTCCCATCTCGAAGATTGGGATGTATTATGGCGGTGGCGCGGCTGGAATCTATGGTGTAGTGACCAAGCCTGAAGCGCGCGGGTTGGGGCTTGCCAGCATTCTGATGACAGAAGCCATGAAAACCGCTCGTGACGATGGCTATAAACTCGCCGTCTTGGATTCTTCTCCGCTGGCAGAGGATCTATACAAAAAACTCGGCTTCACAACAGTCACATCCTTCCCGTTGTATACTTCCGAGCCAGCCTATTTGTAGTCGATTAAAGTTTTCGAAGAGGAGCGATTTGCTTTCGCTCGTTTTTCATTTTCCCTGCAACTTTTTCATCTCTGCACCTGTATTACACTGTAGCCATGGCCGCGTTTACAGACCGCGAACTCATTGTCCGTGCCCGGCGCGGCGATCGTAACGCGTTCGGCGAACTTGTCACGTGCTATCAAACGGGCGTGTTCAACGTCTGCTTCCGGCTGCTCCACGAGCGCAGCGAAGCCGAGGATCTGGCACAGGAAACCTTTATGCGAGCCTATGACCGACTTCCTATGTTTGATCTTGACCGTGAGTTCGGTCCGTGGATTCGGCGCATCGCTGCGAACCTGTGCTTGAATTATCTCGAGTCTCGCAAGGTCACTGCGCAACTCGATGAGGAACGGGACGTCGATGACGGCCAGAGACCAGAGAGGCAGGTTGAGGTACGGGAAAGAAGCGCTCAAATACGAGATGCGCTTTTATCCCTGCCGCCGCATTATCGTGTCGTCATTGAATTGCGGCATTATCAGGAACTTTCCTATGACGAAATCGCAAGTGAACTCAAAATTCCCCTCAGTGACGTGAAGAGTCATCTCTTCCGCGCCCGCAAACTTTTGGCGGAGAAACTCCATGCACCTGACTGACCACTTAACTGACATGCAGCTCAACGAATATTTGGATAACGAAACAATCCCCGAGGATCGTATTCAAATCGAGACACATGTATCTATGTGCGACGAATGTGCAGCGCGTTTGACTGCCCTCCAGGCTCTGTTTGCCGAAATCGAATCTCTTCCTGAAGTCGCCTTATCTCGCCCAATTGCCGCGCGATTCACGCGCCCAGTAGGTCTGCCCGCTCCGCTGCCGCGTTTCCTCACTCTGACAGCGACTCTGCAAGCTGCCATGGCCTTGTTGCTTCTTACCCTCGCCGCACCCTTCCTCACAAATCTTTTGCCCTACATGGAAATTCCCTCCCTGACTGGAATGCTGCTTCAACTGCAACGCCAATGGATAACCTGGTCCGATCTATTATCTTCTTTCCAATGGCCAACACTCCCACAACTCCCAGCACTGGAAATTTCCAGTTTCATGCTGACGTTGACACTGGTCGGGACATCCATGCTCTGGTTGTTGGGGAATGGCTTGTTGTTGAGGAAACAAATGAAGTAAATTATCCGCGCTGAGTCGAGAGCCGAATGTCCTGCGCGAAAGCGAAGGATGGAGGCTCGCAGTCGAAGAGCGCTTTGACGACACTAGCCCTGCGGTCTCGTCCGCTAAGCGCGAAAACAGGAGAACTCATGACCGATATCTTTCGCCTCTTCATCATCGTCCTCTTGCTGACTATCAGCCTGAGCGCATTTTTTCTTGTCATCAGTGCGCTATTTCCGCATCGTGTGGATAAGACTCAACGCATCTTCGGTCAATGGACTGGGCGTGCCTTTATGCTGGGTTTGGTGAACTTCCTGTTCTTTGGCGTCACTGGCTTGCTCCTGTCCTCTGTTGCAGAGAATACCGATGGTTTGATTAAAGCGATTCTGACAATTCCTGCGCTTATTATCTTCGGTTTTCTGACTGTATTGTTGAGTGTCGGTCTAACAGGCGTGGCGAATTTACTGGGTGCGCGCCTCTTCCCAGACCATGCAACCTGGAAACAAACGGCCGGGGGAAGTGTGGTTCTGACCTTTGCCTGTGCCCTGCCGTTTGTGGGCTGGTTCCTGTTATTGCCAGCTCTTGGATTCGTTGGCATTGGCGGAACCATTCTGGCATTCGTCCAGCGGGATGAGTAATCTCAATAAACCTGACAGGTCTCCGAAAATCCGAGCCCGAACGTGTCTATGACTAGGTGAATGAACTGATCGGTGACAGTACATAGAAGACCTGTCAGGTTTTTATGCAGGGATGCGCAATCCGCGCGTTCTTCATGTCATTGCGAGGGCATAGCCCGAAGCAATGACAAAGGGAATGCAACTTTTCCGGACTTTTCCCTGTATCCCTTACATCAAAACAAGAAAGGATCTCCCCATGGCTGACATTTCTGCC
>Ga0114129_10012770_pt1 | contig 11955 bp, 10 predicted proteins | sample RhiMetdeltSRZDD1_FD_80071 | JGI IMG/M metagenome (GOLD analysis project Ga0114129, IMG submission 80071) | Populus rhizosphere microbial communities from Tennessee, USA - Rhizosphere MetaG P. deltoides SRZDD1 (version 2) (version 2) | ecosystem: Host-associated > Plants > Roots > Rhizosphere >... | reverse complement strand
TTGACCCAGCCGCCACGCCGGCTCACGGCGGTGAAGCCCGACATCGGATGGCCGGACTCGTTGCAAGCCGTGTTCGACAAGGCGTTGTCGGCAGACCCCACGCAGCGATACGCCGATGTGCTCGATTTCGCGCGTGACTTCACCGAGGCGGTCGCAGAGCTGCCAGTCACGACGACGGAAGAGCACTACCTGAGTGCCATCGCGACACGACGCCTGACGCCTCCCCGCGTCTTCACGCCGGCACGCGGCGTTCCGACCATGGACGTCCAGATCCCCGGCGGGGGGAACGGTTCCATGGAAGCGGCGGAAACCGACGGCGCCGGCGACTGGGCGAGCACCGACGCTGCCGTTGCCGTCACGACACCGTCTGGCGAACGCCCGACCGAACCGGTCCCGGTGCTGATGGGGGCAGGCGCGGGTCCAGCGATCTCGGGTCCGACCACTCCGACTGATGGGCCAACGGTCGCTCTGACACCGGACGGTGACAGCGACGAGCCGACGGTGACGATTCAAACGCCGGCAGCAGCGCCCAGACGGAAGAATCGAATCCCCATGATCGTCGGAGGGTTGCTCGTCGCGGGAGGTGCAGCCGCGTTCCTCCTGCGCCCGAGCTCTTCGGCGAAGACCGAACCGGTCGCGACGCCTCCGACGACCGTTTCGAAAGACAGCGTGTTGCCGAAAGCCGATTCTGCTGTCGCGGTCTCGACACCGGCGACAGCCGTCGATTCGGCAGCCACAACTGCGTCGTCGTCCACCTCGACCGGCCTGGCGCTCGACTCCGCGGTCACCCGGATGCGCGGTGGTGTCGTGGGCGTGTTGTCGTCTGAAGGGCGTGGCAGCGGCTTCCTCGCCGACACGGCCCGTGGCGCGGCGCTGGTCGTGACATCGACTGCGCTCGTTCCCAGCGACAGCGTCGTCGACGTGCAAGTCGACGGCTCGACTCGCCTTCGAGGTCGCCTTGTTTCCGCCGATCGATCCACGGGGGTGGCGGTCGTTGCGGTCGCGCTGCAGCCATGGTCGGGCTATCGCGTGCTGGCCGTCGGTGGTGATTCAGTGGTGAAGGGCGGTGATTCGCTCGTCGCGTTAGGCTCCATGTTCGGCACGACGGCGCGGCGCGGTGCAGGGAAGGCCGGCGACGATGGAAAGGTGCGTCCTTCGCTCAACACGACGCGCGCGGACGCTGGTCGGCCTATCGTGTCGGGTGCTCCGTCGATCATCGCGATCGCCACGCAGCGCGGGAGCCAGTCGACGTTCGCGATGGCGCCGGCGATCGATGCGACAGTGCGTGCCGCGAAGTCTCGCGTGTCCCGTGACGGCTTCACGGCGCCGGCCCTCGCGGTGCTCCCGGCCTGGCCGTCTCCTGCGTACCCCGCTGACGCGATTCGCGAGGCGAGCCGTAAGGACACGTTCGATCTCGCGCCGTACCGTGCGGCTGCTCAAGGCTTCCGAGTCCTCGCGATGACACCGCCCGTGATCGCGTGGCGCGATTCGACGATCGCTCGCACGAAGGCGTACTGGAACTCGCCGTTCCAGCTCAACAAGTATCCGTACGAGTTGGTCGACCCGATTCAGGGGTGGGCTGGGTTGAGGTCGACGATCGGCGAGCGGCGTCCGGTGATCGTGATCAGCGTCGTGCCGGATGGCGTGCCGGTGCTGACCTATAAGCGGTTCCCGGATGTCAGCGATCCGAAGGCCGACCGCGTCGACCTGCGATCCGCCCGTTTGATCCGTGACGGACAACAGATCGTCGCGCTCGATTCCGCGCGGATCACCGCGGTCGTCAACCCGAAGGATTATCAGGATCGGAAACGCCCGGTTCGCGAGGAGCGGATCCTCGTGTTCCGCGTCGACGACTTCGCGAAGACGGGGGCGTACTCGGTGGAGATCGTCGGCTCCGGGGAGCGGAAGCCGGTGAACGTGGTGCTTCCGCAGGCGCTCCTCGACGCGGTTCGACGCGACGCGGCGCGCTGGCGCCCGGCCGCCGGGCGTTAGGCGCCCTTCAGCGCCGCCGAGGCCACGCGCGCGGACTCGGCGAGCACTGCCGCGCCGACGAAGATGCTCTCCTCCGCCGCGGTGAAGCGTGGTGAGTGCGCCGCGAGGCGTTCGCCGCCGTCCTCGCGTGCGCCGATGCGCATGAAGCAGCCGGGCATCCGCTCGAGATAGAACGCGAAGTCCTCGCCACCCATGTTCGTCAAGCCGAACGGCACCACGGCCGCTTCGCCGAGCACCGTCGACGCGGCCTGACGCGCCCACGCAGCCGCGTTAGGGGGATTCACGATCGGTGGCGTGCCCAGATGCACCGTTGCGTGCGCCGTGAGCCGATACGACTCCGCAATCGACTCGGCGATTCTCCGTACCTCGGTGCCGATGGCGGCGCGTGTTTCGGGCGTGGTTGCTCGCAGCGTTCCCGTGAGGGTGGCGCGCTCGGGGATGATGTTTGGCGCCGTCCCCGCGTGAATCGACCCGACGGTGACGACGGCAGCAGCGGCTGGGTCGATGCGCCGTGCGACGATCGTCTGAAGGGCAGTGATGAGCGCGGCCGCACCCACGACAGGGTCGGCCGACTCGTGTGGCCGTGCGCCATGCGCGCCCTTGCCGACGAGCTCGATCTCGAACGTGTCGGCAGACGCCGCGAGCGGACCAGCGTCGGCGACGACTTGCCCGACTGCGAACCGACGATCCACGTGACCGCCAAAGATGGCCTTCACATCATCGAGCGCGCCGGTTTCGAGAATGGCCTTCGCGCCTTCTCCGACCTCCTCGGCGGGCTGGAGCACGACGAGCACGTCACCCGCCGCGGGGTTGCGTGCGAGCATCATCGCTGCGCCGACCGCCCACGTTCCGTGGATGTCGTGGCCACACGCGTGCATGACGCCGGGCGCGCTGGATGAGAACGGAAGGCCGGTCGCCTCCTCGATGGGAAGCGCGTCGATGTCTCCGCGCACGGCGACGAGAGGGGCCGACCGATCCCGTCCCGCGAATCGCGCGACGACTCCGGTGCCGGCGACGCGAGTCACGGTCTCGGCGCCCAACGCGGCGACTACCTCCGCGAGGCGGGTCGCCGTTCTGTTCTCCTGCCATGACAGCTCGGGATGCCTGTGCAGGTCTCTCCGCAGCTCGATCAGCGAGGAGACATCCCCATCCGAGAACAAGGGGCGCAGCGAGGGAAGGAGAAGAGACATGCTCAGAGAGGAACTGCTTACTGAATGTAGGTTGATAGTCACTGCTCCACGGCGTGTTTTCTCACCGTGAGGTTCTCTATTCGATCGAGGTCGACGTCGACGCCAAGCCCTGGCCGCTCGAGCGGGACCTTGACCATGCCTGACGAGTCCATCGTCCATTCGGGTGTCACGATGTCGCGTTCCCAGTAGCGAGCGCTTGGCGAGACGTCGCCGGGCTTCGTGAAGTTCGGCAGCGACGCGAGCGCGACATTGTAGGCACGCCCGACGCCGCTCTCGAACATCCCGCCACACCACACGGGAATCCCGTGTTGCTCGCAAAAGTCGTGAATGGCTATGGACGGGCCGAAACCGCCGACGCGACCTGGCTTGATGTTGACGATCCGCCCGCTGCCTAACGTATGCATGTCGATCGCGCGGTCCAGCGACGTGATCGACTCATCGAGGCAGACCGGTGTCTCGAGGCGGCGTTGCAGCTCGGCATGACGCACGAGGTCGTCCCATGCCAACGGCTGCTCGATCATCATGAGGTCCAGCGAATCGAGCGCTGCCAATCGATCGATGTCGTCGAGCGTGTACGCGTTGTTCGCATCGGCCATGAGCGGCGCCGACGCGCCAAGCTCCTCACGCGCGGCGCGAACGAACTCGACGTCCGACCCCGGCATGATCTTGATCTTCACCTTGCGATAGCCTTCGGCGACCGCTGCGCGGGCTTTGTCCACGAGTGCGGCCGGCGTGCGCTCGATCCCGAGCGAGATGCCGGTGGGGATGGAGGAACGCGTCCCGCCGATGTAGCGCGACAACGGCACTCCCGACAGCTCGGCGGCGAGTCCCCACACGCCCATCTCGACGGCAGCTTTCGCCATGTTGTGTCCGCGGAAATCCTTGTCCAGCACGTCGTGCACATCACCCGGGTGCTCGAACGCAACACCGAGCACGCGCGGCGCGACCCACTGCGTGATGGCCATCCACGCCGTGTCGACGGTTTCGGGCGTGTAGTTAGGCGCTTCCCCGGCGACGCATTCGCTCCACGTCGTAACGCCACTCGCGTCCGTCAACTCGAGAAGAATGATGCGGCGGTCGGAGATGACGCCGGATGAGATCCGAAACGGCGCCTTGAGCGGGAGACGAATCTCGCGGAGGCGAATCCTGCTGACCGTGATCATGCGTGGTTGGAAGAGAGACGCGTGAGCTCGTAGGCGGGAAGCTCGCGCTCGGTGCCGCGGCGGAACCGGTCGACCCGATACCCGCGCGCGAGATAGTGCATCATGGCTTGTCGCGTTGCGAGGCGCCACGCGAGCGCCGCATCGGGATTCGACGCGAGGACGCTTTCGATGTCGGGCGGAACGGGAACCAGTACTCGCGGTGCATCGGGGAACGGCTCGATCACTCGCGTGTGGCCATTCTCGGCCACCGACGTGCGTGGCGCATCGGCGAGGGCACTGACGTCCAGGTCGGTTTGCGAACGCGCGGCCGTGCCTGTGGCAGGCGCGACCGCCCACTCTGCCACGAAGCGGTCCGTCGGGAGATCCCCGTGCAGGATGCTGCCGGTGTTCGAGCCGTAAAAATTCGGGACGTATTCGGCGATGGTCGCCCCGAGCCGATTCAGGTTGAAGTGCGCGTTCCGGGCGACGAGTGGATCGAACGTCCAGAACATCGTCTCGACGCCGAGGGCGCGCACGAGCTCCCGCTGGTATTGCTTGAGGCGTTCGCCGAGTCGCTTTCCGCGCGCTTCTTCGCGCACGGCGAGCATGTCGGACCAGTGCACGAGCTGCCCGTCCCGCACGCCGGTCAAGCCGAACACGAACCCGAGCATCCGTCCGCGCTCATCGAACGCGGCCGCGCTGACGCCGCCGACTTTCTGCGCGACGCGAAGGATCGAGGCCGGCACACGATCGGTGAACCCCGCGCCCCAGATCTCGTCCTGCAGGGCGACTGCTTCGTCGTATTCGGCCAGCGAGCGGAGCGGGCGAAGGAGCACGCCATCATCGGCGCTGCGGGGGATGTGTTCCAGCGAAGACTCTTGCACTGCCGTCGACCAGGGCTTAAATAGGGGCCAAATTTGTATACAAATTCCGATACAAATGATGCGCGCATCCCGTTCCCCGCGCAAGCGGCCACGCCCACAGCAAGTCTACGAGCGCCTGCGCGCCCTCATCATCGAGGGGCGCCTCGCCCCCGGGACGCGCCTCGTCGAGACCGACGTCGCTGCCCGGCTCGGCGTCAGCCGCACGCCCGTACGCGGCGCCCTGCAGCGCCTGCAGCACGAAGGCTATGTCCTCGACTCCCCGACGCTGCAACAGACCCGGCCCACGGTCGCCCCGCTCACGAGCGACGACGCCCGGGAGCTGTTTCTGCTGGTCGGAGCACTGGAAGGGCTCGCCGCATTTCGCGCCGCGTTAGGTGCCCCCGCGCAACGGGCCGCGCTCGCAACCGCCCTCGGCGAGATCAACGATGCGTTCGCCTCCGCGGCCGCCGCGTCCCGACCGGACCACGCCCGCATCTTCGAGCTCGATGAACGGTTTCACCGGTGCTACATGAAGGCCGCCGGTCCGCGCCTGCTCGCCCTCCACGAGACGGTGAAACCCCAAGCCGAACGCTACGAGCGGCTCTACGTCAGCATGCTCACGCCGGAGCTGCACACGTCGGTCGTCGAGCACCGCGCGATCGTAAAGGCCATTCGCGCAGGTAACGCGACTGGCGCGCAGGCTGCGGTGGAGACCAACTGGCGTAACGCAGCGGAACGATTGGCGGCGGTCGTCGCCGCTACTGGTGAACGGGGCCGGTGGTAATTCCCGTCAGGCGAACAATCCAACCTGCCCGCCGGTGTGCCAAAACAACACGGTGGCGTCGTTAGGTATCCGACCGTCGCGGACGTACGCCATGACCGCAGCCAGCGCCTTCGCCGTGTACGTGTGGTCCACGAACAACGCCTCGGTGCGCGCCGCGATCCGCTGGGCCTCGGTCGACGCGGGCGTCGGCACGCCGTAGCCTTCCCCGACGAAGCTATCGTCGACCTCGATGACCACGTCGCGGGCGACCTGCTCGAGTGGAGGCCCGAGCGGTGTGCTCATGCCCGCAATGATGGAGCGCACTTGCCGCTCGACATCAGCTGCCGGATCATCCGCGCTTATGCCGATCACACGCGTCGTCAGCCCGTGTAGCGCGCACCCCGCAACCAGGCCCGCCTGCGTTCCTCCGGACGATGTCGCGTGCACGATCACGTCGGGACGCACACCCTGCTGCAACATCTCGCCGATCGCGCGCACGAAACCGATCGCGCCTTCCGGTGTCGATGCGCCGAGCGGCACCTCCGCCGGCCGGCCTCCGGCCGCACGGATTCGCTCCGCCACGCGATGCATCGCGGGCAGTCGATCCGTGCGCGATGGGACGTACTCCACTTCGGCGCCAAGCAACGCGTCGAGCAACGCGTTGCCCGTCAGCTTCTCCGGACGCGCGCCATTGGCGATGAGATGGCAACGCATGCCGAGCCTTGCAGCCGTCGCTGCCGTCGCCCGCGCGTGGTTGGACTGAACGCCGCCTATGGTGATCAACGTGTCGACCCCGTCGGCAACTGCCTGTGCGGCCACGATCGACAGCTTGCGAACCTTGTTCCCTCCAAATCCGAACGAGATCGCGTCATCTCGTTTCACCAGGATCCGAGGCCCGCCGCCGAGCGCAGCGCGCAGACGACTGACCTCGTTGACTGGCGAGGGAAGCTCGCCAAGCGGCACGGAAGGGTATTCGTTCACGCGGCGGAGCGCGGCCGACAGGTCGATTGGTTGAGGCACGGCGGAAATGATGGAGTCGATCGCCATTATCCAACGCGTTTCAATGCAAACTTCGGAAAAAATGACGCATACGTGTCGCTTCGGCGAGGCAATGGCGGTTTGGCCTTCCGGATGTCGATATTACCCCGAGCCATGGCACCGAGCATACGGTGAAGGCGTCGCCGGGTGAGTCCTCGGCAACACCGCCCCGGCGATGGCGTCCGGGGACGGGTATCTATGTCATCGCCCCGTTCCAGCCTTCGTTGTCCGCGCTGATTGGCGATATCCAGGCGCGTTTCGACCCGAAGCTCGCGCGTCTCATGCCCCCGCACATTACCATCATCGGATCGTCAGGCGCCGGACCGATTGCGCCCGTAACGCCGGTGGAGCAGTTGCGTGCGACGATCGAACCGATCGCGAGTTCCACGGCGCCACTCACCCTCGACCTCGGGCGTCCAGAGCGGTTCATGCAGACGGAAATTGTCGTCCTTCCGCTGCGCCCATACGGACCGTTGCGCGTGCTTCACGAGCGCATCGCGCGGAGTGGCCTAACGTACGCGCGCCCGCGATTCGCCTTCACGCCGCACATCACGCTCAGCTTCTACCGAGAGCTCTCGCCGAGCGAGCGCCGTGCGCTCCTCGCGATCCGCATCGAGGAGGCGGTTCGAGTGACGGAGATCGAGTGCTCGCTCAGCAACGATCCCCAGCCCGCTCGCCACCTGCTGACGCTCCCGCTTCTGGGGAAAATTTCCGACGCATGATCGATGAAGTGATGCGCGAGCTCGAGCGCGATGCCTCGCCCGACGCCGCGGCACAGGTCATCGCGTTGGCGACGAGGTACTTCGAGTCGACTCGCCGCGGAGAGGGGCCCGTATCCGGCGGGCCGCCGCCTAACGAGGTGGCGGCGCGTTTCGACGAGCCAATGCCGGAGCGCGGTCGTGCGCTCGCCGACATACTTGGCCAGGTCGAACGCGACATCCTGGCCGACGCGAATCGGCTGGCGCATCCGATGTACATGGGCCATCAAGTGTCGTTTCCGATCTCCACCGCCGTGTGGACCGATGCCGTCATCTCGGCGCTGAACCAGTCGCTGGCCGTCGAGGAGATGTCACCGACCCTTACTTCGCTCGAGCATCGTGTGATCCGGTGGATGTGCGACGCGGTGGGCTTTCCGCCCGAGAGCGGCGGAACGCTCACGTCAGGTGGCACGGAAGCGACGTTCACCGCGTTGCTGGCTGCCCGTGCCTCGGCGCTTCCGGATTCGTGGATGAATGGCGTGGGCGAGCCACGGCCAGTCGTGCTGTGCGGCGAGCACACCCACTACGCGGTCACGCGGGCGGTTGCCGAGCTGGGACTCGGGTTTCGAAGCGCGATCGTCATTCCATCGCTGGACTACCGCATGGATGTCGGCGCGCTCGAGCGTGAGCTGAGCAGGCTCCGCGAACGCGGCGTGCCGGTCATGGCGGTGGTCGCCACCGCCGGTCATACGGCGACCGGCTCGTTCGACGACCTCGAGACAATCGGCCGCATATGCGACGATCGCGGGATCTGGTTGCACATCGATGGGGCACATGGCGCGACCGCCGTGTTGTCCGAGCGGCACCGGCATCGCGTCCGGGGAATCGAGCGTGCACGGTCGATCGCCTGGGATCCGCATAAGATGATGCTGCTCCCATTGCCGGCCGGGATGCTGCTCGTGCGCGCCGGGCGCGAGCTGCAGACGGCGTTCGCCCAGCGGGCGCCCTACCTGTTCCACGGTGAAGGGGAGCCCGCGCGGGTTCGCGATCAGGGCCTGCGAAGCTTTCAGTGTTCACGTCGGGCCGACGTCCTCAAGCTCTGGGTCGTGTTGCAGCGGCTTGGCCAGCGCGGCATCGCTGCCTTGCACGACCACCTCTGTGATCTCGCGGTGCTGGTGCGCGACGAGCTGGCGAAGCACCGCCAGTTCGAAATCCTCCACGAGCCTGATTCGAACATCCTGTGCTTCCGCTACGTGGGGGATGGACGGGCCGACGATGCGGCGCTCGACACGATCAATCGCGAGGTCCGCGACCGGTACAATCGGTCAGGTGCAGGCTGGATCACCGCAACGTTACTCGACGGCCGTCGCGTCCTTCGCGTGACTATGATGAATCCGCGTTCGACGCAGGCGCACATCCGAGCGCTGGTGGATACGCTTCTCGTTCTCGGTGGCGAGATCGCCGTCAAGTCGTAAGTCGTGAGTCGTTAGCTAATGACTTCCGACTACCGACTATCGACTTCTGGGGCGACTCCGACAAATCCCAATCCGATATTCGGTGGCTGACGTACCTCCCCAGAGCGGGCGGAATCGCCGCCCGCCGCAGCTCGGCGTGGAGGGACGATGGGGCGTATCACGTGGGCAGCCGCAGTTGCGGCAGGGGCTTTGGTCGCGACGGGGCTCGCTCTTGGCAGACCGCACCGTATAGCGGCTTCCCCGCCATCGGCACCAACGAGGTCGGAATCCGAGATTCGATCGCTCGACATCGAGTTCTACGAGCGGCGGATCGCGGAGGACTCGTTCAGCGCAGCCGACCGCTCCCGGCTGGCATCGCTCTACCTCCAGCGCGCTCGTGAAACGGGTAGTTACCCGGACTATGAGCGCGCCGGTCAATTGGCTCGAGCATCGCTCGCGCTCCGCGAAGGGCACAACGCGGAAACGTACGTCCTTCTGACATCGGCGCTCCTCGCGAAGCACGAGTTCACCGACGCGCTGCGCGTGGCGCGCCGAGTGTATGCGACCGACGCGACCGACGCGAGTCACACGGCACTACTGGCGGAAGTGGAGCTCGAGGTTGGTGACTACGCGAGCGCATCCCGCCACTTCGGCTCGGTCTCGGCCGATGCCGACAAGCCTTCGATCGCCGCGAGACTCGCACGCTGGTACGAGATCACCGGGCGATTGGAGACCGCCCGCTCGCTCCTGCGCCGGTCCACCGAGCGAATGGCTAAATCGAGCGATGTCCCACACGAGCAGCTCGCCTGGTTCCACTATCGGCTCGGCGAGCTGTATTTGCGTGATGGTCGGCTTTCGGCGGCCGACTCCGCGTTTCATCGCGCGCTGGCCGCGCTGCCGACCGACTATCGCGCGCTCAGCGGGCTTGCAAGAATGTCTGCCGCGCGAGGAGACTGGAACGCTGCGGTGGAGTTCGGGGCGCGGGCGATCGCCGTCCAGCTGGACCCCGCAACGTTAGGCACGATGAGCGACGCCTATGCGGCGCTCGGAGACACGGCGCAGGCGCGATCGTTCGCCGATGCGATGGCAGTCGCCGCCTTGAGTCAGCCCGGTGCGATCCACCGGGCATGGGGGCTGTTTCTCCTCGATCACGACCGCGATGTCGCGCGCATCCTTCGCGAAGCGCGCAAGGACATTGTGCGACGTCGTGATGTCTACGGCTACGATTTGCTGGCGTGGGCGTCGTACAAGGCGGGGAGAATCAATGAAGCACGAAAGGCGTCCGCGGCGGCTCTTGCCCAGGCGACCGAAGATGCGACGCTGCTCTATCACGCAGGCATGATCGCCGCCGCCGCCGGTGACTCGGCGGCCGCCAAATCCTTCCTGGGCAGAGCGCTGGTGCTCAATCCCACTTTCAGCCCGACGCAAGCAAAGCTCGCCCGGCGCACGTTCGATGCGCTGAGCGAACGCGCGCGCAACGCTGGTCCGACGGTCGCGTCGCGAGGAGGGGCTGGTGTCTGAGCTTCTCGCGTTCGGCACGCTTGGATTCCGCCACATCACTGACCCACGTGGCGCTGATCATATCCTGTTTCTGCTCGCGCTCGCTGCGATCTACCGGTTCAGGGACTGGCGTGAATGCGTCTGGGTTGTCACGGCATTCACGATCGGCCACTCAGTCACGCTCGCTCTCGCCGTCACCGGTGCGTTGGTGTTGCCGTCGGCCATCGTCGAGTTCCTCATCCCGGTGACCATCGTCGCGACTGCGCTCGAGAACCTGATCGTGCGTGATCGATCGACGGCGATCCTGGGACGGCGATATCGGCCCGTGTTCGCCGGAGTGTTCGGGCTCGTGCACGGGGCGGGATTCGCGAACTATCTACGGAGCCTGTTCGTGGACCGAATTGCGATTCCGCTGTTCGGGTTCAACCTGGGGCTGGAGGCCGGGCAGCTGATCGTGATCGCGCTCGCGTTCATGACGTTCGCCGCTGCCGATCGAGCAATTATGGCGATAGGAGCGGCGTCGCGACGTCCGGACGACCGCCGTGCTGTTCGTCTACGGACGCTCGCCGTCTCGGTCGGGGTGATGTCCGTGGCGGCGCGGTGGATGCTGGAGCGATATCCGTGGTAGTCCGAGCGCTGGCGCTCGTTATCGCGCTCGCGGGCTCCCCAACTCGCGCCGACTTCCATCCGCTGCATACCACGCTCGCCGAATTGTCGATCGCGCAGGATGGCGGTGTGCAGATCGTGCTGCGAGTCTTCGTCGACGACTTTTCAGCGGCGGTCGCCGGCCGCGCTACTATCGGGTCGGCCCCGATCGCGACACCGCACGATTCGGCGACGGCGCGCTACCTCGGCGCGACCATGGTGCTGACTGACGGATCGGGGCGGCCAGTGGCGCTCGTCCTGACGAACATGCGTCGGACGGACGACCTCCTGTGGATCACGCTCCGCGCGCCGGCGCTTCGCACGGTGGCGGGAGCTCGCCTAACGAATCGCGTGCTCTTCGATCGCTGGGACGATCAGGTGAACATAGTCCAGACGACGATCGGCGGCCGGCGTCAGACGCTCCTGTTCACGAAGCGAGATGGGACTACCCCAAAGGCGATCTGACGTTAGGCAAAGCCGAGCTACCCGCCGATGCCCTTCTTCACGGCCGCTTCGATATTCTGGGTTCCCCCGAGACCGGTGTAGACCACCGTCCCGGTCTTGTCCATCACGACCACGTACGACGTCGCGGCGGCGTCGTACGCGTCGGCCGCATTGCCTTTCTTGTCGAAGTACACCTCGAGTGGCAGCTCGTGCTTCTCGGCGTACA
>Ga0114129_10012769_pt1 | contig 11955 bp, 8 predicted proteins | sample RhiMetdeltSRZDD1_FD_80071 | JGI IMG/M metagenome (GOLD analysis project Ga0114129, IMG submission 80071) | Populus rhizosphere microbial communities from Tennessee, USA - Rhizosphere MetaG P. deltoides SRZDD1 (version 2) (version 2) | ecosystem: Host-associated > Plants > Roots > Rhizosphere >... | reverse complement strand
GGGCGCTGAGCCCCTAACGCAAAGCGACGACGGCCACGAAGATTCGGCCACGAAGGTCAGGAAGATCACGAAGTCACCCGACCGGAATCCGTCCCGCGATCACGTTCCGGTAGTCGGCCGCGATTGGATAGCGGCGTCCGATGCCGAACGCCTTGGACGAGATCTTGATGCCGGGTGCCGCCTGCCGCCGCTTGTACTCGCTCGTGTCGATCCGGCGCACGACGTCGACGACGATGGCCGGGTCGATACCAGTCTGACAAATGGCGTCGATGTCCAGATGCCGCTCGACGTACGCTTCCACGATCTGGTCCAGCACGTCGTACGGCGGCAACGTGTCGCTGTCCTTCTGGTTCGGACGTAACTCGGCGCTCGGTGGCTTGGTGATGATCGACTCGGGAATGATCTCGCGATTGCGATTGATGAATCGCGCGAGCCGGTACACCATCGTCTTCGGCACATCGCTGATGATCGCCAACCCTCCGCACATGTCGCCATACAACGTGCAGTACCCGACTGCCAGTTCCGACTTGTTGCCGGTCGTCAGGAGCAGGTGCCCGAGCCGGTTCGACAGTGCCATCAGCGTGGCGCCGCGGATACGTGCCTGAATGTTTTCCTCGGTTGCTCCAGCTGGACCCCCTTCGAGAACCGGCTCGAGAAGGTCGAGATAGGACTGCAGGATGCTGTCGATCGGGATCACGCGATGCGCGACGCCGAGCGTCCGCGCCAGCGCCGCCGCATCCGTGAGACTGTGCTCCGACGAATATCGCGTCGGCATCGCCACGGTGAGCACGTGCTCGGCTCCGAGCGCGTCCACCGCGAGGACCGCGGTCAGCGCCGAGTCTATGCCGCCGGAGAGCCCGAGGACCACGTTGGCAAAACCGCACTTGCGCGCGTAGTCGCCCAGCCCGAGCACGAGCGCCCGGTGGGCCGCCTCCTCATCCGATCCGCTCACGTCCCGCAAGATCGGCGACGCCGTACCCGCGTTCTCGCCCGACAACGGCACATCGTAGACGATGAAGTCCTCGGCGAAATCGTTCGCGCGTACGACTTCACGTCCTTCCATGTCGAAGCCGATGGAATGTCCGTCGAAGACCAGCTCGTCGTTGCCGCCGACCTGATTGACATAGAAGAAGTACCGGCCGTTCTTCACCGCCTCCTGCCGAATCATCTGACGGCGCAGGTCCGCCTTCCCGACGGTGAACGGACTCGCGGAGATGTTGATGAGCAGGCGCGGGTTCTGCGCCGCGAGCTCGCATACCGGGTCGCGATAGTACAGCCGCTTCGGCCAGAAGTCCTTGTCGTTCCAGACATCCTCGCAGATGGTGACCCCCACTCGCGCGTCGTGCACGACGAGCGGCTCGACGTGGTGGGCCGGTTCGAAGTAGCGATCCTCGTCGAACACGTCGTAGCTCGGGAGGAGCGATTTGTAGCGCCGGCCGATCACACGACCGTGTTGACACATGGCGGCGGCGTTGAAGAGGCTTTTCCCCTCGAGCGAGGGATTGCGATCCACGAATCCGATGAGCACGGCGAGACGGCTGGTGGACAGGGCGGCGACACGATCCAGCAGGTCGAGGTTCATGTCGATGAAGCGCGGGTGGTTCAGGAGGTCACGTGGGGGGTACCCCGTCGTGGCGAGCTCCGAGAAGACAATCAGATCCGCCTCGACGGCCTGCGCGCGGCGAATCGCGTCTGCGATTTTCGTGAAGTTTGCGTCGAAGGCGCCGACCGTGAAGTTCAGCTGAGCAAGCGCGAGTCGCATTGAACCGTTATACGGCTCCTTCCGAGAATTTGTACTCCCCGTACGCATGTCTCTAGAGTACCAACAAGGTGCTCTTCAAAACCATTGGCCTGGGGATCACCCGCGCGTCGCCGAACTGGGTATGATCGAAACACGTGATCGATCGACATCCGCATGACGTGGCCGCGGCCGCCTCGGCCGTTCGGCGCATCGCTGACGCGTTCCTTTCTACCCAACAGCGGCATTCCGAGACCGCTCAGGCGCGGGGCGGCTGGGACTACGAAACCGAAGACGACCGGGCCGAACGGCGCCGCCGCGAGGACGACTGGCTGGACGGGCTCCGCGCACTCGAGGGCATGCTTCCGATTGGTGGAGCGGACTGGGCCACTCACGGCATGCTGCGCCAGGAGATCGAGGCCGCTGTGCGGTTGCGCGTCAACCGCACCGAGCTGTGGGACGTGAATCAGATGACCGGCTGGCACCTGATCGTCGCGCACGTGGCCAACACAATCCCGGTCGACACGCCGGAGCGGCGTGAGCAGGCGCTCCGCCGGTTCCGCGCACTGCCGGGCGTGGTCCGTGCGCGCCTCGACGATCTGCGGCGGGGCGTGTCGCAGGGCTATACGGCCGCACGACAGGCAGTGCATCGCGTGACCGAGCAGCTCGGCTCGTTGCTCTCCGGCGGCGTGCTCGAGAGCGCCGCGACGCGCGCCAACGATCCGGCGTTCGCGTCGGCGTGGCGCAACGTCATAGAAGGCGAGGTTCGTCCCGCGCTCGCTGCGTACCGCGAGTATCTCGTTCGCGACTATGCACGAGTGGCACGTGATACGCCGGGCCTCTTCGCGTTGCCCAACGGCCTCGAGGCGTATCGCGCGGAAGTCTTCCGCTTCACGTCGCTCGACCTGACGCCGGAGCAGATGCTGGAAGGCGCCGACGAGGAGATGGAGGCGACCGACGCCCGGCTTCGTCCCATCCTGGCGCGGCTCTACGAGGGCACGACGCTCGAGGAGGGCAAGCAGGCCATGCGAGGGGATCCGCGGCTGACGCATAGAAGCCGTCCCGAAATGATCGAGCATGCGCGCTCGGTCATGGAGTACATCCGGCCGCAACTCCCGCGCTTCTTCCTGCACACGCCCGACGTGCCGCTGGTGGTCGAGCCGATGACGCCGGTGGAGGAAGGCATCGGCGCCTCCGGCTACTACCAGTCCCCTGAAGGCGAGGCGCCCGGCCGCTATGTCCTCAACACGGCGCACGCGCTGCTGAGCGGCCGTTGGGAAACGACGTGTTCGGCTGTGCACGAGGGGTATCCCGGTCATCACTTCGAGCGTGCCTATGGCGACGCGCGCAGCACACGCCATCCCGCGACCAGGGAGCTGCAGACGCAGGCGTTTCGCGAAGGCTGGGCGTTCTATGGCGAGTCGCTCGCAAGCGAGATGGGCGTCTACGACACGGACGTGGCGCTTGCCGGCTACTACATGCATTTTCTCGAAGTGTGGGTAGGTCTGATGGCGGACGTGCTGCTGCACACGGGCCGCGTCACTCGTGACGGGGCGATCGAGATCCTGATCCGACGCGCGGGGCGGCTGCAGCACATCTCGGAGAGCCGCGTCGATCGCTACATCGCCGCGCCTGGCCAGGTGACCTGTTACATGATTGGATACCGCGCCGTGCGCCAGCTCCGGCGCGACGCCGAACGGGCCCTCGGATCGCGTTTCGACGCGCGGGCCTTTCACGACGTGCTCCTGCGCGACGGTCCGATCACGCTGCCGATGCAGCGCGCCAAGATCAACCGCTGGGTGGAGGATATCCGCGATGCCAACGTCTGATGACCTGCTCGAGCTGGCCGAGCGCTGCGCCGACAAGCTCGAGCTCGATGGCAAGATGCGCCACGTTCCGTCGTTCTCCGACACCGAGGATCTGTGCGAGGACGAGTACGAGGCGTTGCTCGAGGCGATTCACGACGACGAGCTCTTCGCGCCGGTCGACATCGGCCGGCAGGAGGAGCTCGTCGAACAGATTGCGGCTGCGCTTCCCGAGGACAAGCGGTCGATGATCGTGGAGCTGGCCGACAATCACGCGCGTCACGTGTGGCTGCAGCAGGAAGGCGCGTACCATCTCGGGTTGGCCGTGGGGAAGCGATTGCGGCGATCATGACGCCGGCACGGGTGACGTGACCTCGAGCAGAACCTTCCACGGCCCCCCGGGATCGCGCGTCCACAGCCGCGCGTAGTAACCCTTTTCCGAAGTGTCCTTGAGCGCCAGTTCGTACTGGCCGTAGGTGTAGCCGAGATCGCCCGCTGCGCTGACGTCGGCGAACATGTCCTGTCCCGTGAACCGTCCCGGGCGTTCGCGCAGGTAACGGTCGATTGCGTCCCGTCCCAGGATAGGCATGAGGCCGTTGCGATGCAGGCGGCCGTCGTCGCGTACGTACTCGCGCGCGGCGTCGGCCGGGCCGCGCGCCCGCGCTGCGTCCGAAAAAGCCCGATCGGTATCGCGCAACGAGTGCTTCCGCCCCATGCGGTCTTTCGATGCGGCGCTGCTGCCCCTACCCACTCGGGCCATCGGTGTGAACGAGACGCCTTCGACAGCAGCGACAGGCGCGTCGAGTTGGATGCCGAGATCGAGCACCGCACGGAATTCGCCGTTGCGTTGCTTCCTCCAGATGGTGAAGTACATCCCGTGTTGCGGCGGCTGCGCCGCGCCCGAGCGATCCTCCAGGATGTACGGACCGGTCGTGAATCCGAGGTCGCCCGAGCCCGACACGCCGCCGGTCATCGGGGCCCAGTTGAGCAGGACTGCCCTCGGGTTCGCCGGAGCCGGCCGTTTGCGGATGGTGTTCTTTCCCAGACCCGGAGCAGGGGAGAACGTAATTCCATCGTCGGCCAGGTAGGCGAGAAAGGCCTCGCGCTGTCCGTGCTCGACGCTGGCGCGCGCGAAGGCCCGTTCGGTGTCGACCACCGCCTTCAATTCAGCCGAGAGAGTCTGGGCGGACGGGACGAAGGGGACCGCAAGCAGCACGGCGATGGCAAACCAGCGCGACATGCCTTCAGTGTACGACGCGGATTGTGTCCCGGACATTCGCCTTGTAGCGCGTCTCCGACCGCTCGCACCATAATTCGATGTGGCCGTCCCATACCTCCACTACGACGTCTTCACGCGCGAGCCGCTGACCGGCAACCAGCTGGCCGTCTTTCTCGAGGGGCAGGGCTTTGCGCCCGGACGAATGCAGTCGCTGGCTCGTGAGATGAACTTCTCGGAGAGCACGTTCATCCTGCCGGCCGAGCGATCCGATACCGACATCCGGATGCGCATCTTCACGCCCGCTGTGGAGCTTCCGCTGGCGGGGCACCCGACCGTCGGCAGCACGTTCGCGCTGGCGCACGCGGGAGTCATCGCGCCCGGGACGGCGCGCTTTGTGTTCGGCCTGGGGGTAGGCCCGGTGCCTGTGAGCCTGGAGTGGGACAACACGCGTCTTCGCTTCGTCTGGATGACGCAGCCCGATCCGGCATTCGGGCCCATCGTCACCGACGTGCAGCATGTCGCGGCGGCGCTCGGCGTACCCCGCAGCGATCTGGCGGCCGATATGCCGATCCAGGAGGTGTCGTGCGGTGTTCCGTTCCTGCTCGTCCCGCTGGCCACGCGGGCGTCGGTCGATCGTGCCGTGAGCGATCGTGCCGGGCTGCGGATCCTTGCCGCGCAGACCGGCTTGGATTTATCTGTGTTTCTCTTCACCCTCGAGCAAGGTGAGCCGGAGGCAACCGTCTACAGCCGCATGTTCGCGCCGCAGTTTGGCATCACCGAAGACCCGGCGACCGGCGGCGCATGCGGTCCGCTCGGCTCCTATCTCGTGCATCACGGGTTCGTGCGCGGCGATGCCACCGAGCGCATCGTCAACATGCAGGGGGTCGTCATGGGTCGGCCAAGCCGGATTCACATTGCCATTGGGGGCACGCCGGAGCGGATTACGGATGTGAGAGTTGGCGGCGAGGCCGTGCTCGTCGCGCGTGGCGAACTGGTGATTTGATGATCGCGCTGTCCCGCATCAGCAAGCAGTACGGCAGGCAGGTTCTGTTCGTTGACGCGTCGTTCCAGCTCAATCCAGGCGAACGGGTTGGCCTGGTCGGGCCCAACGGCGCGGGCAAGACCACTATCTTCCGGATGATTGTCGGCGAGGACGCGCCCGACGAGGGTGAAGTGTCCGTGCCGCGAAAGCTGACGATCGGCTACTTCCGTCAGGACGTGGAGGAGATGTCCGGCCGCTCGGTGCTCGACGAGGCCATTGCGGGCAGCGGCCGGCTGGGCGATTTGCACCACGAGCTCGAGGCGCTTCAGTCCGCGATGGCCGATCCGGCGCGCGCCGGTGACATGGATCGAATCCTCGCGCGCTTCGGCGAGGTGCAGGAGGAGTACGAGCATCTCGGCGGCTACGGTCTCGAGGCGCAGGCGCGGGAGGTGCTGCACGGGCTTGGCTTCGACGAGGAGCGGGTGGAGGGCGACGTTGGCGCGCTGTCCGGCGGCTGGAAGATGCGTGTGGCGATGGCGCGCGTGCTGCTCGGACGGCCCGACGTGCTGCTGATGGACGAGCCGACGAACCACCTCGACATCGAATCGATCATCTGGCTCGAGCACTTCCTGAAAACGCTGCCGGGCGCGCTCCTGATGACCTCGCACGATCGCGAGTTCATGAACCGGGTGGTCACGCGCATTGCCGAGATCGACGGTGGCGAGATCACGGCCTACTCGGGCAACTACGATTTCTACGAGCGCGAGCGCGCCATCCGTGAGGCGAATCGCGAGGCCGCCTACGCGCGGCAGCAGGCGATGCTTGCCAAGGAGCAGCGCTTCATCGAGCGGTTCGCGGCGCACGCCGCCAAGGCCGCGCAGGTGCAGAGCCGCATCAAGGCGCTCGACAAGATTGAGAAGATCGAGCTGCCGAAGCGCCGGCGGGTCGTGAAGTTCGATTTCCGGCCGCCGCCGCGCTCCGGCGATCAGGTGGTCGTGCTCGAGGACGTCTCGAAGGCATACGGTCGACGTGTGGTGTACGACCACATGAACATGACCGTTCGTCGTGGCGAGCGCTGGTGCGTGATGGGTAAGAACGGCGCGGGCAAGACGACCCTGCTGAAGATCGTGGCCGGGGCGCTGTCGCCCGACTCCGGCCAGGTCACGCTCGGCGCGAGTTTGAAGATGGGTTACTTCGCGCAGCAGGCGCTCGACCTGCTCGACCCCGACCTCACGATCGAGGAACAGCTGCAGAAGGACTTCCCGCACGAATCGATCGGAGTGCTCCGGAACCTCGCGGGCGCGTTCCAGTTTTCAGGCGACGAGGTCGACAAGAGGATTCGTGCGCTGTCGGGTGGGGAAAAGACGCGGCTGGTGATGGCGCGCATGCTGCTCGATCCGCCGAACTTCCTGGTGCTCGACGAGCCCACCAACCACCTCGACCTCGCGACCAAGGAGATGCTGATCGACGCGCTGCGCGAGTACGACGGCACGATGCTGTTCGTCTCTCATGACCGCGAGTTCCTCCGAGCGATCAGCAACCGGGTCGTCGAGCTGGGCGGCGAGACCGGCGTCGAGCGCGACCCGCATCTCTATCCAGGTTCCTATGTCGAGTACGTGGCACGTACGGGCCACGAGGCGCCGGGCGTCCACGCGTGATATCAGGACGGCACGGCAAGGTGGGCATACCGGATGGCGGGGAAGCGAAGCCATCCGGTAGAGGGGTGCCCGTCGTCATCCGAGAATCCCGAGGACTTGATTCAGCAGCCGTGCGAGCCCTCCGGGCGAATCGAGCAGGCCCGTGACGGCGCACAGCAGGTTGCCGAGCAGGTTGCCGGCGCCGGGCTGCGCCCCGATGTCCAGCACGACACTGCTCAAATCGACCTGCAATCCAAGGAGATCCAGTGCCAGCGGGGCCAGATTGAGATGCAGGACGGGGCAGGCCGCCTGCGCGATAGCCGGCGCCTCTGCGATGGCCGGCGCCTGTGTAACGGCCGCGGGCACCACCACGTTCTGGAAAATTGCCGTTGGCGTGCCGCCGACGGGGGTCAGGACGCCTGCCAACGTGCCGACCGCCGCAACCCCGGTCGCGGTGGGGATGAACCGTCTCAGCGTGAACGTCCCGTTGAACACCCCTCCCGGTCCGGCGTTGACCACGGGAATCGCGATACGGGGCGCGAGGCGCTGCCCGAGAATCTGCGCGTCGGCACGCGCGGTGGTGGCCACGGACGCGAACAGCACGAGGGCGAACATCAATGCAAGGCGTTTCATGAGGGGACTCCTTTCGAAATCGTGATCCATTGGTTGTCTTCCAATCGCGGATTCCGCTCAATTCCCGCACGTGGGCGCGACGCATGCGGCGTCGAGGTAGCGGGCCGGCGAGTGGCCGACGTCGCGACAGAACAGATGCGCGTCGCCGCTCGATGTGTGTGCGTGCCCACGCGATCGGTGCATCCATTCTGTTGGGTGATTATTCAAAAAGGCGGCCGATCTCCTTCACTGGTCAAGCAATAATTGAGCGGTCAAGCATTGTACGGTAAAATAGGCGTGTTTGGCGGATGTGCTCGCCGCCGCGGCGTGCGGCGTGAGTCGTTCAGTTATGTCGCGTGTCGCGTGACACTGTGTAACTCTTTATGCCATCAGCGCGTCGACAAACACTGCTTTTCGTGCGGCGGCGCTGCCTCGTCTGTGATCACGAGGAGGAACGCAAGGAGCCCCTGGAGACCGATCCGATCGGTCCCGCCTGCTCGAGATGTCACGCGCCGAGCGAACGCGTCGAGGTTCTCGCGCGACGCACGAAACCGGTTGCGCTCAACCCCCACGCTGCCGCGCTCGGCCGTCTGGGCGGGCTCAAGGGAGGGCCCGCGCGGGCGCGCGCGCTGAGCTCGGAGCGCCGCCGCGAGATCGGCCGCCGCGCCGCGCGCAAGCGATGGGGCCTGGGTTAAGCTCGCGGAGCCGGGGACGAGTCGTCGAGCGTCGCTGACTGTGAGCGCGGGCGCGTGTGAGCAGTCCTCGCGCACGCGATGAGCTCAGCCCGTTATGCGGCCCCAAACGTGAATTTTGTACTCGTTGTCGAACCGCATAACGGGCTAGGCGCGCGGAGCGCGCCAAAGAGATACTGCGCGAACCAGTCAAGGGCTCTGCCGGGATATCAAGGGCAGAGCCCCTTGACTAATCCCGGAGCTCACGTGAGTTGATACTCGTAGGGCGGGCCTTTACGGCCCGCCGAGGCGCCCCGTAAAGGGGCGCCCTACATCAACTCACGTGAGCTCCGGTGTAGTTCACCCGGCACTCGATGACGTAGACTCGCGAGGCCATCGACCGCGCTTCCGTCCGTTCTCGCCGTAGTCGGGCGAGCTCGCTTCAGGCCGGTCTCGGCGAGTAGCAGGATGGAAGAAAGCAAAGGGCGGAAAGCGGAGTGATGAAACCCAAGCCTCCCAGCATCAGTGGCAGGGAGATCAGGGCACTCATCACGAACGCCGCAACGCAAAGCCGCCGACGACCGGTAAACGTTCCGATAAGGACAAGGGCAGGGGATAACAGCATGCTGCCTTGGATCACGGTCAAACGTATGAGTGCTGCTGTCTTTGTTTCTGAGGTGCCTCCTGCGCTGAGCTCGCAAGGAGGGATTCCCACTGTGAGCGGGCTGCCGTTTGATTGTCCCCACAGAAAGCACGGGTCGTCGACGACAAGTCTCGGCAATTCACGCGCCAGCGAAAGGCTCGCCAACCACACCAGTGGTAGAGCGCCTGCCACGGCCACGGCTCTCGACAACGTTCTCGAGCGCGCCTCCGGCATCTCCAGATAGTAGCTCAGCACCGAAAAGGGCTGACACGTCGGGTCAAGACCCCGACGCGGCGTAGGACACGCAATCTGCGCCCGGGCCCGCAGCACGGCTACAGTATCGCCGCGCGTACTCAGGCGCTTTCCGACGCGTGTCCGGCTCTCGACGCGCCTGGTCAGGCGTGAGAGGGTGACGGCGAAAAACTGCTAGACTGCCGCTTCCGACGCCGGATCATCGGCGCCGGCTCCTGCAACAGGCCCCTGTGATTGGGCGGTAGACGCCCACCTGGCGCCGCGGAATCATTCCGACAGGCATTGCATCATGGGTCACCGCAGTCCGTTCCCCGATGTTCACGTACCGGCGGTTCCGATAACGGACTACATATTCGAGCATGCCGACGCGTATCCGGATAAGCGCGCGATCGTTGACGCGGCGAGTGGCAAGACGCTCACGTATGGCGATTTATGTCGACTCGTGCGTCGTATGGCCGCTGGCCTCGCCTCGAAGGGTTTCGGCAAGGGCGATCTGCTGGCGGTCTATACACCACCTGTTTTTGAGTACCCCGTCCTCTTTTACGGTGCATCTCTGGCTGGCGGCGCCGTCACTCCGATGAATCCGACCCAGATGGTGGCTGAGCTTCGCTATCAACTGAACGACAGCGCGTCTCGGTTCCTGGTCACGACGCCGGAACTGCTTCAGGCCGCCACCCGGGCTGCCTGCCGGACCGCGGTGGAGTACGTGTTCGTCGTGGGCGAGGCAGCTGGCGCGACTCCGCTCGAGACACTGCTGGAGTGCGCCGATGGCGCACCGAGAGTTCAGGTAAGCCCGGAACAGGATGTGGTGGCAGTACCCTACTCGCTCTCCGGTATACCGGGTGGGCTGCCCGTAGGCGTCATGCTCAGCCATCGCAATCTGGTGGCGAACGTCGCTCAGTTATCCGTGGCGGCACCTATCACACGACACGAGGTGGTGCTGACGACCCCCGCGCCGTCGCAGAATTTTGGAATGCTGTTCTCGATGAATTCCGCGTTGCGCGCCGGAGCGACAATCGTGCTTGCGCCCTATCTGGACGTTCCGGTGGTTCTCAGCGCGATCGACCGCCTCGAGGTGACGACCGCGTACCTGGGGACTCCGCTCCTTCGCATTCTGGCTCGACATCGAGTCATTGACGATTACGATCTGTCGAGCCTCAAACATATCGTCACCGGGTTCACCCCGTTTGCGGAACGCTACTCGCACGACTGCGCAGCTCGACTCGGGTGCACCGTGCGACGGGCGTACGGCCTGGTGGAAACCACCTTCGTGACCCACCTGGCCTCCGGGATGAGCGCAATGGACGGGGTCAGCGCTGCCGGGTTTGGAATTCCGAACACAGAATTCAAGATCGTCGAGGTCGAGCAGCGACGGGAGGCCGCAATCGGGTCGGTGGGGGAAGTGTGTGTGAGAGGTCCTCAAGTCATGCTGGGGTATTTCAACAATGTGGAGGCGACCGAGGCGGCCCTCGACGCTGATGGATGGCTCCACACCGGCGACATCGGCTACGTCGCGAAGGATGGCTGTCTGTACATGGAAGGAGTCAAGGCCCTCATCACACGTCGCAGTCGCCGGGGTGATGTCGATTCCGAGATGCTTCAGCCGGTAATCGACCACATGGCGACACAGCGTCAACTGACGAGACAGGTGACGTTCCAGTCGCTCCTGTTGGACAGCGTTCGCGAATCCGTGGTGGCGTTGGATAACGAATACCAGGTGACGCTCTGGAACAAGGGTGCGGAATCGTTGTTCGGGTACAGCGCGCAGGAGGCGCTCGGAAACACTGTCGTTGACCTCATACTGCCGGATACGGAGGCTGCGCGAGCCGAGTGGGTCGCTCACATGGATGCCTTACGGCGGACCGGTACATGGAAAGGTTCCACGCTCAGGCGTCGAAAGGACGGCACTCTCTTCTGGACCGATGTGAGCGCGTCGATGGTAACGGATCCCGACGGACAGCCGTCCGGGTTCGTCGCGCTTCATCGAGACATTACGGAATTGCGGCGCCACCAGGACGAATTGCGAGACTCCCACCAGCGTCTTCGGAATCTGGCGGCGAGTTTGATCGAGGTCCGCGAGTTTGAACGAACGGCGCTGGCGCGGGAACTGCACGATGAGCTCGGGCAGGTGTTGACGCGCCTCAAGATTGATTTTCAGTGGCTGTGCGGCCGGTTGCCACGGTCCTTGAGAACCCTTCGGACGCGAGAGATGGTGCGCCTGGTCGATCGCATTATCGATACGACGCGGCACATATCCTCCCAACTCAGACCGGCCATTCTCGATGACCTCGGGCTCGAAGCTGCCCTCGAATGGCAGACGCAGGAATTCGTCAAGTGGGGCCGCTGTCGTTGCAAGCTCGATTTGTGCCTCAACGAGCTCAGGTCGAACCACGATC
>Ga0114129_10012768_pt1 | contig 11955 bp, 7 predicted proteins | sample RhiMetdeltSRZDD1_FD_80071 | JGI IMG/M metagenome (GOLD analysis project Ga0114129, IMG submission 80071) | Populus rhizosphere microbial communities from Tennessee, USA - Rhizosphere MetaG P. deltoides SRZDD1 (version 2) (version 2) | ecosystem: Host-associated > Plants > Roots > Rhizosphere >... | reverse complement strand
GGGCTCGTGCGCTGCGCCGTCGGCGGGCGCAACTATCTGGAGAGCCCCTACAACCGCGCCACGCAGTCGTTCCGCCAGCCGGGCTCGGCGTTCAAGCCGGTGGTCTACGCCGCGGCGTTCGACAAGAACCTGCACCGGCCCGACTTCACCGCCGCCACCACGATCCCCGACATGCCGCGCGAGTTCGCCACGCCCGAGGGGCCGTGGCGTCCGCGCAACGACGACAACTCGACGCACGAGCGGGTCACGATCGCCAAGGCGCTGGCCAAGTCGCTCAACATCGCCACCGCCAACCTGACCGAGATCGTGGGGGCGCGCGTGGTGGCCCAGTACGCCACCGACCTGGGCATCGCCAACGTGCGCCCGGTGCCGAGCGTCGGCCTGGGCACGAGCGAGGTGTCGCTGGCGCGGCTGTGCTCGGTGTACGCCGCCATCCAGTCGGGCGGCATCCGCATCGATCCCCTGCCCGTGCGCGTGGTCGCCGCCGCCGACGGCAAGATCGAGTACCGCGTCGCCCTGCCGCACGAGCGCGTGCTGCAGCCCCTCACCGCCGCGCTCATGGTGCAGCTCCTGCGCAACGTCATCGACTTCGGCACCGGCTTCGCGCTCAAGAGCGAGTACGGCTTCCGTCGCCCGGCCGCGGGCAAGACCGGCACCACCGACGAGGATCGCGACACCTGGTTCGTGGGCTTCACGCCCGAGCTCCTGTGCGGCGTGTGGGTGGGCTACGACATTCCCACGCCGCTCGGCGAGACGGCGTCGCAGATCGCCGCTCCGCTGTGGGGCCGCATCGTCACCGCGCTGCTCGCCGAGTTCCCACCCACGCCGCTGCCGGAATCGCCCGGCCTCGAGTTCGCCGTCATCGACGCCTACTCGGGCGGGCTCGCCACGCCCGCGTGTCCGTCGCTGCTGCGCGCGCCGTTCGAAGCCGGCACCGCGCCGCGCGAGTACTGCCACGTGGATCACTCGGCCGAGTGGCTGCAGGGTCCGGTGTTCGAGGGCGACAGCACGGGTACGGACGAGGAATCTCCGCCGCCTGAAGAAAAGCAGGGCGAGGGACCCGGCTAGCCGCCGCGATCGTGCAATCCGCAATGCGCCGCGACGTCAATTCTTCCCCGCCGTTCGCCGCTTCCGTTGTTCGCCGCGCGCTCCCCTTTCATACTTAGAGAGCACTTCGCGGAAGATCGCGAACGCCTTTCCTTCTCGCGATCGACGAGGCACAACCCCCTCAGGGATCGAGGATGTCGCAGCACCGGAGGAGAACCATGCGTTCTCGGCTCTTGCTGTTCCTCCTGCTGTCCCTGGCTGTCCCGGCGTTCTCGACGCCGGCCGGCGCGCAGTGCGCCTCGGGGACGATCACCGCCACGCTCAGCCTGGATCCGGGCTTCGTCGGTCAGTACAAGTACTGCGTCGACGTGACCTGGGATCTCGGGCAGTTCCAGATCAGCCACCTCGATGTCTTCCTGCAGCTTCCCGATTGCCCGTGCATCTGCCATCCGTCGTTCATCGGTTTCGTCGAGCCCGCCGGCACTTCGATGGAGACCGGCACGTCCTGCCTGCAGCCCTACGCCGGCGCCTACGTCTGCAAGGGCGATCCTTCGATTCCCGCCGGCATGAACGGCCCCGCGGTCAAGTTCGTCCCCGACGACAGCTCGCCATGCAACCCGGGCGTGAGCGGCCACGGCACCTTCTGCTTCTATTCGCCGATGCCTCCGGCGCCGCCCACCGATCATCCGAACGCCATCGCCATCAAGCACGGCCAAGAGGTCTGCTACGCCTTGCTCACCGGCTCGCTTCCGACCTGCGACTGCGCGCTGCCCGTGTCCCCTCTCACCTGGGGCTCGCTCAAGTCGATGTATCGCTGATTCGGTCTCTCCTTCGCTTGCGTCCTCCATCGCCTCCGCGCCCGCGGAGGCGATGTGCGTTCCGGGCGCTTGCCGGGCGGCGCGCCCGCCGCTAGGCTCCGCTTCGTGAACGCGAGTTCGACATCGATCGCCAATCCCTTCGAGTCGTCCGGTGATGTCGCAGCCCAAGCCCAGAGCCTCGACCCGGCGCGTCTGACGGAGCTCGACGCCTGGGCCCAGGGCCTGGCGCGGCATCCGCAGGGCGGCGAGTGGCGCAAACGAGGCGAGAAGCTCGTCGCCGCGGGCTCGGCCGGGCCGGTCGCCCTCTACGCCTACGCCGCGCTGCTCGCGGCGCAGGGCGAGCGCGCCGAGGCCGGGCGCCTGCTCGTCGACCTGTGCGAGAAGCTGTCGCACGCCGCCGCCTGGAGCGCGGTGGTCGAGATGGCGCGGCGCGCGCTCGAGTGGGACGCCGGTCCCCCGGCGGCGCGCTGGCTCGTCCGTGCCGTGGACGAGACCGGCGACGGGGAGGCCAAGTTCCTCGCCCTCGTCGAGGCCCACGAGGCGGCCCCGGCCGAGCCCCGCCTCGCCTGGCGCCTGTCGCGCCTCTACGAATCGCGCGGCCTGCACGACGCCGCGCTCGTCGCCATGGGCGACTCGCTCGAAGCCCTGGCCCGCAAGCACGACGCCGCGGGCATGGAGGAGGTGCTGCTCTTCCTGCTCGACGATCCCCGGCCCGACTCGCTGGCGCTCGCGCTGCCGCCGCTGCCGCTGTTCGCCAAGGGCGGCGAGTTCGACCGCGTGGCGAGCTTCCTCGAGCTGGCGTGGCCGGCGCTGGCCGCGAACGGCCTGGCGCCCGAGACCTGGCGCGTCGTGCGCGCGCTCTTGCTGGAGAATCCCGAGGCCAAGGCGCTGGATCGCCTGGTCGCCGACATCGTCGTGCGCGCGCACCCGCACCTGGTGACGGCGCGCGAGCTGCTCGAGGAGTCGGGGTTCCCGCGCGACCCGGCGGCCGAGTGGATCCCGCGCTTCGAGAAGCTCCTGCCGTTCGCGCCCGGCGCTTACGCCGAGCACGGGTCGTGGGGCGTGGGCAAGGTGACGAGCCTGTCGCGCGAGGAGGTGTGGCTCGACTTCCCCAACCGGGCCGGGCACCGCATGACGCTGCGCGCCGCGCACCAGGCGCTCGTGCCCGTCGATCCCGAGGATCTCGCGGTGCTGGCGTCGTGGCAGCCGGCCGAGCTGGCCGCGCGCCGCACCTCCGATCCCGTCGACCTCGTGGCGCGCGCGCTGCGCCGGCTCGGCGGCTCGGGCGCCACCGCCGACCTCAAGAAGGTGCTCGTGCGCTACGGCGTGCCCGAGAAGGAGTGGACGGCGTTCTGGAATGCCGCCAAGTCGCGCCTGGCCAAGGATCCTCGCATCGATGCCTCGCGCGCCTTCGAGCAGCGCTACGCGATCGCCGCACCCGTCGCGGCGCCCGCGGCAACGACATCGGCGATGGCTTCCGCCCCGCCGCCCGCGGCCGACGCCAGCGTGGCGCTCCCTCGCTTCGACCGCGGGGCCGACGCTAAGAAGGTGCTGGCCACGCTCAAAAAGTTCCTCGCCCAGCACCCGGCGCAGGCGCCGCTCCTGGCGCGCGAGCGGGCCGGAGTCCTGCGCGCCTGGGCCGCCGACGGCGAGCTCGCGTGGCGCGAGCGCCTCACCGCGGCGTTGATGCTCGTGCAGGGCGGCGACGCGGCGGCGGCGGAGATGGCGGTGCGCCTCGCCGGCCACGCCTTCGCCGACGACTTCGAGCTGCGCGAGCTCGCTTCCTCGAACGAGCAGGCGCAGGTCCTCGACTGGGCGCTGTCCTCGGCCGAGTGGGACACCGCCGCGCGCTCGGGCATCGGCTCGCGCTTCACCGAGGCGCGCGATCGCGCCTTCGCCGCGGTGATGGAGCGGCATGGCGACGCGGCGATGCCGTTCTTCCAGAAGGTGGCCCGCCGGGCCGCCGAGTGGCCCGAGGCCGCGCTCGCCATCATGGAGCGGGCGTGGAAGGGCAAGGCGCCCGACGACGCGGTGGCCGGCGCCATCCGCGCCATGGATCCGTGGGAGGCCGCCACCGGCCTCGCCGAGCTCCTCGAAGGCGGCGCGAGCGAGACGCGGGCCAAGCAAGCGCGCGCCCTGCTCACCGCCGATGGCTTGCTGGCGCAGTCGGCGCGCACGCGCCCGGCGTCCGACGACGTGCGCCAGCGACTCGAGCGCCTGCTCGCCAACTGGCGCGGCAGCGACCGCGGGCTCCTGCCCTTCCTCGCGTGGCTCGAGAGCGCGGGGCTGGCCGACATCAGCGCCAGCGTGCGCGAGAGGCGGAGCCTGGCGCTGCGCAAGATCACGGCCGCGGCACCGGCCGCGCCCGCGCACGAGCTGCCGCGCACCTTCCTCACGCGCCTCACGTTCGACAAGATGCGGCGCGAGGCCGAAGCCCTCGACGCCGCCCTGCGCGGCGAGATCCCGCAGGCCATCCAGAAGGCGCGCGAGCTGGGCGACCTGCGCGAGAACGCCGAGTACGAGTCGGCCAAGCTCAAGCAGCGCACGACCACGATGCGCATGGCGCAGCTCATGGAGAAGATGAAGGACGTGTCGTTCATCGAGGACCTGCCGCCCACGTCCGACGCCGCCGGGCTCGGCTCCGAGGTCGAGGTCGAGATGGCCGGCGGCGGCACGCGGCGGCTGTGGATCCTGGGCGAGGGGGACGACCATCTCGGGCCCGAGGTGGTGTCCTACCGGGCGCCGCTCGGGCGCGCGCTCCTCGGCAAGAAGCCGGGCGACGCCGTGCGCCTGCCCGAGGACGGCGGCGAGCAGGACGCCGTGATCCGCTCCGTGCGGCCGCGTCTGCCCGAACCTCGGTCGTGATCCTCGCCGGCGACGTCGGCGGCACCAAGACCGACCTCGCGCTGCTCGAGCGCCAGGGCGACCATCTGGTCGAGCGCCGCTCCCACCGCTTCGAGAGCCAGCGCTATCCCGATCTGATGAGCGTGATCCGCGAGTTCCTGGCGCCGGGCGACGCGAGCATCGAGTCCGCCGGCTTCGGCGTGCCCGGCCCGGTGGTCGACGGGCGCTGCGAGGCGACCAATCTCTCGTGGGTCGTGGACGTGCGCGACCTCGCCTCCGTGCTCGGCGGCGCGCACGTGACGCTGGTGAACGATCTCGTGGCCACGGCGGCCGGCGTGCTCGAGCTGGCGCCCGACAAGCTGGCCACGATCTATGCCGGCGAGCCGCGCCCGGCCGGCACGCGCGCCGTGCTCGCGCCCGGCACCGGGCTCGGCGAGTCGGTGCTCTACTGGGACGGCGCCGGCTACCATGCCGTGCCCTCGGAGGCCGGCCACGCCGACTACGCGGCGCGCGAGCCCGAGGAGTTCGCGCTCGTGCGCCACCTGCTCGGGCGCTTCACGCGCGTCTCGGTCGAGCGCGTGCTCGCGGGGCCCGGGATCACCCACATCTACGAGTTCCTGCGCGACACGCACGCCGTGGTGGCGCCGGCCGGCGTCGAGGCCGAGATCCGCGCCGCCGACGATCCCAACGCGGCGATCACGCGCCTGGCTCTGGAGAACCGGGCGGAGATCTGCGTGCGGGCGCTGGATCGCTGGATCGCGATCCTGGGTGCCGAGGCTGGCAACCTGGCGCTGCGCACGGTCGCCGAGGGCGGCGTCTATCTCGCGGGCGGGATCGTGGGGCAATTGATCGAGCGCATCGCCGGCCCGACGTTCCGCGACGCCTACCTGGCGAAGTCACCGCTCGATCATCTGGTGCGCGCCATTCCCGTGCGCGTGGTGCTCGAGCCGCGCACGGCGATGCTCGGAGCGGCGCGGCTGGCGGCGGGAATCTAGAAAAACGGTCCCACCGACAACCTAGGCTCTCCGTAAACGCGCCCCCCACCGTAGTCGCGCCCCCGCGAGAGCCTTTCCATGCGCGCCTATGACTTCACTCGCGCGACCGACTTCGAGCTGCGACGCGACGTTCCGGGCTCGGCCTCCGAGGACCGCGTCACGACGGCAACGCGGCTCGCGCGCCTGGCGGAGTTTGATGCCCGCGGTCTCTACCTCGGTGACGGCTATCCTTCCATGCACGCCTATTGCGTCAGAGAGCTGCACCAATCCGACGAGGAGGCCTTCTTGCGGATCGCGGTGGCGCGAGCCGGGAGGAGGTTGCCTGCACTCTTCGACGAGTTCGCCCAAGGGCGACTGACCCTAACAGCGATCCGTCTGCTTGCGCCTCATCTCACGGCCGAGAACGTCGTCGAGGTGATCGCCGAGGCGGCCGGTCTTCGCCGATTCGAAATCGAGCAGTTGGTCGCCCGGCGGTTCGCCGCACCGCAGCGCCCCAAGACGCCGATCATCCGGGCAATTCCTACTGCGCCACTTCGCGTACACGGTTTAAACCGTGTCTATGAACTCTTCAATCCGCCAACGGACTTGTCGAACACCGATATGCCGCCAACACCAGAGGCACCGCCTTCCGAAGAGCGATTCGAGGTCCGCTTTTCGACGAGCAGGGCGGCGCACGACCGCTTGCGATATGCGCAGAGCCTACTCAGTCACGCGGTTCCGTCCGGTGATCTCGAGCAGATTTACGACCGCGCCATCATCTGTTTGATCGCGCAGCACGAGAAGCGGAAGTTCGCTGCTACAGAGCATCCGCGACCGCAGGGACAGAAATCTCGCCGGAAGCGAGATGTTCCAGCGGAGGTCAAACGCGCCGTCTGGAAAAGAGATCAGGGACGCTGCACGTTCATCAGCGAAACCGGCCATCGCTGTCCGGCCCGGCAGCTCGTCGAGTACGACCATGCCGATCCGGTGGCGCTCGGCGGCAAGGCGACGGTCGAGAGCATTCGACTGCGCTGTCGCGCGCACAATCAATATGCGGCGGAGCGCGTGTTCGGAAAAGACTTCATGGCGAGACAGCGCCGTCAGGCCAAGGAAAGGAAAACGAAGAACCTGCCTCGAAGCTAGCCCGCCAGCTTCCCCACCCGCTCGACGATCGCCGCGGCGTCGATGCCGGCGCAGCGCATGGTGTCCTCGGGCGGCGCCGACGGCGGCAGCCCTTGCACGCCCATGCGGTACACCGTGACCTCGGGCGCGTCGCTGAACGCGGCCGCCACCGCCTCGCCGAGCCCGCCCTCCGGCCAGTGGTCCTCGACCACGAGCAGCTTGCCGCCCGTCGCCTTGGCGTGGCCCGCGAGTCCCTCGCGATCGATGGGCTTCACCGAGTAGGCGTCGACGACGCGGATGGCGATCCCCTTCTTTGCCAGCTCGTCGGCCGCCTTGAGCGCCTCGTGCAGCGTGATCCCCGCGCCCACGACGGTCAGCCGATCCTTGTCCGACGAGCGCACGACCTGGCTGCCGCCGAAGTGGAACACGGCGTCCGGGCCGTAGAGCACCGGCGTGGCCGGGCGCGAAGTGCGCAGGTAGCCGATGCCGCGGTGGCCGGCCAGGAGCTCCATGCAGCGCTCGGTGGACACGGCGTCGCTGGGGTAGAGGACCACGGACTCGCCCAGGGCGCGGAACATCGCCAGGTCCTCGAGCCCCATCTGCGATGGACCGTCCTCGCCGATCGACACGCCGGCGTGCGAGCCCACGAACTTGACGTTGGCGCGCGAGTACACGGCCATGCGCGCCTGGTCGTAGGCGCGCGACAGGAAGGCGGCGAACGTGGACACGAACGGCATGCGCCCGCGCGCCGAGAGCCCGACCGCCACGCCCACCATGTTCTGCTCGGCGATGTACATGTCGAAATAGCGCTCGGGCACGGCGTGCGCGAAGTCCTCGGCGAAGGTGGAGTTCTTGACGTCGCCGTCGAGGGCCACGATCTCGGGCCGCGCCTTGCCGAGCCGCGCCAGCGCGTGGCCGTAGGCCTTGCGCGTCGCCACCTTGTCGCCGAGCTTGTAGGAGAACGGCTCGGGCGTGCCGGGCTCGCGGCGCGGCGGCCGGCGGTCTTCGGGCATCGCCACCGCGCCCGGCGTGGCGTCGACCGGACCGATCTCGGCGTAGAACTGCTGCGCCTGCTCGGGGGTGAGCGCCTTGCCGTGCCAGCCCTCCTTGTCGGCGATGAGCGGGAAGCCCTTGCCCTTGATCGTGCGCGCCACGAGCGCCACCGGGCGATCGCCCTTGCCGTCGATGGCGTCGTAAGCCTTGCACAGCGCGTCGAGGTCGTGGCCGTCCACCACCTGCGCGTTCCAGCCGAAGGCCTCGAGGCGCGCACGGTGGATCTCCGTGTGGTGCTGGAGCATCGTCGGCCCGCTCTGCCCGAGGCGGTTCACGTCGACGATCGCCACCAGGTTGCCGAGCCCGTAGAAGCCGGCCAGCTCGGCCGCCTCCCACACCGAGCCCTCGGCCATCTCGCCGTCGCCGAGCAGCACCCAGGTGACGAACGGCAGCTGGTCGAGCTTGCGCGCCGAGAGCGCCATGCCGAGGCCGATCGAGAGCCCCTGGCCGAGCGAGCCGGTGGCCGCGTCGGCGTAGCGGAAGTTGGGTGTGGGATGGCCCTCGATCGGGCTCCCCAGCTTGCGCAGCGTGTCGAGCCGCTCGGGCGGAATCGCGCCCGCGGCCGCGAACAGGGCGTAGAGCAGCGGCGACGCGTGCCCCTTGGAGAACACGACGCGATCGTTGTTGGGGAAGTCGGGGCGCGCGAGGTCGAAGCGCAGGCGGTGGAAGAACAACGCCGTCATGAGCTCGGTGGCGGAGAACGAGGAGGTGACGTGCCCGCTCCCGGCCGCCGTCGTCGAGCGCACGACGTAGGTGCGCACGAGGCGCGCCAGGCGCTCGAGGTCGGCGGTCGAAGTGGCCACGGTGACGCGCGGCGAGGTGGAGCGCGGATCGGTCATGACGGAGTTCTCCACGGGCGAGTCATCGCCCTTGCTCCGAGGCCGTGCGCGCGTCGAGTCCCGTCGCCGCCGCCTCGTCCAGCACCCAGTACAGTCGTCCGCTCGCCGGCCGCACCCAGGCGGCGGGCAGAGCCCGCGCCGCCTCGTCGGCGGCCAGCACGCGGCGCACGGCGTCGGCCTTCTCGCGGCCGGTGACCAGGAACAGCACGGCTCGCGCCGCGTTCAATGTCTCGAGAGTGAGCGTGAGGCGGCGCGGGTGCGGCGGCGGACCGGGCGCGGCGGCCACCCATCGGCCGCGCGCGGCGAGCGCCGGGCTCTCGGGAAACAGAGACGCCGTGTGGCCGTCGGGCCCGAGCCCGAGCAGCACGGCGTCGAGCGCCGGTGCTTCGGCGCCTCCCGGCGTGACCCCTGCCCACGCCCCCAGCTCGCCCTCGTAGCGTCGCGCTTCGGCGTCGAGGTCGGCCGCCTCGCCACGCATGCGGTGCACGCGCGTCGCGTCGAGCGGGGCGGCCTCGAGGAAGCTCTCGCGCGCCAGCCGGTAGTTGCTGTCGGCATGGTCGGGAGGCACGGCGCGCTCGTCGGCCCAGAAGAGCTCGAGCGCCGGCCACACCGGCCAGCTGCGCATCGACGCCGAGCCGAGCTGGCGGTAGACGAGCTCGGGCGTGCGGCCGCCCGAGATCGCCCAGCCCGCCGTGCCGCGCTCCGCCGCCGCCGGCCGCAGCTCGCGGTCGAGGATGGCGAGGGCGGCGAGCGCTGCCTCGCGCGGATTCACGCCGATGTGGATCTCCATCACGGACGCTCGCTGAGCCCGCGCGCCGCCACCAGCGCGTGGGCGTAGAGCGCATCGCCCGCCACGCCGGACAGGGCCTCCGAGAGGAGGTCGAGCGGATCGCGGGTCGGGAATCCCACGCGCACGGGCGCCGGGCAGGCGCGCTCGGCCTCGACCACGACCTCGGCCATGTCGCGCTCGCCCAGGCGCGCGATGCGATAGCGCGAGCGCCCGCCGTCGGCGACCAGCGTGACCCCCGCGAGATCGCCGTGCGCGCCTTCGGCGCGCGGGGCGGCGACGAGCGAGAAGTGCATCTCGCCCTTGTCCGCGCGCCGCGCCACGAAGCGCTCCCCCGCCGAGCCCGCGACCGGGCGCGCGTCCCAGCGGCAGCCCAAGCGTGACGCCAGCCACGCTCCATAGTAGAGCGCCTCGACGCGGCCCTCGGGCGTGCCCTCGCGGCCGGTGCGGTAGCGCACCTCGATTGACTCCAGCGTCTCGAGATCGTGGCGCGACTCCGCGCCCTCGAAGCACTGCGCGGTGAGCGCCCGCCAGCGCTCGAGCCGCAGCCACGCCAGGTCCACGACCTCGCGCCGCTTCTCGATCCAGGTCGCGAGGCGCTCGAGCGCCGCCGTGGTGTCCGGGAACGCGCGCGCGTCCACGACCACGCGGTCGGCGAGCGCCAGCAGGTCCTCGTCGATGGGCAGGAGCAGCGGGTGATTGGGGAGCCACAGGATCACCGGCACGTCGGCGACGAGGAGCGGGGCCACGTGCTGCGCCACGCGCAGCGAGGCCTTGCCCCGGGTGACGAGCCGCACCTGCTCGGAGCACAGCTGGCGCTCGCCGCCGGCGCGATGGCAGAGCACGGCGAGCGAGGCGCTCACGCCCTCGGGCCCGGGGGCCGCCTGCACGAGGAGGATGCGCGACGGATGGCGCTCCGACAGGCGCGCCGCCAGGTCCATCGCCGCCGCGGCGTCGGCCTCGGTGCCGGCGACCACGAGCAGGTTGAGCGTCACCACGCGCGTCACCGGCGGGCCGCCTTCGCTGTGCGCCTTCTCGGCGAGCGATTTCCACAGGGCGCCGAGCTGCGATTCGATGGCCTCGAACTCGACCTCGCGGCCGTCCAGGACTTCGGGGGCGTCTCTCACGGACGTCTCCACGTGCGGCCCTCGCGGCCGATCAGTCGATCGGCGGCCGCCGGACCCCAGGTGCCGGCCTCGTAGCTCGGGAAGTCGGTGGCCCGCCGCGCGCCCCACGCCTCGAGCACGGGCGCGAGCAGTCCCCACGCCGCCTCGACCTCGTCGGCGCGCGCGAACAGCGTCTGATCGCCGAGCAGACAGTCGAGCAGGAGGCGCTCGTAAGCCTCGGGCGGCGCCTGTCCGAACGAGGTGCCGTAGAGGAAGTCCATTTTCACCGGCTGCATGGCGATGCGCGTGCCCGGCACCTTGGCCACGAAGCGCAGCGAGATGCCCTCGTCGGGCTGGATGCGCAGGACCAGAACGCAGGGCTCGGCGCGCGCCTCGGGATCGGCGAACGGCAGATGCGGCACGCCGCGGAAGCGCACGGCGATCTCGGTGACGCGCTTGGGCAGGCGCTTGCCGGCGCGCAGGAAGAACGGCACGCCCGCCCAGCGCCAGTTGTCGATGTCGAGACGCAGCGCAGCGTAGGTCTCGACCGTCGAGTCCGGCGCCACGCCGGGCTCCTGCCGGTAGCCCGGCACCGGCTTGCCCTCGATGGCACCCGGCCCGTACTGGCCGCGCACCGCCAGGCGCTCGACGTCCTCGGGCGCCGGGACGTGCACCGAGCGCAGGAGCTTCACCTTCTCGTCGCGCACCTCGTTGGCGGTGAAGCGCGCCGGCGGCTCCATGCCCACCAGGCTCAGGAGCTGCATCATGTGGTTCTGGACGATGTCGCGGAGGATGCCGGCTTCCTCGAAGTACGAGCCGCGCCCCTCGACGCCGAGCGGCTCGGCCACCGTGATCTGCACGTGCTCGACGAAGTTGCGGTTCCACACCGGCTCGAACAGCGAGTTGGCGAAGCGGAAGACGAACAGGTTCTGCACTGTCTCCTTGCCGAGGTAGTGGTCCATGCGGAACACCTGGTCCTCGACCAGCGTCTGCCGCACCTCCTCGTTGAGCGCCCGCGCCGAGGGCAGGTCGTGCCCGAACGGCTTCTCGATCACGACGCGCGTGTACGGCCCCGAGCGCTCGTGGCGCACGAGGCCGGCATCGCCGAGCTGGCGGATGACCGGCGGGAACACCGACGGCGGCACGGCGAGGTAGTAGACGCGGTTGCCGGCCGTGCCGCGCTCCTGATCGACGTGCTTGAGCCGCTCGTTCAGCCGGGCGTAGGTGCCGCGGTCGCTGAAGTCGCCGGAGAGATAGCTCAAGGACTCCGCGAACGCCGTCCACGTGTCGCCCTCGGGCGGGAAGCGGCCGTGCTCGGCCACGGCGGCGCGCGCCTTGTCACGGAACGAGGCGTCGTCGCCCTCG
>Ga0114129_10012767_pt1 | contig 11956 bp, 9 predicted proteins | sample RhiMetdeltSRZDD1_FD_80071 | JGI IMG/M metagenome (GOLD analysis project Ga0114129, IMG submission 80071) | Populus rhizosphere microbial communities from Tennessee, USA - Rhizosphere MetaG P. deltoides SRZDD1 (version 2) (version 2) | ecosystem: Host-associated > Plants > Roots > Rhizosphere >... | reverse complement strand
CCGATGGCGTCGCCGTCGTCGACACGAACAATCTTGCACAAGGCCTGCGGCGGATTGTCGACGACCTCAGCTCGTACTACCTGCTTGGGTACTACTCCGGCGGGAAACTCGACGGCAAATTCCATTCGATCACCGTTCGGGTCAAGCGCCCCGGTGTGCAGGTTCGTGCGCGGCGAGGCTATCTTGCGAACACCGCGGCGGCGGCATCCACCCTGACGACAGTCGCGGCGCCACCGTCGCCCGCCGCGGCGGCTGCCGCCGCAGAGGCACACGCTGTCGAAGCAGCGCTCGCATCGCTCACCACGTTTGTGCGTGAACTACCCGTGCGACTCCACCTCGCCGCCGGATGGTCACCGTCGGGAGCAGCGACTGTGTGGGCCGTGGCTGAAGTGGGTCGCGGGACGCCAGGTGACGACTGGACAGGCGGTGGTCAGGTCGACACGATGCTCGTCGACGGATCAGGACGGACGGTTGCCACCGGCCGCGCGCAAATCGCGCCAGGTTCGTCGAGCACCCGAATCGCGCTGACGGCGAACGCGATCGCGCCAGGCGACTATCGGCTGCAGATCCGCTCGAAGGGCGCACGCGCGTCGGGCGCCGCGAGCGATACGATGCTGATCAGGATTTCGGCCGCGCCGCAGGCGACCGGTGCGATCTTCTTCCGCCGTGGAGCGGCGACCGCCAATCGGGAAGTGCCGACCGCCGATCTGCGCTTCCGGCGCAGCGATCGTCTCCGTGTTGAAGTGCCGACACCTGCTGCAGACTCCGTTGCCGCGCGGCTGCTCGATCGCGCTGGCAACGCGATGCCGATTCCAGTCACAAGCGCGATTCGCGATGATACGGACGGGTCGCGGTGGCAGTCAGCCGAGGTGGCACTCGCCCCGCTCGCGCCGGGTGACTATCTTGTCGAACTGACGGCCGGCACGGGCCGAACGCTCGCCGCCTTTCGCGTGATCCCGTAACAGGTCGCGGCTGCCACGCCCGCCCTTTTCGTGGTCAGAAACTCCATCGCACACCTGCCTGCAGCTGCCGCGGATCGCCGGCAAGCGTCGGCTGGGCGAAACTCGGAAGCGGAGTCGTCCCGGTGCCGAAGGTATTGTTGACCGCGAGGATGTTGACGCGATTCAACACATTGAATGCCTCGACCAGGACCTCGAGCCGCCCCCTCCGGGGCGTCGCAAACGCGCGCGAAACGCGCAGATCGATAGACGACGTCGACGATTGCCGCGCACTGTTTCGCGACACGCCGGCCGGGCGATCGTTGTTCGTCGTGTCGTTATTGAGATCGCTCCCGGCGACGACATTGAACGGAACGCCAGTGGCATACGAAACCAGGTAACCGAGCTGGATCCCGCCGAGGGCACGCGACAGCCGGCTCCCCTCGGCGCCCGCCACGCCGCTGATCACCACTCGGTGCCGTTGATCGTTGTCGGACGGTCCCTTCTCGGCGCCGATATCGAAGTTGTTCTGGGGGGTGCTGAAGAAGGCGTTACCCGACGTATCGAGCGCGCGCGAGAGCGTGTACGACGCGCGAACACTGCCCCACGTCGTGCCGCGGGCGTTGAGGGAAAAGCTCGCACCGTTGAACCACGAATCGCCAATCGACTCGTACCGGCTGATGTTCCCGAAGTGTGGATTCGGCCGTCCAAGGTTCGGCACACCCAGCGTGGCCGCCTGCGCCGGCGTCATCGTCGGCACGTTGACGTTGCGCTGCATGATGATCGCGTGTCCGTGCAAGTATGAATACCCCGCCGATGCCGACATGGCGCGCCCGAGCGCACGCTCGACCTGCACGGCCGCCTGCTCACTGCGGCCATTCTGGATGCGCGGATCGATCGCGGTGATTGCCGTGAGGACCCCCGCAGGAAATGCCGGCAGCACGCCCGGAAATACCGGTGCCGCCGCCTCTCCAAACGACAACACCGCCACTTTGTAACGTACGCCGTCGCGTTGAAGAGCATTTGAGGTCGCGCGCAGCGGGATGCGATCGAAGTAGACCCCGCCGCTGGCGCGCACCACCGTCCGGCGATCGCCTGGCGCCCACGCGACGCCCAGGCGTGGCGACACGTTGTTCGCATCGAGGTGAATCGGTTTCGGAAGCCGCTGCACGTCGTAGCGGAGGCCGCCGGTCACCGTGAGGTCGCGGCGGGCTGCCCATTCGTCCTGCACGAATACACCCAGATTCGGATTCGATTGCGACAATGCCGGCTGCCCGAACGCCTGCTGAAACTGCTGGTACGCGCCGCGCTGGAAATTGGCGAGCGACGTAAACGTGAACGACCCTTGCACGGCGCCAGGGAACTCGATGGTCACGGCGTCGTACAGAAAATCGGCGCCGGCCTTGATCAGGTGTCCCCCGTGCTGTCGCGTGAACGTGTCGGCGATCTGCCACGACTCGAGATCGCGCGCTGTTGGTGACGAGGTGGACGTCCCGAGATTCGCGACACCTGAGATGGCAAGGGCGGGACCGATCGGGTCGTTCACTGGAGCGTCGAGCCGGCTCTCCGTCCATTGCACCCGCAACTCGTCCACCGCCGCGTTCGACGGGGTCACCTGCCACGTGAAGGCCCCAATCCGATCGGTATCGAGCAGTTGCGTTCCTCGGCTCGTTGCGTTCAGCCCGCCGACGCCGCGCGCGTTGTCGCTTTCGACCGTATATCCGCTGTAGCGAAGCTGAATACGCGACGCGCCGATTGTCTGATCGACGCGCGCAAAGACGTTGGTCGTGTCGTATCCGGTGAGAAACTCCCCGGTCGCCGCACGCGATCCGCCGTAGCCCGCGGAGGCCATCGCACTGTTGATCGCCGCGACGTTGGCCGGCGCGATGGTGACAATTCCGTTCTTGTGCTGCTGCGTGCGCTCGACGTTCGCGAACCAGAACGTCCGATCCTTCACGATCGGACCACCAAACGTGAGGCCGTACTGACTCTGCGTCAGCGGGTCCTTTCGAGTGGCGAAGGCGTTCCGTGCGTCGAAGCGCCCGTTGCGGAAGAACCCGTAGGCTCGCCCACGATATTGATTGGTGCCGGACTGCGTCACGACGTTGATGATGCCCGTCGACGCGCGGCCGAATTCAGCGGTCCCTCCCGAGGTAATCACCTGAAATTCGCGAATCACTTCCTCACTGAAGTACGTCCCCGACAGGTCTGCCGCGTCATCGTTGGCCGACAGGCCGTCGACGATAAACGTGTTCGCAAGATTGCGCTGCCCCGACACGGAGATCCCGGTACCGGGAACCGCCGATGTTTCAGCGAATCGCTCGTTGCTGCGTGTGTTGGTTCTCGAGACGTTCGGCGCGAGCAGCGCCAGGTCCAGATAGTTCCGGCCGTTCAGCGGCAGTGTCTCGATGTCGGCGGGCGCGATCGTGTCCGAAATTGGAGTCTTCGTGACCTCGACGAGCGGCGCGTCGGCGACGACCTCGAGGCTCTGAGAGACTCGCGCCGCGACGAGCGACAGCGAGACGTCAACGGCCTTACCGATCGTCAGCGCCAGGCGTGTAAGCGCCGTCGCAAAACCGGGCGCCGTCGCCGTCAGCTCGTATGTCCCGACCGGCAACGACACGAAACGGTAGCGGCCGAGATCGTCGGTCACGCGCTCGAACAACTGGTTCGTGTCGACGTTGCGCAGCCGGACGACGGCCGACGTGACGACCGCGTCCGACGAATCGCGGATTGTGCCGCTCACCGACGCCGATGTGACCATCTGCCGCGCCCCTGCGTTGCCCGGCATCAACCCGCCAAGCAGGAACACCAAAAGAAAGCACTTCCGAAACATCTGGAACTCCCCGCCCGCACCCGACCTGAGTCGGATATTTGGAATTTGGACCTTGGGATCTGGATTTCGGGATTTCCCGATACCTAGGCGCGAGGCGGCGGAGGATCGAGCGAACGCGACCGTTGGATGGGGGTGGCGTGGTCGGCCGGGACGGGAGTCGAAACAGCGATTACTTCGGTGGAAACCGGCGCCGGCAGGATGCCGAGGCCAAAAGCGAACGCGATCAGCGCGGGATCGACCGGCGGGCACGCGTTGCGTATCACCTGACGAAAAGGCGTCTCGTCGTGATGCGCTTTCTCTTTCGGCGCCTGACGATGCTTGTGCAGCGGACACATCTGGCCGGGCGCCATGCCTTTACAGCACACGTCGTCATCCGCCGTTGTCTGCGCAGCGACCGCACAACAGATGGCCAACGGAGACACAGCGAAGGCTGCCACCTGAAAGAGCAGGCAGGCGATGCCGATCGCGGTGAGGTGGCGGCGGACCGAGGTCATCGACTAACGGAGCCTATCATGCCAAACGACGCTGTGAGGAATCCGTCCCGACGATCCGGGCATGCTATTCGCACCGCTCGACAGGCATTGCGGATTTCCCGAGCACAACACCAGATCTCTCCTGTTTTCGTTACTATTCGCGAAACGAGCTTTCGGATCGCGTGCGCTGTCGCCGGCACCATGATGCTCTCCGCCTGCGGGTCGTGCGCGGGATCGACGCCGTCCCCGGTCCCAGCCGCAGCTGCAGTCCCCGTACCATCACCCGTTCCCGCTCCAACGCCCGTGCCCGTTTCGCCGCCAGCGACCGTGGCCATCGCGATCACGTCGAGCGGCATGAATCCGCGCGAGGTTACGATCGCGGCAGGAGGACGTGCGACGTTCATCAACGACCACAATATTCCACACGACATCCAGGGAGGGCCTGACCCCGAGCATCCCGATTGCCGCGAGATCGACGCGGTCGGCTTTCTGACGCCTGGACAGACCCGGCAGACGAACCCGCTCCTGACGGTCCGGACCTGTGACTACCACGATCACAGTTTTCACTCACCGAACTTCAACGGCCGGATCATCATCCGCTAGGCTCATCCTGACGGTGCTCGTGTGTCTCGCCGGACGCGCGGCAAGCGCACAGGATGCCGGCGGAGGCGACGCGCAGGGCATGCCGGGAATGCCGCACGAGACTGTGCAGGAACAAGGGTGGCATTGGACGAAAGACGCCAGCGCCTTCTTCGGATTCAACTTCCAGAAGCGCGAGTTCCGCGACTTTCGCGCATGGGAGTCACAGAACTGGATGATGGCCGAAGGCACGCACGGGCTCCGTGGCGGCATGTTCCGCGTTGTCACGATGCTGTCGCTCGAGCCCGTCACGATGATGAAAATTGGATCACCGCAGGTATTCCAGACCGGTGAGACGTTCCAGTCCGCGCCGCTCATCGACTTTCAGCATCCGCACGATCTGTTCATGGCGCTTGGGGCCGACTACACACGCACGTATCGTGGCGTCTCGTACGTGATCGGGGCCGACGCGGTCGGATCGCCGACGCTCGGACCGACGCCGTTCATGCATCGTGCCTCGGCGTACGGCAACCCAGCCGCGCCGCTGTCGCATCATCATCTCGATTCGACCCACATCACACCGGGGGTCGTCCGTGGCGGTGTGACCGTTCGCCGATGGGGCGTTGACGGATCGTGGTTCCATGGCGGGGAACCGGACGAGCGCCGAACTGATCTCGATCTGGGTGCGCTCGACTCCTATGCGCTCAGACTGTCATGGACGCAGGGGCCGTGGGTCGCGCAGGCCTCCGCAGCGCGCCTGACAAGGCCCGAGGTGATTACGCCCTACGACGCGGACAAGCTCACAACGTCCGTTGCCTACACGAATCCGGGCGCCCGCGTCACCGCGTGGATGTTTGCATTCGGCCAGAACCGTGAGATTCACGGGAACTTCGAGGCATATCTGTTCGAGGCGACGATCAAGGTGGCAACGCGCGGGGCCGTGTATGCGCGCGCGGAATCGGTGGACAAGGACATCCTCGATGCCGGTTTCCATCCGCGGGGCGTGTTCCATCGCCACCGCCATTCGCAGGTCGGCGCGGTGACGGTTGGGTACCTGCGCAACTTTGTGGAAACGAAGGCCGGCGCATTCGCCGCGGGTGCCGATATCACCCGTTATTCAGTGCCGCGGAATTTGAAGGAATCGTACGGCTCGCCTACGTCGTATCACGTGTTTCTGCACTATTCACTTCAACCTCGAAGCGCCGTGCACCACTGACGCACGAGTTACCTCGCCTTCGGAGCCGCGGTAATGCGCGTCACCGACGCCGGCCTCCGGTCACCTTCGACACCCGTCCAGTCCGCGCTCGTACCATCCGCGTAACGCTGATGCACCTTCCAGGCGACGGGGCCGGCCGTCTTTGGATTCGCCGCGAAAAACACGAACTCCCCGTATTCGCCGGGCTTGATCTCCTGCTTCCACGTGACGGCCACAATCCGATCACCGTCGCGACGAAATTCGTACGTGAACGGACCACCGACGAGCACGCCGCTGACCCGCACACCGGCTGGCACCTCGAGCTCGACTTCGGTTGTCGTCACCTTGCCCTCGGTCGGCACGCGTACTGTGTAACGCTCGCCCGCCCCTGCCTTCGATTCCTGCGGCCAGATGGTCACGTGCGCATCGACGGCTGACGCGGTCAGCAACGCAACGACCATGAGAAGTGCTGCTCGCACATCGTCTCCTTTACTTTTTTGCCGATGCGGGAACAGGACCGAGTTTGATCTCATTCGCGATCAGCGGGTCTTCACCGTTGCCAATGTCCACAACCACGCGGCTGCCCTTCAGCACCTCGGTGATCGCGACCTTCTTCTTCCCGCGCATCACGGTTGTTTTGTCCGTGAGCGCAATCGAAAGCGTTTCGCCTCCCGGAGTTTTGACCTGGACCGTCTGAGCGTCGAGCCCCAAGACCGTCCCCATGATGGTGTGCACGTGTCCGTCATGGGCCCACGCGAGGCGGGCGCCCAATCCGAGAAGCGCGATGCTCAGGAATATGGCCGTGCGCTTATTCATGATGACCGCCTTGTTCATGTTTATCAGGTGACGGTGCGGACCGAACCGGGTCGGCGCCATTGAGAAACTGTTCTGCCTCGATCGCCTGCCTGATTGCTTCGGGCGATTTCGGATTCAACGATTCCATCGCCTCGAGTTCTTCCGGCGTGAGCCGTGGTAGATGACGAATGAAATGTACGAGGTGCCACGACGATTCCTCACCCGCCGGCGTGCCCGTCGACCACCCCGGCATGCCAGTGAACCGAACGCCGTTTTCGATGATGTAGAACAGTTCTGCATCGGAGAGATTCTGCGTCGCCGGCAGCCTCATGTCGGGGACCTTCGGATAGAGTCCCCGGCCCATCTCGGTGTTTCCGCTCCCGTCGTTGGCATGACAGCTGGCGCAGTGATCGGCGAAGTGGTCGCGCCCTTCGGCGATCACCGCCTCGTTGCGGGGAACGGGGTTCGTCACACCTCTCACCTGTGTACGGATGGCGAGGTTGCGAACAGTGTGCGCCACGAACGTTTCGACCGACCCTGGCTGGGTGCGGGCGCTCACGCCGGCCGTCACGAAATAGACGACCAGCAGAATCCCCAGCGTCGCGGCCGCAAGGACCAGCATCACGAGGATTGATAGGAACCGCTTCATCTTCATCTGCGCCTCATTGTTTCGGCGGCATCATCGAGAGACTCATCGCGGGATCCGTCAGGAACTTGTCACGATCTTCGACCGAACAGAAATAGTACGTCTTTCCCTGGTAGGTGGTACGCGCGGCGTTGCCCGGCTCGACCGGGGGTGAACAGGTCAGCTTTGAAGGATCCAGCGCCGTCTGGACCATGACCATGGTGCGGACGGTCGTAGCCGTCCCGGCGGCCATGACCATTGCCGCCGGGCGGACCGTCAGGAACACGCCCACCCCAGGGGTTACACGACCGCCATAGACGGCGCGCAGCTCTCGAGGAACAATTCCAGCGGAGAGGGTCGCGCCGAGTCCCGCCTTCAGACCGTGGCCAACGGTGATGTACCGCGTATAACCGCCCTGGAGCTTACCCACCTCAAAGACCCCGTGAACCGGCACATCGAGGTCATGTGATGTCTTCTGCGACCACTCGGATCGGCCGAACCACACGTCTCGATCGCGAAGGGTGAGACTTGTTTCGGCGAGCAGCGAGTTGGTGGACTCGCCGCCGACCTCGGCGTTGTGTCCCCATGCAATCGTGTTCGCCCACACGCCTGCATCGCCCAGCATTCGATGGTAGATGGCGGCGGCGGTCACCCGATTCACGTCGACGCGCGCGTGGCCTTCAACATCGGCTTCGGCCGCCGTCAGATGTCCCGCGGAAACCTGTAACGACCATCGCTTCGCCGGTATGAGCGACACCCGGCCGGACCACGAATCGAGTGCAGCGAAATCGAAATTCGTGCGTTTCTCGTCTGGCTCGCGGCCGTTGAAGAGTGACGCCTCCACCTTCCAGCGGCCGCCATAGAGGCCGCCGGTCACGACGCCGTACGCGATATGCGTGGCATCGAGCCAATGATGCGCAATGGGCGCGAGCGGATTTGGCATTGCCGACAGGCGGTGCATGAAGGCAACCGGACCCAACGCGGGCTCGCCCACCGGTCCCGCGAACATCTGCACTCGAAGGCCGTGTGCGAGCGGGCGATCGTATTCGGCAGTCAGTTCCATGAACAGGTCGTGTGGATGCTGCCGGTCATGAATCGCCGCTCCCCTGCAGACCTCGCCACTGGCGAGGAGATCCGGGTACCCGCATCCGCGAATCGTCCAAGGCTCGGCACTGACCATGCCGCGGAACGTGAAACGACCGCTGCCCGCCGATCGGCTCGCCATCCCCATTACCCAATTGTTGCTGCCCGCCTGGCTGCTGCCACGTCCCCCGCTCTCATGCAGGTATTGCAGGAACGCATTACCGTGCCCCATCAGCATCCAGCCGTTTGTCTGCAGGTGGATCGCGTACATCGGTGTCTCGTCGGGCAGCCATGATCTGCCTGAACCATCCCGGGCCATCGAGCCCAAGTCGTGGCTCGCATGTTCCGCGGCGCTCTCGTGCTGGTGCTGTTCCGGCACTGCGGGTGGCCCCGACTGGGCGTTCACCCATGTGGCACTGCCACAGAGCGCAACTACCGCCACGCCAGCGAGGCGCGGCAAAACACAACGGATGTACATGAACCCTCTCTCCCGAAATCAACGAACCCGGAGAGGGGTATGGCTAGACGCGAAGCTGCGCGGTCGAGGCGAGTAGCGGAGGGGGGCTGTCTTGTGATGACGCGCCGCTTACCGGGGCGGCTTTAATCGGGACATTGACGATGACGAGCGCCGGCGCAATCGCGAGCACTGAGCTCGCGTGTTCGGGCCGATCGGACCCCGGAAGCGCGTCGGCATGACCGCACGCATGCAGCGCGATCAGCGAGACGCCGGACGTCGGTGCTTCCCCGTGACAGCTGTGATGCGCGCCTGCCGGGTCGCTTGCGGCATCTGCGGAACGGGTCGCGCACGCAGCCTGGCAGAGATCCGTCGCCATCGGGGCGCCGGTGACGCACATCGCAAGGCCCAATGCAAGAAGACCGCGCAACATTCTCCCGAGTATACGCGTCCGCGCTCTCAAAGTTCCAGGCGTCCCACCCGCACAGCAAAATCGGGTTCACGCGCACCCGTCGTGCCTGCCCCGGTGGCTGTTCGGAATGTCTCACGCCGACGTTATTACCTTGTGGAAGGGCATCGGGCTTTCTAAAGGTCCGTTTCGTCGCTGTCAGGAAATCGCATCGCGAGCCCACGTCACACAGTCGGCACCTGCGCAAGGAGACCTCAATGGGCGTCAATCTCGTAACAAGGGTTCGCAGCTTCGCCATCAGCAACCAGACCTTCTCGGCAAACGACCATGACGTGCAGGATGGCTGCGTGACACCGGGCTCGCACAAGATCATGCGATTCGACTTCCTGTCCTACAACGCCGGCAACTCCGACCTGGTGATCGGCAGCCCGGCGTCGCGACCCGACCTGTTTGTATGGTCGGCAGGCCATGGCCACTACCATCTGCGCGACTTCAATGAGTTCCTGCTCTTCAACGCGAACGGCGGGCTGGCCACGATCGGCTACAAGCAAGCCTTCTGCGCAATCGACATCGAGCGCATCGGGCCGAACGCGAGCGCCACTCCGCGCTTTGCGAACTGCAACTCCGACCAGGGCATCTCGTCGGGTTGGGCCGATGTGTACAACAGCGGGCTGCCGTGCCAGTACATCGTCATCGACAACGTGCCCAACGGCGATTACACGTTGCAATCGACGACCAACGCCAAACATGTCGTCGGCGAAGACTGTTTTGGCGACAACACCGAGTGGACCGGCCTGCGGATCGCCGGCAACGGCGTCAGCGAAATCGTTCCGCCGTGGATTCCGGAGGACCGCATTGCCTTCAACCGCGCCAATCTCGCGGTGGCGCAGTTCGGCGGCCGGTGGAAAGTCGTCGAAGGCAACCACTGGCTGATCGATACCGGCAGCAGCAAGGCAGAGGCTGACCGCATCGTCGAAATCATCAAGCACTACAAACTCGGCTCGATGTGCTTCGTTGGACGCCCGACGTGCGGCGACGTGGCACCGATGATGTACTGGCTCACTGATTCGGGCGCTGCGCCGAGCGGGAGTCTCGCTGGCGAGGACTGCCTCGCCTTCGATTCGACCAAACTTGCGGTGATCGAGGTCGGGGGCCGGTGGAAGGTTGCCGAGGGCGCCCATTGGCTGCTCGACTTCGGCCCCGGACACGGCAACGCCGTGGCGGCGCTGCATTTCATCCGTAAACACCGTTTCAACGAAATGTGCTTCGTCGGCCGACCCGGCCCGTCGATGACCTACTTCAAGCGCCGCCGCGGCGTCCTGGACCATGTGCATGTCATGGATCCGCGTGTCCTGCAGGCGGCTATCGACCGTCCGCATTGGTGGCAGCAGCAACGCGAGCTCGTTGCCCAGCGGGAAACGGTGGTTGACCTCTCAACGCACGCCGTTGGCGAATGCGACGATCCACTTCAGGAAGCGGGCATTCGAGTCACCTCCGCCGACGACCAAGAGTTCGTCGCGCACATCTCTGAACAGCACGGCATTCGTGGTCTGGCTCTGAACGGCAAGTACGAATTGCGACTGCCGAACCCGGTGGACCAGGTCGACATCCTGATCGCGCACTTCGGTCAGGCGCCAACCCTCAAAGCACGCGGACAGGACAAGCAGGTGGTCACGATGACCGCGGACGATCGCCCGCGACAAGCCGAATTGTTGCGCCTGCTCGGCCCCGGAATCGATCGCGTGAGCATCGACGCTCCTGGAGAGGCATCGCTGGTTCAGATCGCGTTCCCCGGCCACACCCGTGGTGGTAAATCCACAAGAGCGTCGAAGCGGGCTGGCAAGCGTCCGCGGCGGTCATCGAGGAAATCGTAGTGTTCGCGTAATAGTACGCCGCGAACATTCCTTAGTTTCGCGCGAAGCAATAGAAGCGGCCGGCGCCGCCGCGCGGGGCGGTGTCGCTGCAATTGGCGTTTGCGTGGGCAGAGTTCCATGACGCCAACGCACCCGCAGTGCTCCCACCCGGCCCAAGGCCATCGGAATGGCCGACCTGTCCCGTGACATCCGCGGCTCCAGATGTCCAGTTGGTGCACGTCAGCCCGGGCATGAGGGTGCCGTCCGCATTGGACCCGGTCAGAATGTCGTGCTGCACCGGACTCGGCGACCCCGCCCACTGACCGTTTACTTTTTGACCCTGTTCGGTGATGAACACGTCGGCGTTGCCCGTTTTATTGTGCAAATCGGCCAACGAGCTGGCCACGGTCACGCCGTTCACGTTGACCCATGGACCGGCGCCGATTCGCGACCGCGCGTCTGTTGGTCTATTGGCGTTGTCGGGATCCTGATCCGCGCTCAGGTATGCCCGCCACGTCCTGCTCCCCGCCCCGACTGCCGTTGCGAGGCGCTGACACGTCGCATCGGCCCCGCGCAATCCGCCGAGATTTCCCGTCATGCTCGTCGCGCTCGTGACGAAGAACGTCATGCGATTGTCGGTCTGGCTCGGCCCGTCCTGATTGCTGCCGCAGCCCCACCCGGCCGCGACCGCTACACCGATGAATGCCGCGATTCGT
>Ga0114129_10012766_pt1 | contig 11957 bp, 8 predicted proteins | sample RhiMetdeltSRZDD1_FD_80071 | JGI IMG/M metagenome (GOLD analysis project Ga0114129, IMG submission 80071) | Populus rhizosphere microbial communities from Tennessee, USA - Rhizosphere MetaG P. deltoides SRZDD1 (version 2) (version 2) | ecosystem: Host-associated > Plants > Roots > Rhizosphere >... | reverse complement strand
GGTGGCGAAGTTCTGAAAGGCGCGCACCGGGTCCTCGGCGCTCAGCACGGTGACCGCGCTGGTCAGACGAATGCGCTGCGTGCGAACGGCTGCCGCTCCGAGAATGACCGCCGGCGCGGAGTCGAGGAACTCGCGCCGATGGTGTTCGCCAATCCCGAACGCGTCCAGCCCCACTTCGTCGGCATGTTCGATCTGCTCGACGAGATGGCGCAAACGGCCCGCCGGATTCACCGCACGGCTGTTCTCGTCGAACGCGGCGGCGAAACTGTCAATGCCGATCTGCATGGCCGGCCTGTCGGAAAAACACCGATACAAAGGTATTTTCGATTACCATCCGACGTGCCGCAAGACGGCACCTTTTTCTGCGCAAGTTACCTTTGGGGAACCGTATGGTTCGACCACGGATTGAGCCTGCAACGCTGACGGCGCACCACGATTGCGAGTTTCGGGAGATGCTGGACCGCGTCGGCGACAAGTGGAGCCTGCTCGTCATCGCCATGCTTGAGCAGCGGGCGACCCAGCGCGCCCGTTTCTCGGAGTTGAAACGGGCGGTCCCGGGCATTTCGCAGCGGATGTTGACTGCGACGCTCCGCAGTCTCGAGCGAGACGGGCTGCTCATGCGCGAGGTCTACGCCGAGGTGCCGCCTCGTGTCGAGTACGAGCTCACGCCGCTGGGCAAGCGGTTCATGCAGCCGGTGCGCACGCTTGTGGCCTGGCTGCAGCTGAACTGGTCGACCATCAAAGCGGCGCGGGAGACGTTCGATCGACGGTCGCAGAATCGCAAGGCATCGTGACGCCCGTGTCGCAACTTCGCCTCGCATGAATCAGGATGCGTCCAGAGATTCCCGCCGCGTGCAGCGTTCTTCGGAACATCACGTGCGCCGACATCCGGCGCGATCCCTATCCGCACGTTGTCGTGGAGAATTGCCTTCCGCCTGACATCTACGCCGACCTTGCGCGGACGTATCCTGATGACGAGACGATTCTGCGGCTTAGCGGCGCAAGGGACCAGTACGTCATCCGGCAAAACCATCGCTACGATCTGCGAGCGCATCGCATCTTGCGCAATCCCAATTCGGTCTCGCCGGCGTGGGAGGAGTTCGTTCGATATCACGTCTCGCCAGAGTTCTTCCGCGAGTTCCTGAACCTGCTTGGTCCTGAAATCGCGTCGACCTATCCCGCGCTGGAAAGGCGGCTCGGGCGGACCATGACCGAGTGGACGACCGGGATCCGATTCGATCCGGAATGGGATCGGGGACAAATCGCGCTTGATTGTCAGATCGGCATCAATACGCCGGTCAAACGCCGGAGCGCCACGCGGGGCGTGCACACGGATGCGCCTGATGAGCTGTTCGCCATGCTTCTGTATTTCCGGCGCGACGAGGATCGGGCACAGGGCGGCGATCTGGAGATTTGCCGGTGGAAGAAAGGTGCGCGGCCGCTGTTCATCGACCGCGATGTCGATCCGTCCGACACGGAAGTTCGTGGCATCGTGCCCTACAAGGCCAACACGCTGGTGGCTTTCATCAATTCATCGGTGTCGCTGCATGCGGTCACGCCGCGCGATCCGACGTCTCTCAGCCGGCGATTGGTGAACATCGTCGGACGCGTCTACCGATCGGTCCCAGAGGGCTTGTTCGAGAGGCCGCAGAAGAAAGGACTGAAGGCCCTGGCGGGACGCTACGCGATCAAGATTTCAGATCGCTCGAGCCGGCGATATTTCTAGTCCTCGCAAGGAGCCCGATGCGAGCTCGCGTCTGGCACGGGTGAAATAGGTCACAACAACGTTCCCCGAAGGACGATGATCCCGACCGAGAAGTAGATGACGAGCCCGGTCACGTCGACAAGCGTGGCCACGAACGGCGCCGACGAGGCTGCCGGATCGAATCCCAGACGCCGCAGCCCGAACGGCAGCAACGATCCGATCAATGTTCCCCACAGCACGACGCCCACCAGCGCGACCGCCACGGTCACGGCCACCAGCAGCCAGTGCTCGCCGTAGATGGACGAAAACGTGGACCACATCGTGATCCGCATGAAGCCGATCGATCCCAGGATGCCGCCGAGTGCGAGGCCGGCGCCGATCTCTCGCCGCATGACGCGCCACCAATCGCCGAGCGTCACCTCGCCGAGCGCCAGGGCGCGAATCACCAGCGTGGACGCCTGCGAACCCGAGTTGCCGCCGCTCGAGATGATCAGCGGGACGAAGAGCGCCAGCACGACCGCGCGCTGAATCTCGCGCTCGAAAAAGCCCATCGCCGTGGCCGTCAGCATCTCGCCGAGAAAGAGCGCCGTCAACCAGCCCGCTCGCTTTTGCACCATCCGGGCGAACGCGATCTCCATGTAGGGTTGATCGAGGGCCTCCGAGCCGCCGACGCGCTGGATGTCTTCCGTCGCGGCCCGCTCCGCCACGTCCAGCACATCGTCCACCGTGATGATGCCGATGAGGATGCCCGCGGTGTCCGTCACGGGAAGCGCGACGCGATCCTCGGCTTTGAATACGCGTACGGCGGTCTCCTGATCGTCGGTCGCTTTCAGGGCGACGAATCGCCGATCCATCAGGCTCTGGACGGTATGTGTCGGGGCGGCCAGCAGAACTTTGCTGATCCGGATGTCGTCGATCAGCGCGCCCTTGTCGTCGACCACGTAGATGACGTTCAGCGTCTCGCTGTCCTGACCGTGAGTGCGGACGTAGTCGAGCACCTCCGCAATCGTCCACTGTTCGCGGACCGCCACGTAGTGCGGCGTCATCAGCCGGCCGATCGATCCTTCCGGGTATCCAAGGAGTCGTACGGCTTCTGCCCGCTCTTCCGGCGTCAGCAGCGCGAGCAGCTTGCGGGTGGCCTCCGCCGGCAGCTCCTCGAGGAACGTCGTGCGATCGTCGGGCGCCATGTTGCTGAGCAGCGCCGCGGCTTCTTCCGACGCCATCGCCTTGAGGAGCGCGTTCTGCTGCTCCAGCGACAGGTAGGCAAACGTATCGGCCGCGTTCTTCCGGGGCAGGATGCGGAAGACCAGCACCTGCTCGTCGAGCGACAGGTCGCTCAGCACCGACGCGAGATCGCTGGCCGCGCGATTCCGCAGCACGCCGCGCAGCGCGCCGAAGTCGCGATCGCGGATCAGGCCGGCAATCTCGTCGGCCGGGCGCGCCGTCTCCCGCACAACTTGCAGGACGCGGTCGCGGTCGGGACCATTCAGTTGTTGTTCCATATGCGTAAGGGCGGCGCGCACGACATCGCGGTGGTGCACGCGTGGACCGACGGCACGCACGACATCCAGCCAGAGGCGGTGAATCTGCTCGAAGTCCTCGGGCTTGAGTGCCGGCGCGTGGGCGCCGAGGTGAAATGCGGCGGCGGTGCCGCGCGGATGATGGACGACGAGGCGGACGTCGACGGCGGACGGCTTCGACGCGCGCTCCCAGGCGTCGCCTAGCAGCCGCGCCTGATCGGCCGCGGAGAGCGTCTCCGATTCGCCGACGTGGATTTCCGACGAGGCCAGTCGCAGCGCGGCGTCGATGACCGACTCGAACACGTTGACGCCGGGCACGATCATCAGCCGGACCGCGCGGCCTTCGCGCTCGGCGGCCGCGATCACCGCCGAAAGGAGATGCCGTTCTTCGTCGGTGGCTCGGGGATCGATCGTCGGATCGTCGGGCACGTCGACGCCGACGATCCGGACCGTCATCGCGACCACGTCGCGATCGCCGGCGGCGCGCAGGGCGGCGGTCAGGTGCGTCAACGTATGCGGTTTGCGCACCGGGACGAGAAAGTTCCCCGGACGCGCCTCCACCTGCCTCAGATCGACATCGTCGGCCGGCAGGAGTTGAAAGGGATCGAGTGCCGCGGCCTGCGCGGCCGACCGGGCGTATGCGGCGCGCGCTGACACCGATAGCATCGCCGTGAGCGTTGTGATCAGCGCGGCCGCAGCGAGCGAGGGCGCGTCCAGGACGAGAAGCAGACCGAGCGCGGGAATGGCGAGCACCACCGCGACGCCGATGAGGCCGATGGGCCAGGTGGTCCCGCGCACGCGAATGTTGAGCGGCAACTGATACGCGCGCGGCTCGGGGCGAACGAACCGGTAGCGAACCAGCGCCGCCAGCTTGAGCAAGGCGCTGAGGACGACACCCATCGCGTAGAGGCGCGCCAGCCACGCGACCTCGCCGCCCGCCATGAGCACGACGCCGAGCTGCACGACGGCTGTCGCATCGATGATGCGGAAGGCCGTGCCGAATCGCGGATGCAAGACACGCCAGCGATCCGGCAACACACCTTCATCGACGAGCCGTGTCAGCACACCATGCGCGGCAGCGGAGGTCGACCGCACCGTCGCGGCGAGAAATACGCCGGCCGCCGCGGTCGTCATGATCAGCAGCGCGAACCGAACCCACGCGGGCGCCGCCAGGTGCTGCGCGATTGCGGCAAGCGGCGCGGAAGCTGACGCGTTCAACTCCGAGTCGGGTACGAGCGCGGCGCCGAGGAACGCCAGCGCCGTGGTGACGATCAGGGCGTATCCGGACACCATGCGTGCCACGCGCCGCAGGTTTCTAATCCGAGGCTGCTCGAGATCGAGCGCGGCTGTCCCGAGCGCATCGACGCCGCCAAGCGCGGGCAGCGCGAAGCCGAATGCCACGATCAGCACGACCGCGTGAAGGATCGTCGTGGGCATGCGCCCGAACGTGCCGGTGAGCCTCTCCAGCAGCATCGCGGGAATCGAGGGCATGAGCCGTATCCCTGCCGACGCGGATCCGCGAGTCGCGGATATCGCGGCCACGACGACGAGGACGCCGAGCGCGGCGGTCGCGCCGCCGAGCAGCCGTGCAACGCTCTGATCCTGCAGGATTCGTCCTTGCCTCTGCCCCCACCAGACCAGCGCGATCAGCAGCGCCGCGATCACGATTGGCCCCGTGTCGCCGGCCACGCTCTTGGGGACTGCGCCGAGGATCGATCGACTCAGCGTGATCACGTAGTGGCCGACGAGGACCGCCGCCAACGCACCGAGCATCAAGCGGTCCACGAGCAACGCGGCCGCCGACGTTCGAGCCGCGAGTGGGCCGAGCGTCTCGCGAACGCTGCCGTACAGGCCACCCGGGACGAACAGTGCGCGCGCTTCGACGTCCGCCGCACGGAGCGCGACGCTCGCCGCGACGACCGCGAGCACGAACCACGGGGCCGTCGACCCCAACTCGGCCCAGGCGACGCCGCCGACGAAGAACGCGCCGGGGCCCAGCTCCGCGAGCGCCCGGGCCGTCGCGCGCCACACCGAGACGTACGAGACGATGGCCCTCGACGTGAGGACGACACGAATGCGCTCGGACGCGCGGAGTCTGGCGATGGCGAATCCCTCCCTGGACGCGTAGCTATTCTGCCTGTTGTCTGGAAGCTATCGCCAGTATCGTGCGTAGAATTCGGGGACGGGGCGGGAGCCTCGCACGATCACCGATGGAAGGACGAATCGAACGTCACGATCGCGCTGACGATCACGAGGTGCTGACCCGGCGTCAGGCGAAGGACGCCCGAACCTGGCTCGCCATCATCGAAGAAGCCGCCGGCCACACCGCGCGAATCGTCGTACCGATACTCGAGCCTCAGGATTCCCTGCACTCTGTTGTATGGAACACGGTATTCCAGCGTCGATGTGACAGCTTTGACCGACTGGCCTGACCCTATCTGCCCGGCTATCCACCGACCGTCGCGGTCCCAGGCGAACTCCGGCCGAGCGGTGACGCTCCAGGGCCCCCGCACGACCCAATGCACGGGCAATTGCGCCGACGTCCACAACGCGCGAGGGCTTCCAAGAACGTCTACCTTTTCGGATGCGAGCTGATACTCGAGGGCGAGCGTGACTGAACCAGCCTTGCGCTCGACGATGGTGTCGGAGAAGATGCGCCAGAATTCGAGCCCCGTGCTCGGCTGATGCGAGCCGTACAGCGCGGTCTCCTTGATCGAGACTTGATGGGTTGCCGTGTACGCGACTTGTCCGACGAGGCTCGGCGCGTGGTTGGCATCCGCAAGATGCCAGTAGCCGTTGACGACGGCGAACGTGCCGGTCAGCTTCTCGTTGATTGGATAGCTCGCGTTGACGCCGAGCATCAGATACGGCGTGTAATCGGCGCCCCACGGCCTCGTGTAGGAGAAGTTGTCTTTCGCGTACAGCGAGTCATACCCAATCAGGCTGCTGAAAATACCGCCCTGAATCGTCAATCCTTTTCCGATCGGAGCGAGGTACGACACGTCGGTGGGACCGAAATGGAGAAGCGCGTCAGCTCCTGCGATGGACGGAGCTGTCGCCGAAAACCCGAAGATCTTCGAGTCCTCACCGGCCTGAACGGTCAGCTCCATCCCAAACCGCGAGCGCTCGGAGGGCGTCTTTTTGAGGAACGCCGCGGCCATGTTGATGTTCCACTCGTCGACACGGGGCGTCGTGCCGCGATTGCGGAAAAGATGATTCGACGGATCGTTGAAGCTATTCAAATAACCGGCGTCAAAGAATCCGCCGTACTGCCAGCTCGCAGGGGACGCCTGGTCTTGCTGCCCGGTCTCGTCTTTCGGTTGGTCCTGCGACAGGGCGGGTGACGCGATGAGAAACACTGACAGCGCAGGAACGGCCACTCGCATGCACGTTCAGCGTACTGACCGCGTCATTAGGAAGTCATTAGTACGCCATCAGAATTTCCCGAACAGTCGACAGTGGACGAGGCCATGTCAGTTGCCGTGCGGCTCGCGGCGGAGACTCGCCGAGATCAGCACGCCGGCGGCTGTACCGACGGCCGCGAGCGTCACGCCGGTCGCGTAGTTGCCGAGTACGATTCCCCCGATTCCGAACAGCCAGCCGTAAATCAGCACGCATCCGAGGAACCAGTTCGCAAACTGGCGTCCGAGCGATCCGTGGTGCGCGCCCTCGGAGGTCGCCACCTGCGCGGCGATATGCCGCCAGCCCGGGCCGTCGGGGCGAACCTGCCGATAGAAGCGAAGGAGTGTCGACGTGCTCTCCGGGGGCGTCAACCACGTGATCACGATCCATCCGATCGTCGTGAGGCCGACCGTCACGAGCATCACGTAGGCGAAATCCTGCGGCTGATCGGTATCCCAGCGCAGGACGAGCTGCAGGAAGATCGAGACGACCGCCGCGATCGCCATCGCCGAGACTTCGGACCACGCGTTGATTCGCCACCAGAACCATCGGAGGAGCAGGACGGTTCCGGTGCCGGCGCCGGTGACGAGGAGCAGCTTCCACGCCTTCTCGATCGTCTGCAGGTGAAGGGTGACGAACGCCGAGGCAAGCATCAACAACATCGTCACGATCTGCGATGCGACGACGTAATGGCGTTCGCCCTCGCGAGGACGGATGAATCGGCGATACCAGTCGTTGATGACATACGACGCGCCCCAATTGAGCTGCGTCCCCACGGTCGACATGTAGGCGGCCGCGAACGCCGCCAGCATGAAGCCGCGCAGGTAGCGCGGAAAAATGGCCGGATCCATCAGAACGCGGATGTAGCCCGACTCCTTGTCGGCGAGATCCGGGTACAGGACCAGCGAGGCAAGCGCCGTCAGAATCCAGGGCCAGGGGCGGAGCGCGTAATGCGCGACGTTGAACCAGAGCGTTGCCAGAACGCCATGCCGCTCGTCCTTCGCCGAGAAGATGCGCTGGGCGATATAGCCGCCCCCGCCCGGCTCCGCGCCCGGATACCATGTCGCCCACCAGTTCACACCGAGATAGACGAAGAGCGTGATGAGCGGCATCCAGGCGGAGTTGAGGTCCGGGAAAAGCGAGAGGCGCGAACCGTGCGCGCCCGCTGCAGCGTCCAGGCCCGCGACTTTCATCTTCAGCTCCGCAATCCCACCGACGGCCCGCACGGCGAAGATCGCCAGGGCGACGACCATCGTCATCTTGAGCGCGAACTGAAAGAGATCCGTGACGAGCACGCCCCACAGACCGGAGATCGTCGTATAGAACGCGGTGAAAAACAGGATGGCCATCACGACCAGCAGCGCGGACCCCGAGCTGAGACCCATGGTGACCTGGAGGATCTTCACCATCGCCAGATTCACCCAGCCGAGGATGATGCAGTTGATCGGAATGCCGAGATAGATCGCTCGGAATCCGCGCAGGAACGCCGCCGGCCGTCCCGCGTACCGCAATTCAGCGAATTCGACGTCGGTCATCACCCCGGCCCGTCGCCACAGGCGGGCGTAGAAGAACACGGTGAGCACGCCGCTCATCGCCATGTTCCACCACAGCCAGTTGCCGGCGATTCCATACCGCGCCACGAGACCCGTCACGACGAGCGGTGTGTCGGCGGCGAAGGTTGTCGCCACCATTGACGTCCCGGCAAGCCACCACGGCGCGTCGCGGCCGGACAGGAAGAACTCGGAGACGCTGCCCTGCGCGCGCCGCGCATAGTAGACGCTGATGGCCAGATTGAACAGGAAATAGAGCGCGATCACGAGCCAATCGAAAACCGTGAGCGTCATATCGGCCCGCGAATTCTGACATTGCGGCCGGGTGATGTCACGTCGGGCGTACGTGGCGCTTCAGGGTGAAAGGTACCGGGGTACGTTGATGACGCGATGTCCTACGCGGCGGTGCGCCGCTGCGTCGTGTTCGCTCCGCACGCGACGAAGACGACCTGGCATCCCGCTCGAACCAGACAATTGACGAAACGTTCTTCGGGCGACGTCAGCCAGTGGCCCGCCGGTCCGCCGACGACGACGGGAGTTCCTGCCGCGACCATCTTCGCGACGATCTTGTCGAGGCTCTCGCAGCGACAGACCGTGACGTCGGCCGTGCCGCCGAGTTCACGAACGATGTCTTCGTAACGCTGAACAAACGCCGGCAACGATTCGGGCGGGATGTCCGGTTCGACGGCATCCGAAAGAATCAACGGCACCAACACAGCCAGTCGGCAGTCAGATCCCTTTGCCAATGGGACCGCGGCTGCGAGCGCCGCGCGCGTCCCCTCGAACGTCGTGGCGATGACATGCACTGTCGACTGCATGATTCGAAGGTAGCCCCCGCGGCCTTAAGAAGTCCTTAACAGGTCATCAGGATTTTCCGGCGAAGGCCTGGAGTCCAATCGGCAATGTGACGTAGGCTCGGATAGAACGGCGATGAATCCACGCGTGCGTTCGGTGAGTCGTGTCGTCGCGTCACTCGGCGCCGTGGGTGCAATCACGGCCGCGTACTTCTGGCTCGTCCATGCGGCAGCAGGAAGCGCGGGCGGAGTGGCGCGCGGCGTCAATCCGACGACGATTGCATTGAGCTATCTCGTCGCGATCCTATTGATTGCCACCGGCTGGGGCATTGTGGAGGCGACCGCCGCGTCCATCATCGCGGTCCTCTGCTTCAACTTCTTCTTCTTACCTCCGTACTTTCAATGGACGATCGCCGATCCGCAGAACTGGGTGGCATTCCTCGCTTTCATCGTCACGGCCGTCGTCGCAAGTCAGCTGTCCGGCCGCGCGCGGCGGCGGGAGCTCGAGGCCGCGACGCGCCAGCGGGACCTGGAGCGCCTCTATGCGCTGAGCCGAGCCCTTCTGCTGTCGGAACGCGGTGCGTCGGTACCGGGAGTGATCGCGCGCCACATTGCCGACGCATTCGAGCTCGAGGCGGTTGGCCTCTACGATCACCGCACCGACAGAGTATCCTGGGCTGGCTCGAAGGAAGTGCCGACCGTTGACGCCAAGCTTCGCGACGTCGTGCGACGGCCCGCGTCGCTCCGGGATCCAGCCGGACTCGTGGTGATTCCCATTCAGCTTGGTGGCGCACCGATTGGCAGTGTCGCACTCATGGAGCGCGGATTGAGCGATACCGTCTTGCAGTCGATCGCGAACCTGGCGGCGATCGGACTGGAGCGGGCGCGCGCCGAAGAGGCGACGGCGCGTGCCGAAGCGGCGCGCGAAAGCAGCGAGCTGCGCGCGACGGTACTGGATGCGCTCGCCCACGAGTTCAAGACGCCGCTGACGTCGATGAAGGCCGCCGCGAGCGGCCTGCGGACGAGCGCCACGATCGCCGACCAGGATCGCGAGCTCGCGACGATCGTCGACGAAGATCTCGACAGGTTCCAGGGCCTTGTCACCGACGCCGTTCACATGTTGCGGATCGACGCCGGCGATTTCGCCGTCCACCTCAATCGACATCGGTTGTCGGATGTCGTGGACGCCACATTGTCTCCGCTGCAGCAGCGTCTTGATGGGCACCCTCTCGTCACACTGGTGCCTGACGGCCTGACGATTGACGCCGATCGTGAACTGCTCACCCTGGCCCTCCGCCAGCTGATCGACAACGCGCTGAAGTACTCGCCGCCGAGCTCGACGATCGAGGTGTGCGCTGCGGGCAATGGCGCCGTGGACATCACGGTGCGCAATTCGGGGTCGGTGATCCCCGAACGCGAACGGCGTCGAGTCATCGAGCGGTTTTTTCGCGGCGCCGGCGCGCGCAACATTCCCGGAACCGGTATGGGACTCGCCATCGTCCAGCAGATTGCACAGGCTCACGGCGGCACATTGAGCCTCTCGAGCTCGGAGGAAACGGGTACTGCGTTCACGGTGTCGTTACCCAGGGGAAGAGAGCGATGAGCGCCGGCCGAATCCTGGTCGTGGACGACGATCCACAGATTCGGCGAGTCATGCGCGTAACCCTGACCGGCCAGGGTTACGAGGTCGACGATGCCAAGAACGGTGAGAACGCGCTCGAGAAGCTCCGCGATCACCGGTTCGACCTGGTGCTGCTCGACATGAATATGCCCGGGATGGACGGACTCGAGACGTGCCGCAGCATTCGCGGCCAATCGGACATCTCCGTCATCATGCTCACGGTTCGAGACAGCGAGTCGGACAAAGTGGACGCACTGGACGCCGGCGCCGACGACTACATCACGAAGCCGTACAACCCGCCCGAGCTGCTGGCGCGCATTCGCGCGGCGCTGCGGCGGACGCCCTCGATGCAGGGACCGGCCGGGCGGGTGACGCTGGGTTCGGTCGAAGTGGATTTCGACAGCCGTCAGGTGACCACGCGCGGCCGAACAGTTCGGCTGACGCCAAAAGAATTCGAGCTCCTGCGTTACCTGGTCGGTCATGCGAACAAGACCCTGTCGCATCGCGAACTGCTGCAGGCCGTGTGGGGACCCGACTACGGCGACCAGGTCGATTACTTGCGCGTATTCGTGAATCAGCTTCGGAAGAAGATCGAGCCGAAGCCGTCGCATCCGACGCTGCTTCTGACCGAACCGTGGGTAGGCTATCGGCTGCAATTGCCGACCGAAGCGCGGTAAGCCGCGAGCCCGCACGCAGCAGCACGCCTCCACGCCCAAATCCTAATAACCGATTAATGACTTCCTAAGGTCCCGCTTCCTAGAGTGGGGTAAGGAGACCGCACATGCTCGATGTCTTCTATCTCGCGATTGGACTCGTTGGATTCCTCGCGCTCTGGGCGATTACGAAAGCGTGTGACCGTGTGTAGGAGACGGTAGATGTTCGACTACATCATCTCGGGCCTCGTGACGGTGTGTCTGCTCGTGTATCTCGGGTGGGCGATGTTCAAGCCCGAGAAGTTTTGAGGACGCGATGACCAGCACCGGCGTTCTGCAGATCGTGGTGTTCTTTGGCGTGATCCTGGCTCTGACGAAACCCGTCGGGTTGTTCATGGCCCGCCTGTTCCAGGGCGAGCGCACCGTCCTTCATCCCGTTGTTCGACCGATCGAAGTGCTCGTCTACAGGCTGTGCGGCGTTCGCGAGGACGAGGAGCAGCGGTGGACGCAGTACGCCCTGTCGCTGCTCGCCTTCAGCTTTGTCGCCTTCGTGTTCCCCTACGCGCTGATGCGCCTGCAAGGTCTGTTGCCGCTCAATCCGCAGGGATTCGGCGCAAGCCAGGTGAGCCCCGACCAGTCGTTCAACACCGCCATCAGCTTCATGACGAACACGAACTGGCAGTGGTACAGCGGCGAGTCGACGATGAGTTAT
>Ga0114129_10012765_pt1 | contig 11957 bp, 5 predicted proteins | sample RhiMetdeltSRZDD1_FD_80071 | JGI IMG/M metagenome (GOLD analysis project Ga0114129, IMG submission 80071) | Populus rhizosphere microbial communities from Tennessee, USA - Rhizosphere MetaG P. deltoides SRZDD1 (version 2) (version 2) | ecosystem: Host-associated > Plants > Roots > Rhizosphere >... | reverse complement strand
TTCGGGACAATGCGCGCGTATCGCGGCCGTTGCTTGATCCAGCTTGGCGAAGCATTCCAAGAACAATTGATTGACCCGCTCGGCCACATCGCGTTTCATCCGATGCCCCCTGACACTCATCTTATCCAATCTTCGTTGTTACGGATAATGACCGGCGCGGCGCATACAATTGACGATGCACCTCCTGAAGGGCCACTCGCCGTGCCTCAACTCAGGAAGGCATTCCTCAAGACATCTCGAGACCGCCTCTTTGCGCGATTTCCCTTCGCCGACGGTTCGGTGGACGGGGTGGATACTCTCGTAGCACTTTGCCCTCATGCATGAATCCGCCGCCGGCACCTCAGTGAGTGCTCAGTATGCTAACGAGCGTCGGGTCCGAGCGACAGGCTGTTAGGACAGAAGAACACGCCGACGTCGGAGTGAAACCGCCACCCGGTGGCCTTGCCGTGGATCATGCACGTGTTGATGTGATCGACGCCCCAGCGGCTCAGGTCGTGGGCCGGGAATCTCTGATCGGCGTCGCTGCCGCGCACGAGCCAGGTCAGGATCGCCAGATCCAGGCGGCTTTCCATCCCGAGCACGCCCGGCATGCCCAGATACGTCACACGCAGACGGGCATTCGGCCGCTGACGGAAGAAATCGACAACCGCAGTGCGGATCAACTGCGCATACTCGAGGGGCTCCTGGCGCAGGCAGGCGGTATCCCACAGCGCGCAGGCGAGGGCGCTGTCCGTTGTCGTCAGCTGAGTGCGGACCTGCGTGGCTTCCTCGAACGGACTTGTGAAGCGCAGCAGCGCGTCGACGTCGCGCCTGACGATCGCCTGCCAGACGGTTGCGGCGATCAGTTCGAGCTCGGCGGTTCGCCGCGCTTCCTCCTCATCCGGCTGCGCCAGCGCTGGCGTCGCGGCGAGCAGCACAGCCGCGACGATCCTGGACAGTCGACGGGTCAACGTTCGCGGTTACGGCGTCGCCGGCAGCGAGAGAAGGCGGCCGTCCTCGGTGCCGATCACCAAGCGGTCATTGATCAGCTGCATCCGGCGCACGCCGTATCCCGAGTTGATCCCACGAGCAGGATTGACGTAGCTGCCGCGGATGTCGATACGGTCGATTGTCGTTCCGTCGTTCGCCGAGAGCTTGTAGAGGGAGTCGGTCGAGTCACCGAGATAGATCCGATCCCGAGCGCCATCGAGGACGCCTTGGACAATAGACGGCCCGGCGGAATACGGCCGAATGAGTCGACTGCGCCAGACGACGCGATCATGGGCGGCGTCCCAGGCCACCGGCGTCTTCGTGCCGAAGTAAACGACGCCGGCGCGCTCGGCGAACGGCTCGCGCAGCGCGTCGACAGTGCGATCCGCGACGATTCGACCCGCCGCGAGGTCGACGAGATAAAGACGGTTGGTCGGCCCCGGACTCGTCTCACACGTCAGGTAGGCGGTTTGGCCAACGATCAGAGGCATGTCGTCCCATAACCCGGCCGTACCCTCGAAGCGTAGCCTCCAGGCCGTTGAGCCGGTCAGCGCGTCGATCGCCTGATAATGTCCATGTCCCGCGGGGTAGTGATGCGTGATCCGCGACTGTACGAGCAACCGGCCGTCGTGCCAGACGAGGGGAACGCCGAGGACAAAGCGCTCTACTCGCCGCGTCCAAACCGTGCCGCCGTCGTCAGGCCGAAGCCGAAAGAGATTCTCGCCGCGCTTGCCGGAGAGCAGCACGTATGTCGCGTCGTCGCGGATAACGGCGAAGATTCCCGGTGACGACTCGCGCTCGTTGTCGGTCCACGCGAGTCGTCGCTCCCAGCGTGCCTGTAACGATGCCGTCTCGAGGCACACGATGCGCCCTTCGCCTCGCCATCCATACCAGCCGACGACGATGGTCGTCGGCGTCGCCCTGACGGTCCGAACGCGCTCGGCGGCGGCTGGCCGGGAAAGCCGGATGCTGCGGCGCTCATGCCCGGTGGCCACGTCCAAAACGACAAGGCGCGAGCCGACCGCGATGAGTTCGTCGCCGACGACAGTCCACGTGTCGAAATCGCCGGGGACCGTCCAGCGTGCCTCGATAGCGTAGGAACGCCGAGCGGCGATGACGCCCACCGCGCAAGCGCCAATAAACGTTCGGCGGCTCCAACTCACCGTTTGATGAGTTGCTGCACGACCGAAATCACCATCGCGTTCTTCCAGTATCCGGTATGCGCGGTTAGAAAGTCGCTCGTCCCGGCCTCTGTGACGTTGGTGATGGGGACGTTGATGACATTGGGGCCGCTCAGGGTGTTGGCGAGAAAGTCGCCGCTCGGGCCGGCCGTGAAATTGGTGATGGCGATATCCGACGGCAAGGGCGCGTTGATGATCCCCGGGAACAGCGGCGACCCCATGATGATCATGTTGTCGACGGCGATGCCGAGCGCGCGCAGGGCGTTCGCTACGTTGTTGACGATGATGCCGCCGGCGCTGTGGCCGATGAGATTCAGTTTTTCTCCAGGCTGGAGTGGCTCGTCATGAAGGTCGCGGATAATTTGTGCCAGCATCGCGTCTGAAGGCGTCTTGGCCGATGGAATGACGTCGAAGAATAAGTCGCTCGACCAGGTAAAGACACGAACATCCGGATCGAATGGCAGCAGGGCGCTGCGAAGGTCTCCCAGTGCGCCCAGGTCCGGATTGCAGCAGCCGTGGGCGATGTACGTCCGCAGCCCGGACGGGTCGATGTTGTCGATGGGGTTGTTGAGCGCGTAGGCGTAGGGGTTCGGCTCCCCGCGGAGTCCCAGTGGATCCGACTGGAGGAAACGCCCGAGGCGTGGGCTGTAGTAGCGGGCACGGTAGTAGTAGAGCCAGTCGGTATCGCGCTCGCGTGCGCTGAACTGGTAGCGAGCGCGATCCGCCACGCCGGACGTCTCGCTACGGCCAAACGGCTCGTAGGCGAACGTCTGTGCGACGTTGCCGGCTTCGTCCACGAGGCCGATCGTCGTCCGGGCGCCGTCGATCATGTAGGCGAGACGCTCTTCCTGTCCCAGCGTTTCGTCGGCACCGAGGCCGCGCAGGTACGCCAGCTCCACGGTGCCGCGTGTCTCACGTACCACGTCGCCGCCCGCGTACTGATACGAAGCGACCACATCGTTGTCGGAGCGGCCGGTACGCCGTCCGACTGCGTCGTACGCGAAGCTCAGCGTGCCGCCCGCCGCGGTGACGCGACGAAGACGACGGCGCGCGTCCCATATCAGTACGGCGAGGCCGTCGGGGCCCAGGATAGACGTCGCGTCGCCATTGCGGTCGTAGGTGAGTGTGTAGCCGCCGAAGACCAGTTGTTGGTTCGCGGCGTCATAGGCCGCTGTCGCCGTGGGCTCGGGCAGCAGCGTGCGCGCGAGGCTTCCGTCGCTGCTCGTGCGGCGGCCCCGGGCGTCGTAGCCGTACGCCAGGTTGCCCAGCACGCCGCGCACGGGATGTTCGTAGAGGAGGTGGGAGATGCGCCCAGCGTCGTCGTAGGCGTAGCGAGTGGATAACCCGGTCGGCACCACTCGCCGCTGCAGCCGTCCGTTCGGGAGATATTCCAGCGTGACACTGCCCCACCCGGATTGGCTCAGCGTCGTCAGCCGGGAATTGCGGTCATAGCGGTACGTCGTCGCGATACTGCCGTCGACCGCGAGCGCCTCCCGGCGGCCGAGGCGATCGTACGCGTAGCGCACGATTCCCTGGGCGGTGATCTCCTCGACGAGCCGGCCCTGGGCGTCGTACGTCAAGAGCACCGTACCGCCCTCGGTATCGTTCACGTGGATGAGCCGCCCGAGCGCGTCGTAAACGTATTCGACGACGGATCCGTCGGCGTGCCGGGTGCGAACACGCCGGTTCAGAGCGTCGTACTCGTGTTCCGTTGTTTGGCCATCGGCGTCCGTCGTACGTACGACGTTGCCGTTGAAGTCGTAGGCGAACGTCTTCGTCCGCCCGAGCGCGTCGGCTCGGGTGCGGAGGCGGTCCATGGCGTCGTAGGTGTAGCTCGTCGCGTGGCCGCGCGCGTCACGGAAGGCGAGGAGGCTGCCCTTGGCGTCGTAGGTGAACGCCGAGACTCCGCCGTCCGCGTCGACGATGTGGGTCACGCGATTCAGCGCATCGTGGAACCAGCGCATCACGGCCCCGTTCGGGTGGGTCGCCTTGACGAGGCGCGCGCCGGCGTCGTGCTCGAAGACCGTCGTGTCGCCGAGAGGGTCGCGAATGCTGGTGACGTTTCCCGCGGCATCGTACGTCGCGGTCGTCGTGCGACCCAGCGCGTCGGTGACGGTCGTGGGCGCGCCGCCCGAGTCGTAGCCAAACTCCAGACGGTCGCCCTCGGGATTCGCCCGCGCGCGCAGATTGCGCGCGGCATCGTACTCGAATCGCGTCACATTGCCGAGCGGGTCGGTGATCGCCTCGACATCTCCCGAGCTCGAGGAATATGCGAACGACCAGAAAGTGCCGCCGCGATCGGCGACCAAGCGCGGTCGGAGGTCATGGTCGTAGTCGATGCGCGTGGCTCGCCCGGCAGCGTCGGTGATCACGCCGGCCAGGCCGTTGGTGTCGCGCTCCGCGCGCGTGGACTGGCCGAGCGCGTCGACGACCTCGTCCGCGCGGCTTCCGGCGCCAATGCGATAGGTCGTTGTGTGGCCGCGCGGGTTCGTCACGCGCACGACCGTGTGCGCCCCCACGGGACCGTCGTAGTCATAGCGCCAGACGCCGCCGTCGGCCATCGTCTGCGAGCGCACTCGGCCGGCGGCGTCGTAGTCGTTGGTCACGTACGTCACGCCCTTCTGGTCGCGAATGCTGACGATCCGTCCCTCGGCGTCATATGTGTAGCGGGTCTCGCCGCCGGCGGCATCGACGACTGACTGCAGGCGTCGTGACGTTGGGTCGTACGAATAGCGCACTGTACGACCGAGCGCATCGCGAACTTCCGTGAGCCGAGCCGAGGTCGGATCATCGGGCACGAGCAGACTCGTCGTGAAGACGAGCGTGCGACCGTCCGACTGGGTCAGCACGCTGACGCCACCATTCCGATCGCGCGTGATCGTGAGCGTATTGTCGTGGCGATCGCCCTGTTCGATCAGTAGATTGAGGCCCGCGATCGGCTGGGAACGGCCGCGCCCAATCCAGCCACCGCTGAAGCGCCACACCGTCCCGCTCGCAAAGCGCAACGCCTGCACGCCGCTCGGCTCGGTCTCTATTACGGCGCCGCGGAAGCGCGGGTGAGCGCGGGTGCGGAACCGACCGTCGAGGTCCCGCACGAACTCGTAGCGGGCGTTGCCGGGCATTACGAGGCGGCGCACGGAGGCATTCACATCGAGTAGCGCGGCGTCCACCGACAATGCCCAGCCCTGCCCCAGGAACAGCTCGAAGCCCGCGATGCGGCCGAAGGCGTCGAACGGGTTGTACCGGCGGTGAACGAGCGCCGGCGTACGCCCCGGCTGCAGCAGGTCCACGGCGTCGACGAGATGCTGTCCGAGGGCCAGGTTCACCGGCTCGCCGTCCTCGGGCGCGCCTTCATCCGTCGACGGCTGGGAGTTCTCGTTGTCGATGAAGCAGCTCAGCCCGCACACGCCGCAGAAGCGCGCGATGCCGACGCCGGGGTCCGACACGATCGTGCGGCCGTCTTCGCCGACCGTGCCGAGTCCGGCGAGTCGCCACGCCGCCGCCGCGCCGGGCAGCGGTGCGGCATCGTAGTACCAGAGCTGCGCTTTCTTGCCGGGATCGAGACCGAGATCATTTGGCAGGGCGACCGGAATCGGCCCCGAGGGCAGGCCGCCCATCGGGGTGCCGAAGAACAACTGAAATAGCGAGCGTGTGCGTCCTGGAGGCGGTGGAACGGGTAGCCTGTCTTGCGGGATGCGCTCGATTGCGACCCGGGTCTTTGGCGTTCCGTCCCAGCCGATGATCGTGACGCCGGCGGGCAGCGTAAAGGCCACGCCGGGAAACCGCTCGTCGGTGATGACCTGATCGGCCATCGCATTGTCGATCGCAACGAACCGTTCCGGTGGTGGTGGCGGCGTCAGCCATGCTGTCGGCAGCACCGTCGTCTGGCCTGCGACGACATCGACGTCCATGGCGTAGATCGGCAGCCCCGCTCTGGCGGTATTGGCGTCGATGCCGAGCATGTGAGTACCTGGCGGCAGGCCGGGCAGGATGAAATTGCCCGCGGCGTCGCTCGTGGCGCGCGCGGCGCCGATGGCGACCGAGACGCCGGGCAACGGCTCGCCGGAGCTCAGGACGAACCGTCCAACGACGGCGCTCTGGCCGGCGCTGCCGACCGTCAATGACCGTGTCAGGACCTGGGACCGCGAGACGCCGTCGATCGCGCCGTTCGCGGTTACGGTGAAATGCGTGGTGCCGGGCGCGACGTCCGCAGCGACGCGCAACCGCAGCTCGACGGACTGTCCAGGCGCGACGAACGGCGCCGGCACGAGCTCGGCTGTGACGCCGGCCGGGAGCCCTGCGATTGCCAGCGACACAAGCCCCGTGAAGCGGCCGGAGGCCACGACCGTGAGCGCGTAGCTGACGCTGGCCCCGGGCACCGACGCAGCGGCCAACGGAAGCGCGCTCAGCGTGAAGTCACCGGTACTCGTCACGGTGAACGTTCGACTCGTTGTCCCCTGAGGCGTAATGACCGCGAGCGCGCCCGTACGTGCACCGATCGGGACCGTCGTGGTGATGCTCTCGTTTGCCGCCGTGCGTACGACGGCGGGCACTCCATTGAATGTGACGGCTGGGGTCCCCGGCATGAAGCCCGCCCCGGCGAGCGTGATCAGCGTCCCCGGCGGCCCACTCGATGGCGTCACGGCGGCGAGGGTGGGGCCGAAGACGACGCGGAATGCGCGGCCTGCAGGGCTGGGATCCTCGTTGCCCGCTCGGTCGCGCGCCTTCACCTCGAAGACGTGGTCGCCCGAGAGCAGATTGGCGAGCGTGACGGTGGTCGCAGACGTGAACGCGCTCCACGGCCCGCCGTCGACGCGCCAGGCAAACGTCAGGTCTGACGGCGCCGTCAGCGCGTCGCTCCCGGCGAACGTAAACGCGGCCATCGCCGCAGTCACCTCGCCCTGCGGCCCGCTCGTGATCATCGTGTCGGGTGGCGTGTTGTCGACGACCACCGCGCGCGTCACCTCCGGCGCCGCATTTCCCGCGACGTCGGTCGCTGCGACGGACAGCGCATGCACGCCGTCGGGGACGACGCTCGTGTCCCAGACCGCCGAAGCCATCACGATCGCCGCCGGCGGAGTCGGCTCGACACTGGCCGAGAGCGGGCGACTCGCCGCGCGTAAGACGATCGTCGCCACGCCGGTGCCATCGTCGCGTGCAACGCTGGACACGCTCACACGCTCATGCACGTGTGCGCCGGCCGGCGGCGCGCTGAAGGCGACGCTCGGTGCACGATCGTCGTGGACAATCTCCGCGACCGCAGCGCTCGACGTGAGGCCCTCGCCGCCGCGCGCGGTGGCATGCACGTGCACGCGGTTCACTATGTTCGGCGCCAGCGTCACGGCGACGCTGAAAATGCCGGTAGCGTCAGCGAGGCGCGAGATTGCCGGTGTTGCGTCGTTGACGAACACGTCGACGCGACCTGCCGTCTCGGTGACGCCGCTAACGGTCATGGACGGCGTGCGAGTGAACCGTCCCACCGTGTCGAGCGTCGGCGCCGTCGGCGCTCGAAACTGGTACAGGCGGCCGGACTTGCCGTCGGCGACGTACAGGGAGCCGTTCGGACCGAAGGCCAGGCCCTGCGGGTCGACGAGATTGGCGGCGAAATCGGTCACGTATCGGCCGGGATGGACTTTGGCGATGGCGCGCCTCGAACGATCGCCGTCGAGCGTCAGCTCTTTCGAGCCGACGAACAGCGATCCGATCGCGTCAAGCGCGAGACCGACGGGCTGCGTCAGACTGGTGCCGACCCATACCTGGCCGGCGCCCAACGCCCCGCTCGGCAGAATCGGATAGCGTAGGAGGGCGCCGGACGACTCAGGCCCGGTGCTCGAGCCTCTGGAGGCCACGATCACGCTGTCGTCGAGCAGGGTCAGTCCCTCAGCCCCACGGATTCCGGTTACGATTTCCGAGACAGCGCCGGTGCCGAGATCGACGCGGACGATGACACGGCCTTCCGCGCGATCGGCACCGTCGGGCGCTATCACGCCATCCGCGGTCACATAGAGCGTCTCGTCGTCGGCCATGAGGAGCCAGCGCGGTGACGTGAAGCCTTCGGCCACGACCGAAAGCGCGCCCGTGTGCCCCACACGTACGATGCGTCCGCGATGCTCTTCGGCGATCAGCAGGCTTCCGTTGGCATCGAGGGCGAGACCTGCCGGCCGATCCAGGTTCGTGACAGCGGCGCTCACGGTGCCGGTCGGACTGAGACGGTAGACGACGCCGCCGCCGCGATCGGAGACGTAGCGCGTTCCATCCGCGGCGACGGCGACGCCGACGAGCTCGTTGCGTCCGTCGAGAACGATCTCGAACGGCGCGAGAGCCGTGATCGCCTGGTCCGCGCGAGTCGCCGAAAACGCGAGCACGGTGATCGCCGCGATCAGCGCGCTCGCCGCAAGCGTGACCGCGCGTCGGCTCCAGCGCCGTACCGGCGCGGACATGAACGCGAGATAGGCAAGGGTGAGCAGCGCGACCTCGCCGACGTTCCAGACGAGATGAACGGTGGGACGCGTCCACGTCGTCACTCCCGGGGCCGAGGCGCCGAGGTTGGCCAGCACGCCGCCGGCACCGAGAATTCCTGGCGCACCGTGCAGGCCGCTCAGCAGCGCCCGCGTGATGAGATAGCCGTGCTCTGCAGTGTGCGCCGCCGCCCACACGAACGTGACGGCGAGGGGCGCCGAGCGCGCGCCATTGCGCAGCAGCCAGCCGATGGCGGCCAGGACGCCGACGTTCCAGACGAAATGCATCGTCTCGACGTCGAATGTGGCGACGAGGCCGCGAGCCTGCGGCGCGGGCCAGCCCAGCAGATGGATCTGTGCGATCTGGACGAGGTGCTCGCCGAGATGCCCCAGTTGGACGAGCAGCAGCGCGTCGAAGACCGTGCGAACCGTGCCTCGGCGCGCCAGCCAGCGTCGCATATCAGCGCGGCAGCGCGGCGGTGAGCTCGCGCCCGCTCTGCGTGATCCACACTGTCTCAGACGGACCGCCAGCGAGTGTCGAGACCCGCGCGCGCTTGACGACCTCGCCTTCGATGTACAGCGGCGCGCCTTCAGCGGCGGCGAGAGTGAACGTCGCCGAGGCAGTTACGATGCTCGGCTGGTTATCCGCTATCGTCAGCGACGCCGACGCTCCGGAGGAGCTCAGCGTGCCGGTGAGCATCGCCGTGGCGAGGGTGCTGCCGCCGGCCTGGCCCTTCGCGGCGACCACGACGGACGTGCCGGGAGGAATGTTCGCGGCGGCGAGCGTAACGCTCACCGGGTTGACGACCGACGCCGGTAGGGTCACGTCTGGCGTGCTGAACGATCCCAGCGGCACGGCCGGTGCCGGAATGCCGCCGATGGACGTAATCGTCAGCGTCGGCGCATTGCTGAGCGCAACCGCAGAGGGCGTGGCCAGCGATGGTGCGACGGTGTTGACGTTGAGTGACGCGGTGTTGGTGTAGGCCTCGACTCGCAAGCGTCCGACCGAACCACCGCCGGCGCCGATGCCGATGCCGCTTCCTCCGAGGCCTCCGCGAACGTCGAGCGCCCCGTTGGCGCCGGTGATCGTGGTTGCCACCAGCCGAATCGCACCGCCACTGCCACCGCCGCCGGGATTGTTGCCGCTGCCGCCGTTGCCGCCGCGCGCGTTGATCGCGCCGGTCAGCGTAATGGCTCCCGATGTAGCGATGACGATTGCGCCGCCGCCGCCTCCGCCGCCGGCGCTGGTCGAGCCAAGGAGGGCACCACCGCCACCACCGCCCGAGCCACCGATCAGTGGCAGCAGCTCGGCGTTGCCATACGGTCCTCCCGGCGTTCCCGTCGCCGATATGACGGCGCCGGTCGTCGCGAAGCCCGCTCCCGTACCCGGGCCCCCGCCACCGGGACCGAGACCGGCGCCGCCGAGGGTCGACGTGATGCCGTTGGCGCCGTTGCCGCCGTCGAAGCCGCCTGGTCCGCCGAGTCCCGCGTTGCTGCCGAGGAACGTGCCGCCGGCGGCGTTGCCACCATTCGTGCCGGAGACGTCGATCGTCCCTGCGACGGTGACGTTGCCCGTCGCGAGCACGGTCACCGGCGCGTTCCCGGTGCCGCGGACGAAACGCACGGTGATGCCGGAGGGAATGGTGACAGTCGTGAAATTGAAGACGCCGTGGTCGGGAACGATCAGCGTCGTGTTCGTCGTCGGACTGAATGCGCCGTCCGCCCCAGTTCCGCCGCTGCTGAACGTCTGTCCGAGCGCGGGACCGGTCGTTCCGGCACACGCGAGGCACAGCGCGATTACAACCAAGTGAAGCCGACGCACGATCGCCTCCTTCTTCGTGAAGGTCACTGCAGTGTGAAGACGTTGCCGCCGCTTCCGACCGGACTCGACCTGCGTGTCGACGTGGCGACCTGGACGACACGCGGGCCCGCCGGCGCTGCGGCATCGACGGAGACGTTGGCCGTGGCCTGCGTTCCGGCAGGGTTGACCGCAAAGTTCGCGACGCGGATTTGATGATCGACAGCGTCGTTTCTGAGCAGCACCAGCGAGACCGCGCCGGCAAGACCGTGGCCGCTGAGCGTCATTGCGACCGTTTCACCCGGCGCCGCCCGAGCTGGAACGACACCGGTAACGACGGGCTCGATCGCGACGGACACTGGCCCGCTGGTGCTCAACAGAATGCGCGGCGCGGCGGGGAGGACGCTGAGGATTGCGCCGACAGTGTCGTGTATCGCAAGCGGCGGCGCCGCGGCGGTGACGCTCACCGGGCGCGACGCGTGAAACACACTGAGTGCCGGGAGAAGGGTCACGTTGGCCGTCGCCGTGAGCATCGCGTCGTCGGGATGCGTTGCGATGATGGTCACGATGCGAGGCGTCGCCACAACCGCCGGCGCTGTATAGAGGCCGTCGACGGTAACCGTCCCGATGAGCGGGCCGCCGCCGGGAAGGCCATCCACCGCCCAGCGCGCGAAGGTCGGTGCGCCAGACTCCGTGGCAGTGAACGCCGCGCGAGTCGTTGCGCGCAGGGTGGCGCTGGGTGGCGAGACGGCGAATGCGCCGAGCACGTGGAACGTTCGGCTCGAGGTTGCCGAGCCGAGCGGTGCGGTGACCGAGATCGGCCCGCTCGTCGCGTCCGCCGGCACGCGCGCGAGCAGCCGGTTCGGAGCGGCGGCGGTTATCGTCGCCGCGTGACCGTCGAAGAACAGCGCATTGCTCGCGATGTCCGCGGCGAACCCCTTGCCGAAGACCTGAACCATGGTGCCGACGCGGCCGGCCGAGGGTGTGAACATCGAAATTGCGACTGAACCAGGTAGCGTCATCGCGTCGAACCGCTCGATCTTCAGGATGTTGCCGACGGCGTCGTACGTGTAGGTCGCCGCGTTGCCGTGCTGGTCCACGACGGCGACGAGACGATTCAGATCGTCATAGACGTAGTAGATGCTGGCCGGCTGCGCGAGGAGTCTCGCCGGCAGCAGCATGGCGCAGGCGATAACGGCCGCGACAGATCGTTTCGTGGAGGCGGTCACAACAGGGTTGGGCGTAAGGCAAGGCCGCTGCCAGACGCGCGCGGTCTAACTGTCGAATTCGCAGGCGAGCGGGCGCGCGATGCGACGCGCGGTCGACCGGATCTCGTGCAGACTGCCCTGCGCTCAGGGCAGCGGTGCTATCGGCTCGCCGAAGCAGAGGATGTAGCCGTCGGCATCCTCGACGTAGAAGTCCGTGTGCCCCCACGGCCGCTGGCCGAGTGCCATGGTGATGCGCGCGCCGCGCGAGTCCACCTCCTTATAGAGCGCGTCGACGCCGCTGACCTCGATATAGGCGTCGAGGTGCTGGTGCTCCTTGCGATGC
>Ga0114129_10012762_pt1 | contig 11958 bp, 19 predicted proteins | sample RhiMetdeltSRZDD1_FD_80071 | JGI IMG/M metagenome (GOLD analysis project Ga0114129, IMG submission 80071) | Populus rhizosphere microbial communities from Tennessee, USA - Rhizosphere MetaG P. deltoides SRZDD1 (version 2) (version 2) | ecosystem: Host-associated > Plants > Roots > Rhizosphere >... | reverse complement strand
CGGCGGAGTTGGCGCGACCAACGCGCTTGCGGGCGTGCCTGGCCCCGGGCGGTGGCTTCAACTGGTGGGCTTGCATGGTGGTGAGGATCTCAGGCTGTCCAGGGTGCGTCCCCGCTTATTCCTCCGATGCTTCAGGCTCGTCCTTCAATACTTCAGGCTGAGCGGGAGACGGCGTTCCGTCCAATTCGGTCACCTCGACAAGGTGCCGGACGGTTGTAATCATACCACGCAAGGGGCGACTGTCCTCCCGCTCGACGCTCTGGCCGAGCCGCTTAAGCCCGAGCGCCTCGATCGTCTGCTTCTGGTTATTCTTGTAGCCGATCGCGCTCTTCTTCCAGGTGATACGAAGCCTAGCCGCCAACAGACGCCTCCTGAAGGGCGGCACGGCGGCGCTCGCGGATCTCGCCGGGCGAGCGGAGGCGGGAGAGGGCGAGCATCGTTGCCTTGACCGTATTCGCTGGGTTGTTGGAGCCGAGGGACTTGGCGACGGCATCCTTGACGCCAGCCATCTCGAGCACGGCGCGCACGCCTCCGCCGGCGATAAGGCCTGTGCCGGGCGGGGCAGGCTTGATGAGCACTCTGGCGGCGCCGAAGTGGACGAGGAGGGGGTGCGGCACCGTCGTGCCGTTCAGCGGGACGCTGATCATGTGCTTGCGGGCAATGGTGCCGGCCTTGCGAATCGCCTCCGGGACCTCGGTGGCCTTGCCCATGGCGGCGCCGACGCGGCCGGCGGTATCACCCACGACGACGATGGCAGTGAAGTGAAAGCGCCTGCCGCCCTTCATGACCTTGGCGACGCGGTTGATGAAGACGACCTTTTCGGTCAGCTCGAGATCGGCGGCGTCGACCCGGTCTCTCTTGGCGATGTACTTGCGTGGATTTGACATTAAGTGCGTCCTAGAATGTGAGTCCTGCTTTACGGACAGCCTCTGCGAGGGCCTTTACGCGGCCGTGGTACTTGAAGCCGCCGCGGTCGAAGACGACGGAGGCGATGCCCTTTTCCTTGGCTTTCTTGGCGAGCGCCTCGCCTACCAGCTCGGCGACTTCGCTCTTCTTTTTGCCGTCGAGTCCCGATTTGACCTCGGCTTCGAGGTCGCTGGCCGAGACGAGGGTGTGGCCGGCGCTGTCATCGATGACCTGCGCGTAGATGTGGTTGAGGCTGCGGAAGACAGCGAGGCGGGGGCGCTCGGGAGTGCCTGCCAGGCGCTCGCGAACGCGGAGGTGGCGTCGAGCGCGGGCGGCGCGGGGGAGGCGTGACTTCTTCATCGGTGCATCCTAGTGGGTAGCCTTGCCGGCCTTGCCGGCCTTGCGGCGGACGTATTCGCCGGTGTAGCGAATGCCTTTGCCTTTGTAGGGCTCCGGCGGGCGGATCTTGCGGACATCGGCGGCGGCCTGGCCGACGTGCTCCCTGTTGATGCCTTTGACGGTGATCCTCGAGGTACCTTCGACCTCGAACTCGATACCGGGCGGCGGGGGCACGTTCACGGGGTGAGAGAAGCCGATCGCCAGGACCAGGTCTCTACCCTGCATCTGCGCGCGATACCCTACCCCTTGCAGCTCCAACTGCTTGCTGAAACCGGCGGTAACGCCCGTGACCATATTGGCGACGAGCGAGCGGGTAAGGCCGTGCATGGCACGATGGCGCGGTTGCTCGCTGGGGCGGGTGACCACGATCTGGCCGTCCTTCTGCTCGATGCGCATTTCGGGATCGAGCTCGCGGCTCAGTTCGCCCTTTGGACCCTTGACGGAGACGTGTGTCCCGTCGATCCGGACTTCGACCCCGGAGGGGATGGCGATCGGGTTCTTTCCTACTCTAGACATCAGTTCACCATATGTAGCAGAGGACTTCCCCGCCGACACCGCGACGGCGGGCTTCCTGACCGGTCATTACACCCTCCGGCGTCGAGAGGATAGCGACACCGAGGCCGCCGTAGACGCGCGGGATCTCTCGCCTGGCGGCGTAGACGCGCAGGCCCGGCCGGCTGACGCGCTGAAGACCCATGATCACCGGCTCGCGCCCGGCGGTGTAGGCGTGGTGGATGCGGACCGTCTTGTGAGTGCCCTCACTGCGGACCTCGAAGTCGCCGATGAAGCCCTCGTTCTTCAGCACCTGGGCGAGGGCCACTCTCGTCTTGGACGCCGGCATGTCCGTGTGGTCGTGACGGGCAACGAGCGCGTTCCTGATCCGGGCGAGCATGTCGGCGATGGGATCGGTGACCATGCTTTTACCAGCTCGACTTTTTCACGCCGGGAATGTGGCCTTCCAGGGCGAACTCGCGAAAGCAGATGCGGCAGAGGCCGAACTTGCGGATGTAGGCGCGCGGGCGCCCGCAGACGCGGCAGCGGTTGCGCAGCCGGACTTTGAACTTCGGCTGTTTGTTGAACGTCTTCTCGATAAGTGCTTTTCGGCTCATCTTGTCCTCTATTGGCCTCGCCTGGCAAACGGCATGCCCAACAACTCGAGCAGCCGCTGCCCCTCTTCGTCTGTCTTCGCGGTCGTGCAGATCGTTATCTGCATTCCGCGGATTTTGTCGATCTTGTCGTATTCGATTTCCGGGAAGATTACCTGCTCGCGGATGCCCAGGCTGTAGTTGCCCCGGCCGTCGAACGAGTTTGGCGACACGCCCTGGAAGTCACGGATACGCGGCAGCGCGGCGTTTAGCGTGCGGTCGAGGAACTCCCACATGTGGTCGCCTCGGAGCGTGACCATCACGCCGATCGGCATGCCCTCGCGCAGCTTGAAGTTCGCGATGGACTTCTTCGCCCGCGTGATGACCGGATGCTGGCCGGTAATCGTAGCGATGTCGGTTGAGGCCGCGTCCAGCGCCTTGGCGTTCTGGACGGCCTCGCCGGTACCGATGTTCAGCGTCACCTTGTCGACGCGCGGCGCCTGCATGGCGTTAGCGTAGCTGAACTCTTTAACGAGAGCCGGGACGATCTCTTCTCGATAGCGTTCTTTCAGTCGCGGAGCCATACGTTAGTCCTGGTTCGCGTCACAGCGCTTGCAGAAGCGCACTTTACGCCCGTCCGCCTGCCGGCGGAAGCCGACGCGAGCGGGCTTGCCACACGAAGCGCAGACGAGGGCCACATTCGCCCACGAGATCGGTGCTTCGCGCTCGACGATGCCGCCGGGCTTCTGGGGTCCGCGGGGCTTCATGTGCCGCTTGACCATGTTGATGCCGGTGACGATGAGGCGCGGCGGCTGCGGCTCGCCCAGCTTGCTGATCTTGCCGGTGCCGAGGAGCACCTTTCGGACCTGGCCGGAACGGCCGCGGTCCTTGCCCTTTGTGATGAGCACGGTGTCGTCGCGCTTGACCCTTTGCATCTCTACACGACCTCCGGCGCCAGTGAGACGATCTTCATAAAGTTGCGCTCTCGCAGCTCGCGGGCGACGGGTCCGAAGATGCGGGTGCCGCGCGGGTTGAAGGCGTCCGAGAGGACGACCGCAGCGTTCTCGTCGAAGCGAATGTAGGAGCCGTCGTTGCGGCGGTAGGGCTGGGCGGCGCGGACGACGACGGCGCGGACGACTTCACCCTTCTTGACACCGCCCATCGGAGTCGCCTGCTTTACGGAGGCGACGATGATATCGCCAACGGTGCCGTAGCGGCGCCGGGAACCTCCGATGACCTGAATGCACATGAGCTGGCGAGCGCCGGAGTTATCGGCCACCTTGAGGCGGGAGTAGGCCTGGATCACGAGCGCTTCCCTTCTTCTGAATCCTCTGAATCCTCGCCGGCTCTTGCCAGTTTCTCGCCGGCCTCGGCCGGTTCCTCCGCGGGCTCAGCCTGATCTTCGGCGGCCGTCTCTTCAGCCTTATCTTCGGCGGGCGGCTCCTCGACCTCGGGCTCTACGGCTTCGATTTCGGGTACTTCCTCCGCCACCTCGACCTCCTCGGGTACGAGGGCCTCGGCCTCGGTACCGTCGACCGCTTCGGCAGATATCGGCGCCTTCGCGCCGTCAGGGGAAGCCGCTTCTTCGACCTCAGCCTCTTCGGGCTTGACCTCACCTAGAAGCTCGAGGTCGATGGATTCGGGTGCGACCTCAGGAAGCTCGGCGCGCGTCAGGACTTCGAGCAGCCGCCAGCGCTTGCGCCGGGACATCGGGGCGGCCTCGATGATGCGGACGCGGTCTCCCAGGGCCGCTTCTTCGCGTTCATCGTGGACCATCAGGCGGCGCACGCGGCGGACCGTCTTCTTGTACAGTCGGTGGCGGAAGTTGGCTTGAACGGCGACGACGACCGTCTTCTGCATCTTGTCGCTGACGACGGTGCCGTCGCGGACTTTGCCGCGCAGGCCGCTCTGCTTGGCGGTCATTTGCGCGCTGCCTCTCCGCCGGCCGCTCGGGCCAGGTGTCGCTGTCGCTCGATGGTCTTGAGGCGGGCGATGTGGCGCTTCATTCTCGGCAGCTCCTGGTAGTTCGTGAGCTGCCGGGTCTCTTGCTGGAGACGCATGGAAAAGATGCGGCGATGGGCCTCTTCGAGCTCCTTGCCGAGATCGGCGTCGGACAGCTTACGGATGTCGTCGAGTTTGGTCTTCAGCTTCTTCGCCATCACTACATCTCCGAGCGTGCGAGGAAGCGCGTGGGGATGGGGAGTTTGTGGGCGGCGAGGCGCATGGCTTCACGCGCGGCGTCTTCGTCGACCCCAGCGATCTCGTAGATGACGCGCCCCGGGCGAATCACTGCGACCCAGGCCTCGACCGGGCCCTTGCCGCTGCCTTGACGCACTTCGAGCGGCTTCTTGGTGATCGGCTTGTCGGGAAAGACGCGGATCCAGAGCTTGCCGCCGCGGCGGACGTAGCGGGTGATGGCACGGCGACCGGCCTCGAGCTGGCGGGCCGTTAGCCAGCAGGGGCCGAGCGCCTGGAGGCCATACTCGCCGAAGGTCACGTGGTTGCCGGCAGTCGCGATGCCGCGCCTGCGGCCGCGATGGGCCTTGCGGAACTTCGTCCGCTTAGGCTGTAGCATCGCCGCCCTCCTGCTGGGCGGGCTCGGCGGATACCTGCGCCGCAGCCTCGGCGCTCGCCTCGGGCGGCTGTGCCGCTTCGGCAGGCGCGCGGGCGGCTGCCGGCGCCTGTTCACCGGCGGCGCGCGCCCTCTCGAGCGCGCTAACCGGAGGCGCCGTCCGCTCCGAGATCTTATCGCCTTTATAGATCCAGACCTTTACGCCGATGCGGCCGAGCGTGGTGCGGGCCTCGGCGGTGCCGTAGTCGACATCTGCCTTCAATGTATGCAAGGGAACGCGGCCCTGCCGCTCCTGGTCCTTGCGGGACATGTCGGAGCCGCCGAGGCGTCCAGAGATGCGGATGCGCACACCCTGAGCGCCGCGCTGCATGGCACGCAACGCGGCCTGTTTGATCGCGCGGCGGTGCGACACGCGGCGCTCGATCTGCTCGGCGATCGCCCTCGCCACGAGCGGCGCCTCGATTTCCGGCAACCGTATCTCGTTGATGTTGACACGCACGCGGCGGCCGCTCGCCTTTTCGAGCCGGCCGCGCAGTTCGTCTACGCGCTGGCCGCCGCGGCCGATGACGATTCCGGGGCGTGCCGTGTGGATGCTGACCGTAACCTGGTTGGCGTTCCGCTCGATCTCGACGCGGGATATGCCGGCGTCGGGAAGCATGCGCTCGATAGCACGGCGAATGCGCAGGTCCTCGTGCAACTGCTCCGTGTAGTTCTTGTCGGCGTACCACTTACTGTTCCAGGTATAGATGTACCCAAGGCGGAAGCCGCGGGGGTGGACTTTCTGGCCCATTAGCCGCTTTCCTCCACGATGATCGTGATATTGCTGCGGCGGCGGTGGATGATATCGGCGCGGCCGCGGGCGCGGGGTATCATGCGACGCGTCTTGACGCCGTCGCCGGCGAACGCGCGGGTGACGCGCAGGTGCCGGGGGTCCATGTTGTAGTTATTTTCGGCGTTGGCGGCGGCTGAGCGGACGGCCTTGGCGATCGTCCGGGCGTGGGGGCTCTGCATGAAGCGCAGAATAGCCATCGCCTCGTCGACACGCTTGCCGCGGACTTCGTCGAGGATAAGGCGCACCTTCTTCGGCGCGACCTGAGCGCCGCGCATATACGACTTGACGGCGACCACTATTTCTTCCTCACCTGGCTGACCTGCGCCGAGCGGCTGGTGTGACCGCGGAAGGTGCGGGTCGGCGCGAATTCGCCGAGCTTGTGGCCGACCATGTTCTCGGTGATGAACACCGGGACATGGCGCCGGCCGTCGTGAATGGCGATGGTCAAGCCCACCATCTCCGGAAGGATTGTCGAGCGGCGCGACCAGGTGCGGATGACCGCCTTCTGACCGGACTGCTGGACTTTCATCACCTTCGCGATGAGCTTGGCGTCGGCGAATGGGCCTTTCTTCGTCGATCGGGACATCGCCTTAGACCTGATACCTGCGGCGGACGATGTACTTGTTCGTGTCTTTGCGGCGGCGCGTGCGGGCGCCCAGAGTTGGCTTGCCCCACGGGCTGCGCGGCCCGGGCAGGCCGATCGGCGCGCGGCCCTCGCCGCCGCCGTGCGGGTGGTCGCGCGGGTTCATCACGGTGCCGCGAACCTTCGGGCGGCGGCCCATCAGGCGCTTGCGCCCGGCCCTACCGAGCTTGACCTGGCTATGCTCCACGTTGCCGACCTGGCCGATTGTGGCCATGCAGTCCGCGTGGATGCGCCGGACTTCGCCCGAAGGCAGGCGCACCAGCGCGTAATTTTCCTCGCGGGCGAGGAGTTGGGCGGAGCCGCCGGCGCCGCGAACGAGCTGGCCGCCTTTGCCGATGTGCATCTCCAGGTTGTGGATAGTCGTGCCGGAAGGGATGTTGCGCATGGGGAGCGCGTTGCCGGGCTTGATTTCGGAGTTGGGGCCAGCCATGACGCTGTCGCCGATCTTGAGGCCGACCGGCCAGAGAATGTAGCGCTTCTCGCCGTCCACGTAGTGGATGAGCGCGATGCGGGCGGTGCGGTTCGGGTCGTACTCAATCGAGGCGACCTTGCCGGGCACGCCGGTCTTGTCGCGGCGGAAGTCGATGATGCGCAGGCGACGTTTGGCGCCGCCGCCACGATGGCGGACGGTGATGCGGCCCTGGTTGTTGCGCCCCGCCTGGCGGCGCAGGGGAGCGACCAGCGACTTCTCGGGCTTCGAGCGGGTGATCTCTTCGAAGCTGTGGCCGCTCGCGCCGCGACGACCGGGAGAGGTGGGTTTGTACTGCTTAATCGGCACGCTATATGCCTTCGAACAGCTCGATCTTGTCGCCGGGGGCCAGCGAGACGACGGCCTTCTTCCAGTCCGGCCGGTGCTTAATGCGGTTGCCTCGCGCGCGGCGCGGCTTGCCCTTCATTACCATTACATTGACGTCTGTCACTTTTACATCGAACCCTTTTTCGACTGCGTCCTTGATCTGCGTCTTGTTCGCTTCGCGGCGCACCTCGAACATGTATTTGTTCTCGCCGCCGAGGCGCGTCGCTTTCTCCGTAATCATCGGCCGGATCACGATATCGAGACTATGCAGTTCCCTACCCATGAGCCAGCCTCACGCTCCTTCGAACGAACTCAGGAAGCCACAACCCGCAAGGGCGCCGGACCGACGCGGAGTGCGGGCGCGCCCGCCTGCGGCGGACTATCGCACTTTAATAACGCCGCCCATCGCGCTGGGTATGCTATGTGCGCCGGACGCGCGTCAACGAGGCATCCCCGCCTGCGGCGGGGGCGCCGGATAACCTATAACAGTGTACAGGCATTTACGTGTGGGTCAAGCAACATCGCAAGGTTGAAATTGACGCGCCGCTGCGACGGCGTTACAACGAGGCAGTAGTGACAACACGCAGGTTCATTCCCATAGCGACGGCACTGTTCCTCCCGATCATCGTTGCTGGCGCTGTATTCATATACCGGTCTTGGTCCGGAGGTGACGGCCAAGGCACGACAGCAGGAGGCCAGCCACCGAGTACGGAAGCAGCGGAGGCGGGTCGATACAAAGGACTGTCGATTTGCGTGGAGTCGTTGCCTCAGGATCCGGCCGTCGAAGAGCTAGCGAAGGCGAGGGTCGAAGCAGCCGCGATCGAAATTACAAGGGACCCCAATTGGGGACTGTCACCGTTGAGCAGCGCTCCTCCGTTTGTCGCAATAGAGTGCCCGTCGGATCCGCTGACGATGACGCCTGGCGAAACATGGCGGAATGCCAGACCTGGGATCGATGTCTTGCCAACACCTGTGGCGCACCCGAGCTTCTACCGGACCTTTGTGTTCGTAATGCCGCGCGCGCAGATCGAGCAGTTGCTCGGCGGGCTGTCGACTCGCGTAGCACCGCAGGAGTTCCGGGAGATGGGCGGAGATGTTTCTATTCAAGCCACAAATGCGATTTACGTTTCTCCGGACGAGCTTCAGAATCGCTCGGTTCTCGTCCAGCAGCTGACATTCGCAGTCGGGCTTAAATCTTTGCCGGATGGTCCGAGGGTCGACGGGACCCGGCCAACGCCAGCGGAGCGTGTGTACATGGGAAGGTACCCGGGGTTCGCATTTTGTGTCCAGGCTGTCGGCGTCGATCCAGGGCTCGAAGTCGTCGCAAAGGCATCCCTGGAAACGGCATTGAGCCAAATGATTCAGGACCCGGACTGGAAGCTCTTACGACGCGATAGCGTCCCACCCATAGTTGATGCTGGATGTCCGTCTGACCCACTGGTTGCCAGGCCGGGAGTCAAATTTAATGGAGGCCGCCCGCAAGGGAACATCGATCAGTACAACGTGGCGACCGCCAGCTTCTACCAGACGTTTGTATTCATCATGTCACCGGAGCAGATCCACAGCCTGCTCGGCGGACTCTCAATACGCCTAGCGCCGCAGGAGATCGTGTGGGCGGGCGGAGACGTCGCCGGAGAAGAGACAAACGCAATTTTCGTTGCCCCGGAGGAGCTTGCGGACTCTCCGTTTCTCGTTAAGCAGCTCACATTCGCGGTCGGGCTTGAATCGCCAGATCCGGAATGATTGGCGCCTGAAGGCACCGGGCTACATTCCGATGCCCGCCCGATGAGGACTGCGATCTAGAACGCCACGGCCGTCAGACGCCGGCGCGGATGTAGTCGTCGAGGGCGGGGAAGCTCTTGAGGCAGGCGCGGCGCTCGGACTTGAGGCGCTCGACCCAGCAGCGGTAGTCGTCCAGACGGCCGAGCGCCTCGAAGCGCTCTCTCGGGTGCAGGAGGTCCCCGTCCTCAGGCGCAATGCCCGGGACATGGACGGGCAGCTGGTAGCCGAAGTCCGGATCGGTGTACCACTCGAGTCCGCCCTCCGCGATGGCGCGCATGCAGACGGAGGAGTGCTCGACCGTCACCTTCTTGGAATCCGGGCCGCAATCATCGCAGATCCAGCCTGTGTTCATCAGGTAGACGTCGATCGGGTGAGTTCGCAGCAGCTCGAGGAAGCGGTTGCCCTGCAGCTCGTTGGGTAGCGGGAAGAAGGGGTTGGTGCCGGGCACGCGGAGCGACTTGCCCGCCTCGTCCTTGCCTCCGGCGCTCGTGCCCTGGGTCTCGCCGAGCATGAAGTAGGCGGCCGCCTGCTGCTGCGTGAGCTTCGCGAGCGCCGGGACGACGCTGCGCGCGCGGTTCAAGATAACGATGGCGTTCACGGGGCCGATCTTGGTGGCGTCCTCGTAGCGGCCGAGCGCCTCGAGCGGGAAGACGGCGCGGCCGTTCTGGGTGAACGACTCGTTGAAGAAGTCCGGCGTCCCGTCGTCGTTCAGGTAAACGTTCTCGAGGTACGCGATGTCGCTCGTGACGGCGCGATAGATCTCGGGCTCGTGCTCGGCGGAGAGCGAGAAGGTCTTTGCGAAGCAGCCGTTCTCGGTGCCGTAGACCTTGCCGCCGGGCATGAGCGCGATGAAGTCATCCTGGACGGCCTTTGAGTCGCCCTGTCGCCGGAAAGTCGTCGTCGTCTTGCCGGTGCCCGACAGGCCGATCACGACGATCGTCTTGTCACCCTGCGCCGTCGGGATGACCTTGCAGCCGGCGTGCATGGGCAGGCCGCCCTTGTCGTAGACGATCTTGTTCCACATGCGCAGGCCGCCCTTCTTCGACTCGCCGAAGTAGTCGGAGTTGAGGACGCGTGTGACGCCGTTGTCGAGGTCGACGGCGATGCAGCGGTCGTTCGGGTAGCCGGGAGCGGGCAGGTTCGGCGTGTCGATTACGGTGATGCGAGGCTCGCCGCCCGTGCGATCGAAGTAGAGGTACTTCTGCATGCCGGCGACGTTCGCGTTCGCGCGCTCAATGACGAGGCGGGCGGCGGTCTGCACTTCCTTGGCGTTCGAGATGTAGCCGTCGATGACGATCATCGGCCGGCCGGCGATGTACTCCTCCTGGAGGCGGACGATCTCTTCGTACTCAGCGCGCGCCATCGTTTGGTGGCCGCGATAGTCCCCGGGCGAATCGGTGACGATGTAGGTCGAGCCGCTGCTGCGGGAGTCCACGCGGGTGAAGACGTCCACGCTGCCGTAGGCCGTCTGCTTAGCGTTGGGCATCTGGAGGGTGAGGCGGCGCAGTTGCTCCTGAGGAGGATTGTCGAGGACCTCTCGGGGCCGCATCTCATGCGCCGGTTCGTGCAGGACGACCATTCTTTCCTCCCTTGGGCTAGGGTCAAAAGTGCTTCTCATGATAATCCGAAAAGTAAGCGATTAGGCGGCCGGAATCGCCACGAAGCATTAAATCTGCGTAAGAAATTAGTTGGCAGATTATGACGGGCCGGGTACGGCAGCGATACGGTCTCAGACGGAGCCGGCGATGAAACAAGGCGAGTTCCCCTCCTTCGGGCTCTCCGGGTGGCCGCAGTGGATGGCCGTGAGGCTAACTCTCGCCTGCTGGTTCTGTCAAGCGGCGTGACCGTCAGGCGAAGTAAGGAAGCGGCTTCCACGATGCGACATGCAACGACCGAGCGCTGATCGCGTCTCTTATTGAGCGAACAATAACGCCGTATAGGTCGGTTATGTTAGACTGCATGAGCCCCATCCTCCAACTCTACCGACAGCTGCGAAGCAATGAGGGATGTTTGCGTCTGTCGTCTCTTGCGACAAGGACAAACCTGCGCTGGGCGTGCGCGTTTCTGGCGGTGTCGGCAGTCGTAATATTCGCCGCTAGCGGTCAGGGCGGAGGCACGCCGCGAGGCAACCTGAGCGCTGCGTCCCTGAGGACGGCGGCACCGACGCCAAGACCCACAGCGAAGTCGACGCCCGCGCCGACTCCGGCTCCCACGCCGGCGCCTACTCCCGAGCCGCCGCCACCCGCGCCGCAGGTGACAGCAGCGCCGGCGCCGCGCCCCGAACCGGAGCCGGTCGCGGCCTCCGGACCGGCGCCTCTTCCCGGTACGGGGCCGAACTACTACGTCGACGACATCAACGGGAGCGACGGCAACAGTGGGACGAGCGAAGCGGCGCCCTGGCGCAGCATCGATAGGGCCAGCGACTTCACCATCGCTCCCGGCGCGCGCCTATTGTTCCGTCGAGGCGGAGTTTGGGCCGGAACGCTTAAGGTCGAGGAGAGCGGCGCTGGTGGCCTTCCGGTCGTGATTGGCTCATATGGCACGGGCCCGGCGCCTGTGATCCAGGGCTCGAACGACTGCATCGTGCTGTTCGGCTCCGGGATCGTCGTCGCGCAGATGCAGATGCAGGACTGCTGGTCGGGCGTCAGGATACCGGACGGCGCGTCGTCGAACCGTGTGCAGGACAGCGTGCTTGTCGGCAACGTCGCCGGCGTCCTGGTCAGCGAGGGCGCCTCCGGCAACGTAATCGTCGGCAACTCGTTCCAGAACAACAACAAGATGTCGGTAAACACGCCGGGCGGGTACGACGACTCGGGGGCGTTCGGCGTGCTACTGAACGGCGACCGCAATGAGGTTGCCTACAACCACATCTCAGGAAGCGTGGCCTTCTCCTACGACTACGGGCAGGACGGCGCCGCGGTCGAGATCTACAAGGGCCAGGGG
>Ga0114129_10012761_pt1 | contig 11958 bp, 9 predicted proteins | sample RhiMetdeltSRZDD1_FD_80071 | JGI IMG/M metagenome (GOLD analysis project Ga0114129, IMG submission 80071) | Populus rhizosphere microbial communities from Tennessee, USA - Rhizosphere MetaG P. deltoides SRZDD1 (version 2) (version 2) | ecosystem: Host-associated > Plants > Roots > Rhizosphere >... | reverse complement strand
GAAGGACATGGCGCCAGTGGCGAAGCGGCGCACGATGTCCTTGGCCGGCTCGACCTCCTCGATCGGCACCGGCTTGCGGCCGTCCTCGTCCGCCGATTTGAGCCGGAACAGGCCGCGGATGGTGAGAAGCCGCTCGGATTGCTCGTTGCTGACCTTGGCATAGGCCCGGTACTGGTCCGGCAGGTTGCCGCGCACCGCATGCTGGAGCGCCGACACGGTGGCGGCGGTCCACACATGGTCCTCGCCGCGCACGCGGAACTGATATTCACCGCCGACGTCGAGCGCGTCGCGATAGATCGGCGCATCGCTGAAGGCGTCGCGATGCCGCCGCACGGTCTCCTCGGCGATCTCGTTGAGCGCCACGCCTTCGATGCGGGTCGCGGTGCCGGTGAAATACTCGGCGACGAAATCGGACTTGAGGCCGACGGCGTCGAAAATCTGCGCGCCGCAATAGGACTGGTAGGTGGAGATGCCCATCTTGGACATCACCTTCAGCAGGCCCTTGTCGATCGACTTGATGTAGCGCTTGACGATCTCGTACTCGTCGAGCTTCTGCGGCAGGTCATCCTTCATCGCCCGCAGCGTCTCGAAGGCGAGATAGGGATTGATGGCCTCCGCGCCGTAGCCGGCGAGGCAGCCGAAGTGATGCACTTCGCGCGGTTCGCCGGATTCGATCACCAGCCCGACCGAGGTGCGCAGGCCCTGGCGGATGAGGTGATGATGCACCGCTGCGCAGGCCAGCAGCGACGGCATCGGAATATTCTCCGGCCCGGCGCGCCGATCCGACAGGATGATAATGTTGATGCCTTCGCGCACAGCGGCCTCGGCGCGGACGCACAGCGTGTCGAGCGCCTCCTTCAATCCGCCGGCGCCGTGCTCGGACGGCCAGGTGCTGTCGAGGGTGCGGGACTTGAAATGGCCGTCGCCGACCTCGGAGATCGCGCGGATCTTCTCGAGGTCCGCGTCCGTGAGGATGGGCTGGCGCACTTCCAGGCGCTTGAGCCGCGACGAACCTTCGAGATCGAACAGGTTGGGCCGAGGGCCGATGATCGAAACGAGGCTCATGACCAGTTCCTCGCGGATCGGATCGATCGGCGGGTTGGTCACCTGCGCGAAGTTCTGCTTGAAATACGTGAACAGCAGCTTGGGCTTGTCGGACAGCGCCGAGATCGGCGTGTCGTTGCCCATGGAGCCGACGGCCTCCTCGCCCTGGCTCCCCATCGGCGCCATCAGGATGCGCAAGTCTTCCTGGGTGTAGCCGAAGGTCTGCTGGCGATCGAGCAGCGAAAGATTCGACAGTGCCGCCTTGCCGGCCGCGTCCGGCAGCTCCTCGAGCACGATCTGCGTGCGCTCGAGCCACTCCTTGTAGGGATGGCTTTTGGCCAGCGTCGCCTTGAGCTCCTCGTCGGGAATGAGGCGGCCCTCGTCGAGATCGACCAGCAGCATCTTGCCCGGCTGCAGGCGCCACTTGGTCACGATATCTTTCTCCGGGATGGGCAGCACGCCCATCTCGGAGGCCATGATGATGCGTTCGTCGCGGGTGACGAAATAACGCGCCGGGCGCAGGCCGTTGCGGTCGAGGGTGGCGCCGATCTGGCGGCCGTTGGTGAAGGCGATCGCCGCCGGGCCGTCCCACGGCTCCATCAGCGCGGCGTTGTACTCATAGAAGGCGCGCCGCTCCTCGTCCATGAGCGGGTTGCCCGCCCAGGCTTCCGGAATCATCATCAGCATGGCATGCGCGAGCGGGTAGCCGCCCTGCACCAGAAATTCGAGCGCGTTGTCGAAGCAGGCGGTGTCGGACTGGCCCTCGTAGGAGATCGGCCAGAGCTTGTTGATGTCGTCGCCGAACAGGTCGGAGGACACCGATGCCTGGCGCGCCGCCATCCAGTTGACGTTGCCGCGCAGCGTGTTGATCTCGCCGTTATGCGCGATCATCCGGTACGGGTGCGCAAGCGACCAGGCCGGGAAGGTATTGGTGGAGAAGCGCTGATGCACGAGCGCGAGCGCGCTAGCGAAGTCCTCGTTGCGCAGATCGGGATAGTAGGTGCCGAGCTGGTCGGCCAGGAACATGCCCTTGTAGACGATGGTGCGGCAGGAGATGGACACCGGGTAATAGCCGGAGAGCCTGCGCTCCTTGCGGGTATAGATCGCGTTGGAGATCGTCTTGCGCAGGATGTAGAGCCGGCGCTCGAATTCGTCCGCGGTCGTGATCTTCTTGCCGCGCCCGATGAAGACCTGCAGGTGCACGGGCTCGGTCGGCTTCACCGATTCGCCCAACGTCGAATTATCGGTGGGCACCTCGCGCCAGCCCAGCAGCGTCATGCCCTCGCGCTTGATCTTCTGGGCCCAGATGTCTCGGATCACCTGCCGCCAGTCCGGGTCGCGCGGCATGAAGAGTGCGCCGACCGCGTATTCGTGCGGCCTGGGCAAGGCAAAGCCGAGCCGTTGCGCCTCTTTGGCGAAGAACGTGTGCGGGATCTGCACCAGAATCCCGGCGCCGTCGCCGGCGCGCGGATCGGCACCGACCGCGCCGCGATGCTCGAGATTGCAGAGAATCGCGAGCGCGTCCTCGATCAGCTTGTGCGAGGAGCGGCCCTTGATGTCGGCGATGAAGCCGACGCCGCAGGAATCCTTTTCGAGCGCGGGATCGTAAAGGCCCTGCGCCGACGGCAGCCCGGGGTCTGCGCTGTCGGCAAAGCGCGCCGTCGCGCGCTCGCCCCGCGCAGTTCGGCGCCTGCCTTTTTTCGCGCGAATGTGTGCCGCGCCCATTTACGTCCTCGCGTCTCACCCCCGCCAAAACACCGATGAAGTCCGGCGTCTCGGCGCACCTTCCGCTTCCGCAGCGCCAAATCGGCGTCACGGCCTCAAGGGCACCGCTGATCATTGGCGGCCTTCTCGCTACGCCGCTCGGCGCAAGCGTGTGGCCGCTTGTGTTAAGTGGCTTGGCGATGCATTGGCCCCGCCTACCACCCTCCGATGTGAGCCGGATGAAAAACCGGCCGAGGACACCGGGCGGGCCGTCAACTGGGACAGCAATGCTGTCCTAGTTTACTTTGCCAAATTCTAAACATGAACACAAGGGTTCGCCTAACGAGAAAATCGACAGCCGCGTCCGAAGTTTCCTCACGCCTGCCCAAAAAACCACCGGCCTCCCTCTGCCATCATGACACGGATTATCGACAAGCTCGTGCGGCTCTGCGCGCTCGCTGCCTACGCCCTGGTGGGGCTCGGACTGCGCCTGGTCATGGCGCGGGTCTTCTTCCTGGCCGGCCAGGCCAAGATCGAGGGGCCGCGCGTGCCGATCCAATGGGCCGCCGGCGGCGTCGATCTCGCGGTGACCCTTCCGGCCGCGATCAAGGAGACCACGTTCCAGCTGTTCGAGACGCAGTATGCGGGCCTGCCGATGGCGCCGGCGCTTGGCGCCTATCTCTTCAGCTACGGCGAATTCGTTCTGCCGATCTGCTTGGTCCTGGGCTTTGCGACCCGCTTCGCCGCCGCCGGGCTGCTGGCCTTGACCATGCTGCTGCAAGTCTACGTGGCGCCTGCGATGTGGTGGCCGACGCATGTCTACTGGGTGTCGATCCTCATGGTGCTGCTGTTGTTCGGCCCGGGCGCGATCTCCATCGACGCGCTGATCCGCACCCTTTACGCGCGGGATCGACGGCCGCTCCATGGCTGAACGCTTTTCGCCGAGTTATGCCGGCGGCATCATCGGGGCGCGCCGTTCCCGCACCCAGCCGAGAGAAACGTCATGAACTTTGCAAGCGACAATGCGGCCGGGATCGCGCCGGAGATCGTGGCGGCCATTTCCCGGGCCAACGACGGCGCGGCGCTGGCCTACGGCCGTGACGACTGGACCAGACGCGCCGAGCGGAGCTTCGCGGAGATTTTTCAGCACGAGGTCGCGGTGTTCCTGGTGCCGACCGGAACGGCGGCGAACGCCCTCGCGCTTGCGCATCTGACGCCGCCGTGGGGCGCCGTGCTCTGCCATGACGAGGCGCACATCGCCACCGACGAATGCGGCGCCCCTGAATTCTTCGGCGGCGGCATCAAGCTCGTCGGCCTTGCCGGCGAAGCCGGCAAGATCACGCCGGCGACGCTGCAGCACGCGCTCGCTGACGGGCAGTGGGGCGGTCCGCATCATGTCAGTCCGGCGGTGCTGTCACTCTCGCAAGCGACCGAAGCCGGCACGGTCTACCGGGCGGACGAGATCCGGCAGCTCGCCGACATCGCTCACGGCCGGGGCCTTGCCGTGCATGTCGACGGCGCCCGGTTTGCCAATGCGCTCGCGCGGATGAACGCCTCGCCGGCGCAGGCGACCTGGATGGCCGGGGTTGACGTGCTCTCGTTCGGCGCCACCAAGGGCGGAGCGTTGGCGGCCGAAGCGGTGGTGTTCTTCGACGCCGCCCGCGGCGCCAACATGTCGGAGCGTCGCAAGCGCGGCGGCCATCTCGTCTCCAAGCATCGCTTCATCGCCGCGCAGATCGAAGCCTATTTCACCGACGATCTGTGGCTCAGACTTGCACGCCACGCCAACGCCATGGCGGACAGGCTTGCCAGCGGACTTGCTGCCGCCGGTCTGCATCCGGTGTGGCCGGTGGAAGCAAACGAGGTATTCGCCGCGCTGCCCTTGGCGGTCGACGAACGGCTCAAGGCCGCGGGCGCGAGCTATTATCGCTGGACGACCGATGCGCTGCCGCACGGCCTGGTATTGGCGCGGGATACCACGCTCGTGCGCCTCGTCACCTCGTTTGCCACGACTGTGGACGAGGTCGATCATTTTGTGGCGGCGACCCGTGCTTCTTGATGACACGGCAGCGCCAAAGCTACGCCCAATTCCCGGCTATCGTTGCGGCATGCGCAGACAAGCCGTGATCGATCGCGCTTGACTGCATTGCGTTCGCGTTCGCTGCGGGGGATCGACGGCAGCGAACAGGGGAACACCACAACGGGGGAACTCTATCTTGAAACAGAAGATCACCCTCTGCGCGGGTCTTATCGCCGCGCTTGCGGTATCGGGACACGCGCTGGCGCAGCCCGCACCGCCGCCTGCCTATCCCGGCACCGTCTATCCCGCTGCGGGACTGCCGCCGCACGAGATCGCCGCCATGGTGCGTTCCACCGGACTCGAGCCGCTGGGTAGCCCGGTGCGGCAGGGGCCCATCTACGCCATGCGCGCGGTCGATCCCGCCGGCGAAGAAGTCAGGGTGATCGTCGATGCCCAGCGCGGGCAAATCGTCAAGGTGATCCCGCTGATGGCGCCGCGCTATGCCATGCCGTTGATGCGGCCGCCCTATGGGCGTCCGCCGCGGCCGATGGCCATGGTTCCGGAAGGATACGGCCCGAACCCGCGCGCGCCCATGTTGCCGCCGGGCGCCGAAGCTCCACCCCCGGGCGCCGGGCCCGGCCTGCCGCACGCGGCCGGCGGGCCCAACGAGCCGGGACCGCAGGCGGGACCACCGCCGCTGCCGCGGCCGCGGCCCAAACTTGCATCCACCGATTCATCCGATGCCAAGCCCGCCGCTGCGGCCGCGCCGCCATCGGCCCCGCAAGCCCAATCAAAGCCGGCCAACGACCACGAAACCACCGGCGCGGTCACCGCGCCGCCGAATCCCGCGATGGCGCCGGTCGAGGAATACGAGTGAGCCGGTCGCAAAATGAAAGCGCCCCGGAAACCGGGGCGCTCCCTCTGATCAAGCCGACGTCGACGATTTACGCAGCAACCTTGGCTTCGACCACCCTGGGCTGACCATTCCCGATCGGGATCTGGCGCGGCTTCTTTGCCTCGGGGATCTCGCGCACGAGATCGACGTGCAGGAGTCCGTTCTCGAGAGCTGCGCCCTTGACCTGGACGTAATCGGCCAGCTGGAAGACGCGCTCGAAGGCGCGTGCCGCGATGCCCTGATAGAGCACCTCGCCGCTGTTGTTCTCGGCCTTCGCCTGTTTCTCGCCCTTGATCGTCAGCGTGTTTTCTTTCGCTTCGATCGAAAGCTCGTTCTCGCCGAAGCCTGCCACGGCCACCGAGATGCGATAGGCGTTATCGCCGGTGCGCTCGATGTTGTAGGGCGGATAGCCCGGAGCGGCCTCGAAGCCGTCGAGCATGGAGAAGAGCCGATCGAAACCGACGGTGGAACGATAGAGGGGAGCAAGATCGAAAGTTCGCATGGCATATCCTCGTGGTTGAGCGAAATGCGATTGGTCCGCCCGAATGGGCCAGACCGGTTCGTCATGCGCAGCCCATTTGGGCCTGCGCAACCAGCATGTGGGGGGCCGTCGCGACGCCCGCAAGAGGGTGCTAACATATTGAAAAGTCGATACTTCCTTCTGGCTCAGGGACCGACCTTTGCAGCCCCATTGCGCCGGCTCGGGCGGATTGAGCCACGCTGGTACCCTGCTATAAGGCGTGACCCCAGCGCCGCTCGAAGGTCATGACGCTCGTTTCCATCCCCGCCAATCCAGTGCCAGCTGATGTCGTGTCGGGGACGCTGAAAACCCGCGACGGTGTATCGCTGCGGTTTGCGCGCTGGGCTCCGCCGCCCGGCCGCCGGGGCACCGTCTGCCTGTTCCAGGGCCGCTCCGAATTCATCGAGAAATATTTCGAGACCGTGCGCGACCTGCGGGCCCGCGGCTTCGCGGTCGCAACCTTGGACTGGCGCGGGCAGGGCATGTCGGACCGTGCGCTGCGCAACCGGCGCAAGGGCTATGTGCGCAACTTTGCCGAATATCAGATCGATCTCGAAAGCTTCATCAACGAGATCGTGCTTCCGGACTGCCCGCCGCCGATCTTTGCGCTCGCGCAGTCCATGGGGGCGACGGTTTTGCTGCGCGCCGCGCACGCCGGGATTCGCTGGTTCGACCGCATGGTGTTGCTGGCGCCGATGATCGGGCTGCCGGGCATGCGCCGGTCGCGCCCCACGCGCATGCTGGTCAGGACCATGCGCATGATGGGACTCGGCGCATCTTATGTTCCGGGCGGCGACGCATCGGTGATGATGCAGCGTCCGTTTGTCGGCAATCTGCTCACCTCCGACCCCGTGCGCTATGCCCGCACCGTCGCCGTGCTCGAAGCGGAGCCGGCGCTCGCCGTCGGCTGGCCGACGGTAGCGTGGACGGACTCTGCCTTTCGGGTCATGCGCGAGATGGCCGAGCCGGGATATCCCGGGAAGATCCGGCAGCCGATCCTGGTCCTCGCCGCCGGTCAGGACGCCATCGTGTCGACGCCGGCCATCGACGAGTTCGCGGTGCGGCTGCGCGCTGGCTCCCACCTTATCGTTCCGGGCGCGCGCCACGAACTGCTGATGGAGCAGGATCGCTTTCGCATGCAGGCGCTGGCGGCGTTCGACGCCTTCGTTCCAGGCACCCCGCTGTTCGCCTGACGCGATCCTTGTTCGCGCTCATCCGCCGCGGCACCTGCGGCGCATGCGACCTTGAGAAAAAGACGCGACGCGGTGGACGACCGATCCGGATCCGCCGACGGCGCGGGTGAGCGCGAGGCCGCGCACCTCACCCCTTGAGCATCTCCAGCGCCGCCGCATGCACGCGCTTGTCGCCGGCGGCGACGATGCGCCCGCCGGCATGGGGTGCGCCGCCTTCCCAGGTGGTGATGATCCCGCCGGCGCCGGCGATGATCGGCACGAGCGGCAGCACGTCGTAGGGCTTGAGCTCCGTCTCGATCACGAGGTCGACGTGGCCTGCCGCCAGCATGCAATAGGCGTAACAGTCGCCGCCGTAACGCGAGAGGCGCACCAGGTCTTCGACCCGGCCGAAGATCTCGCGATCGTTCGCATTCATCAGCCGCGGGCTGGTGGTGAACAAGACCGCCTGGGCGAGACCGGGGCAGGCCCGCACCCGCAATTCGCGCTCGCCCGCCGGGCCGCTGTAGGACGCGCCCCCGCCGTCGCCGCTGAAGCGCTCACGGATGAAGGGCTGGTTCATCATGCCGAACACCGGTTCGCCCGAGCGCAGCAGGGCGATCAGCGTGCCCCAGGCCGGCATGCCGGAGATGAAGGACTTGGTGCCATCGATCGGATCGAGCACCCAGACGTATTCGGCCTCGGCGCGCTCCCCGCCGTATTCCTCGCCGATGATGCCGTGGTCGGGGAAGGTCCGGCGGATGAGGGTGCGCATCGCGGTTTCGGCCGCATGATCGGCGGCGGTGACGGGATCGAAACTGCCGGAGCGACCCTTGTCCTCGATACTGAGCGCCGTGCGGAAGAACGGCAGGATGGTCTCGCCCGAGACCGATGCCAGCTCGTTCACGAAAGCCGAAAAGTCGATCGCCGTCATGCCGCCCGCCCCTCGCTCATCGGCTCGTCACTCGACCTAGCGAAGACCGGCGCGCGCGGCAACCGCTCCCGGCTTGTGGGGTCGCGGGCGTCATGCGACCTAGTGTGGCGCATTTGACGTTCCTATCAGTATTGGCCGCGAGTCCTTCATAGGAACGTCAAATGCAAAGCCACACTAAGATCATGACTTGCTAGTGTCCCTTTGTTTCCGACGTTCGTAAAAGCGGGTGCTGCGAGATGATACGAACGTCGGAAACGGGACACTAGAGCCGCCGGCCAGTGCTCGGTCGGTCAAAGGCCGGATTCATGAGTATCCAAAGCAGTTCGCAAACGGCGGGCGCGGGCGCCGCCATCACGCTCGTCGCCACGCTCATCTCCGTCTACATCGTCAGCCAGTTCCTGCGCAATTCGATCGGCGTGATCGCGCCCAATCTGGCCCAGGAGCTTGCATTGTCGCCAGGGGAGATCGGGCTGCTCTCGAGCGTATTTTTTCTGGTCTTTGCGGCCGTCCAAATCCCGGTCGGCGTGGCGCTCGATCGTTTCGGCCCGCGGCTTTGTCTCATCGTGGGCACGGCGGTGACCGTGGTTGGCGCCGTCGTCTTCGCCGCTGCCGCAAGTCCGCCCGTTCTGATCCTCGGCCGGGCCTTGCTCGGGCTCGGGACCGCGGGCTCGCTCGTCGCATCGCTTGCCGTCTACGCCCGGCGGTTTCCACCCGACCGCTTTGCCACGCTCACCGGCCTGCAGATCGGTTTCGGAACGCTCGGCGCCCTGCTGGCGACCGCGCCGCTCGCCTTTTCCACCGCCACCATCGGCTGGCGCGCCACCTTTCTCGCGGTCGGCGTCTGCACAGCCCTGATCGGACTGTTGATCGCGGTCGTGGTCAAGGACGACGGCCGCGCGCGCGGGCGCCACGAGACGCTGCGCGAGAGCTGGTACGGGATCGCTGCCGTGCTGCGAACGCCGTCGGTCGGCCGGTTGTTCGTCATGAACCTGGTGATGTATTCCACCTTCGGTCTCATCGTCGGCCTCTGGGGCGGGCCCTACCTCACGCACATCTACGGCTACAGCCTCGAAGCGCGCGGCAGCTTCCTGCTCATCCCGGTGCTGACGCAGATCCTCGGGTCGATGTTGTGGGGTCCGATGGACCGGATGACGGGAAGCCATAAGCTGCCCGTCCTGGTCGGTGCGGGTGCGACCGCCGCCGCGCTCGGCTATCTCGCGCTGGCTGGAACGCTGACGCCGGCCATGCTGGTGGCGTGGTTTGCGCTCTTTGGGCTGGTCAGCGCCTTCGGCCCGGTTCTGATCGCACACGGCCGGGCGTTGTTTTCGCTCCATCAGGTCGGCAGGGGCCTCACCGTCCTCAACATGGGCTCCATGGGAGGCGTATTCCTGTCGCAGGCGGTCAGCGGATTCGTCATCGAATGGTTTCCGGTTGCCGCCGACGGGGCCTATGCGCTGTCCGCCTATCGCGCCGTGTTCGGCTTGCAGGCCGCTCTCATCTTATTGGTATCGTTGGTGTATTTCCACGCTCGCGATCCGAAGGAGCAGCCCCGCAAGGAGCCGGGACCTTTGTTCCCTGCATAGGAGCGCATCGCCTATGCACAAATGGGTCAACATCCCTTACTTTTCCACTTGCCATTTGTGCGTTGCGGTGTATGTTGTTGCGGTGCGGTAGCGCCTCGCGTTACCGCCGCCCTCCTTGGGCGTTTCCTCCCTAGACTTGGGCCGCTTGCTTCGCGCAAGCGGCCCTTTTTTCTGTGCGTCGCGCTCGCGAGGTCTCGGACAAGGGGATCCCAGCGCCCGCTCTGCGCCGCGCGTGATTGTTGCCGTGCGCTGTTATTCGGCGGCAGCGCGATAGGGCCGCAGCTCCTGCAGCGGAATCGCGGCGAGGCAATCCGCCAGCGCTTCGAGATCGGCGGCGAGACGGGCGAACGACGAAGAGCGTTCGAAACGCCGCTCGTCCATATAAAGCGCGCGATTGAGCTCGAGCTGGATCGCATGCAGGCCGGCGGCCGGGTTGCCGTAATGCTCGGTGATGAATCCACCGGCATAGGGCTTGTTGCGGCTGACCGAATAGCCTTGGGCGCGGAGCGTTGATTCGACCGTCTCCACGACCGCGGCGACGCAACTGGTGCCATAGCGGTCGCCCAGGACCACGTCGGCGCGCGGGCGCTCGTCCTTGGAGCCGGCCGTCGAGGGCATGGAGTGACAATCGATCAGCACCGCGGCGCCGAAATCCCGGTGCACGCGCGTGAACAACCGCCGCAGGGCGCGGTGGTAGGGCTTGTACAGCCCCTCGATGCGCCGGATCGCGTCGTCGACCGGGATGCGCTGGCCGTAGATCTCCTGCGCGTCGCCCACCACCCGCGCCACGGTGCCCAGCCCGCCCGCCACCCGCATCGAGCGGGTATTGGCAAAGGAGGGCAGGCGGCCCTCGAACATGCGCGGATCGAGCTCGTAAGGCTCGCGGTTGACGTCCACGTAGCAGCGCGGAAAGTGCGCCCGCATCAGGGGGTATCCGCGCTCCACCACGCCGAAGGCAAGCTCGTCGACGAACGAATCCTCGGAGCGGCGCAGCGCCGTGACCTCGAGCCGTGATGCCGTGAGGAAGGCCCGGGGGTAGACGCTGCCGCTGTGCGGAGAGTTGAAGACAACCGGTCCGCGCCACTCGGCCGGTTCGATGATCTCGAAGGGAGGATCGAGCTCGTCGTTCGTTTCGGACATGACGAAAATGGTTGGCCCTCACCGGCCCGGAGCGACGGGATGCTAGCGCTTTTGTGCACCACTTATCGCTGGAAACACGATATTGTCCATGGGGCCGAGGCCTACCGTTGGCCGAACGACGCAGGGGTTCACCCGTTATTTACCCGGCATCCGGCTTATGGATCGCCGGGAAACGAGGGGCGGGGGGAGCTCACCACCCCCAGTGGGCTGGAAGATGGCGAAGATAATCCTTGCCGAAGACGACAACGACATGCGGCGTTTCCTGGTGAAGGCGCTGCAGAACGCCGGCTACGACGTGATCTCGTTCGACAACGGCCTGTCCGCCTATCAGCGGCTGCGCGAGGAGCCGTTCGAGCTGCTGCTGACCGACATCGTCATGCCGGAGATGGACGGGATCGAGCTGGCGCGCCGCGCCTCCGAGCTCGACCCCGACATCAAGATCATGTTCATCACCGGGTTTGCAGCGGTGGCGCTCAATTCGGACTCGGCGGCGCCCAAAAACGCCAAGGTCCTGTCCAAGCCGGTGCATCTGCGTGAGCTCGTCAGCGAGGTCGGCAAGATGCTGGCGGCCTGAGCGCCGTCTGGGTCCTGCAACCGGCGGTCCTTGCCTCGTCCCGAGGGAGCCGATATGACGTGGGCCCCGCCGGCGAGCGGGTTTGTGCGGGCGCGTAGCTCAGCGGAAGAGCACTACCTTGACATGGTAGGGGTCACAGGTTCGATCCCTGTCGCGCCCACCACTAGATCAATAACTTAGCGCCATGCAGTCCCAAGGCTTCAGAAGGCTAGCTAGCAGGTAGCTAGCGGCTTCCAGGAGCGCCCACCGCGTTTTCCGCCCGGCCCGTTTACTCGCGGACCTAGAAACAGATTCGCCGCGCTGGCCCATGACGGCATCTAGGAGATGGGATGCTGCGCCTTCGGCTTGGATTTATTTGAACCCGGCATCGTGAAG
>Ga0114129_10012760_pt1 | contig 11960 bp, 12 predicted proteins | sample RhiMetdeltSRZDD1_FD_80071 | JGI IMG/M metagenome (GOLD analysis project Ga0114129, IMG submission 80071) | Populus rhizosphere microbial communities from Tennessee, USA - Rhizosphere MetaG P. deltoides SRZDD1 (version 2) (version 2) | ecosystem: Host-associated > Plants > Roots > Rhizosphere >... | reverse complement strand
GGCGACCGTGGCGGAACCGGCAGAGGTTTCACTGGACTCGGTCCTGAGAGTTGGGGCAAGGGGGCTTGCTGGCCGGCCGGTTTCGACGGCAGCACCGGCGGTGCTCCAGTCGGCGTGGCTGCGGCGGGCTGTGAAGGCGCTGGCGCCGCAGACGTCGAAGGTGCCGTGCGATCGACCGTCGGTGCGCTCACCGCCGCCGCAGGCGCATCGGACGTGACTGTCGTTGTCGGGCGCGTGCTGGACCAGTAGTAGGAGTAGATGGCCAGCAGCGCGATGAACGTGAGGGCGGCCGCGCGACGGGCCGTGGAAAAACGCTGACGCGGGGGCGCCGCCGGCCCAACAGAGCCACGTGATTGGCGTTCGACGGGGACTGTTGCGTCGGTGACGCCGGATCGGATGCCGCTCACGGCCATGAGCGAACCGGACTCGAGGTCGCGCTTGATGCGCTTCAGCTCCGCCTCGAGATCCGAGGCGTGCTGATGGCGGAGCTCGCGATCCTTCTCGAGCGCGGTTCCAATGAGCGCCTCGAGTCGCGGTGGAATGACGTGGTTGAAGTGGCTAATCGGCGGAGGTGTTCGATTCAGAATCGCGTCGAAGACGACGGCATGTGTGCTGCCGCCGAAGGCCTGCACACCCGTGGCCATCTCGTAGAGGACGACACCGAGGGAAAAGAGATCGGTGCGTGTGTCGACCTCTTCGCCTCGTGCTTGCTCCGGCGACATGTACGACACGGTGCCGAGCGCCGAGCCCGGTATCGTGAGGTCTCGATGTGTGCTCGCATCGATGCCGCGCGTGACGGCTCCGCTCGAGAGCCGCATCGCGGGCTGCGAGAGCTTCGCGAGGCCGAAGTCGAGTATCTTCACGCGATTCTTCTCGCCGATGAAGATGTTCGACGGCTTGATGTCGCGGTGAATGATGCCCTGCGCATGCGCGGCATCGAGCGCGTCGGCGAGCTGCGTGCCGATGTCGAGCAGGTCGACGACTCTGAGCGGCCCCTTGCCGATCCGCTCTCGAAGGCTCTCGCCTTTGAGCGCCTCCATCACGATGTACGGCGTTCCCTCATCCTCACCGATGTCGTAGATGGCGCAAATGCCTGGATGACTCAATGAGCTGGCGGCACGCGCCTCGACGCGAAAACGCTCGAGTGCTTGACGGCTGCCCACCGACTCGGCGGGCAGGAACTTGAGCGCGACCTGACGTCCCAGCCGTTCGTCTTCAGCCAGATACACGATCCCCATGCCGCCTGATCCCAGCGTGCTGAGGACACGATAGTGTGAGATCGCGCGCCCGATCATCAGCGGCGCGAACCGAGAGGCATGCCCATGCGCAGCCATCGAGAATGGCGCAAACGCCTCTGTGTGTCAAAGGAAGATGAGGCGTTTACTGCTGTGCGGGATTGCCCTTAAGGGGAGACCCTTAGTCCCGCGACTGTCAGGCCAACGAGTCCCCGACTGCCGCTGCCGCCTGAGCTTCTCCCTCTTCGACGTTGACGCGCGTGAGGATGACCGCTCCGAGGATGAAGAACACGATCACCGACAGCACAGCGGCCCTGCTCGACCCGAACAGCGTGATCGACATCGCGAAGACGGCCGGCCCTGCGATGCCGGCGAATTTCTCGAACACCGCGAAGAACCCGAAATACTCCGACGACTTCTGTTTCGGAATCATTCGCGCGAACAGCGAGCGGCTGAGTGCCTGACTGCCGCCCTGGACGGTGCCGACCAGAAACGCGAGCGCAAAGAAGTGCCACACAGCGGTCATGAAGTAGCCGAGCACGCTGATGCCCGTGTAGACCGCCAATGCTGCAAACAGCGCTGTTCGTGCGCCGACGCGCGCCGCCATGGCGCCGAAGAGAAACGAGCACGGAACCCCGACGAACTGCACCATCACGAACGCCGCGATCTGCGCGTTTCTGTCGATGCCGATCTCGGCGCCGTAGATCGACGACATCCTGATGATCGTCTGGATACCGTCGTTGTAGAGGAGGAAGGCGACCAACATTAGGAACGCGTTCCGATGATGTCGCAGCTCCCGAAACGCGTGCCATGCGGCGCTGATCGCGATCCGGAATTGGCCCGTTGCGGGATGACGCGTCGGGCTCCACGTGACCGACGGCTCGGGTACCCTGCGAAACAATGGAATCGAGAAGGTCAACCACCAGACGCCCACGCTGGCCAACGAAAGCTTGATCGCCGGAACGGTCCCCGAGAGTCCGAACGTAGAGGGCGTGAGGATCCATGCCAGGTTGATCAGCAGGAGCACGCCTCCGCCGATGAAGCCGATGGCAAAGCCGGCGGTCGACACGCGATCGAGCTCGTCCGGCGCCGCGAGGTGTGGCAGCAGTGAGTCGTAGAACACGAGGGTCGAAGCGACGCCCACATTCGCGATGACGAACAACGTCAGGGCGTACAGCCACTCGCCTCTGCCGATCGTTGCCATCAAGAGCGTGGCGACGACGCCGATCAGCAGAAACACGCCAAGCATCTTCTTCTTGACCGCGCGGTAATCCGCGATGGCGCCCAGCACCGGCGCCATCACCGCGACAATCGTCACGCCGATGGTGGTGGCCCACGCAAACCGGGAGGTTGCGTCGACGGCGGGGAGGCCCGCGGCGGCATACTCGCTGAAGAACGGCGGGAACACCGCGACGATGACCGTCGTCCAGAAGGCCGAATTCGCCCAGTCGTACATTGCCCACGCGCGCAGCTCAGGGCGACCCAGTCCGACCCGCTCGAGTAGCCTGTTCACCTAAAAGGTTCTCCGCGCGACCCATTCACGCAGCAGCGAATCGACCACGACGTACTTCGGACCCTCCTTCAGGAGCACGTCCTGCTTGGCCAACGCGGTCAATGACGTTTGCACACTGGACGGTCCACCGAGGCGGTGCCGCGCGCGAGTATCGGCCGATAGCAGCTCACGTCCGTCCTGCAGCACGACGGCCCTGAGCACCGCACGTTGTGCGAGCGTCAGGCGCTGCCAGACGGCCTCGAACATCGTCTCCTGCTCGGCGAGCAGACGCGCCAGCGTCGCATGCAGACTGTCGAGAGACGCGCGGCGCCCGCCCGCGCTCCGCACATCGTCCCAGGTCTCGTGCGCGAGGCGCTGGACGTCGTATGGCAGGTTCCCCGCGAGATCGACGATTGCGGCGCCGAGGCCGGGCTCGGCGCGGATGCCGCTCTTGGCAAATCGTGATTCGATGAACTCGGCGAAGACATCCGGCGCGATCTTGTCCAGGCGCATGACGGGGCCGGCCTTGTAGAACGGTCGCCGCGGCCCGATCATCTTCTCCATCAAGCTCGGCTCGGATCCCGCGAAGACGTATCCCACGCGGCGCTGATGTTGGGCCGCGGCACGGAGCGCGTGCTCCACGCTTCCACCGTTGAAGCCGTCGATCGCCTGAAACTCGTCGAGGGCGACGACGATCGTACGTTTTCGCTCGGTGGCGAGTCGGCCGGGCAGCGCGAACACTTCGTTGGCGAGTCTATTGATGTCGCGTTCACTCTGCACCAGAGGAAACGCCACCGCGAGTCGGCCCGACCCGGAGGCCTCGGCCTCGTACCGGACCTCGGGCCGCGTCGAGGAGATGACCGAGGTCAACCAGTTGCGCGCACGCTCCCAGCGCGTCTCGACGGCCGCGAGAGCCCGTGCGTACCCCTCGAGGAACGAGAGGTACGAGCTGTAGCTGCTGACGGTGACATCGACAGTCAGCGCCCCCTGACGCGTGACGGCCGCCAGCGCCTGTCGGATGAGCGAGGACTTGCCGTATCGCCGCGGGGAGATCAGGAAGACCTTCTGGCCGGCGGAGAGGTCGCCGATGAGGCGGTCCAGCTCCTCCTCGCGATCGACGAACGCCTCGCCGGGCACGACCTCGCCGTAGACGAACGGGTTCTGCACGGGGTTACGTTACTCAGCGTAATGATTACGTGAAGTAACGTAACAGGTCAAAGGTCAAATGGCAAACGTCAAAGGCGAGGTCAGGTTACGGACGGGCCAACGGGAGTTGGCCCGTGTAAATGGCCATACCCACAACGGCGTCGACGCGCCCGGCGTCGAGGCGATCGATCTCGTCCCACGTGGTGATGCCGCCGGCGGCGGTGACGCGTCGAGTGGTCGCGCGGCGGACGGCCATGATGGCGTCCATGTCGGTCCCCTGCATCAGCCCCTCCGTATCGACGTGGGTGTACAAGAACTCCGCGCAGAAAGGCTCGAGCGCGTGAACGGCCTCGACCGCGGTCACCGGAAGGGCCGTCTGCCACCCGTGGATGACGACCTGACCACCGCGGCTGTCCACGGCCGCGATCACGCGATCCGCGCCGATGTCCTCCGCAAGGACTCGTGCGAACGCCACGTCGACGGCGCCGTCGCGAAACAGCGCCGAACTTGCGATGACCGCATGCGCGCCCGACGCGAGGACCGCGCGCGCCCGCTCAACACTGCGGATCCCTCCGCCGACACGGCAGGGCAGGCGTCCGCAGATCATCGTCACCAGGTCCGCATTGTCGCCGCGCCCGCGCGCGGCATCGAGATCGATCAGCTGCACGCGGGGAAACGTCGCGAACCTGGCTATCCACGGCTCGGCGTCGGGGGCTTCGATCGCAAGCCGCTCGCCCTGCACCAGCTGGACGACGTGGCCGTTCTGAAGATCGATGGAGGGGATGAGCATCTCGAAACTCGAAACTCAAAACTCAAAACTCAAAACTCAAACACAGCCACCTACGAACTCCCAACTAAAGGCGAACGGGGATGCCGTGTGTGCGCAGATGGCGCTTCAGGTCGGTCACGCTCGACTCCGCGTAGTGGAAGATCGAGGCGGCGAGCGCCGCATCGGCGCGCCCGGTCGTGAACACGTCCGTGAAATGATCGAACGATCCGGCGCCGCCCGAGGCAATGACGGGGATGTCGACGGCGTCGGACACGGCGGCTGTCATCTCACAATCGAAACCGGCCTTGGTCCCATCACGGTCCATCGACGTGAGGAGAATCTCTCCAGCGCCGCGCGCCTCGGCCTCGTGGGCCCAGACGACCGCGTCGCGCGCCGCGTCGGTGGTGCCGCTGCGAACATAAACCGCGAACCCCGTGTCGCGACGCTTGGCATCGATCGCGACGATCACGGCCTGGCTGCCGTAGCGCTTCGCGAGCGTGGTTACGAGCTCCGGGCTCCGCAGCGCCGCGGTATTGAGACTGACCTTGTCGGCCCCGGCGTCGACCGCGGCCGCGGCGTCCTCTTCGGATCGGATGCCTCCCCCGACTGTCAGCGGCAGAAAGATCTCACGCGCAACGGCGCCGATCGTCCGCGCGAGCGCCTGGCGCCTCTCGAGCGTGGCCGTGATGTCGAGGATCACGACCTCATCGATGCCCTCGACGTTGTAACGCCTGGCCAGCTCGCCGGGATCGCCGGCGTGACGGAGCTGTTGGAACTGCACGCCCTTGACGACCTGACCGTCGCGCACGTCCAGGCACGCGATGATGCGCTTGGTCAGCATCAGCGACACATCTCGAGAAAGTTCTGCAGAATCCGCAGTCCCGCGTCGCCCGACTTCTCCGGGTGAAACTGCGCGCCAAAGACGTTGTCGCGTTCGACGGCCGCGGCGAACGTGTTCGCGTGCGTCGTTGCTGCCACGCACTCTGGCGTGACCGGCGCCGCGTACGAGTGCGTGAAGTACACCTGCGCGCCCGTCTCGAGGCCACGCAGCAGACGTGCCGCACCCGTGAAGTCCAAGGCGTTCCAGCCGACGTGCGGGATTTTGAGTCGCCGTGTCGCATCACCTTCCAGCCGCGCGATGCGGCCTGGCATGAGGCCGAGTCCAGGCACGCCAGGAGCTTCGTCGCTGCCCTCGAACAGCCACTGCATGCCGACGCAAATGCCGAAGAGCGGCGTACCGCGCCGGGCGGACGCTCCGATCGCCTCTCGCCACGGCTCGTCGATTGCGCTGGTTGCCGCGAAGTGGCCGACGCCGGGAACAATCACCCCGGCCACGTCGCTCAGCTCCCGCGGAGACGAGGGGGTCATGAACGTGGCACCGAGCGCCGCGAGCGCCTTGCGCACCGACGTCAGGTTTCCAGCGCCGTAATCAACGAGCGCGATCACAGGAGCCCCTTCGTACTCGGCAGCATCTTGGCCAAACGCGCGTCCTTGGCGCACGCGACGCGGAGGGCCCGGGCGAACGCCTTGAAGATGGCTTCGATATGGTGATGGCTGGAGCGGCCGTACAACACCTTGGCGTGCACGTTTGCACGCGCACCTGCCGCAAAGCCCTCGAAGAAATCGTGCACGAGCTCGCTCTGCATGTCGCCCACCATGCGCACCCGGACCTTCAGATCGACGACCGCATGCGGCCGGCCGCTCAAGTCGACGGCCACGACCCCGAGCGTCTCGTCCATGGGCATGACGAAGTAGCCAGCGCGATTGATGCCCTTGCGGTCGCCGAGGGCCTTCAGCAGCGACTCGCCCAGCACGATGCCGACATCCTCCACGGTGTGATGCTGGTCGACGTCGAGATCACCGGTGGCATGCAGCGTGAGATCGAATCCGCCATGTCGCGTGAAGAGCTCGAGCATGTGATCGAGGAAGCGAATGCCGGTGCGGATGTCGTATCGGCCGCGTCCGTCGATCGCGAGCATGCCGCGGATCTGCGTCTCGGTGGTGTGCCGATTGAAAGACGAGGATCGCTTCATCGCGAGTACCTCCCTGCGACCACCGATTCGAGGGCCTCGATGGCGGCGTCGGTGTGGTCGAGCATGCCGGCCGTAATGCGAATACAGCCTGGCGTCGTGGGATCCTTGGAGCGATCGCGCACGTGGACTCTGCGGGCAGCGAGAGCGTCCACGAACATCGGCACCGCGTCGCCCACGCGCACGAGTACGAAGTTCGCTGCGCTCTCCCAGAATGGCAGTCCGAGCGATCGGCACGCGGAGTACAGCCGCGTCCGAGACTCGGCCACCTGTGCCGCATAGCGAGGCAGGAACTCCCGGTCCTCGAGCGCCGCCAGCGTTGCTGCCATCGCGACGCCGTTGATGTTGAAGGGCAAGGTCACGGCGCGCACCGCGTCAAGCGATTGCGGCTGGCCCATCAGGATACCGACACGCATTCCGGCCAACCCGTAGGCCTTCGAGAACGTCCGGCCGACGAGCACGTGCGGGTACCGCACGAGGTCGGGCAGAAACGTGTCGCCGCCGAACTCGATGTATGCCTCGTCCACGAGCACGATCGCGTGCGGCGCGGCCTCGGCAATGCGCCTCAGATCGGCGATCGCAATCAATTGCCCGGTGGGGTTGTTCGGCGTATTGAGAAAGATCAGACGAGTCCGCGGCGTGATCGCACGAATGACGTCCTCGGTCTGGAACGAATAGTCCGCACGAGGCGGCACGCGTACTGCCGTTGCGCCGACCGCGGCAGTGGAGTTGGGGTACGGATCGAAGGCCGGCAGGGGAATGATGGTTTCCGCGTCGAACGTGCGCGTGCGCGCGATGTGACCGACGGCCGTCATGAGGATCCCTTCATCGAGCCCGTTGGTCAGCAGAACCCAGTCCGGATCGACGTCGAAATGCGCCGCACACGCACGAACGAGCACGGGATAGGAGGGGTAGGTCGAGACGTCGGCGGTCTGCACGCTGCGGATCGCCTCGAGCACCCGCGGCGAGCATCCACCGGTGTTTTCGTTGAGATGCAGGCGCAATCCTTCGCCTGGATCCGGATAGCCTTGAATCGTCATCGCACCCTCGACGAGCGGCGCGGCCCGCCGCCAGCGTTCTCGAGTCGCACCGCGATTGATTGCGCATGTGCAGTCAACCCTTCTGCCTTCGCCAGATTCATCACGCTGGGCCCGATGCGTCCCAGCCCGGCGCGCGTGACACGCTGCACGGTGATCTGGCGAACGAAGTCAGCCGCCGACAATCCGCCTCGCACACGCGCCGCACCTGCAGTCGGCAACACGTGATTCGATCCGATGGCGTAGTCACCCGCCACTTGCGCCGACCAACTCCCCACAAACAGCGATCCCGCGCGTGTCACCTTCGTCGCCACCTTCTCATCGTCGACCACGAGATGCTCCGCAGCGGCGGCATTCGCCAATGAGATGGCCTCTGCGACCGAGCGTGTCACGACGATACCGCCGTGGGCGCGCAGCGATGCACGAGCGGGACCGGACGCGGGCATCTGTCGCGCGACCTCACGCGCGACGTTCGACGCCAGCGATCGACTGGGTGTGATGAGCACGGCGCGTGCGTCGGGATCGTGTTCGGCCTGTGCAAGAAGATCCGCGGCGATCCACTCCGCAGGCCCGCGACTGGCCACGATGACAATCTCCGTCGGTCCGGCGTAGAAGTCGATGCCGCAGTCGATCGCGACGGCTGCCTTTGCCGCTGCGACGTAGCGGTTGCCGGGGCCGACGATCTTGTCGACTCGCGGCACTGATGCGGTTCCGTAGGCGAGGGCGGCGACAGCATGGGCGCCGCCAATTCGAAAGAGTCGCGACACGCCCGCCTCCAGCGCGGCCGCCATGACGACCGGCTCAGGACGCGGGCAGACGGCGATCACCTCGGCCACACCCGCGGCGCTCGCGGGAATCGCCGTCATGAGCAGCGAGGAGGGGAGCGGGTAGCGCCCTCCGGGGACGTAGCAGCCGACGCGGTCCAGCGGGATCACTCGCTGCTCGACGGTGATGCCCGACGCGACACGCACGCGCCAGCCGCGTGGCACCTGCCGTTCGGCCACGGCGCGAATATTCCGCGCGGCAAGCGCAATCGCCGCGCGAATGGTTTTGGGAACCGCCGCTGCGCCCGCCCGCATCTCCGCGCGTGAGACTTCCAATGGTCCCTGCATCGAGTCGAACCTGCGTGCGTAACGAAGGAGCGCGCGGTCTCCGTCGCGGCGGACGTCGGCGACGATCCGACCCACACGTCGGTCGGTCTCTGCATCACGCGTGCGCTCGGGAGACAACAATGCCTCCACGGCGCGGCGATTGGTTGATTCGACGATCTTGATCATGTCTTCGCGGGCCGCGTAAGGCAGCCCTACACAACGATCTTGTTCAACGGGTACTCGACGATCCCCTGACCGCCAGCCGCCTTCAGTTTTGGAATCAGGTCTCGCACGGTCCGCTCTTCGATGATCGTGTTGACCGCCACCCAGTCTCCCTCGCTGAGCGAGGAGATCGTGGGGCGCTGCAGTGCGGGCAGCAAGGCAAGGATCTTGTCGAGGTCCGCGCGCTGCACGTTCAGCATCAGACCCACACGACCCTGCGCTTCGATTGCCGCGCGCAGCAGGAGCGCGATGTTCTCAATCTTCGTGCGCTTCCATGCATCGCCCAGTGCCGCTCCATTGGCGATGAGCTGCGTATTGGACTCCATCACCGTGTCGAGAATTCGCAGGCGGTTCGCGCGAAGCGTCGATCCGGTTTCGGTGGCTTCCACGATGGCGTCGGCCAGCACCGGAGGCTTGACCTCGGTGGCCCCCCATGAAAACTCGACACGCTTCACTTTCACGCCGAGCGCATCGAAGTAGTGACGCGTCACCTGGACGAGCTCGGTGGCGATCACCGCGCCGGTGAAATCCTGTGGAGCCTTGAATCGCGAGTCTTCCGGTGCGGCGAGCACCCAGCGCACCTTCCCAAAGCTCTGTTTCGAGTAGACGAGATCGGCGAGACTCGACACGCACGTGTGCGCATCGCGTCCGTGTCGATGTTCGGCGACCCAGTCGAGGCCCGTCAGCCCCGCGTCGAGCACGCCCTCGCAGACATAGCGCGTCATCTCCTGCGCGCGAATGAGCATGCACTCGATGTCGGGATCGTCAATCGACGGGAAGTACGAGCGCGTGTTGACGTAGATGTTGAAGCCGGCTCTCGCGAAGAGCTGTATCGTCGCGTCCTGCAGCGACCCCTTGGGAAGACCCAGCTTGAGCTTCATGGAATCGTGATCCCTTCCGCGCGCCGAAAGAAACATGTGCGCTCGCCCGTGTGGCAGACGTTGCCGCCGCCAAGGCGCTCGGCTTTCACCAGCACGGTATCGTCATCACAGTCCACGAGGATGTCGCGCACGGCGAGCCGATTGCCCGAGGTTTCCCCTTTGGTCCATAGCGTGTTGCGCGTCCGGCTGAAGAATGTGACATACCCGGTGCGGCGCGTGATCTCCCACGCCTCGGCGTTCATGAAGCCCACCATCAGCACGTCGCCGTTTGCGTGATCCTGTACGACCGCGGGAATCAGTCCGTCCAATTTCGAAAAGTCCATAGCATCGTCCAGCGTCGAAGTTCCAGTCGCGGCGGACCCGCCGTCGCGCATGCGCGAAGCGGGCGGTACAAAACGAAACCCCGCCAGTCTTCCGGCGGGGCTGCGTAGGTCGCGAATATGTGAAGTGCTGAATCAGTCCCTTCGCGAGCGCAGTCCTGCCGGCCGGCCAGCGTGGCCGTGGGCGTGGTGATGATGCGCGCGGTGCAGGAGAGCGACCATGTGGTCGAAAGCGTACTAAAAAGCCTGTAAAAGCACAATGCCCAATGCGGAATGCCCAATGCGGCCATTGCGCATTGAAACTTGGGCATTGAGCCCTCTTCAGCCTATATAGGCATCGGCTTCAATTTCCACCAGCATGTCCGGATCGATCAACCGGGCAACCTGCACCATCGATGTGGCTGGCCTGATTGTCCCGAAGAACTCGCCGTGCGCGCGGCCAATCGTTTCCCACTGCGCGATGTCGATGACGTACATGCGTGTGCGCACGACGTCGGCCATGGCGGCGCCGGCCTGAGCCAGGGCCCACTCGATGTTGCGCAGCGTCTGAATCGTCTGCGCGTACGGATCTCCTGGACCGACGATGACGCCGCGGTCATCGGTGGCTGTCGTTCCGGACACGTGAACGTACGCGCCGATTCGTACCGCACGCGAATACCCCACCACCGGTTCCCACGGGCGGCCGCTCGAAATGTTCTGGCGTGTCATTCCGTCATCGTACGACGTTCGATGATGTCGGCAAACGTTGACAGCCTGCTGTGGGCTCGGTCACTCTTGAGTCTCATGAGACGACGAATCGTTCGCGCCTTCCTGGTCTCGGCCGCGATCACCATAGCGGGCTGCAAGCAGGGAGACGGCGCGCTGCCCGCCAAGACGGGCGAGATACCCAATCGGCTCAACGATCTGAAGCGCGACCTCGAAAGCGTGACCGCAGGAGAGCAGCAGGCCGTTCAGGATCTCGCCGACGACCTGCAGGTCTTCACCGAGGAGCCAGAGGGGGCGATGGCGGTACGTGCCCTCTCGACGACCGTGAGTGGGATCGTCGTGAAGCGCGCGTTGAACGACGACACGCTGACCCGATTATCGACGTTACTGTGGATGACGGCCGCAGCGCGCGAGCTGAGCGAGCGGCAGATGGATGGGTTGAAGGACGACATGCGCACGCTCATGACGTCGATCGGCGCTTCTCAGCAGGACGCGAATCTCGCGGCCGGACGAGTAGGCGACGTTCAGAAGGCAGTTACGCTGCGAACGCGTCGGTGGTATGAGCGCTACTGACAGGTGAAGTGGGCAGGGGGAAGGGGGAAGGGGGAAGGGGGAAGGGGGAAGGGGTTCTAACCCCCAACCCCTAACTCCTTCCCCCTTCGAGATCACTTCGCGACAGCGGCTGCCTTCTCGACGGCCTCCCACGGAAGACCCGTACGACCGAAGTGGCCGTAGTTGGTAGACTGCCGATAGATCGGGCGAAGCAGATTCAGCTTCTCGATGATCGCCCGCGGACGGAAGTCGAAGTTGTTCATCACGAACTCGGCGGCTGCCCGCTCGTCGCCCGTTCCGAACGTATCGACCTTGACTGACACCGGCTTGGCCATCCCGATCGCGTAGCCAACCTGGATCTCGGCCTTCTTCGCGAGTCCTGACGACACGACCTGCTTGGCGACGTAGCGGCAGAAATAGGCGCTGCTGCGATCGACCTTCGACGGATCCTTGCCGCTGAACGCGCCGCCGCCGTGACGG
>Ga0114129_10012757_pt1 | contig 11961 bp, 13 predicted proteins | sample RhiMetdeltSRZDD1_FD_80071 | JGI IMG/M metagenome (GOLD analysis project Ga0114129, IMG submission 80071) | Populus rhizosphere microbial communities from Tennessee, USA - Rhizosphere MetaG P. deltoides SRZDD1 (version 2) (version 2) | ecosystem: Host-associated > Plants > Roots > Rhizosphere >... | reverse complement strand
GTCTACGACTCGGGAGTCACCGAGTGGCTGCAGTACAGCTGCGGCATCGGCGTACACCTGGCCCTCTCCGACGGCAGCGACGTCTGCGACCAGGTCGGCACCGTCGACCCGAGCGACCTCAACTACCCGACGCTCGCCGTCGGCGACCTCGCCGGCAAGCAGACGCTCACCCGGAAGGTCACCAACGTCAGCAACAAGGTCGGGGTGTACGCCGCCGCGGTGAAGGCACCGGCCGGCTTCTCCGTGAAGGTGAGCCCGCCGATCCTCGTCGTACTCCCGCACCGTACGGCGACGTTCACGGTGACGATCAGCCGCACGAACGCCGCCTTCGGGGAGTACTCGTTCGGCTCGCTTACCTGGAAGGACGTGCGGGGTCACCAGGTACGCAGCACCATCGCGGTCCGCTCGGTGCCGCTCGCGGCGCCCGGGGAGACCGTGGGCAGCGGTACGAGCGGCTCGAGCGCGCTCGCCGTCAAGTCGGGGTACAGCGGCACGCTGACCGCGGCCGGGTTCGGGCTGGCGGCCTCCACGGTCACCAACCTGCCGCTCACCGCGACCACGCACGCGTTCGACCCGGACGACCCGACCACCGGTCCCAGCACCGCTCGGGTCGACGTGACGCTCCCGGCGGGTACCAAGGTCGGCCGGTTCGCCACGTTCGGGGCTGACTACCCGGCGGGTACGGACATCGACGTGTTCGTGTACTCGACGGACGGCGGCGGCAACCTGACCGCTTTGGTGGGCGCCAGTACGACCGCGTCGGCGGAGGAGTCGGTCACGATACGGGAGGCCGGCACGTACGCCGTCTACGTCGACCTGTTCGCGGTGCCGGCGGGCACGACCTCGCTCACCGCGAAGCACCACCACTGGGCGGTCGGCGGTACCAACGCCGGCAACCTGACCGTCACGCCGGCCAGCCAGTCGGTGACGCTGGGCGGTGCGGCCACGGTGACGGTCGCCTGGAGCGGCCTCGCCGCGGGCGGCCACTACCTCGGCATCGTCGAGTACGGCGACGGCACGCAGAAGGTCGGTGACACGGTCGTCACCGTGAACTCCTGAGAAAACGTCCCCGGCTGCCGGCCCCGCTCCGGCAGCCGGGGATCCTCGGGCCCAGCACCGGGTGTGGCGCGCTTCAGGCGGCGGCACGCGACGGCAGCGCGTGAGGGTGGCTGAACGCCCGGAGCGTGCCCACCCGGGGCTGTACGTGACGCCCGTCCTGGCCCGTCCCGGCGTCTTAGCCCGTCCTAGTAAGCAGAGCAAGGAACGTCTAGCCGGTAGCCACCCGCCGCCATGATCGCGGTTACGGGTGCGTTCGGGCACCGCGACTGCGCGCCCGTACCGCGGACGACGATCAAGCGTGCGGGGTGTCTGGGCGGTAGACGCGTCCCGTCTACCGCGCCGCCTATCTTGCGCCGAAATCGCCCAGGTTGACGGCGGTCTCGACACGCTGCGAGGGTGTCGGGGTCCGGACCCGTACCAGTGAGGTTTCTCCTGATGCTGCGCCGACGCACGCGTACCGCTGCGGTCTCTGTCCTCGTCGTCGCCGCTGTGGCGCTCGCCGGCTGCGGGAGCACATCGCCGGTGCGGGCCCTGCCCGGAGCACAGAGTTCGCCGGCCGCCGGGCCGTCGGACCCCGCCGCCGCGTCCGCCGAGGCGAGCGCCGTTGCCGCGTCCCCGAGCGCCGCCGCGCCGTCGCCCACGAAGAAGCCGACCACGAAGCCGCCCGCGCTGCCGCCCCCGCCGGCCGGCGGCAAGCCCGGGCCTGGCAACACGGGTGTCCCCGCGGGCACGTCGCTGCGTGTCGTCAACGGAGACCAGGTCTTCTCGACCGCCGGTCAGGTCATCAGCGGGCTCGACATCCGCGGCCATGTGAAGATCACTGCGGCAAACGTCACGCTGAAGAACTCCGTCGTCCGCGGCAGCGCCACACCGTGTCCGGGCGGGCCCGGCGCGCTGATCTCGATCTCGTCCAGCGCCACCGGTGCCCGCGTCGAGAGCACGACCGTCAAGCCGACCACGTCGAACGCGTGCCTCGACGGCGTCTCCGCGCGCAACGCCACGCTGCTGCGCATGGACATCTCGGGCACGGTCGACGGCGTCAAGGCGTTCGACAACGTGACCGTGCAGGACTCGTACATCCACGATCTCAGCTGGTTCGCCAGCTCACCCAGCCAGGGCGGCAAGGCCACGCACAACGATGCCGTACAGAGCTACGAGGGCAACCGCAACGTCTGGCTGCGGCACAACACGATGCTCGTCGGCTCGAAGGGCAACGCCGGCTACCAGGTCACCCAGGACCTCCACAAGGTCAGTACCAACCTGCACATCGAGTACAACTGGATCGATGGCGGTGGCTGCATGCTGAACTTCTCGCACAACGGCGGCCCCACGCCGATGACCGGGATCTACGTCGTGGGCAACCGGTTCGGCCGCGGCTCCAAGTACCAGTGCCCCATCCTGATCTCGACCCAGACGGTGCTGTCGCAGAATTCAGGCAATGTCTGGGACGACACCGGCGCCCCCATCCCCAAGCCGCAGCAGCACGACTGACCTGATTTCCGGGGGTACGGGGACCGGCCGCCGACTGTCGCGGTCGACGTAGACGTGGACGAAGTGGCCGAGCCCGGCGGGTTCGTCGTCGTCGCCGCGGAACAGGGCGATCTCGTACACGATGCTGGTACGGCCCAGCCGGCGCAGCCGCAGGCCCGCGGTGACCGGATCGGGGAAGCTGAGCGGGGCGAGGAACCGGCAACCGGTTTCGGCGACGATGCCGATGGCGGGTAGTTCGCGGATGTCGGTGCGGGCGGCCTCGATCAGCCAGCCGTTGACGGCGGTGTCGAAGTACGCGTAGTAGACGACGTTGTTGACGTGGCCGTACACGTCGTTGTCGGCCCAGCGGGTGGTGATGTGCCGCAGGACGGGGTAGTCGCCGCGCCGGGTGTTGACCTCTGCCATGCCGGTGACAGTATCGACCGGGTGAAGACACGTGCCGCGGTGCTCACCCGGGTCGGCGCGGACCGGCCGTACGCCGGTTCCCGCCCGTTGACCGTCGCCGAGCTCGATCTCGACCCGCCGGGCGAGGGCGAGCTGCTGGTCAAGGTCGAGGCGGCCGGGGTCTGCCACTCCGACCTGTCGGTGGTCGACGGCAACCGGGTGCGGCCGGTACCCATGGCGCTGGGTCACGAGGCGGCCGGGACGGTCGTGCAGACCGGGCCGGGCGTGACCGGCATCGCCGTGGGGGATCACGTGGTGCTCGTCTTCGTACCCGCCTGCGGCCTCTGTGTCCACTGTGGAGCGGGGGCGCCCGCGCTGTGCGCCCGGGGCGCGGCCACCAACGGCGCCGGCACGCTGCTGCGCGGCGCCCGGCGGCTGCGCTGGGACGGCGCCGAGGTCCACCACCATCTCGGGGTCTCCGCGTTCAGCGAGTACGCGGTCGTCGACCGGGCCTCGGCCGTGGTCATCGACGAGGACGTGCCGTGGGAGATCGCGGCGCTGTTCGGCTGCGCGCTGCTGACCGGCGTGGGCGCGGTACGCCACACGGTCACCGTCCAGCCCGGCGACGCCGTGGCCGTGTTCGGGCTCGGCGGTGTCGGCCTGTCCGCCGTGATGGGCGCCGCGCTCGCCGGTGCGTACCCGCTGATCGGTGTCGATCCGGTGGCGTCGAAGCGGGAGCTGGCGCGCAGCCTGGGCGCGACGCACGTGGTGGCACCGGGCGAGGAGTGGCCGGTCGAGCGGGTGGAATACGCCGTCGAGGCGGTGGGCAGCGCGCCCGTGCTGGCGGCGGCGTACGCGGCCACGGCCCGCGGCGGCACCACGGTCGCGGTCGGCCTGCCGCACCCCGACGCCGAGCTACGGCTGCCCGCGCTGTCCCTGGTCGCGGAGGCGCGCACGCTCGTCGGGTCCTATATGGGCTCGGCCGCGCCGCAGCGCGACATCCCGCGGCTGGTCGGGCTATGGCGGGCCGGACGGCTGCCGGTGCAGGCCCTGCACACTGCGACGGTTGAACTCGACGACATCAACGCCGCGATGGACGCCCTGGCCGACGGATCGGCCGTCCGGCAGGTCATCCGACCCTAGACTGGAGAGTCATGAGCTTCGATATAAAGGCCGTACGCGCACAGTTCCCGGCACTGTCCGACGGCTACGCCTACCTCGACGGCGCGGCCGGTACCCAGGTGCCGCAGTCGGTGATCGACGCGATCGCGGGGGCGTACCGCGGCGGGCTGGGAAACGTGGGCGGCGAGTTCCCGGCGAGCGAGCGGTCGACCGCGATGGTGGCGGCGGCCCGGCAGGCGGTGGCCGATCTGGTGAACGGCGACCCGGGCGGGGTGATCCTCGGCCCGAACATGACCACGCTGACGTACCGCGTGGCGTACGCCCTCGCGAAGCAGTGGACCGCCGCCGACGAGATCGTGGTGTCGCGGCTCGACCACGACGCGAACGTGCGCCCGTGGCTCCAGGCGGCGGAGCGGGCCGGGGCCACGGTGCGGTGGGCCGAGCCCGACCTGGCGACGGGCGAACTGCCGGCGGCGCAGTACGCGACGCTGGTCTCCGAACGCACCCGGCTCGTCGCGGTCACCGCGGCGAGCAACGTGCTCGGCACCCGTCCGGACGTGGCCGCGATCGCCGCCACCGCGCACGACGCGGGCGCACTGTGCTTTGTGGACGGTGTGCACGCCACCGCCCACGGCCCGGCGGACATGGTCGCGCTGGGCGCCGACTTCTACGCGACGAGCGCGTACAAGTGGTGCGGCCCGCACATCGGCGCGATCGTCGGTCGGCCGGAGGTCCTGGAGGGCCTGCGGCCCGACAAGCTGGCGTCGTCGCCGGACGAGGTACCCGAACGGTTCGAAGCCGGTACGGCCGCCCTCGCCGACCTGGCCGGAGTGACCGCGGCCGTCGAACACCTCGCGGGGCTGGACCCGCGGGCCACGGGCTCGCGGCGGGCGCGCCTGCTCGCCTCCCTCGGCGCCGCGGAGGCGCACGAGCAGGAGCTCTTCGCCACGATGGTCGGCGAGCTGGCCGCCCTGCCGCACGTGACCCTGTACGGGAAGCCGGCGCGGCGCACGGCCACCGCGTACTTCCGCGTGGCGGGGTACGAGCCGGACGCGGTCGCCGGGCACCTGGCGCGCCGGCGGGTGAATGTCTGGAGTGGACACAACTACGCCTGGGAGCTGACGGGCGCACTGGGTATCCGGGACAGCGGCGGGGCGGTACGCGCCGGACTCGTCAGCTACTCCGATCAGTCCGATGTGGACAGACTGCTGGCCGGCGTGGCGGAGCTCGCGTGAGCGCGACCCTCGACCGGATGCGCGGTATCTGCCTCGCCTTCCCCGAGGTGACCGAGCGGATGAGCCACGGGCAGCCCACCTGGTTCGTCCGGGGCAAGGCGACGTTCGTGACGCTGATGGAGTACGGGCACCACGACAACGAGTTCCCGCACTTCTGGTGCGCGGCCCCGCCCGGAGCGCAGGCGGAGCTGGTGGCCGGCGAACCGGAGAAGTTCTTCCGGCCACCGTACGTGGGCGGGCGGGGATGGCTCGGCGTACGCCTCGACCGCGGCGTGGGCTGGGCCGAGATCGCCGAGCTGTGCGAGGACGCGTACCGGGTCGTGGCGCCGAAGAAGCTCGTCCAGCAGCTCGACGCCGCACGGCGTTAGAGCGCCGGGCCCTGCTTGCGCAGCTCGTCCACCGCGCCCATCGCCGAGCGCAGCTCGCCGAGCCACTGGTCCGCGTGCTCGCCGACGAGGCGTACGCACCAGGCGAGCGCGTCCGAGCGGGACCGCGCCACGCCCGCGTCGACGAGCGTGTCGAGCACCCGCCGCTCGGGCTGCCGCAACCGGGTCATCACCGGTGCCGACAGCGTGGTGAACAGCTCGGTCGTCCCGCCACACACCACGCCCCAGGCCACCTTGCGCCGGTACCGGTGCTCGGTCTGCCGGGCGAGCTGGATGCGACGGTCCCGGGTGGACTCGCGGAAGCTCGCGATGCGGCCCTGCTCGGCCGCGGCCCGGTCGGCCTCGGTCGCGCCGTCGGCGTGCGTGGGCGCGGCCAGCGTACCCACGATAAGAATTTCGTCCCTGTCGATGACCACGTCGGGCCGTGCGGTGAACCAGTCGTCCGGCAGGAGGCCGGTGATCCAGGCGTGGGCGTCGTCGGTGGCCGGTGGCTCGCCCCGCGAGCCGAAGTGTTCGCGCATGATTACACGATTACATCGTTGCATCCGTATCACAAGTGGTGTGGATCACGCTAGATAGCTAGCATGCTAGGCGTGCCGTCCGCCACCGTCCCGCCGACCGACAACACGCCGGAGAAGGCGCAGTTCAACATCTACCTGCCTCGGGAGCTCATCCGCGAGGTCAAGCACGCCGCGGTCGACAGCGGGATGTCGCTGTCCTTGTTCGTGGCGGAAGCGTTGAGGAGGTACCTCGATGAGGGTCATGCCGATTCGTTACGTCCGTGACATGGCCGAGTTCGAGCGCTTCTACACCGCGCTCGGGCTCACCGCCGACACCCGGCAGCGGGGCGGCAAGTGGCTCGAGCTGGGGGCCAGCGCGGGCACGCTCGGGCTGCACCACTGGGAGGGCGACGCCGTGCCGCCGGAGCTCGCGTTCGTCGCCGATGAGCCGCTCGAAGCCGTCGCCGAACGGCTGACCGCGGCCGGCTTCCCGATCGAGGGCATCGTGGACGAGGCGTACGGACGTTCGCTGCGGCTGCGCGACCCCGAGGGCGTCGAGGTCGTCGTCAACGAGCAGGACGAGGAGATCTTCACGTAGCTAGAGCGGTCGCAGCCCCACCGGGTTCGGGAAGGGGAACACGGCCTGTACGTCGCGCACGATCGGGGTGAGCAGCTCGACCAGCCGGGCCGTACCGGACTCGCCCACGGCCCGCCACGGCGCGCCCGCGAGCTGGTCGGTGACCTGCTCGACGCCGGCGTAGACCTCCCGACCCGCCTCCGTCGGCACGCCGGCGCCGTCGAGCCAGCCGCGCTCGGTCAGCGACGTGGTGGCCGCGGCCCACTCGGCATCGTCCCACCGGCGGTACGGGCGGTACCGCTCGGCGTCACCGTCCAGGGAGCTGCGCAGCACGACGACCTCGCAGCCGGTGAACCCGGCCGCCACCAGCGCGGCCACGTGCCCGTCCCCGCGATGCTCGCGCAGGGTCGTGCACGCCTGCCACAGCCGGGCGAGCGGTTCGTCGGGCCGGTCGAGGCCGGCGTTGGCGGCGGCGAGCGCTCGGCCAGCCGTGTCGGCGCGGCCGGCCGCCTCCCACGCGAGGTCCGCGGCCTCCTCGACGTCGGCCGCGGGCGACGACCGGATCAGCTTCCGCAGCGCCGCCACCGCGCCGTCCCGCCGGACGCGCAGCGCCTCGTCGGGCGCCATCCGCCCCCAGATATCGGGTACGGCCTGAGCCACCATCGCCGGCGCGAAGCTGAAGAACAGCGCGATGACCGGACCCGCGCCCAGGGGGCCGAGCGGTGCCACGCGCCCGGCGAAGTACCCGCGCCAGAAGCCGCGCAGGCCGGCCGACTCGTACGCGAACCGGGCCTCGGGCGCGAAGTACGTCACGCCGTGGACGCTTTCGAACCGGGCCCAGAGCGATCGGGGGCTGGTAGACACCCGCTCAGCGTACGGCGGGCCGGCGCCACGGTCGTGGACCTCGACACCGCATAGGCGCCGTTTGCCAGGCTTGGGCGCTGGTGGTGTGCTACGGTCGGCAGGTTGCGGTACCACCTTCATACTGGCCGGCGCCTGGCACCTGTAGGCCAGGCGTCTTTGCTGTTTGACGAGCATGAGCCGGGTGGATGAAGGGTGCGACACGGAGTGTCGCACGAGGCGACCTCCATCAGTTCGGAAGGACATGGCAGTGGCCATCGGTACGGTCAAGTGGTTCAACGCTGACAAGGGCTTCGGCTTCATCACCCAGGACGACGGCGGCCCCGACGTATTCGCGCACTTCTCGGCGATCGCGTCGGACGGGTTCCGCACCCTGGAGGAGAACCAGCGGGTGGAATTCGACATCGAGCAGGGCCAGAAGGGCCTTCAGGCGGCGAACATCCGCGTGAAGTAGCGGCCCGGCCGGGGCAGCGGTCTCCGGCAGCCGCGTGGCCGCCTGGGTGGAGGCCGCTCAACGGCTACGCACTGACGGGATCACATGGACGGGCTGCATCTCACGTCGACACCTCTGGTGCCTGAGGTGCGCCTGTTCCTGGCCGAGGATCCCACGATCCTGTGGGCGCGGCTGGAAGCTGACGCCGGTCATCGCCTGCCCGCTCCGTTCTGGGCCTCCGCCTGGAGCGGCGGGCAGGCGCTCGCCCGGTACGTACTCGACAACCCCGCGGTCGTCGCCGGCAAGAAGGTGCTCGACCTCGCCTCGGGGTCGGGGATGGTCGCGATCGCGGCCGCGCTCGCCGGCGCGCGGTCGGTCACCGCGAACGACATCGACCCGTACGCCGCCGTCGCGATCACCGCGAACGCGCGGGCGAACGGCGTACACGTCGAGCTGCTCGTCCACGACATCCTCGACGACCCGTACTGCCACGACGAGGCGTACGTGGTACTCGCCGGTGACGCGCTCTACAGCGAACCCCTCTCGGCCCGCGTCCTCACGTTCCTCTGCGGCGTCGCCGGGCGGGGCGTACGGGTGCTCGTGGGTGACCCGGGCCGCGGCTGGGTGCCGGGCGAGGAGTGGGAGACCGTGGCGAGCTACCGGCTCACCGCGCCCGACGTCGCCGAGGACGCCCTGGTACGCACGACCAACGTGCTCGCCCCGCGGGCCATCATCGTCGGCTGACTTCGCCGCGCTCCCATTCGCGATCCGCGGGCTCGCGGCACCCCGCTCAGCGCCGACCCGGCCCGCGGCGGCCGCCGTGCAGCGCGCGGGAACACTCCTCGGCGAACGCCTGCGCGCCCCGGGCCTCGTCCGCCGCGATGGCCGCCTCCTCGGCGAGCGCTTCGGCCGCGACCTGCGCGATCGTGGCCGCCTTGACCGCCAACCGCTCGGCGTTGCCGGCCGCGTCGTACACGCGGTGGGCCCGGTACGCCTCCGCCCGCAGTGTCGCCACCTCGCGGTCGCGCTGCTCCTGGGCGGCGTCCCAGCCACCCGTACGGCGGAACACCTCGCGGAGCTGATCGACCGACAGGTCCCCGCGGCGGTACGCGGCGAGGGCCGCCCGGGACACCTCACGGTCGAGGTCGTCGTCGCTCGTCCGCGGTACGACCTGCGGTGCGGCGGCCGCGCTCTCGTACGCCCGCTGCGCCTCGTCGTACGCCCGTCCCGCCACCTCCCGCGCCCGCTGCGCCTCCGCGAGCCGGGTGGTCGCGGTCTCGGCGGCGGCCACCGCGCCGGACAGCTTGGCGGCGGCGGACCGCGCGACGGCCGTCAGCTCGCCGGCCTCGATCCGCAGGCGCGCGCAGTCGTCCGGCGTCGGCTTGGGGCGCTGCGGCCCCGCCCGCTGGACGGCGTTCTGCCGGCGGGCCAGCGCCGCCAACCCGAACAGGGCCGCGCCGGCCACCGCGAGCAGCAGTCCGAAGATGAGCACGGCCGCGACCGGCACATCGAACTTGATCGGCGGGAGGGGCAACGGACGCTCCGACTTGCATCGTGGGCCGGGTAGGGATAGGTAAGAACCTATCCGACCTGGGGAGGCATGATGAGATTCCGTCGCGGAGCCGTGCTCGTCGTCCTGGGGGTCCTCGCCAGTGTGGGCGTTTCCGCGCCCGCGTCGGCTCACGCTCCCGCGCCGGCACCGACCGCGGTCGGCTTCGGTGGCGCGGTCGCCACCGTCGATCCCACGGCGACCGAGGTCGGACTCGACGTGCTGCGCCACGGCGGCAACGCGGTCGACGCCGCGATCGCCGCGGCCGCGACGCTCGGCGTGACCGAGCCGTTCTCCGCGGGTATCGGCGGCGGCGGTTTCCTCGTCTTCTACGACGCCCGTACCGGTCGGGTGCACACGATCGACGGCCGCGAGGCCGCGCCGGCGGCGATGACCGAGACCGCGTTCGTCAACCCGGCGACCGGGCTGCCGTACGCCTTCCAGGAGGCGCGGATCAGCGGGATCTCCGCGGGCGTGCCGGGCACGCTCGCCACGTGGGACTCCGCGCTGCGCCAGTGGGGGAAGACGTCGTTGCGCGAGGCGCTGCGTCCCGCGTCCCAGGTCGCCCGCCGCGGGTTCACCGTCGACGCGACGTTCCAGGGCCAGGTCAACGACAACCTGAACGCGTTCGGCCAGTTCTCCTCGACCAGCGCCCTGTACCTGCCCGGCGGTGCGCCGCCCGCGGTCGGGTCGCGCTTCCGCAACCGTGACCTCGCCGAGACGTACGACCTGATCGGCCGGCAGGGCATCGGTGCCTTCTACCGCGGGGAGATCGCGCGCGACATCGTCCAGACCGTCACCCATCCACCCGTGGCGAGCACGCCGATCGGCACGTGGCCGTTCCCGATCCGGCCGGGCGCGATGGCGCTGCCGGACCTCTCCGGGTACTCGGTGCGGCTCCCCGCGCCGACCCACATGCAGTACCGCGGGCTCGACGTGTACGGGATGGCGACGCCCTCCAGCGGCGGCCAGGCGGTCGGCGAGGCACTGAACATCCTGGAGCGCGTGGACATGTCCGGGCTCTCGCGGACCCAGGCGCTGCACCGCTATCTCGAGGCGAGCGCGCTGGCCTTCGCCGACCGCAACCGGTACGTCGGTGACAACACGCCGCGCGCGCTGCTCGACGAGCTGCTGACGGACGGCTTCGCCGCCGAGCGCGCATGCCTGATCGACCCCGCGCACGCGCTGGTCAAGCCGGTCGCGCCGGGCGTACCCGACGGCTCGTACGGCGGCTGCACCGCCGCCGCCACCGGTGCGAGCGAGACCGCCGGGCAGTCCACCACCAACCTGACCGTCGCCGACCGCTGGGGCAACGTCGTCGAGTACACGTTGACGATCGAGCAGATCGGCGGCAACGCGATGGTCGTGCCGGGTCGCGGGTTCCTGCTCAACAACGAGCTGACCGACTTCAACTTCACGCCGACCCAGGGCACCGCACCCGATCCGAACCTGCCCGCCCCGAACAAGCGGCCCCGCAGCTCGATGTCGCCGACGATCGTGCTCAAGAACGGCCAGCCGTACCTGGCCCTCGGCACGCCGGGCGGCTCGACGATAATCACGACCGTCCTGCAGATCCTCGTGAACCGGCTCGACCTCGGCCAGACGCTGCCGCAGGCGGTCGCGTCCGCGCGGGCGACCCAGCGCAACACGGCCTCGGTGGTCGCCGAGCCGGGCTTCGCGCCCGACCAGCCGGGCCTCGCCGCGCTGGGCCACACGTTCTCACCGATGGCCGAGATCGGGGCCGCGACGGCGATCGAGTTCCTGGGCGACGGCCGCATCCTGGCCGCCGCCGAGCCCGTCCGGCGCGGCAGCGGCGCCGCCGGGGTGGTGATCCCCTTCGGCCAGCCGTGACGGGGGCGCCGGCCCGCACCTTGCTCTGCTTACCGATACGCAACGCCCCCGACCGCGCGGCGGCGGGTGGGCGCCGTCGGCCGTTTGCTCTGCTTACCGATACGCAACGGCCGTTGCGTATCGGTAAGCAGAGCAAAGCGCCGACGGAGGTGACCCCGGAGCGGGCTCCTGTCGGTGTTGCGTATCGGTAAGCAGAGCAAGGGGGCAGCCCCGCGCCGCGCGCCAGCTCCGAGATAATCACGAGCACCCTTCGCGGGTACGCGCGCGGGGCCCCCGACGAGCCCGGAGGCGGCTGAGCATGCGCGTGGTGTGGTGGACGGAGGCGGGGCCGCCGGAGGTTCTCGTGCCGGGCGAGGCACCGGATCCCGTACCCGGGCCGGGCCAGCTGCTCGTGTCCGTCGAGATCAGCGGGATCTCCTTCATCGAGACCATGATCCGGGCGGGCCGGATGCCGCGGCAGGGTGTCGTCCCGCCGGCGGTCCTCGGCAACGCGGTGGGCGGTACGGTCGCCGC
>Ga0114129_10012755_pt1 | contig 11963 bp, 11 predicted proteins | sample RhiMetdeltSRZDD1_FD_80071 | JGI IMG/M metagenome (GOLD analysis project Ga0114129, IMG submission 80071) | Populus rhizosphere microbial communities from Tennessee, USA - Rhizosphere MetaG P. deltoides SRZDD1 (version 2) (version 2) | ecosystem: Host-associated > Plants > Roots > Rhizosphere >... | reverse complement strand
GTGCAGCTGCGCGTTTGACGTAAGTCCGACACTCCGTTCGGGCGTCGTAGTTCCAGAGCACTGCCAATCCTTCAGGGGGGTCCGTGCGTATGGTCCAGCAGGCGCGGTGCGCCGTTTTGGTGCGGACATGAGCAGGTTCGACTTCTACGACCGCGAAGATCGCCCGTGGCCGAACGCGCGGCTCACGAACGCCGCGATCGTCGGCCATACGACCACAGATTCGACCCGGCTGTGGGTTCGGGTGTACGAGCCCGGGACGTATTCCTTGATCGTTTCCGACAACAGGATCGACACACTCGGCCAGCCGCGGATCTCGAGGAACGCTGCGAAGCTCGTTCCGGAATCGGGAAAGCCGATTCCCCTGCCCGGCCGGGTCCAGTCCCGGGACATCGATTTTTCGACCGATCTGACGACCGTGTTCGACGTCACCGGTCTCGAGGCCGGCAAGACCTACCACTACGCGGTGTTCGCCCGGCCTTCGAAATCCTCGCAGCGCAATGAGTTGTGGGAAATCGGCAGGGACGAACCGCACACGTTCACGACCCAGAGCGCTGCAGCCGCGAACGTGACGTTCGGGCTCTTCAGCTGCCATATGCCGTATCCGGACGACCGTGGCATCAAAAACATGGAGATGTGGCTGCGGTTCCGCCACGAGCTGGAAGACGGCGGGGCACACTTCATCATCGGCGCCGGCGACCAGGTCTACACCGACGGCACCAGCTACCTCAGCATCTGGCGCTGGCTGAAGAAGATCAAGAACGACCTGGCGAAGATCAACCGCGCCGAGCGCGTCGACATCATGAAGTCATGGTTCCGTGACATCTACCGCGGCTACTGGGGCGACCTGGAACTGCGCCGCGTCTTCCGCAACCTTCCCACCTACACGATGTGGGATGACCACGAGATCATGGATGGCTGGGGCTCGTATACCAAAAAGGAGCTCTCCGAGCTGCTCGACACGATCTGGGAGTTCGAGGACACGGGAAAGAACCTGCAGCTCGCCGACGACATGCGCACGGCTGCAGGGTCGGTCTACGAGGAGTACCAGCATTGCCGCAACCCGCCCACCGTCAAGGGAGCGTACGACTACGCCTTTTCCTGGGGCTTCGCGGCCCTGTACGTGCTCGACATGCGCGGCCAGCGAGACTACGAACGCAAGAGCGACGACAGAATCCTCGGCGCGGCGCAATTCCAGAGGCTCGAAAGCTGGCTCGCGGGTCTCGATCCTGCCGCAACAAGGGCGGTGTTCATCGTCTCACCCGTGCCCGTGGTGCACACATCATCGTTCATCGTCAACTATCTCGATCTGAGCTTGCTGGGATTGAACGATGACCTGCGCGATTCGTGGGAACACGCAAGCAATTGGAAAGAGCGCGACAAGCTCCTCGACCTGGTGTTCTCGTTCTCACAGCAGAGCAAGCTGCCGATCGCGTTTCTCAGCGGCGACGTGCATATCGGTGCGGCCTTCAGGTTGAGCCGTAACGCGCTGCCCGACGCGCGGGTCTACCAGCTCACCTCGAGCGCAATCACCTACGCCAAGGCGCCGGGCGGGCTGCTCAAGCTGGCAGTGCGCGAGAACGGTACGCTTGAATCGGCGACGCGGACGACGTTTCACTGCCTGCACGCATTCAGCCGCAACAATTTCGGCATCGTCCGGCTCGATGCCACGAAGGATCCGGCGCGGATTTCATGGGACCTGTACGGCAGCAGCAGCGAGCCGGGAGAGATCGTGAAGCTCAAGCGCGTAGAGCTAGGGTAGCAAGGATCGAAATGAGGTCCGATACGCTATGCCATCCGTCGCGCTGACTGCTGCACTCCGACAAGAGTACGAGCGCCTCTTCAACGCCTGCGCGATCCGGCCCGAGCGCGCGCATGCGGTCGAGGCGATCATCTTGCGGCTGACCGCACGCAAGGAGCGCTATCGGACTGCGGGCGATGAGCTTGGCACGCCATGGTTCTTTGTCGCCGTGATCCACAACATGGAAGCGAGCCTGAATTTCGGCACGCACCTGCACAACGGCGATCCGCTCACGGCCCGCACGGTCCTGGTGCCGGCCGGAAGGCCAAAGAGCGGAATGCCTCCCTTCACATGGGAGGAGAGTGCGAGCGATGCCCTGTCAATGAAAGGGCTGAGCGCAGAAACCGACTGGAGCCTCGCGGGCACGCTGTATCAGCTCGAGCGATATAACGGGTGGGGTTATCGGCTTTATCACCCGGATGTGCCGTCCCCCTACCTGTGGAGCTTTGCCAACCACTACCGCAGCGGGAAATACGTCGCCGACGGTACGTGGTCTGACACTGCAGTCTCCAAGCAGTGCGGCGCGGCAGTGCTGCTGCGGCGCATGGCGGAGTCAGGAGCAATCGAATTCACCGACCAGCCCGCTCCGGCGCCGGATACAGCGCCGCTGGTGGTCGACCACTCGACGAGAAAATCTCGCGACCCGGAGATCGTCACGCGCGTCGAGGCGCTGCAGCGCTGGCTCAATACCTTTCCCGGAATCTTCGTCAAGATCGATGGCGTTCCCGGGAACCGTACGTCGGACGCCTACCGAGTCGTCACCGGCGCCTACCTACCCGGAGATGAGAGGGGCGAATGACGCGGGAACAATGAACAACCAACGACCTCTAGGAGCGTGACGTGAAGATCAAGGTGGACCGGTTCGTCTCGGATCGAGATACCACTATTAGCCGGGTTTCCGTCGACGGCACCTTCGTGTGTTTTGGCCTCGAAGATGAGTTCCGCGTCGCAAAGCTCGTCGACGAAACGCGCATTCCTGCCGGCAAGTACAAGGTTCTTCTGAGAACGGCAGGCACGCACCACCAAAAGTACCAGGAGCAATTTCCGGAGATCCATCGCGGGATGCTGCACATCCAGAACGTTCCCGGCTTCGAGTTCATCCTCATTCACTGTGGCAACACGCAGGCCAATACCTCAGGGTGCCTTCTGGTCGGAACAGGCGCCGTCACGGACGAAGGCAACATGTCGATCTCAAGCAGCAGAATTGCTTATCGGCGCTTGTATCCGAGAGTCGTTGATGCCGCAGGGGAAGGAACTCTCGAAATCGAGTTCGTCGACAATGACCGATAGGCCCCAAGAGGTAGGTTACAAGCTCGATAGCCTAGTGACTTCGCAAAAGCCCCTGAATAGATCGAGGCGCAGCAGCACTTCGCATAACTGGCGTTATCGAGGCTGGTGACCAGTCTGGGGCCGCCCGAAATGGCTGGGCACTGTCAGGAGGACGAAAATGGCGAAAAAGTGGTTGGCATTGACCGGGAGAATCCCCTGCGCTGCGAAAACGGTGACTAACCGGTTCGCAACAAGCTTCGTAGTGGTTTTGGTCACCCCCATAGCACATGCCGCGGGCATCGTGGCGGAAAGCGAAAAGCAGCTATCCGCGATGAATCAGCTGACCGGGTATTTGATCTTGCTCACCGTTGTAATCATCTCCATCGGAGCGCTGGTGACCGGCATTCAGCCAATCTCGAAACCCTTTGTAAAAGGGCTGACCATGCTGCTGGGAATTCTCGTTGCCATTGGCACCGGCATTAAAGATACAGTGTTCGATGCCGATCACAAGGAACTCCGTCGGCGCACTCATGAGATGGCAGGCTTATTGCAAGAAATGAGGAATTTTGAGGAGCAGGCTAATGCCGCTACATCCCCCGAGAACAAGAAAGCAATATTGAGCGAGCTCCGTAGGCTCGCCAGCAAGTTTCACAAAATAAGCGGTGGTCAATACGAGGCGGGCCTGATGCAGGGTGCGCCGGAAAAGGCAAGACTGTTCCCAGATCTAATCACGGAGGCACATGCATTCAGGGTTGTGATCCCTCGCGACGATGTCCTCGGCCTCGATGCTCCAGCCTGGTTACAGAGCTTACCCGTCGATCCTCGCGGGCTTTATTTCATCGGGATTGGCGATGGCAAACTTGTCGCGGATGCTCGGTCGTCCTCAACGGCTCATGCATATGAGCAAGCCACTGCGCGGATGGCGTTGCGCATCACGAACCCTATGGCGGTAATCGACGCCTCGGATCTCCGACAGTACGCACTCGATGCCTCAGAAAATCGAGCCAGCCATATTGCGTTCGACAAGACGAATAATACGTATCGCTATTTCACACTGCTGCGCCTTGACCGCGAACTGGCAGACCGGTTCTTGCAGCTTTATGTTCGGACAAATAAGTTGGGCAGCGAGGTCGCGAGGGAGACGACGACTCAGAACCCGAATGAGCCTACGAAGAGCGTTGAGGGTTACCGAGCAGCATTGGACGAGATGAAAAAGACGCTCGGCCAGGACGGCTATGCAAAGTTCTCAACGGCGTTGCTCCTACGGCATAACGGCGAGTGTGGGCGGGCGCTCAAGCTCTTTTCCGAATTGGTTAGGGAGACTTCCGGCTCCTATCTGACCTGGTACAACTATGCGCTGTGCCTTAGGACACTCGGGGGGGGCGACACGTCAATGCCGTCGGCCGACATTGCGTTTAAACGCGCAATTCAAAGTGCCGAAAAACAGACGTTCCGGGACGCCACCTTGTATTCCACGTACGGCGCCCATCTGTTTCGAGGGCGAGAGTACGCGAATGCAGTTCCAATGCTTGAGCAAGCTTTGAAGATTGATCCGGAACAACCGCGCGTCAAGGCGATCTTGTTGGAAGCAGCGAAAAGAAAGTAACCCAAGCACATACCCGCAAGGCGTCGGCTGATGCATCACTACAAGCGCCTATGACGAGCTGTGGAACACGAGCCGATGCGCAGTCTTGGAGGGACTATTTGGTTGCGAGGCCGTCGAATGGAGAGCAGCACTGACGATAAAGGCTCTTATCGCGACCGGCCGCGCGCCGCAGATTGCGTGTTAACGCAGCCGCCTTTCTCAATCGCCGAAAGCGGCTGGTTTGATCTGGCCGGGGGACCGAGCTCAGAAGATATTCCCTGTAAAACGAGTTCTGGCGGAGAGAGAGGGATTCGAACCCCCGGTGCCCCGGAGGGCACAACAGATTTCGAGGCGCACAAGGGAAACCGATTCCAAAACTCTCCAGCGATTAACGTAATGTTATCAAGCTCGCAGCGCTTGCCGGTTTTTGGCAGTCAGGCACAAACAGGCTCCTCAAAGCACATTCACGGCACAAATTCGGCACAACGTTTACAGCAGATTTCGTATCTGTTTTCAAGTGTGGCGTGCAATCGCTTGAATTGGTTGCAATGGGTAGATCCTGATCAGACGGAAATGTCCGCTGACGTCCACAAACCGGATCAACCCCAGTCGGACTGCATAGTTGTTGCTAAACAGCCGGGAGCGTAGCCTTGCGACCTGGGAACGGGGCGTGGGAGGGGGTATGTACGAAAGAAAAATCATTTGTCTCGCGAACTCACGCAAACCGCCCTCAGGCCGATGCGTGGCCGGCAAACGAATAAGTGATGATGAGCTTGCCGAATGGATTCGCCCGGTTAGCGCACGCGCAACGCGGGAAGTATCAGAAGAAGAGCGGCGATACGAGGAGGGGACAAAGGCTCGACTTCTGGACATCATTACCATTCCGCTGCTTCAAGCGTTACCCGCCGTCCATCAAACTGAAAACCATGTACTCGCGGAAGACTACTATTGGGTCAAGGAGGGCGAAGCTGGGTGGGAACAAGTCCAGGCTTGTGTAGATCCTTACGACCCGAATTTTTGGGTAGTAGGTGAAAGTACTTACCACGGGTCGAACGACAAGATACCCGAGGCTAGACTGCCGCAGATATATAGCTCTTTGAAGCTAATTCAGGTGCCCGACCTTCGGGTATTGGTGCGTGCCGAAGCTGGCTACGGTGGCGCGCCAGCACGAAGGCGCGTGCGCGGAAGGTTTACTTACCAGGGCAGCTATTACTTGCTGGCAATCACTGATCCGGAAATCGAAGAGGAATACCTCACGCGCGGGAACGGTGAGTACCTGATCAACGATTCCGCGCTGTGCATCAGCATCGCCGAAGCTTGGAACGAATATGCTTTTAGACTTATTGCCTCGGTCATTACGGCGGAACGGTGCAGCGAATAGAGCTATATGTAGTATTTGAAGTTTGGTAGCACTTTCCCTGATTTTCTGTTGGCGACCAAGATTTCTCCAACTGCGTCAGAGAAGTGAATTGTGACTGGTTGACTCTCGCCGAGTTTGCAGCAGTTGTAGTTCAATTTCGTCAATCCAAAAATATCTCGCGCGACGACATCGAGATCAGCATCGCCACGCTGGATTTCGATGCAGAGTGGTCGAGGCACCTCCGATCCGTCATACGTGCGTAGCCGTGGCTTAAAGCCAGAAGCCCATAAGAACCCTCTTTTGTCAGAGACGGGCCAGAAAGTGCCTCGCAGTACCGGCCACGTGCCAGGTCGATAGACTCTCAGCCCAAGGCGCTCGGACGCCACCCTAATACAGGTTAACTTCGCGTCAGGCGGACACGCTTCAAGATAACCCTCGTACTCCATGTCGTTTACCGAAGAGCGAGAGTGCAAGAAAATCTCTTTGAGCGGCTTGCCTTTCTGCTCCGCGTAAGTCCTGAGCACACCATCAAGCAGGTTACGAGCGGCGCTCTTTGAAAGGTGATAGTCACCTTTTTTGGCGGACTGCCACGTGCCCTCTTCACCCAAGAATACAACTCCATCGCCGTCGTCCAAAAACATCTGCGCCGCTGAGCAAGCATTTACGCTCTTGTCCTCTGTATTCTTGAATGCAATACCTACATAGCAAACGCCGTCTCGAGCTGTGCTGAGGCGCCAAGGCTTGCCCCCCGATTTGTAGTAGAGCGTAGTTCCCAGGTTCCAGGCGCGATCGGATAGCGGCGTCAGAGACCGCTCGGAGAAGCTCTGAGGCGCGTTTAGCCTAAGCGTTGATTCGCGCACGATCTGGATGGGAACCTCTAGACTCATTGCACGCGCTTTTATCTGTCTGCGGAAGTCCAAGGAAAATTGATACTGATCGCTATCATAGTCGGCAAAGAAATCTCCCATTACGGACCGAATGTGGCGCTCGCGCCCCCTCAATGCGCGTCCTACTCCGCTTAGAACTCTGCAGCTTGAGTAAACAATATCCGGCACAACGCAAACAAAGACATTGAATTGATCATCGCGGTCTTTCGCAATCTGCATCGCCTGCAGATAAAGGTTAACGACCTTATAGACGCGCTCGTGGGCATCCTGAACTCGACAACATTCGCTCAACGCCTGCGAATCGATAAGACCGAACCAGCTCTCCTCCTGGGGCCAAATCGCGTGGAAGGCTTCCTCAAAACCAGGGAAGTGCGGCCATAGTGTTTCTTCTAGACTCTCGTCTGTTGCTATTGCCCGATTGAGTTTGCCGGAGAATATGCGGAATTGGGACAGCCCATACTCCGTCCCGAATGTTGCGTAGCTTATATGACGCGGTTTCTCGATTCCTTTCGAATCATAAGGCCCGAATAACGAAATGCCATCCCTGGGATGCTCCATCAATTGCGCAGACGCGAATTCGAGGGAGGGCTCCTGGAAAATTGAGACGTTCCTAAGATCGAGCGTTCTCAGTGGCTGTCTCCAAGTCCTCTACGTCGGAAGAGTCTGCGTCAAGATCTTCGATGATGGTTTCTTGCTCTTCTTGCTCCGTGAACGAATCATCGGTTAGTTGGGCCTCGACGATTGATCTCGGGCTTTCGAGAGTGTGCAATCCACCTGTCAACGAAATGAACTCATTGGAGGGCTGTGCCGCCAAAAGCAATTGTTCGACAGCAATGAGGCGGTTAAGCCATTTGTGATTCCACCAATTTCTCGTTAGTCGCCGCCGCCTGGCTCCAACGCGCTTATCGACAATCGGTTCGCCTTGCGCGTCGAAAAAGAAAAGCGTCGGGGATATCTGAATCCAGAAATTGTTGTCAAGCCCGCGTCCTACGGCTAAGCGAAACGCGAAGTGGTGGAAGTTCTGTTCCCGTGGTTTCCCTGGTCGGACAAAAGTAGCCGTCCCGCGGATTTTCAACCACGTCCGGCGATTTCGATAATCAGTGAACCGCAGAAGGCCGTCTTCAGTAAATCCTTGAGGCAGATAAAAAAGGTCGCGCTGTTTAGGATGCGTTAGGCATCCAGCACGCGCCAGACGGACGTGCATGGTTCGGACGATTAGATTGGCAACAACATTTCTCGTGTTAATCCCGTGGACATATCGCACGTCAACCCAGGACCATTGTTCTTTCGTAGCCTCAATGCTCCGAGCCATTCCCGTAGGAGGTGGTTCAAAAGAAATGAAGTAGTCAGGTCTTACGCGGTAGCAAGCCCATTCGTTCGCGAGGTTGTGAAGCTCCGTCTCGGTGAGAATATCGGTGGAACTGAACGCCTTCAGCGCGAGTGGAACGCCGGAGACCTTAGTTACATTTGCTCGCAGGTTCTCAGGTGTCGCACTAACCAATTCAGCACCATTCGGCAGTGAGCCGCGTACGAGTTCCGAGGACGACTCTAGGGCTTTCGGCGTACCTATTGCATCGAGCTTCTTAAGGAGGCGCCTCAAGCCATCAGCCCAGCTTCTGTTGAAAGCTATGTAGGAGATGTCGTTGGTAAGCCAATCCAGGTCCGCATTGTCTACTTTCAGAGTGATAAGAAAGTCAGCTATTTGGCGGCGACGTCCGACCGCCAACGCAAGCGTGCGCTCCTTGCTTGGGTTAGGCTTGTATATCGAACTCGTCGACATCAAGGCGAGCATTCGAAATGTTCGATTCTTTATGGCCTCGTCGATGGACCGCGGCCAAGGTTCACCGCCCAAGAGTTTCAATTCATCAAACCACACCGCATAACCGGCTGCAGCTAACTTTCTAGCCAACCATTTCGCCAGCTGTACGTCTTCACTCGCGTAGCTGACAAACAAATGCGAAGGATTAGTACCGCGGTCCGGGATAGTGCCTTCAGGTTGGGATATCGATGGTTCAATTCGCGGTTTGGGTAAGTTCTCTGGATCTAAGTTGTTGAGGTAGGACGCTATGACGTCACCGTGGCATGCGAGCGGTTTGCAGTAGCAGCCAAGCCGTGCACCACGAAGCGCCAGCAACTTGCGTTGTACAGGGGGATCAGGAAGAAGCTCCTCTTCAAACCGCCGTCGGAACAAATTAATTGCTTCTTCCCGTGCATATTCACCTTCTTGCGTGCCGACGCGGAAAGGATTCCCCCAAATACTGCCGCGACCGATGTAAACATCGAACGAGTCGGTATTCCTGTTAACCACCTTCGTCGTTTCAACCGGATGTATCTCAGCTGATTTGCCTAGACGACGTGCCTCAAAGACCAGGTCGGTAAGTGATTCGCCATCCCAGAAAACGACTATTCTGTCGGCGGCCCGCACAGCATTGCGCGCAGACTCGCGGACTAAGCCTAGTGCGTTAATCCACGTGAGCGATTGGCTGCCGACTCCCAGGAACTGACGGAGCGGACAGTCTTCTTCGCAAATTAGTGTAATTCGTCGGTCTTCTTTAACTAGCTCTTGCGAAAGCTTTCGACGAAGGTAATCGAGCGATCCGACGCCTCGAGAAACCCCAACTAGAAGGTGGCTACTCACTAAACCAGATGCTTTATTGAGAAGCGATCAGGATACTTGTCCGCTAGATACTCGGCCAGGATACGTCGATGGCACCTATGAGGCTTAGCTTCGCTACACAGCAGGCATGCTGAGTCCAGGCTCTTAGCAATGTCACTTTCTTCGATCTTCCTGGCTGCGATAAGGGATCGATACTCGTTCTCATATTGGTCCCACGTAATGCGCTTCTTCTTATATGCGCTTAAGAGTTCCTCGCTCGGAGCACTTTCCAGCCAATGTACGTAGCTCACATGAGCTATGGAGTCCAGAAAGTAGCGAAGGTCATCTCGTTTTGCGAACCCGGCCAATTGCCCCGTGTTGTTAAGGCGCGTGTCGACAACTGTCCTAACGCCCGATGACTGGAGTAACGCAAAGAAACGCTCTGCACTCTTTTGCGTAAAGCCAATAGTAAAAAGCGAAGTAGCTCCCGGTTTGCTCATCTCACGCGACACGGATCAAGTCTCATTCGAGGAGTTTAGCGCCTAGGACTTCGACTTCACGATTCGAGCTTGCCCGCAAATCGCATCCTTGGCGATCTCCAGATCGTAGTGCGATTGCAGGTTCATCCAGAACTGCGGTTCCATGCCGAAGAATTTACCGAGGCGCAGCGCGGTGTCGGCGGTGATGGTGCGCTTGCCGAGGACGATTGCGTTGATTTTCTTGGGCGGTACGCCGATTCCCTTCGCCAGCCGGTACTGACTGACGTTCTTTTCTTTGAGGAAGTCCTCCGCAAGCACTACCCCTGGGTGCACGGCGGCAAACTTTCGCTTGGTCATTACGCCGCCTTCCTGGCCGTCACGCTCAGGCGCAAGCCCGTCGCCTCGAGAATCGCGGTAAGGCTTTTCAACTCCGGATTGCCGCGCTTGGACAGCGTCCGGTACAGCGTCTCCCGATTCAATCCGGTTTTTTCCGCTATTCGGGCGAGGCCGCCGCGTGCCTCGGCGACGTTGCGTAGCGCCTGAAGAACGCCCGCCGGATCGCCTAGCTCAATGGCCGCCTCTACGTAGGCGGCCGCGTTCTCGGCGTCCTTGAGCCATTCCAGGAGGTGTGGGCGGTCAGGCACGCTCGCCGGAACTCGTACTTTTCGGCCTCGTCCTTTTCTTGAAGTCATTCCAGTAATCCTTTGCTCGATTGATGTCTGCCTGCTGCTTGCGTTTGTCGCCGCCGCAGAGAAGCAGGAGGATCGCCTTGCCGGCACGCGCGTAGTACACGCGGTAGCCAGGACCCCAATCCACCCGCAGCTCCCATACGCCCTCTCCTACCGGCTCGCAATCGCCGAACAACCCGCGGCTGATTCTGTCGAGGCGGGCTCGGATGCGTGCCTGCGCTTGTCGATCCGCAAGTGCGGCGAACCATTCGCCGAACACATCGGCGCCCGCGGCGTTGACATAACGGCGGATCTCGAACTGCATTGTAGCTTAAAAGCTAAGAATTGCCATGGATTGACGGCGCTCTCGGAACTGTATAAATATACACCTCGTCACAAGGTGCTTTTCTTAACGCCCGAATAGCGGTCCCGGTTAACGGGAGTGCCGCAGCCAGGGCTACCGGCGGCGCAGTCGCGTAGGACCGCCGGCAGGGGCAGTCGTCAGTCAGTGCTTACGCGCCGCCTCGTGACTTCACGGTCAACTTTGTGGAGTCGCCATGCCGCAGCGCGTTACCGATCTTCTCAGACCACGGGTTTCGGTCGCCCTTCTTCGTCTACCGGATGGGAGGAAAGCTCACGGCCGGGACGGCCGGACGGCGAAGCGGCCGGACGGCCCGGCACGTGCCTTTTCCCCCCGTCCAGTAATACGGGGGGAAACATTTGAAACGCACGTTTCTTCAGTGACTTGCGTTTTCGCCACTATTCGATTGTCGCGATCCCGGCAACATGAAGTCTCTCGGACTGCATGAAGCTGCCGCCTTTCTTCGGATGCATCCGGAGGAAGTGCGCCGCAGGGCTCGCCTCGGCTTGGTGCCTGCCGCCAAGCCTGGCAAGCGCTGGGTGTTCCTCGAGGCCGATCTTGCCGACTATCTGCGCTCGCTCTACTCTCCGTCTCGGCAAGCGTTGCGAGTGACTCCGGGAAAGGAGAACGAATGTCACTTCGCAAGCGCGGAAACACGTGGTGGATTGATGTCACCACGCCAAGCGGCCAGAGAATTAGAGAGTCGGCTGAAACGCCGGATCGAAAGGCCGCGCAGGAATACCACGACCGGGTAAAGGCTGAGGCTTGGCGAAGATTCAAGCTAGGCGACAGGCCACGGCGGACGTGGGATGAAGCAGCTCTGCGGTTCTTGAAGGAATCCGAGGGCAAGGCGAGCCTCAAGGAGTACGAAAGGCAGGTCGCGTTCTGGACCAGGCACTTTCAGGGGCAGCCGCTGGATGCGATCACGCGGAACGGTACGGCGGACCTGCTCGAAAAGAG
>Ga0114129_10012754_pt1 | contig 11963 bp, 11 predicted proteins | sample RhiMetdeltSRZDD1_FD_80071 | JGI IMG/M metagenome (GOLD analysis project Ga0114129, IMG submission 80071) | Populus rhizosphere microbial communities from Tennessee, USA - Rhizosphere MetaG P. deltoides SRZDD1 (version 2) (version 2) | ecosystem: Host-associated > Plants > Roots > Rhizosphere >... | reverse complement strand
GAGCAGGAACAGCACGCCGACCAGGATCAGCGCGAGCGCGACCCACAGCTGACCCGAGCGTGCTCCCGAGTACATCACGCGGATGCTACGCCGCGATGGGTCTTGAAGAACTCCCGCAGCAGCGTCTCGCTCTCCGCGCGCCGCACGCCGAGACGCCAGCGCGGATGGTGGTTCAGCCTCGGCTCGTCGAACAACTGCGCGACCGAGACGACGGCGCCGGCCTTGTCGTCGGGCGCGGCGAAGATGACGAGCGGCACCCGCGCGAGGACGATCGCGCCGGCGCACATCGCGCACGGCTCGACCGTCACGTAGAGCGCCGCATCGCTCAAACGCCAACGTCCGAGAGCGACGCCCGCGGCGCGCAGCGCGAGCACCTCGGCGTGAGCCGTCGGGTCATGCTCGATCTCGCGTCGGTTGTGACCGCGCGCGACGACCATGCCGCCGCGGACGATCACCGCTCCGATGGGCACGTCGTCGTGCGCCGCGGCCGCGCGCGCCTCCGCGAGCGCGTCGTCCATGTGCGACGGATCGTCGCCGGCGCCTGGAAGCGTCCCCAAATCCAGCAGCGGCTCCATCAGATTCCCAGGTAGCGGGCCTCGACGTCGCCGGCAGCCGCCAGCTCCGCGGTCGTCCCGGAGAACACGATCGTGCCCTTGTTCATCACGTAGACGCGCTGTGCGACGCGCGTCGCGAGCGCCAGGTTCTGTTCGACGAGCAGGAGAGAGAGCCCGCTCTCGCGCAGCCGCACCAGGGCATCGCCCACCTCGTTCACGAGCTTGGGCGCGAGGCCTTCGGACGGTTCGTCGAGCAGGAGCAGCACCGGATCGCGAAGGAGCGCGCGTCCGATCGCGACCATCTGCTGTTCGCCGCCGGAGAGCTCGTCGCCGCGGTTCGCGAGGCGCCGCCCGAGCGACGGAAAGAGCTCGAGCACACGCGCGAGGTCCCAGCCGCCACCGTTGCTGCGCGCCGCGATGGTCAGGTTCTCGCGCACGGTCAGGTCCGAGAAGACGCGGCGGCCCTGCGGCACCAGCGCCACGCCCGCGGCGGCAACGCGGTGTGGTGGCTTCGCGGTGACGTCCTGGTCCCCCACGTGCACCGTTCCACCGCGCGGGCGCACGAAGCCGACGATCGCGTTGATCGTCGTGGTCTTGCCCGCGCCGTTGCGCCCGAGCAGCGCGACGGACTCGCGCGCGCCGACATCGAGCGACACGCCCTGCAGGACGTGGCTCTCGTCGTAGTACGCGTGGAGGTCGCGCACCGCCAGCGTCATGCGACGACCTTCCCGAGATAGACCTCGTTCACCAGTGTGTCGCCGCGCACCTGCGCCGGCGTGCCCTCGGCGATGACGCGCCCCTCGTGCAGCACGGTGATGCGCTCGGCCAAGCGGAAAACCACGTCCATGTCGTGCTCGACAATGACGAGCGTCAGCGACTGGTCGAGGGATGCAATGAGATCGGTGATGCGCGCCGTCTCCGCCGGCGACATTCCCGCGGTCGGCTCGTCCAGCAGCAGCACGCGCGGTCGCTGCGCGAGCGCGACGGCGAGCTCGAGCTGCCGGCGCTCGCCGTGCGAGAGCGCATGCGCCGGTACCGCGCCGCGCGCGCCGAGTCCGACACGATCCAGTAGCTCGTCCGCCGCGACGAGCTCGCTCGCCGGCGGCGCGCCGAACGGACGGTACGGACCGGCCGCCGCGGCCACGGCGATCGCGACGTTCTCGCGGGCCGGCAGCGGATCGAAGAGCTCGTTCCGTTGATACATGCGCGCGACGCCGCGCCGTGCGAGCTCGTGCGGCCTCCGACCCGTCACGTCCTCGCCGGCCAGCCGCACCTCTCCCGCGGTGGGCTCGAGCTCGCCGGTGAGTACGTTGAACAGTGTCGTCTTCCCCGCCCCATTCGGACCGATGATCGCGCGGCGCTCACCCACGGCGATCTTCAGCGTCACACCGGCGAGTGCCTTGATACCGCCGAACTCGCGGCGCAGTTCGCGCGTCTCGATCATCCGCGGACCCGCGCGTACGCGACGCGCACCAGGCCGACGATGCCCTGACGCGCGGCGAGCACGAAGACGATGAACACGACGCCCAGCACCGTCTCGGCGAACGCGATGTACGAGGGCATCACGCGCTCGATGAACAGGACGACGACCGCGCCGACCACGGGGCCGAGGAGCGTGCTCGCGCCGCCGATCAGCACCGAGACGAAGGCTTCGACCGAACGTCCGACGCCGACGTCGTTGGTCGAGACGAAGCGGAGCGAGTACGCCTGCAGCGCGCCGGCCAGACCGGCGATCGCGCCGGCGAGGATGAAGGCCGAGAGTCGTAAACGCGTCGTGTCGTATCCGAGCGCGCGCATGCGGCGCTCGTTCTCGCGAAGGCCGACCAGCGCCCGCCCGTAGGCCGACGAGCGGATGCGCCACACGAGCAACAGGACGACGAGGAAGATCACGGCAACGAGCCGGTAGAGCGCGTCGGCGTCGTTGAAATCGAGGCCGAGCAGCGTCGGCCGGCGTACGCCGGAGAAGCCGTTCGACCCGCCGGTAATGTCGGCGGCCTGGAACGCGATCGCGAAGACCATCTGCGCGAACGCGAGCGTGAGCATCAGGAAGAAGATGCCCGCCGCGCGGACCGCGACCGAGCCGATCGCGAGCGCGAGCAGGGCGGAGACGGCGATCGCCGCGCCGAGGCCGAGGAGCAGGTCATCGCTGCCTAGGCGTTGTCCCGCGATCGCGGCCGCGTAGGCGCCGGCGCCGAAGTACGCGGCGTGCCCAAGCGAGGGCATCCCGGCGGAGCCGACGAGCAGGTCGAGCGACAGCGCGAGGATCGCGAGAACCAACATGTCGCGGAGGATGCTGGTCGCATACCGCGACGCCTCCCACGGAGATGACCAGATCGGAAAGGTCAGAAGCAAAGCCGCCGCCACGAGCGCGGCGGAGAACGGGAGCCTGCCCCTCATCGCGCGATCCGCACCCGGCCGAGCAGCCCGGTCGGCTTGACTAGAAGGACAAGCGCCATGATCGCGAAGATCAGAGCGAGCGCGAACTGCGGCACGAGCACTTTGCCGAAGGTATCGGCCGGGCCGATGAGTCCAGCGCCGGCGACAGCACCGGACAACGTTCCGAGCCCGCCGACCACGACGACGACCAGCGAGTAGATCAGGTAGTCGACATCCATACCCGGATAGATGCCGAACACCGGTGCCGCGATCACGCCCGCGAGCCCGGCGAGACCCGCTCCGACCGCGAACGTGATGGCGAAGAGACGGTCGATGTCGACGCCAAGTGCCGCGAGCATCGGCGCGTCGTCGACCCCGGCGCGGATGAGCGCGCCGATGCGCGTGCGCTGGTGCACGACGGCGAGGACGACGGCGAGCCCGACGCCGAACCCGATCACGAACAACCGGTAGACCGGGTAGTCGCCGCCCATGATCGCGATCGCATGGTCGAGGCCCGACGGGAACGGGATCGACCGGATCTCGCGGCCCCAGGTCAAACCGATGAGATCGGCGATGACGAGAGAGACGCCGATGGTTAGGAGCACCTGATCGAGGTGACGCCCGCGCAGCTGTCGAAGGAGCAGCGGCTCGATCACGAGGCCGAGCCCGCCGATGAGGAGCGGCGCGAGGATGAGCGCGAGCCAGAACTGCCCGGTCCGCTGAACGACGGTGAGCGTGACATAGGCGCCGAGCATGTAGAAGGCGCCATGCGCGAGGTTGACGACGTCCATCATCCCGAAGATCAGCGAGAGCCCCGCGGCGAGGATGAAAAGCAAGGCGCCGAACGAGATCCCGTTCAGCGCCTGCACGACCGCGGTCTCGGGTGTCATCCCGGAAAGTTAATGCGGCGTGCGCGAAGCGCACACGCCAAGCGGCTGAGCGCAGCTGGCTGCGCGATTACTTACCTGGGTCGATCACGCGGGCGACCTTGTCAACGATCGTGTTGACGGCCTGCCCGCCCTGCACTTTCACCTCGCGGATGTACATGTCCTGGATCGGGTTGTGCGTCTCCTTGTCGAACTCGAAGTCGCCACGGGGGCTCTTGAATTTCACGCCCTCGAGCGCGGCGATCAACGCGTCCTTGTTCGACGTGTCTCCCCGCACCGCCTGCAGCGCGAGGTCGACGGCCTGCATGCCGTCCCACGCCTGGACCGCGAAGACGTCGGGCAGCAGGTTGTACTCCTTTTGATAGGCATCGACGAAGGCCTTGTTCTCCGCGTTGTCGAGCGTGACCGCCCAGAACAACGACGTCGTCGCGCCGTTCGCCTGCTCCTTCACCTCTTTGAGCACGTCCTGCTCGGTGAGAAAGCCCGCGCCGTTCATCTTGTACCCCGCCGCGGGCATCCCGAGCTGCGTCCATGCCTTGATGTAGTTGATCGCATCGGTGCCGGAGAAGAAGGAGTAGATGTCCTTCGTCTGCTGACCCTTGATCGTTGTCACGAACGGCAGGAAGTCGGCGCTGCCGAGCGGCGCCTTGAGCCCGCCGGTGATCTTTCCACCCCCTTTCGTGAAGCCGCTGGTGAAGTCCGCCGCGGACTCGTTGCCGAAGCCGTAGTCGGACACGAAGGTGAAGACCTCCTTCACGCCCCTCTTGGTCGCGAAGTAGTCGCCGATCGGATAGCTGATCTGGTAGGAGCTGAACGAGCTGCGGAAGATGTACTTGCTCTTGCAGGAGGGCTTGCAATCCGTCGTCGTCCTCGTGAGCGCGTTGCCACCGGCGTTGGTCTCGATGAAGATGAGCTTCGCCGCGTCGATCGCGTTTCGGACCGCGTAGGCGATCGGTGTCGCGACGATGCCCATCATCAGGTCGACGCGGTCCGAGTCGATGAACTTCTGCGTTTTCTGCGTGCCGACAGCGGGATCGTTCGCCTCATCCTCGTAGATGACCGTCACCGGACGGTTGGCGAGCTTGTTGCCCTTGAGCTTGAGGTAGAGATCGGTGGACCGCTTCATCGAGTTCCCGAGCTCGGCGTAGACCTTGGTGAACGGGAGGAGCTGGCCGATCTTGAGCGTCGGGCCAAGCGTGGCGGTCGGTGTCGCGCCGCTCGGGAGTGGCGTCGCCGCAGGGCCGCACGCTGCGATCGCCGCGGCCGCGGATGACGCCGCGAGGAATCGCCGTCGGGTGAGGCGATAGGAGCGACGCTCGAGGCCCTTGTTCTCGTACATGTGCTCCCCCTTACGCGGTGGTCTGACCGGTCGCGAGCCTACTCACCGCCCTGCGGGCTGGCAAGCGCGACCGGTCGCCATCACGTCTTACCGCGATGCGGCAGGCGTGGTTCGCGGCGGCATTGGGCCGGTTGACATTAAGATACCGAAGTGATATCTTGTTCAAAAGAGGTATCTCAAGGGGGGAGGCGTCACATGATCCGCGAGAAGCCGGCATTCATCGCACCGGGTCTGCTCACGTTCCTGCTCCTGGTCGCGCTCTTCCTACTCTCGATCGCAGCGCTCGTCGCGCTCGTCATAGCGCGGGCACCCTGGCCCCTCATCGTCCTCGACCTGATCGCGATCATCGCCGTCGGGATCTGCTTCGGCGGATTTCTGGTCGTGAGCCCGAATGAGGCGCAGGTACTCCAGCTGTTCGGCAACTACGCGGGGACGGTCCGCGAGCCCGGTTGGTGGTGGACCAATCCGTTCACACTCCCTCGTCGGAAGGTCTCGCAGCGCGTGCGAAACTTCGAAAGCTCGCACCTGAAGGTCAATGACCACGACGGCAACCCGATCGAGATCGCCGCGATCGTCGTGTGGCGCGTCACCGACACCGCCGAGGCCGTCTTCCAGGTCGACGACTACGTCAACTTCGTGAAGGTCCAGACCGAGGCCGCCGTCCGCAACCTCGCGACGAGCTACGCGTACGACTCGCACCAGGACGATCGCCTGTCGCTGCGGACGAGTAGCGACGAGATCACCGGGCGCCTGCGCACCGAGGTGCAGGACCGCCTCGCGAAGGCCGGCATCGAGGTGATCGAAGCGCGCCTCTCGCACCTCGCCTACGCTCCGGAGATCGCGCAGGCGATGCTGCGGCGTCAGCAGGCGAGCGCCGTCGTCGCGGCGCGCACGCGGATCGTCGAAGGTGCGGTCGGCATGGTCGAGATGGCGCTCGACGAGCTATCGAAGCGCGCGGTCGTCGAGCTCGACGAAGAGCGGAAGGCGGCGATGGTGAGCAACCTGCTCGTCGTCCTCTGTAGCGAGCAGAACACGCAGCCGGTCGTGAACACGGGCAGCCTGTACACCTAGCCGGGTCGTGGCAGAGAAGAAGGCCTATCTCCTGCGCCTCGACGCGCAGCTGCACGACGCCCTGCAGAAGTGGGCGGCCGACGAGCTGCGCAGCCTGAACGCTCAGATCGAGTTCGCGCTGCGCCGGGCGCTTCAGGATGCCGGTCGTTTGCCGGCGGGACCACCGCCGGCTAGGCCGACTCGCGCTCGAAGAGCGTAGCCAGACCCTGCCCGACGCCGATGCACATCGTCGCCATGCCGTAGTGACCACCGCGGCGCTCCAGCTCGCGCAGCACGGTGCCGGCGAGCCGCGCACCCGTCATCCCGACGGGATGGCCGAGCGCGATGGCGCCGCCGTTGGGGTTGGTGCGGTCGTCGGGCAGATGGAGGGCGCGGATGCAGGGGATGACCTGCGCGGCGAACGCCTCGTTCAGCTCGATGGTGTCGCACTCGTCGGGCGCGACGCCGGTGCGATCGACGAGCTTGCGCACCGCGGGGATCGGGCCAAGCCCCATGAAGTCAGGATGGACGCCGGCCGAGGCCGCGGCGACGACACGTCCGAGCGCGCGCAGTCCCAACTCGCCCGCGGTCTCGCGCGCCGCGAGGATCAACGCCGCGGCGCCGTCGTTGATGCCGGATGAGTTCCCGGCGGTCACCGTCCCGTCGGCCTTGAACGCGGGTTTGAGCTTCGCGAGCTTTTCGACGGTCGAGTCGGGCCGCGGATGCTCGTCGTCGCTCACCAGCACCGTCCCGTTGTGTACCGGCACGATCTCTGTGGTGAAGAAGCCCTCCGCTTTCGCCTTCGCGTAGCGCTGCTGGCTGCGCGCAGCGTACTCGTCCTGCTCCGTGCGGGACACCTTCTCCTTCACGCGCACGTTCTCCGCGGTCTCGCCGAGGGAGATCGGGTGATAACCGAGGTCGACCATGCGCGGATTGGCGAGGCGCCAGCCGAGCGTCGTGTCGTAGAGCACGCGCTCGCCGCGCGGGAACGCCTCCGATGGCTTGAGCGTCACCTGCGGCGCGCGCGTCATGCTCTCGACACCGCCCGCGATGACGATGTTCGCCTCGCCGTCGCGGATGCGGCGTGCCGCATCGTTCACCGCCTCGAGGCCCGAGCCGCACAGCCGATTCACGGTGACGCCGGGCACGGAGTCCGGGAGACCGGCGAGCAGCGCCGCCATGCGGCCGACGTTGCGGTTGTCCTCGCCGGCCTGATTCGTCGCGCCCAACACGACCTCGTCGACCTGGTCGTCACCGATGTCGGTGCGCTCGAGGACGGCGCGGATGACGTGCGCGGCGAGATCGTCCGGCCGGACCTGCGCGAGCGCGCCGCCGTAGCGACCGATGGGCGTGCGCACGTAGCCGAGGACGACCGCGTCGCGCGGGTGGCGGCTCATCCTTCTATCTTCCCTCGAATTTCGCCGGCGTCTTCGCCGTGAACGCCTTCACGCCTTCGGCGTAGTCGTGCGTACGGCCGGCGCGATCCTGCAGCGACGACTCGAGCTCGAGGAAGGACGCGAAGTCGCGGTCCCACGCGGCGTTGAGCCCCTCCTTCGAGAGCGCGAACGCCTCGGTCGCACCCTGCGCGAGAGACCGCGCGTACGCGCGCCACTCGTCGGCGAAGACCGCATCGGGCCAGACGCGCGTCACGAGACCGATCCGCAGCGCGTCGTCGGCGCTCACCGGATCGCCGGTGAGGATCATGTCCGTCGCCCTCCCGAAGCCGACGATGCGCGGCAGGAAGTACGCGGACCCCGCGTCCGGCACCAGACCGACGCGGCTCCATGCCGCACGGAATACCGCCGACGAGGACGCGACACGCACGTCGCACGCGACGGCGACGCCGAGACCGGCGCCGGCCACGACGCCGTTGACGGCGGCGATGACGGGCTTGCGCATCGTGCGGATCGCGGCGATGAGCGGGTGATAGCGACGACGGAGCTCGTTCCCGAGCTCGAGGTCCTGGCCCGCGACGACCGTCAGGAACCTGTCGCGCAGATCCTGGCCGGCCGAGAAGCCGCGACCGGCACCGGTGATGACCACCGCGCGCACGCGCGAGTCGGCCGCGACCTCATCGATCGCGATGGCGAGCGCGCTGGTGAGGGCTTCGTCGAAGGCGTTGAGCACCTCCGGCCGGTCGAGGGTGATGACGGCGAGCGCGCCGTCGCGCTCGAGCCGGAGCGGACCGGCCACTACTTCCCCTTGAAGACAGGCTTGCGCTTGTTCACGAAGGCGTCGACGCCTTCCTTCTTGTCCTCCGTCGCGAAAAGGAGGTAGAACGCCTTGCGCTCAAATTCGAGGCCGGCGTCGAGCGTCGAGTTCCACGCGAGGTCGACCGCCTCGGTCGCGAGACGCGCGGCGACCGGCGCCTTCTCGGCGATCGTGCGCGCCAGCGTCTTCGCATCCTGCAGCCAGCTCACCGCGGGGTAGACCTGCGCCACGAGGCCGATGGCCTTCGCCTCCTGGGCGCCGACGAACCGACCGGTGAGGATCATCTCGTTCGCGACCCACTTCCCCACCGCGCGCGTCAGGCGCTGGGTGCCGCCGGCCCCCGGGATGATCCCCAGGTTGATCTCAGGCTGGCCGAACTTCGCCGTCTCGGACGCGACGATGATGTCGCAGGTCATCGCGAGCTCGCAGCCACCGCCGAGGGCGAAGCCGGACACGGCCGCGATGATGGGCGTCTTCACGCGGCGGATCGCCTCCCACCTGGACGTGAGGTCCTGCGCCAGCATCGTCACCGGCGACGCGGTCACGAAGTTCTCCTTGATATCGGCGCCCGCGGCGAACGCGCGTTCGTTGCCGGTAAGGACGATGCAGCGGATGTCCGGGTCGTCATCGAGCCCCGCCAGCGCCGCGACCAGCTCGCCCAGGACCTCTTCATTGAGAGCGTTCAGCACGTCGGGCCGGTTGAGCTGGACCACCGCGATCGGCGGCTCGCGCGTGACCAGCACGGTGTTCGGCACTGGTGACCTCCGGCGTGGAACTGGCGCAAGTATGCGCGACCGGCTTGATACCAGATGCCCCTCAGAGCAGAGGCCCAAGCCCGTGTCCGCCCATTAGCCTCATCGGTCCGGGGTGGCTGTTGTGGAGGATGCGCTGTTCGAGGACCGCCGACTGGAGCGGACGCTCCAGGTCGCGCGGCTCGCGGGCGCGCTCCTGGTTTTCGCCCTCGGCCCCCTCTTCCCAAGCCTCGCTCCCGGTCATGTGCTCGTGCTCGGCGCCGGACTCTTGGCGTGGACGCTCATCAACACGCGACTGGTGGAGAGCGCGCGCACCGCCGCCGGGTACGAGCGCACCGCGCGCGTCAGCTTCGTCATCGATACGTCCCTCGTCGTCTACGCGATCTGGGTCTTCGCCGCCGATCCGCAGTGGATCGCGTGGGTGGCCGGCGTGCTCATCATCATCGGCTCCTCGTTCCGCTTCGGCCGGCTCGGTGCGTTGACATCGACAGTCGTCATCACGGCCGCGTATCTCGTAATCGTGGGCTACCGGCAGGCGACCTACGGCTACAACATCGAGCTGCAGCGCGTCGCGTTCTCGGTGTCGATGTACCTCCTGACCGCGCTCCTCATGTCCGGGGCCATCCGCGAGCTGCTCGAGCTACGCAAGCAGCGCGAGTACCAGCTCTTCCATGACATCCTCACCGGCCTGCCGAATCGCGCGCTGCTCATCGAGCGCGTGCAGCAGCAGCTGCTCCGTCAGCCACGAACGGGCGAGTCCGTCGCGCTGCTCGTGATGGATCTCACCGACTTCAAGGCGGTGAACGACAGCCTCGGCCACGACGTCGGCGACGCGCTGCTGCGACAGGTGGGCCCGCGTCTCGCGGCGAGCCTGCGCACGGCCGACACGATCGCGCGTCTCGGAGGCGACGAGTTCGCCATCCTGCTCCCGGGCACCGACGAGACCGGCGCGGCCCGCGTCGCGCAGAAGCTCCTCGCGGCGCTCGAGCAGGCGTTCCCGCTCGAGGGCGAGACGCTCGACGTCGGAGCGAGCATCGGCGTCGCCGTCGCTCCGGCGCACGCGTCGCAAGCGGAGCAGCTGCTCTCGCGCGCCGACGTCGCCATGTACGCCGCGAAGGGGTCGCTCAGCGGCCTCGCGGTCTTCTCCGCCGAGCACGAGCGCGACAGCACGAGCCGGCTCGCGATGATGTCCGACCTCCGCCGCGCCGTCGACGAGGGCGAGCTCGTCCTCTATTACCAACCCCAGGTGGATCTGCGGACCGGCGCCGTCTCGAGCGTCGAGGCGCTCGTGCGCTGGATGCATCCCAAGCGCGGGCTCGTCGGCCCGGATGAGTTCATCCCGCTCGCGGAGCGCACCGGGCTCATCAAACGCCTCACGCGCACGGTGCTCACCGAGGCGATCCGACAGGCGCGCGCCTGGGAACTGGCGGGTCTGCGCATGCCCATCGCGGTGAACCTGTCGATGCGCAATATCCACGACCCGCAGCTTCCGCAGACGATCGCCCAGCTGCTCCAGCGCTGGGATGCACGACCCGACCTGCTGCGCCTCGAGATGACCGAGACGGTGCTGGCCGCGGATCCGGAGCGCGCGCTGCAGACGATGGATTCGCTGCGCGCGATGGGCGTGCACATCGCGCTCGACGACTTCGGCATCGGCTACTCGTCGCTCGCGTACCTCAACCGCCTACCGCTCGACGAGATCAAGATCGACCGCTCGTTCGTCATCGGCATGATCGACGACGAATCGAGCGCGACGATCGTGCGCGCGACGGTCGAGCTCGGTCACGGGCTTGGGTACGCGGTGGTCGCCGAGGGCGTCGAGAACGCCGAGACGCGCCAGCGCCTCAGCGCGCTCGGCTGCGACGCCATCCAGGGCTTCTTCATCGCGCGCCCGATGCCCGCGGATCAGACCGCCGAGTGGATCGGCCGGGCGACCGTCGCGACGCTGCCGACGATCCCGACCGTCGCGGGCTGATCAGCGCAGCTGCCCTTTCGGAGGCGGCTGACACTTCGGGCACACGAACATCTCGTCCAGGCCATGGCGCGTGCGCACGATCTTCGTGCCGCACCGCGCGCAGGGATCGCCGACCTTGCCGCGGATCTTCAGGTGCGTGCGGATCTTCGTGCCGAGCTCCGGCGGCAGCTCGTTCTCCACGATCTGCACCGCGTTCGCGAGTGTCTCGCGCAGCGCGGCGTGCAGGCGGTCCATCTCGCCCTCGTCGAGCGTCGCGACGCGCCGCTTCGGATGCAGCTTCGACTGCCAGAGGATCTCGTCGGCGTAGGCGTTGCCGATACCCGCGACGAAGTCGCCGCTCATGAGCAGATTGCGCAGCTCGCGTCGCGTCGCCCTCGCGCGGCGCGCGAACTCCTCGGCGTTCCACGGCAGCGCGCCCGCCTCAGGTCCCTGCCGGTCGAAGCCGGGGAGATCCGCCGTGCTCGCCGCGGGCTCGACGAGATACACCTTCCCCATCCGCGTCTCGTCTCGGTAGCGCAGGTCGCGCGCGTCCGCGAGCGCGCCGCCGGAGCCGATCCCGTCGAACGTCAGCGCGAACGCGGTCGTGGCGCGGATCTTCGTGCTCGTCGGCACGATGTCGAACAGTCCCGAGAGCATCGGATTGATCACCAGCCGCGTGTTGTCGTCGAAGACCAGGGTCAGGAACCGACCGCGATGCACGACGTCCGTGAGGGCGCGGCCTTTGAGCGCCTCCGGTAGCGGTCGTGCCGCGCGGAGGACCAGCGGGTCGTGCACGCGCACGGCGGTCACGTGCCTCCCCGCGAACGCCCCCGCGATGCG
>Ga0114129_10012753_pt1 | contig 11965 bp, 14 predicted proteins | sample RhiMetdeltSRZDD1_FD_80071 | JGI IMG/M metagenome (GOLD analysis project Ga0114129, IMG submission 80071) | Populus rhizosphere microbial communities from Tennessee, USA - Rhizosphere MetaG P. deltoides SRZDD1 (version 2) (version 2) | ecosystem: Host-associated > Plants > Roots > Rhizosphere >... | reverse complement strand
GGTCTCGGTGATCGTCACCACCACGATCTCGTCCACGCCGTAATCGCGGGCCAGCGCCTCCAGCCGCTCGCGACACTCGGCGGACGTGCCCGCCACGCGCCGGCCGCGCGCGTGCTCGACGATCTGACGCTCCCACGCCGTGTACTCGTGCGCCTCGGCCTCCGCCACCGTCGGATAGCGGCCGCCGCGGCCGGTGTACAGGCGTGCGATGAAGAGATCGCGGCTCTTCGCCAGCCGCTCCGCCTCGTCGTGGGTGTCCGCGCAAACGACGAACACGGCGGCGCTGGCCTGCGGTGTCGCCAACCACGGCGATGGTTTGAACTCGCGCGTATAGGCGCGCGTAATCTGCGCGCCGCCGTCGGCGTTGATGAAGTGCGCGAACGAGAACGCCGCGCCGAAGTGCGCGGCGATCGCCGCCGACTGATCGCTCGAGCCGAGCAGCCACACCTCGGGCGCCGTCGGCCCCGTCGGCATGGCGCGCACCTTGGCGAAGGGATGCTCGGGCGGAAGCTCACCGTGGACGAACGCGAGCAGGTCCTGCACCTGCTGCGGAAAGAACTCGGGGGCGCCACTGCCGCCCAGCGCGCGCGCCGTGAGCTGGTCGCTGCCCGGCGCGCGCCCGACGCCGAGGTCGATGCGGCCCGGATAGAGTGTCTCGAGCACGCGGAACGCCTCGGCCACTTTCAGCGCGCTGTAGTGCTGGAGCATGACGCCGCCGGAGCCGACACGGATGCCCGACGTCGCCGCGGCCACTTGACCGATGAGAACTTCGGGCGCCGAGCCGGCGAGCGCCGGTGTGGAATGGTGCTCGGCCAGCCAGTAGCGCGTGTAGCCGAGCGCGTCGCAGCGGCGCGCGAGCGCGAGCGTCTCGCGGATCGCGTCGGCGGGCGTGGCGCCGCTTCTCACGGGCGACTGGTCGAGGACGCTGAGGCGGGTCATCGGACGGTGGTTATGGTATCAAGGGGGACATGAGTCCGGATCTCGCACCGTTCTTCGAGCGTCGCCAGCGCTTCGCCGCCGCGCTGGGCGAGGGGCTGGCGATCATCCCGGGTGGTGTCGAGGGCCTGCGCAACGGCGACGTGCACTACGAGTTCCGGCAGGCGAGCGACTTCTTCTTCCTCACCGGCTTCGACGAGCCGGACGCGGTCGCCGTCATCAACCCGACGCACGCGAAGGAGCGTTTCGTCCTCTTCGTGCGTCCGCGCGACCGCGAGATGGAGATCTGGAACGGCCGCCGCGCGGGGACCGAAGGCGCGATCGCGACGTACGGCGCCGATGCCGCCTACACGATCGATCAGCTCGACGCCAAGCTGCGCGAGTATGCGGTCGAGCGTCCCGTCGTCTATTACCGGCTCGGCAATGCCACCTTCGACGCACGCGTCATACGGCTGGTCGCCGAGCTTCGCGCGGCGCGCGCGCGCGGATTCCCCGCGCCGCTGCGCATCGAGGACCCGGGCCCGCTCCTGCACGACCTGCGGCTGCGCAAGACGGAGGCCGAGCTGGCGCGCCTGCGCCGTGCGTGCGCGATCAGTCGCGACGGCCATGCGGAGGCGATGCGTTACGCGCAGCCCGGCATGCACGAGTACGAAGTGCAGGCCGCGCTCGAGTACGTGTTCCGCGTCCACGGCTCCTCACGCAACGCCTATCCGTCGATCGTGGCCTCGGGCGCCAACGCCTGCATTCTCCACTACGTGGAGAACACGCGGCGCATGGAGGCGGCTGACCTGCTGCTGATCGACGCCGGCTGCGAGTACGGCTACATGGCGGCCGACATCACGCGCACGTTCCCGGTCAGCGGTCGCTTCAGCGGCCCGCAGCGCGCGATCTACGAGGTCGTGCTCCGCGCGCAGCTGGCCGGGATCGAGGCGGCGAAGCCGGGCGTGCGCTATGAGGCTGTCCACGACGCTGCGCGCCGCGTGCTGACCGAGGGGCTGGTCGATCTCAAGCTGCTGCCGCGCGGCGTGGCCGACTCGCTGGCCATGCATCACTATCGCGAGTTCTACATGCACGGTACAGGGCACTGGCTCGGCATGGACGTGCACGACGTCGGAGACTACCGCATCGACGGCGCCTCGCGTGCGCTCGAGCCGGGCATGGTCTTCACCGTCGAGCCCGGCCTCTACCTCGATCCGGAGCGCGAGAGCGTGACCTACTCGCTGCGAGAGTACAGCGAGGACGAGCAGTGGGAGCGGCGCTATCGCCTGGGCATCGCCGCCGCCAAGAAGCTCGAGGAAGAGGAGAAGGCGAAGGCGCCGAAGATCGCGCACACGGTGCCGAGGGAGTTCCGCGGCATCGGCGTGCGCATCGAGGACGACATTCTCATCACCACCGCCGGCCACGAGATCCTCACCGCCGGCACGCCCAAGAGCGTCGACGAGGTCGAGCGCACGTGCGCCGAGACCTCGCGGCTGCCCAGATTCTGAACCGCCGCGGCGAGGAGACCATGAAGACACTCGACGGCAAGATCGCGCTCGTCACCGGCGGCGGCTCGGGCATCGGTCGCGCCACCGCGCTCATGCTCGCCGCCGAGGGTGCGCGCGTCGCGATCACCGGACGGCGCAAGGCCGTGCTCGAGCAAATGGTCGCGGAGATCGAGCGGGAGAAGGGCACCGCGGTCGCGCGCACGTGCGATCTCACCAAAGCGGAGGAGGCGCGCGAGCTCGGCGCGTGGGCCGTGAAGACGTTCGGCGGCGTCGACATTCTCATCAATAACGCCGGGCAGTCGAGCCACGTACGCAGCGTCCGCTGGATCGGGCAGGACGAGTGGGACGCCGTGCTGGGCGTGAACACCACCGGCGTCTATGCGCTGACGCAGAGCCTGCTCCCCTCGATGCTCGAGCGCGGCGCCGGCACCGTGATCACCGTCGCCTCGATGGCGGCCCTGCGGCCGGGCGGCTTCTCCGGCGTCGCGTACGGCGTGGCCAAGGCCGGGGCGCGCGCCTTGATGCAGGCGCTGCATACGGAGCTGCGCAACCGCGGCATCCGCGCCACGACGATCCTGCCCGCCGAGGTCGACACACCGATCCTCGACAAGCGCCCGCTGGTGCCCGACGCCAAGGCCCGCTCCACGATGATGCAGCCCGAGGACGTCGCGCGCGCGATTCTCCTCGTCTGCACCCTGCCTCAGCGCACGGTCGTCGAAGAGATCGTGATGTCGCCGACGTTCCAGCGCGACACCAGCAAAGACGTCGCGGCGGCGTACGCCGCGGGCGCGCCGCCCGGCGTCCGCTGACGCGTCAGCCGCGCGGCCGGCGCGAGCGCACACACCGCCGATTGGCGTACACTTGCGGCACTCGCAGACGCCGATAGAAAGGGACACGCCATGAGAGAGGCCGTCGTCGTCGCCAGCAGCCGCACGCCGCTCGCCAAGTCGCAGCGCGGATCGTTCAACATGACGCTGCCGTCGGACCTCGCCGCGCACTGCATCACCGACGCGCTCGGCAAGGTGCCGCAGCTCGACAAGAAGGAAGTCGAGGACGTCATCCTCGGCTGCGGCCAGCCGCATGGCTCGCAGGGTCACAACATCGCGCGCGTGGCCGCGATGCGGGCGGGACTGCCGGTCAGCGTCGCCGGTCTCACGATCAACCGCTTCTGCTCGTCCGGGCTGAACGCGATCGCGATCGCGGCCAACTACATCATCAACGATGGCGCCGACGTCGTCTTCGGCGGCGGTGTCGAATCCATCACGATGATGCAGCGGGACAGCGCGCCGAACCCATGGGTGAAGGAGCACTTGCCCGGCATCTACATGACCATGGGCGATACCGCCGAGGTCGTCGCCAAGCGCTACAAGATCAGCCGGCAGGCGCAGGACGAGTACTCGCTCCTGAGCCAGCAGCGCACGGCGCGCGCGCAGCAGGAGGGCTTCTTCAAGGAGGAGCTGGCGCCGATGCACGTCACCCGGGCCGTCCTCGACAAGAAGACGGGTGAGAAGGCCGGCGAGGAGCCGTATTACGTCGAGAAGGACGAGTGCAACCGTGCAGACACGACGCTCGAGGGACTGCTCAAGCTGCCTCCCGTCTTCGACAAGGAGCACGGCAGCGTGACGGCGGGCAACTCCTCGCAACTCTCGGACGGCGCCTCGGCCACGCTGGTGATGTCGATGGAGCGGGCCAAGCAGCTCGGCATCAAGCCGAAGCTGATCTTCCGCGGCTTCGCCATCGCCGGCTGCGAGCCGGACGAGATGGGCATCGGCCCCGTGTACGCGGTGCCCAAGCTGCTCAAGCGCCACGGACTCTCCATCCAGGACATCGACGTGTGGGAGCTCAACGAAGCGTTCGCCTCGCAGGTCGTGTACTGCCGCGACAAGCTCGGCCTCGATCCCGCGAAGCTCAACGTCAACGGCGGCTCGATCTCGATCGGCCATCCGTTCGGGATGACGGGCTCGCGCATGGTCGGCACCATCGCCAACGAGATGCTGCGTCGCAAGGCGCGGTACGGCGTGGTGACGATGTGCATCGGCGGCGGTCAGGGCGCCGCCGGGCTCTTCGAGGCGTGCGCCTAATCACGTGGGGGGCCCCGACATGGCCCCCCACACCCCCCATCGCTCGTCGCGCCCCGGCGGAGCCGAGGCGCTCCTCGGTATAGCGTGTCGGTAGCCGAGCGCCCGCTCGGCTACGACACACGCTTCGGCGGCGGTTTCATCACCGGCGTCTTCGCCGTCGCTCTCGCCATCCTCGGCTTCGGCGGCGTGCTGTGCCTGCGGTTTCCCTCGCTGCTCACGACGCCGGCCGCGCGCGCTGTACCCGCTGGAGCTCGTCCGGTTCCTGATCCACCTGCACCTGGTCGCGGGCTTCGGGCTCGGCGCGCTGTCGATCGTGCTCAGTCGCCGCACACGGCTGGGATTGTCGGCGATCGCGCTGGTGGTGATCGCGACGCTGCTCGGCGGCTCCCAGGCACCGATCGGCACGCTGGGCGGTACGCGCGCGCTCGGCCTCGACTGGTTCCTGCTCAACATCCTCGTGCTGGCGATGCTCTTCGTCCCGCTCGAACGCGTGTTCGCGCGCCTGCCCGAGCAAGGCATCTTTCGCCCCGGCTGGCTCACGGATCTGCTGCACTTTGGGGTGAGCCACCTGCTCGTGCAGGTCACGGTGCTGCTCACGCTGGTGCCGGCGGCCGTCTTCTTCAGGTGGGCCGTGCACCCCGCGATCCAGGGCGCGATCGCCTCACAGCCGGCGCTGCTGCAGTTCGTCGAGATCGTGGTGGTGGCGGACCTGTCGGAGTACGCGGTGCACCGGCTCTTCCACGCCGTGCCGCTGCTCTGGCGCTTCCACGCCGTGCACCACTCATCGGAGGCGATGGACTGGCTGGCGTCTTCGCGGATCCATCTGGTCGATGCGGTCGTGACACGCGCGCTGGCCTTCGTCCCGCTCTACGTCCTCGGCTTCTCGACCGGACCGGTCTACGCGTACCTGGTGTTCGTGTCGTTTCACGCGATCTTCGTGCACGCTAACGTCCGCTTCCGCTTCGGAATCCTCGAGCGGATCGTCGGCACGCCGAAGTTCCACCACTGGCACCACGCCACGGCGCCCATCGATCGGAACTTCGCGATTCACCTGCCGATCATCGATCGCGTGTTCGGGACGTACTGGATGCCGGAGCATTTCCCCGCGGCATACGGGATCGACGGCGAGCCGGTGCCGCGCCGGTATCTCGCGCAGCTCGTGTGGCCGTTTCAGCGGCGCGCGTAGGCGCCGCCGTCGGCGTCAGGCCATCGAGGCGCCGTCCACCGTGTAGATTCCGCCGTTGACGTAGGACGCCTCGGCGCTCAGCAGAAACACGACCAGCGCCGCGACCTCGTCGGCCTCGCCGAAGCGCTGCATGGGAATGCGCCCCACCAGCCGCTCGTGCGCGCCTTCGCCCAGGCCGGCCTCGAACTGACGCACCATCGGCGTGTCGATCGGCGCGGGGCACACCGCGTTGACGCGGATCCCGCGGCGCGCGAGCTCGACAGCCGCCGTGCGCGTGAGCCCGATGACGGCGTGCTTGCTGGCCGCGTAGGGTCCGAGCGTCGGCGACGCCCGCAGGCCCGCGACCGACGCCGTGTTGACGATGGCCCCGCCGCCGCGTGCGAGCATCGCCGGGACCACCGCCTTGAGGCCCAGCCAGACGCCCTTCACGTTCACGGCGATGACGCGATCGAACGTCTCCTCGGAGTATTCCGTGAGCGGGCTGACGTCGCCGAGGATGCCCGCGTTGTTGAAGAACAGGTCGATCCCGCCAAAGCGCTCGGCGGCCGTGGCCGCATAGCGCTGGGCGTCCTCCCAGCGCGAGACGTCGGCGTCGACGGCCAGCGCCGTGGCGCCGGCGCGCTCGACGGCCGCATACGAATCCTTGAGGCTGCCGGCGGCGCGATCGACGAGGACCAGGCTCGCGCCCTCGGCCGCAAGCCGCGCAGCGACCGCGCGGCCGATGCCGCCACCCGCGCCGGTGATGACGGCGACCTTGCCCGTGAAGCGTCCCATCTCAGATCGCCGCGACGACCGCGATCTCGACGAGGAACTTCTGCTGCGCGAGCTTCGCCTCGACGGTCGCGCGCGCCGGCGTGTTGACGGGATCGACCCACGCATCCCACGCCGCGTTCATCTGGTCGTACGTCTTCATGTCGGCGAGGTACACGGTGGCCGACAGCAGATTCGACTTGTTCGTGCCGGCGGCGGCCAGCAGCGTGTCGATCTTTTTGAGAATTGCCTCGGTCTGCCCCTTCGTCGTCGGCTCGTCGCCGGCGACCTGGCCCGCGAGGTAGACGGTGTTGCCGTGAACGACGGCCTGGCTCATACGGGGTCCGACCTGATGGCGCTTCACGCTCATGACGATGTCCTTTCGCTGTAGGGCGAGCCGGAATAAGGGATCGTGTCGGGTGCCGCACACGATAGCACGCGCCGTCGACGTGGTGGCGTCGCGCTCAGCCGCGGACGAGCAGCACGACTCCCGATGCGAACAGGATCGCGAAGACGATTCGGCGGAAGCGCACCTGATCCACGCGGGTGAAGAGCGCCATGCCCGCGAGCAGTCCGACAGCGGCGGGAAGCACGAACAGCGCCGCATATCGCCACATCTCCACGGTGAGCAGCCCGGCCCACCAGTAGCCGACCACGATCACCGCCTGGTTCACCAGAAAGAACGCCTGGAGGTTGGCCTTGATCGTCCGCGGCGACCATCCCTGCGACGCCATGTACAGAACGACGGGCGGGCCGGGCGTCCCCACCGCGGCACCCAGTGCGCCCGCGGTGACGCCCGCGCCGAGCGCCCAGCGCGTGCCGGGCAGGCGCTCGGGATACGCGCCGAGCCACTCCAGCGCGACCACGACGAGGAGGACGAGACCGATCAGACGCGTGAGCATGCTTGCGGGCAACGTGGCGAGGACCCAGACACCGAGCGGTGTGCCGAAAACGGTGCCGAGGAGCAACGCGGGCATCCCCGTCGGGTCGAAGTCGCGCCGCAGCGGAATGAAGATGACGATCGTCGCGAGGACCGTGTACACGGTCAGCAGCACGATCGCGGTCACCGGGGACATGACGAGCGGCAGGAAGGCCAGCGCGACGAGGCCATTGCCGAAACCGGCCAGACCCAGGACGAAGAATGCGGCGGCGATGACGACCGCCGCGAACGCGAGCCACGCGCTCACCGCGCCTCAGCGGCGCCCGGATTGCAGCGGGAAGTTATCAGGAGGACCCCGCGATGGCGAAGTGCGAAGTCTGCGGCAACGATTACGACAAGGCGTTCGAGGTGGTCGCGGCCGGCAAGCATCACGTCTTCGACAGCTTCGAGTGCGCCATTCACCGCATGGCGCCGACGTGCGCGCACTGCGGCTGCAAGGTGGTCGGCCACGGCGTCGAGGCGGGGAGCGAGTTCTTCTGCTGCGCCAGCTGTGCCCGGATGGCCGGCGAAAAGGGGCTGCGCGACCGCGTGGCTTGAGGCTCAGCCCCGCGCGGGCTGATAGCCGCGGTCCGTCATGCAGCGGTCGAAGTCGCGCCTCATCTTCACGTCCTGAAGCTTCGCCGCGACGATGTCGGCGAGACCGCCGACGATCGTGTCGGGGAAGGGACGCGCGTCGACCGCGAAGCGCGCGCAGTCCATCTCGTCGAGCGTGGTCTGGGTCTGCGCGTACTTCACGCCGGGCTTTGTCCACTCGCGGCCGCCCACGTCGAAGCGCGTGGTGCAGCCGGCGAGGAGCGCGGCCGCGGCGACGATCGCGAGCGCTCTCACAGCTCCACCAGCACTTTCATCACGGGGCTGCCGCTGAGCGCGGCCTGCATACCTTCGGTCAGGGCGTCGAGCGGGATTTTGCGGCTCACGAGCGGACGCAGGGGGACGGCGCCGCTGGCCGCGAGGCGAATCGCCTCTTCCCACGCCGCGCGCGTGTACAGCCGGCTGCCGTGCATGGTGATCTCCCTCGCGAACATCGGGTAGAGGTTCACGGCCATCGGCTCCGAGTGAATCGCCACGATGCTGACGGTACCCCACACGCGAACGACGTCGGTCATGAGACGCACCGCCGCCGCGTTGCCGGTCACCTCGAAGGCGACGTCGACACCGACGCCGTCCGTCCACTCGTTGACGAACTTCACAGGATCGTGCCCGCGTCCGAGCGTCCGCACGCCGAGCGTGCCGAGCAGACCGAGCCGGAAGTCGTTGATCTCCGACACCACCACCTCGGCGCCGCGCTCCTTGCACACGAGACCGATCAGGGTGCCGATCGGTCCGCCGCCGAACACGAGCACGCGGTCGCCGCGCTTGACGCCGGCCCGAGTGACGTCGTGTGTGGCCACTGCGAGTGGCTCGATCACGGCGGCCGCGTCGTCGTCGAGCGTGTCGGGGACCTTCAGCAAATGCTCCGTCCCCACGGGGTAGTACTCGCGCATGCCGCCCGGCAGATCCACGCCCAGCACCTTGAGCTGATAGCAGAGGTAGGTCGCGCCCATGCGACACGCGCGGCACGTGCCGCAGCGGACCACCGGCTCGACGACGACGCGATCGCCGGCGGCGAATCCGCTGTCGCGCGGCGCCTCGAGGACTTCGGCGAACGTCTCGTGGCCGATGACGCCGCCCCGCGGAACGCGGTTATCGAGGTGACCCTGGAAGATGTGGAGGTCGGTCCCGCAGATGCCGACGCGGCGCACGCGCAACAGCGCCTCACCGCGCGCGGGCGACGGGACGGCGACCGAGCCGGTGCTGAACCGTCCGGGCCCTTCGTAGAACGACGCGCGCATCGTCTTGGCAGCCACGTCGCGAAGGGTATCATGACGAGGTCGTTGGCACCGCCTTCGCAGCCCTCGAGACGAGAAAAATTCACAACGCCCCGAGGGACAGGAGGGCACACCGTGAACCCCGACACGATCCGCGCCGTGGTGCAAGAAAAACTGGACCGCGGCGATCTCCCGCCCGAGAAATGCTTCATCACCTGGTTCGGTCCGGGCTCCGGTCAGACCTGCGTCGTGTGCGACCGCGTCATTGCGCGCGCCGACATCGAGTGCGAGTGCGAGCACCCGCGCGGCGGACTGATGCGCTTTCACCAGGCGTGCTTCGCCGCCTGGGACGATGCGCGGCAGGATATGGCCCCCGCCTGAACGAGCGCCACTGGCGTTCGCCTTGCACCCCTTGGCGACAAGGGGATCGACATGGATCTCGACTCACTGTTAGATCGCCTCGCGGCGATTCCACCGACGGATCTGCCGTGTATCAGCCTGTACGTCGACACGCGCCCCGACAATACCGGCCGTCCGCACTGGGCGCCCATCGTGCGCAAAGAGCTCAGCGAGCGCGCGCGCTCGTTCGGCGAGCGCACGGCCGCGCGCGCGGCCTATGACGCGGACGCCGCACGGATCACGACGTGGCTCGAGGCCGAGCCGCGCGCGTCGGCGCACGGACTGGCCGTGTTCGCCTGCGAGGCGGCGGGGCTCTTCGAGACGGTCGAACTGGACGCGCCGGTGCAGACCGAGCTGGCCGTCGGTCGCGTCCCGCATCTCTATCCACTCGCGAGGCTGCTCGATCAGTGGCGGGGCTATGCCGTGGTCGTCACGGATACCCATCTCGCGCGCATCTACGTGGTCGCGCTCGGAGCGATCCGCGCTCGCGCCGAGGTCGAAAGCGACAAGGTCTCGCGCTCCGCGGCGGGCGGCTGGTCGCAGGCGCGCTATCAGCGCCACATCGAGAAATTTCACCGCGAGCACGTCAAGGAGATGGTCGACACGCTCGAGCGCATCGTCCGCGACGAGGGCCTGGAGCGTGTGCTCCTCGCGGGCGACGAGGTCGTCGTCCCGCTCGTGCGTGAGGCGCTGCCCAAGACGCTGGCCGAGCATGTCGTGGAGGTCGGCAACCTCGACGTCGCGTCGTCAGAGGCCGAGATCCTGACGCAGACGCTCGGCGTGTTCCGCCGAGAGGACGCGCAGGACGACGCCGAGCGCGTCGCGCGCGTGCTCGACGCCTACCGCGCGGGTGGGCTTGGCATGATCGGCCTGGCCGGCGTGTCCGCCGCGCTGAACAACGGGCAGGTCCATGAGCTGCTGCTGGTGGCCGACCCGGCGCATCTCGAGGGCTCCGCCGGTCCCGCCGTCGCCGACGCGCTCGTCGCGAAGGCACGGCAGACGGCAGCGCGCGTGACGTTCATCGAGAACGCGGAGCTCTTGGCCGAGGCGGGCGGCGTCGGCGCGCTGCTTCGATTTCGGCTGCAGCGCCGCGCGGCATAGCGGAGGCATGACATCGTGAGTGGAAAGAACAACGTCAACCCCGATTACTACAAACTCGCCGGACGGGGCCGCCCCGACGAGGAGGTACCGCCGGCGACCCGCTCCGGCGCGGAAAAGACGCCCACGCGGAAGCGCAAGAAGGGCGATGGGCCGCCGCCCAATCTCATTCCGGGCGCTCCGCCCGTTGGCGAGCGTCCGGAGTCCGACGAGAACGACTGAGCGATAATGGGCGCTCCCGGGAGGGAGCGCCCTGCGTACGATCGATCACGACGCCGACCGTCGCATCGTCATTCTCGACACCATCACGCGCGTTCAGGGACGCGCGGGCGTGTGTGACGTCGTCGTGGTCGGCTCGTTCGCCGGCGCGATGTCGCTCGGCTTCGCGCTCGAGATCGGGGTACGCGGGCTGATCGCGCACGATGCGGGCGTCGGCCGCGACGGTGCCGGCGTCTCCGGCTTGGCGCTCGCCGCACGGCTCGGCGTGCCCGCCGCGGCCGTCGCCGCGCGCTCCGCGCGCATCGGCGACGGCGACAGCGTCTACGCCGACGGCATCGTCAGTCACGTCAACGCCGTTGCCGAAGCGCTCGGCGTCGTCGTCGGTCAAAAAGCCGCGGACGCCGCGCACGCGATGCTGGCCGCCCAGCCCGGCGCGCCCGCGCCGGAGCCCATCGTCGACCGCCGCCGGCGGATCGCCCTGCAGAGCGCCGACGGCCGCGTGGTGCTCGTCGACTCGATGCTCTTCGCCGGATCCGAGAACGCCGACGACGTCATCTGTGCGGGCTCGCACGGCGGCCGCGTGAACATGGCGCGCGCGCTCGAGATCCGGCCTCGCGGCGCGTTGTTCAGCGACGGCGGCGGTGCGCGCGAGGGCTCGGGCGTGAATGGGTTGCCGCTGCTCGACGCCGCCGACGTGCCGGGGGCGGCCGTCGACGCGATGCGCGCGAGGATCGGCGATCCGGGGAGCACGTGGCGCGACGGCGTGATCACTGCGGTGAACGGGAGCGCGCGGCGTAGCGGTGTCGCGATCGGGGACAAGGCTGAGACCGCCGCGCGCGCGATGCTCGTGCATCGCCGAGCGAGCTAGCACACGACAGCGACGGTCAGAAATGGAGGCGTGACGATGCCTACGGTGGCGGTCGGCGGTGTAAAGCTCTACTACGAGGAAGCGGGGCGAGGCACGCCGCTCGTGTTCGTGCACGAGTTCGCCGGCGATGCGCAGAGCTGGCGGACGCAAACAGCGTTCTTCGCGCGGCGCTACCGCACGATCGCCTTCAACG
>Ga0114129_10012752_pt1 | contig 11966 bp, 13 predicted proteins | sample RhiMetdeltSRZDD1_FD_80071 | JGI IMG/M metagenome (GOLD analysis project Ga0114129, IMG submission 80071) | Populus rhizosphere microbial communities from Tennessee, USA - Rhizosphere MetaG P. deltoides SRZDD1 (version 2) (version 2) | ecosystem: Host-associated > Plants > Roots > Rhizosphere >... | reverse complement strand
TGCAGGCTGTCTTCGTGCCGGCCGACGACTACACCGACCCGGCGCCGGCGACGACGTTCGCCCACCTCGACGCGTCCATCCGCCTCGAGCGCTATCTCACCGAGCTGTCGCTCTACCCGGCCGTCGATCCGCTGACGTCGACCAGCCGCGCGCTCGATCCGCTCATCGTCGGGCAGGAGCATTACGACGTCGCCCGCGAGACGCAGCGCGTGCTCCAGCGGTACAAGGACCTTCAGGACATCATCGCGATCCTCGGCGTGGACGAGCTGTCCGACGACGACAAGCTGCTCGTCGCGCGCGCGCGCAAGATCCAGCGGTTCCTCGCGCAGCCGTTGTTCGTCGCGAAGCAGTTCACCGGCCTGGATGGCGTCTACGTGAAGGTCACGGATACGGTCCGAAGCTTCCGCGAGGTGCTCGAGGGCAAGCACGACGACCTGCCTGAGCAGGCGTTCTTCAACGTCGGCACGATCGAGCAGGCCCGCGAGAAGGGCGAGCGCCTCGCGAAGGAGAACGCGTAAGTGCCCATCCGTCTCGAGATCGTCACGCCGGAGCGCGCCGTCTACGCCGACGACGTCGACATGGTCATCGCTCCGGCGAGCGAGGGGTACGTCGGGATCCTCCCGCACCACGCCCCGCTCCTTACGACGCTCGGACCCGGCGAGTTCCGGGTGAAGAAGGGCGGCGTCGAGGAGGTCATGGCGGTGTTCGGCGGCTTCATGGACGTCCGCGGTGACCGCGTCATCGTCCTCACCGAGGCCGCCGAGCCGGCCGAAGAGATCGACACCCAGCGCGCCCAGGAGGCCCGCGACCGGGCCCAGCAGGCGCTCCAGGCCGGGCCGATGTCCGCCGCAGAGGAGGCCCGCGCCCGCGCGAGTCTCCAGCGAGCTCTCGTCCGGATCCGGGTCAGTGAGCGGAGACGGCGACGCCCCTAGGGCAAGCGTGGCTGAACGGTCGCCGTACGGAGTAGCCGTGATGGCGTTCGCTTTTCGGTGCGGATACGCTGGCACCCCGCGGCCGAGCCGCGGCGCGGAGGTCGGGTGAGGAGTCTCGCGTTCCTGGCGATCGGCGCCGTGCTGCTCGCGTCATGCGTCGGCGCGTCCGTCGCCCCCACGTCCACGGAGTCGGTCGAGGCCGAGGCGGTCGCCGCGCCCTCCGCCCTGCCCGCGTCCACGCCGGCACCCGTGGCGAAGCCCACCGTCGATCCGCGGCTCTACGCCAAGCTCCGCGTCTTCGTGGCGTCGGAGAGCACCGACCAGGTGTGGGTGCTCGACGGCGCACCGGACAAGCAGTTCGCGCTCGTGGGCAAGATCCCCGTGGGACGCCTGCCACATCAGCTGTCGGTCTCACCCGATGGCAGGTTCGTCGCGGTCAACAACCGCATGGCCAACACGACGTCGGTGATCGATCCGATCGCGATGAAAGAGATCGTCCGGCTTCCGGTCGGCAAACAGCCGCACGGCATCATCTGGTCACCGGACGCGAAGACCCTCTTTGTGGCGCACGAGAAGGACAGCTACATCTCACGGTTCGAGGCCGGCACCTGGAAGTCCCTGCCCCCGCTCATGGTCGGCGTTCCGCAGCACGTGCTCACCATGAGCGCGGCCCGACCGAACGAGCTCTGGTACACGGTGACCAACTCGAACGAGAACGACCACCTCCGCGTCTACGACCTCGACACCAAGCAGATCACGAAGGTGAAGGTGAACGACGTCCACGACGCGTACTTCACGCCGGACGGCAGCGAGGTGTGGTCGAGCTCCTCCGGATTCCTCGACAAGCCGTCGGACCGCATGGTCATCTACGACCCGATCACGAAGACCGTGAAGCAGGAGATCCACGTCAAGGGCCGTTATCCGTTCCACACGCTGAAGCTGTTCCAGGACGGCGTGTACTACCCGAACAACACCAGCGTGATGGTCCTCTCGGACCACATCGGTCCGTCACTCCTGTGGGTCGACTGGCGCGAGCGGACGATCCTCGGCGAGACCAAGCTGGGTCAACAGCCATTCCATTCGACGTATGACCCAGAGGGCGACCGCATGCTCGTCACGACGTTCGTCGACGGCATGGTGAACGTCATCGACATGAAGACACGACAGGTCGTGCAGAAGCTGCCGGTGACCAAACCGCACGGCATCGCGTCGGTGGGGATCGCCGCGCCCTAACTCCGCGGCTAGGCTTTTCCCGCGATGCTCGTGCGTCTCCTCGCGGCCGTGTTCAACGCGTTCCCGGTGCGGTGGCAGCGACGCTTCATGTCGGCCGCGCACGACCGTTTCCTCGTGGGCGTCACCGGCCTCGGCATCGATGCGCACGGCGACGTGCTGCTCGCGCGCCATCGCTTCGGCGCGCCGCAGTGGCGGTTCCTCGGAGGGTTCCTGCATCCGCGCGAGCGCGTCGAGGACGCGCTCGCCCGCGAGATCCGTGAGGAGACCGGCCTCGCGATCGAGGTCGGACCGGTCCTGGAGGTCGTGACGGGCTATCGGTGGGAGCGCGTCGAGATCGTGTTCGCCTACCGCGTGACCGCCGGCACGGCCGCACTCACGAGCGAGATCGAGGAGCTGCGCAGCTTCGCGCCGGACGCGCTGCCCGACGTCCGTGCCGACCAGCGCGGCCTCATCGAACGACACGCCGCGGCCGCGATCGCGTGGGCGAGACGTCCATGAGGGTCCAGCGCATCGACCACGTCGTGCTCACCGTCCGCGACCTCGAGCGGACGATCGCTTTCTACGAGCGCGCTCTCGGCATGACCGCAGTGTCCTTCGGCGAGGGGCGACGCGCACTCGCCTTCGGCGATCAGAAGCTGAATCTCCATCAGGCGGGCAACGAGTTCGAGCCGAGAGCGCGACAACCGGCACCGGGCGCGATCGACGTCTGCTTCACGACGGATGTGCCGCTGGACGAAGTCGCGGCGCACCTGCGGACGTGCTCGATCGAGATCGAGCTCGGTCCGGTCGACAAGGTCGGCGCACGCCGGGCACTTCGTTCGCTGTACTTCCGCGACCCCGATGGCAACCTCATCGAGGTCTCGAACGAGGTCGGCGCCTAACCTCGGGCCTTCGTCGGCTCGTCCAGCGCGGCGATGATCTCCTTGATGTGCTGGTAATGCTCGAACTCGTGCTCGAGCAGCCGGCGCATCACCCGTTTGGTCGTCCAGCGCCGGCCCATGATCCTGTGATCGCGCCAGTCGTCCGGTTCCATCACGCTGAAGCGTTGGATGATGATGCGGTGCACCGCTTGATATGAGCTGAGTGGATCGGCAGGCCACTTCTCCATCCGGGACAGCAGTGCGATGTCCGTGGTCATCATGTGTTCGAGCGTTTGTCGCACACTCCACGTCGTTTCGTTCGGGGCCGCCTCCAGCTGCCCGGGTGAGAGCTTTGTCACGAGCGCGATGACCGCGGCACGCGAGGCTTCGTATTGATGGAGGAAGTCGCGGATCTCGTGCTCCTCGAAGGGGCGGTCCTCGCCGGGCACCAGCGGCGAGTTCTCGAGCTCGCCGACGGGAAGCGTATCGGGATCGATGTCCTTCCAGTGATCGATGGCGACACCGTGGGCCTCGAGCAGCGCGCGGTATTCGCGGAACGCGCGTCGCGCGTTCGCGATCGCGTCGTCGCGTGTCTTCCCCGAAGCGATGCAGCCGGGAAGGGCCGGGATCATCGCGAGGAAGTAGCCCTCGCTGGGATTCGTCACGTAGACCTTCGCGTCGGTCATACGGCGAGCCAGACCTTCTGTCCGCAGTCCGGCCGGAGCGAACGGACGGCGCCGTCGACCTTGACGCGGAGCAGCCCGGGGCGCTGCTCGATCATCTCGAGGACGACGCCCGGCCGCACCCCCTGCGTGTCGAGGTACTGGAGGAATCCCGGCTCGTGCTCGAACTGATCGGGGATCCGCTCGACGGCGGCTCGCTCGCCGGTCGCGAGCCGCTCGAGCGGTCGCGTGGGCCGCGCCGTCGTGCCGGGCATGGGGTTGCCGTGCGGACAGGTCTGTGGGTCGCCGAGGACGCGCACGAGGCGCTCCTCCATCTCCGGCGACATCGCGTGCTCGATGCGCTCGGCCTCTTCGTGCGTCTTCCACCATTCGTAACCAAGCAGGTCGACGAGCATGCGCTCCGCGAGCCGGTGACGCCGGATGATCGAGCTCGCCGCGGTCATGCCTCGCCCGGTCAGGCGGACCTCCTTACGGTCGTCGAGCTGGAGCAGCCCGTCGCGCTCCATGCGATGGACCATCTCCGACACCGCCGCCGGCGATATCCGAAGGAATTCCGCCAGGCGCGCGCCGATGACCTGGCCGCCCTCGTCGGCGAGGGTGTAGACGGCCTGGAGGTACTCCTCGGTCGCCGGTGAAGCTTGCGTCGTCATTCTTGACCTGCTGGGTCGGAAATTGTTAGGCTCGCCTCAGTCTGTTAGGCGGCCCTAAGACAGCCCCCGAACCGGAACCGAGTATCGCATCAGGGAGATCGACGTGAACGCGGGCGACATCAGCGCGCTGGTCCTCAGTCTTCGCGAGGGCGTCGAGATGGCCCTTGTCGTCGGCATCGTCCTGGCCTATCTGGGTCAGGTCGGCGCCCAAGGCGCACGCAAGTGGGTGTGGGCGGGAGCGGTCGCCGCGGCAGCCGTGAGTCTTCTGGCGCTGGGGATCCTCAACGCGCTCAACGCGGAGTTCGAAGGCACGACCGAGCAGATCTTCGAGGGGACCACGATGCTCCTCGCGACGATCTTCCTCACCTGGATGGTCTTCTGGATGCTCCGTAACTCCCGCTATCTGAAGGCGGAGCTCCAGCGCGGCGTCCAGGGCGTGCTCGAACGAGGCGGCGCCGCCTGGGGCCTTTTCTTTCTCGTCTTCTTCGCCGTCGTTCGCGAAGGCGTGGAGCTCGCACTGCTCCTATTCGCGGCACCCGGCGAGGGCAAGCTGGTGGGATCGGTGGTCGGTCTCGCGCTCGCCGTCGGTGTCGGGGTCCTCATCTACGCGTTCGGGCGCCGGATCGACCTGCGCACGTTCTTCAAGGTCACCACCGTGATCCTCATCCTCTTCGCCGCCGGCCTGTTCGCGCATGCGGCGCACGAGTTCGCCGAGGCCGGCCCGCTCGCGGTTGTGGAAGGACCGACGCTGTGGAGCACCAAGGCGCTGCTTCCCGACGATTCCGGACTCGGCTCCATCCTGCGCGCGTTCCTCGGCTATCAGGACGAACCGACCGTCCTGGAGGTCGTCGCGTACGTCGGTTACTTCGCCGTCGTGTGGCTACTGTCGAAGACGAATCTCACTCGGCAGCCGAGCCGCGCGGCATCCGGGACGGAGGCGACGCGCACCGCCTGACCGACCCGCGACCACAACACGCTCACCGGACCGACGTTCTAGATTGAGCCCAGATGTTCACGAAGCAGATCGGCATCGACCTCGGCACGGCCAACGTCATCGTGTACGTGCGCGGCAAAGGCATCGTCCTCACCGAACCATCGGTGGTCGCTCTCGCGCACGACGACGGCTCGCCGCGCCCGCGCATCGTCGCGGTCGGCGAGGAGGCGCGCCTCATGCTCGGCCGAACGCCGGGGAACATCACCGCGCAGAAGCCGATGCGCGACGGCGTCATCGCCGACTACGTCATCACCGAGTACATGCTCAAGTATTTCATCCAGAAGGTCTGCGGCCGCGTCAACTTCTTCCATCCCGAGCTGATGATCTGCGTCCCCTCCGGCGTGACGAGCGTGGAGCGGCGCGCGGTCAAGGACGCGGCCATACGCGCGGGCGCGCGCACCGCGCATCTGATCGAGGAGCCGCTCGCGGCGGCCATCGGCGCGAACATCCCGATCTCGGGACCCAGCGGGAACCTCATCATCGACATCGGCGGAGGTACCGCGGAGATCGCGGTGATCTCGCTTGGCGGCATCGTCGTGTCGCGCAGCGTCCGCGCGGCGGGCAACAGACTCGACGAGGCGATCGCGAACTTCGTGCGCAAGCGCTACAACCTGATGATCGGCGAGCGCACCGCCGAGGACGTGAAGATCCAGATCGGATCGGCGATGCCGATGGACCAAGAGCTCACGATGGAGGTCCGCGGGCGCGATCTCATCGCGGGCCTCCCGCGTACGATCACCATCGGGAGCAACGAGATCACCGAAGCGATGGATCCCGTGCTGCAGCAGATCATCACCTCGGTGAAGGCCGTGCTGGAGGAGACGCCGCCCGAGCTGGCGTCGGACGTCATCGACAAGGGGATGGTCCTGTCCGGCGGCGGCGCGCTCCTGCGCAACATGGACAAGCTCCTCACCCAGGTCACCGGCGTCGCCTGCTACGTGGCCGAGAATCCCCTCTATTGCGTCGCGAAGGGCACTGGCCTCGCGCTCGAGCACATCGATTTCTTCCGCAGAAGCCTCGTCGCCGTCCATTATGTAAGGTCGTGTCCGCGCGGGTCGACGTGCTCGGCGTGGGCTTCGACCGCGTCGACCTCGGCGCGGCGGCGGAGCGCATCCTGGGCCGCCTCGATGCCGGCGAGCGGACCTTCGTCATCACCGCGAACCCCGAGTTCGTGATGCTCGCGCGCGACGACGAGGCGCTCGGGAAGATCGCAGGCGAGGCGCACCTGGTCGTGGCCGATGGGAGCGGCGTGGTCGCGGCATCGCGTTTGTTGGGCGATCCGCTGCGCCGCGTTCCCGGACGGCTCCTCGTGGACGCGCTCGTCCCGCATCTCGCGCAGCGGCGGTCGCCGACCTTCTTCCTCGGCGCGGCACCCGGCGTCGGCGAACGCGCCGCGGCCGAGCTGCGGCGCCGCGCACCCGGCTTCGTCGTCGCCGGCGTCCATGCCGGCTCGGCCGAGCCCGCGGACGATGCGGTCTCGCTCCAGCGCGTGCGCGAGAGCGGAGCGCGGGTGCTGCTCGTCGCGTACGGCATGCCCAAGCAGGAGCGCTGGATCGCGCGCAATCTCCCCGAGCTGCCGGACCTCCGCGTCGCGATCGGCGTCGGCGGTGTCTTCGATCAGCTGGCCGGCGTCCAGAGTGTGCCGCCCGCGGCGCTGCACGCCGTCGGCCTGGAGTGGCTGTGGCGCCTCGCGCGCGAGCCTCGCCGCTGGCGCCGGCAACGCGTCCTGCCGCTGTTCGTGCTGCTCGTGCTGCGGAGGCGTCTGTTCGGCCGATGAGGATCGCGCTCGCGCACGAGTACTTCGCCGCGCATGGCGGCGCCGAGCGCGTGGTGGACGTGCTCCACGCGATGTGGCCCGAGGCGCCGGTGTACACGTTCTTTCACGACCGTCGCCGCTACGGCGATCTCGCAGGCTGGCAGCTGCGCACCAGCTATCTGCAGCAGTTCCCGATCGGCGGTGGCCTGCATCGCGTTCTTCTCCCGCTGTACCCGAGCGCCGCGCGGGGTCTTCGCGTCGCCGCCGACACCGACGTCGCTCTCGTGTCCACGAGTGCATTCATCAAAGGACTCGGGTTGCCGGAGCACACGGTCGAGGTGGCGTATTGCCACTCGCCGACGAGATACCTGTGGGACTGGAGCGACGAGTACCTGCGCGAGGAGGTCCCGGCGCCACTACGTGGGCCGGTTGGGGAGCTGCTGGCCCGCCTGCGGGAGACCGATCGCGCGTTCGCGTCGCGGGTCGACCATTGGATCGCGAACTCACGGACTGTCGCGGCGCGCATCCAGCGCTACTACGGGCGCGAGAGCGACATGGTGTATCCGCCGATCGATGTCGCTGCGTTCGCGCCGCAACGGGAGCGCGGTGATTTCTGGGTGTACGTCGGCCGTCTGTCGGCGTACAAGCGCGCCGATGTCGCGGTGCGCGCGTTCGCGCGCCTGGGGATGCGTCTCGTCGTCGTCGGCGAGGGCCGCGAACGCGCCGCGCTCGAGGCGATCGCGCGCGACAACATCGCGTTCGCGGGGCATCTCGACGACGGAACGCTGCGTCAGCTGCTGGGCGCGGCCCGCGGCCTCATTTTCCCGGCCGAAGACGATTTCGGGATCGTGTGCGTGGAGGCCCTCGCGTCCGGGGCGCCGGTCGTCGCGCTCGCTGCTGGTGGTGCGCCGGAGATCGTTCGCGACGGGATCGACGGCGCGCTCGTCCCGATCGCCGACGCCGACGCCTTCGCGGACGCGGTGCTGCGCGTCGAGCAGCGGGCCTGGGACCTGGAGGAGCTGCGTCGCTCTGCGGGCCGCTTCGACGTCGCGCTCTTCAGGGCGCGAGTTGCCCAGATCGTCGAAGACGCGCATCGCGCGGGTCGGCGCCCGCAGCTGGGAGCCGTATAGCGTCCGTGTCGTTGGCCCAAAGTCCGTAGGCTTGCGCGATGCACCCGCGCCTCCTCGAGACAGCGGTCGCGGCTTGAGAGCTCTCGTTCCCGCGATCGCGGCGGCCGTCGTCACGACGGCCTCTGAGCTCCCGCGTGTCCTCGCCGTGTTCGACGTCCTTCCGCCGGTGCTCACGCTCTTTGCGTGGAGCGACATCTTCGCGATGTGGCGTGACTCCGGACTGGGCGGGCACAAACTGCCATACGCGGATGTCGACTTCGCGTACCCACCGGTCATCGGTTATGTCTCTGGCCTGCTGTCGCTCGCGACCGACGGCAGTGCCGGGTTCGTGGCAGCGTGGGCCGTCCTGGTCGTCCTATTCGCGGCCGTGGGCGGATTCATCTTCGCTCGCGCGTCGAGCCCAGCACGCGCGCTGGTCTACTGGTCCTGCACGCCCCAGCTGCTTCTGACCGCCGGGATCAACTTCGATGTCATCGCCGCGGTGATGGCCGGGGGAGCGGCGATCCTGACCAGGCGAAGCGGTTACATCCGCTCCCTTGTCCTGCTTGCCGTCGGGACCGTCACGAAGTTCTACCCCGCGGCATTCGCGCCGATCCTCATCGGCCGCAGCCTCGTGCGTGGTGAACGCCGTGCTGCGCTGATGGGATCGCTCGTCTTCGCGGTCACGCTCGCGGTGCTGTACCTGCCGGCGACGGTCGCCGCACGGTCGACCGCGAGGTTCGTCGCGGCATACGCGGTCTCGAAGCCCGCCAACTTCGACTCGATCTGGGAGTTCCCCACGGCGCTGCTACAGGCCGCCGGGGTCGATCCCAGCCTCATCATCGTCGGCGTCACCACGGCGGGCCTCGTACTCACGTACACGATCGGCGTGCTGCCTCGCGCGCTGCGAGCGGTGGATCCCGTGGTGGGCTTCGCGCTCGCCGTCGCGGCGGTGCTCTTCTGGACGCGATTCTATTCGCCCCAATACTCGATCTGGCTGCTTCCCTTTTTCGTTCTGCTTCCCATGCGCGCGCGCACCTTTGTCCTCATCTCGGCAGCCGACGTCGGCGTGTTCATCGGCATCTTCTGGATCACGCTCCTGCTGCGGCATGACGACACGCTCGCGCCGGTCGCGCTCGCTTTGCTCGTCGCCTCCGTGGTACTCCGGCAGGTCATGCTCGTGGTCTTTTGGCGCGAGGTCGCTCGCGCGACACCTCTGCACGCCGCTTGATGCCCGGTCGGGCAGTCGGCTGGTGGGTGCTTCTCGCGGTCACCGGACCGCTCGCGCTCGTCGCCATCGCGCACTGGGTCTGGGCGACCTCGCTGCACGCCCCGGTCCTTTACGGTGAGGGCGCCGTCGCGCACGCCGCGATCCTCGCGCGCGAGCATCTCGAGTACGCGCCACTCGACATGACGAGCGATCTGATCTTCGTCGCCGCCAACTATCCCCCGCTGTACTTTCAGCTCGCGGGGATCGGGGATCCGTTCATCAGCGGTCGCCTCCTGAGCATCGGCGCGACTCTTTTCGTCGCGGGCGCGATCGCGTCGGCCGCGCGGGGGGGCGGACGCATCGTCGCGCTGTCGCTCGCCACCGCCTGGCTAGCGGCGATACCCGTCACCGTTTGGGCGCCGGCGCTCAAGCCCGACCTCGTCGCTCTGGCGCTCACGGTGGTCGCCGTGCTCGGCCTCATGGAGCGACCGCGCCGACCGCTCGTCGCCGGTATCGCGATCGCGCTGGCCGTCTGCGCGAAGCCGACCGCTGGACTGCCGGCGGTAGCGCTGGGTGTTCTCCTGCTGTGGAGCGATCGGAGCGCAGCCGGGCGCTACGTCGCCGCCGCCGCCGCGACGGGCGTCGCGGTCCTGATCGCGACCGGAAGCTTCGGCGTCGCGACATTCGAGCACGTGGTGACCTGGAACGCGCTGCCATGGCGCGCCGAGCAGGCCGCGCTCCTTGTCATCGTCGGCCTGCTGGTATCCGGTGTCACGATCCTCCGGTACGCGATCGGACGTCGAGCGCCCGACGCGATCGCGGCCTACGCGCTGGCCGCCGGAGCGATCGTCGTCCTCGGTGGCCGGGATGGCGCGACGATCAACTATCTCCTCGACCTGAGCGTCGCCGCCTCGCTCGGCATCGCGATGCTCGCTTCCGGTCTGCGACGGAGCAACGTCTACCCGGCAGCCGTCGCCGTCCAAGCGTTGATCGCGGTGGTGCTGTTCGATCCCTTCGGGATCATGCCGGTCCGGGCGATCTCGTCGGGCGCATGGGCTCCCGCGGATCGCATCGCGATCGTGCGGGCGATACCCGGCGTACTGCTGGTCGAGGACTCGGGTCTTCTGGTTGCCGATGGTCGCGAGCCGCTCGTCGACGACATCTTCCTGTGGTCACGGCTCGCGGAGCGCGGAGACCTACCCGCGGGTGACCACTTGATCTCGTCCGTCCGGACGGGTGAGTTCGATGCGGTCGTGAGCGAGACCGATCTCGCGCGCTTGGCGCTGGCGCCGTTGTACGAGCGCCAGCGCTGGTCATCGGCGCTCGTAAGCGCGGTCCTCGATCGCTATCGCCTCGACCGAGAAACGAATGGCCTTTACGTCTATCTACGCCGATAGCCAGCCGTCTTATGGCACGATGCGAGCGTGACCGGCGACGGGACGCGGAAATTGCGTGTGGACATGCACACGCACTCCGAGTACTCGCCGGACAGCCGCACGTCCTTGCGCGCGCAGGCCGCCGCGATCAAGGCCGCGGGGCTGCACGTCGTCTGCGCGACGGACCACAACACCATCGAAGGCGCGCTGCGGCTGCGCGAGCTTGCCGACGGCTTCCGCGTGGTCGTCGGCGAGGAGGTCAGCAGCCGCGATGGCGAGATCATCGGCCTGTTCCTGGAGAAGCCGATCTCGCGGGACCTCAGCGCCGAGGAGACGATCGCGCGGATCCACGATCAGGGCGGCCTGGTCTCGGTCCCGCACCCCTTCAGCCGCAACCGGATGTTCCATCTGCGCCGCGCGGTGCTCGAACGCGTCTGGCAGGACATCGATTGCCTCGAGGTCTTCAACGCACGCGAGGCCTTCACCCAGGACAACGTCCGCGCCGCGGCGTTCGCCAGGGAGAAGGGCCTTCCCGGCGCCGCCGGGAGCGACGCGCATCGCGCGTCGGAGATCGGACGCGCGTGGGTGGAGGTCGATGACTTCGCGGGCCCCGAGGACTTCATCGCGGCGCTGCGCGAGGGCAGCGTGATCGGCAAGCTGACCGGGAACTACATCCACCTCATGACCCGCGTCGACGTGCTGCGGAAGTGGTGGGCCCGGCGGCGCGCGAAGAGCCGCACGTGAGCCGCCGGCCCTCGGCGCAGCCCGAGGGTCCGACGCACGTCGAAGACCCCACGATCGAACAGCTCGCCGAGGTCGCGGGTCATACCGACGACCGTGCCGTACGGCGGCAGCTCTTCGGCGTACGCGAGCTCGTCTCGACGATCATCCCGCTCATCCTCATCGCGCTCTTCGCCCGCAACGTCGATTGGTCCGCGGCCGCCGCCACGATCGGTCGATCCAACGTCCTTCTCGTCGGCGCCGCTCTGGTCGTCTATTACGCGACGTTCCCGCTGCGCGCGGCGCGGTGGGCGCGGCTACTGCGCGAGGGCGGCGCGGACCTGGGGTGGCGCGATCTCGTACGGATCCTGCTGCTCGGATGGTTCGTCAACAGCCTCGTCCCGGCGAAGCTCGGCGATCTCTATCGCTCCTACCTGGTCAAG
>Ga0114129_10012751_pt1 | contig 11966 bp, 12 predicted proteins | sample RhiMetdeltSRZDD1_FD_80071 | JGI IMG/M metagenome (GOLD analysis project Ga0114129, IMG submission 80071) | Populus rhizosphere microbial communities from Tennessee, USA - Rhizosphere MetaG P. deltoides SRZDD1 (version 2) (version 2) | ecosystem: Host-associated > Plants > Roots > Rhizosphere >... | reverse complement strand
CCGGCAAGTCCGGCGCCGGCGGCGCCGGCGGCACCTGCTGCACCCAAAGCCGCCCCCAAGGCGGCGCCGAAGGCGGCACCCGCTGCTCCGTAAGCGCAGCAGCCGCAAGCACAACAGCCGCAAGCACAGCAGCCGCAGGCCCAGGCCGAGCAGCCGCAGCTCATCTTTTCACCGTGGACCAAGTTCTGCCTGAAAGGCCAGGAGGCCAACGCCAAGCAGGTCTGCTTCACCGGCAAGGACGGCCGCGTCGAATCGGGCATGCCTGTGGTCGCGGCGGTGCTGATCGAGCCAGAAAACGACCCGAAAAAAGTGCTCCGCGTCACGTTGCCTCTGGGCATGTCGATCCAGCCAGGGACGCGCGTGATCGTGGATAGCGGCCAGCCCATGACCGGGCCCTACGTCATCTGTTTCAACAATGGCTGCATGGCCGACTATGAAGCGAGCGGCGAACTCATCGGCAAGCTGAAGAAGGGGCAGGGGCTTGTGATTCAGGGCATCAACGGCGCCGGCCAACCCATCAGTCTCGTGCTCCCGCTCCAGGATTTCGCCAAAGCCTATGACGGCCCGCCGACCGATCCAAAGAAGTTCGAGGAGCAGCAGAAGCAGTTGCAAGACGAGCTGCAGAAACGGGCCGAAGAGGCACGCAAGAAGCTCGAGGGCCAGCAGCCAGCGCCGCAGTCGGCAGTCCCAACGGCGCCGACAAGATAACGGGTCTCACCAGATTGGAAGAGACAGAGGCGCGCCGTGGGCGCGCCTCTTTCGTTGTGCCAAGCCAGTCAGTCTGGGCTTAGTTGAGCAGTGAATTGCGCGGCCGGTAGCCGCCCGTCTCGTCCTGCTCGAAGATCTTGGCAACGTCGGGATGGCGGACGGGCGTGCCGGACGTGTCGGGCAACAGATTCTGCTCGGAGACGTAGGCGATGTACTCGGTCTCCGCGTTCTCCGCGAACAGATGGTAGAACGGCTGATCCTTGCGCGGGCGCACCTCGGCGGGGATGGACTGATACCATTCTTCGGTATTGTTGAATTCCGGATCGATGTCGAACACCACGCCGCGAAACGGATAGAGGCGGTGGCGCACCACCTGACCGATCTTGAACTTGGCGCTGCGGGTCTTGCTCATGCTCGAACCGAGATAATGCGGGATTGCGAGCCGCGCCAGTGGCTCAAAGGCTGTAGCGCGCCGCTATGTCGCGGTCCTTGGCTGCGACCAGGCGGGCGAGGTCGAGGATTACTTTGGCCTGCTTCCACGTTGCATCGTCCTGCATCTTGCCGTCGATCATGACCGCGCCGGTGCCGTCGGGCATGGCATCGATGATTTTCTTGGCGAAAGCAACCTCTGCCGGATCGGGCGAGAACACGCGCTTGGCGATCGGCACTTGGTTCGGATGCAGCGTCCAAGCACCGACGCAGCCCATCAGGAAGGCGTTACGGAACTGAGCCTCGCAGGCTTGTTCGTCGTTGAAGTCGCCGAACGGACCGTAGAACGGCTTGATGCCCGCCGCGGCGCACGCGTCGACCATCTTCGACAAGGTGTAGTGCCACAGATCCTGCTGAAATGCCGCGCGCGGCCCCCCGTCGGCGGTGGCGTCGGCGAGGACCTTGTACTGCGGATGACCGCCGCCGACGCGCGTCGTCTTCATCGCCCGTGAGGCCGCAAGATCGGCCGGACCGAGGCTGATGCCGTGCATGCGCGGCGATGCGACAGCAATGTCGGCGACGTTGTCGACGCCTTCGGCGGTCTCCAAAATCGCATGGATCAGGATCGGCTTCCTGATCAAGTGCTTCGCTTCGAGTTGGGCGAGGAGTTGGTCGAGATAATGGACATCCCACGGTCCCTCGACCTTGGGCAACATAACGACGTCGAGCTTCTGTCCCACCGCGCCGACGATCTCGGTCACGTCGTCGAGTACCCAGGGGGAGTTGAGGGCATTGATGCGAGTCCACAGGCCGGTTGCGCCGAACTCGTTCGCTTTGGCCATCGCGACGAATCCCGCCCGCGCCGCCTGCTTGGCATCGGCAGGGATGGCGTCCTCCAGATTGCCGAGCACCACGTCGACCTGTGCGATCAGCTCCGGCACCTTGGCACGCACTTTCTCGATGTGCGGAGGCACGAAATGGATCATGCGTTCAAGCTTGATCGGCAGCTCGCGCAGCGGTGTCGGCGCCCCGATCGCCAGTGGCTTGAAGAAGTTGCGCGGGAGCTTCATGTGCCGAGATTCCTTGCGCAGCGGGCGTCGTTGCTACGGTATGGGGAACGCCCGCACCTCGCCAAGCCGTTTTTGTGAGACGGGAAGATGTTGAGCCCTACAACGCTTCGCCGCGCATGAGGCGCGGCTGAGAGGCCCACGGCGTCACGCCTTCGCGCATGATAGCCCGACGCAGCAGGCCGACGCGCTCCATTAGAAAAAGGGCGGTTGCGCGCGCGCCCTGCAACGGCAGGAAATCCGACAGCAGGCTGCGGTTGAGGAGATCGACCGCCAGCATCCGGCTCGTCGCATCGGCGCGGCGCGTACGGTCGTAGCGGTCGGCTAAATCCCCGACATCGTGCCCGTCCCGATGAGCGGCGACGACGAGTTCGCCGATGGTTGCAGCGTCGCGCAGCCCGAGATTGAGGCCTTGCGCGCCGATCGGCGCAACGACGTGCGCGGCTTCGCCGATGAGGGCGACGCGTTGTGCGCCAAATCGCGTCGCGGCCGCAACCGCCAGCGGGAAGGCGCCGCGGCCTGCCTCGACTTCGATCTCACCCAGGATTGAATGCGAGCGGCGCTCGATTTCGAGCGCCATCTCCGCATTCGAGAGCACGGAGAGGTGGCCGATCTCGACCGGATCGACCACCCAGACCAAGCTCGAACGCCGCTGCGGCAACGGCACCAGTGTGAACGGACCGGACTCGCCGTGAAATTCCGTTGACGTATCCTGGTGAGGTCGACGATGACAGAAGTTGCAGGTCAGCGCCGTCTGCGCGTAGGTTCGGCCGCGCATCTCGATGCCGGCGGCAGAGCGACACAACGAGTGACGCCCCTCTGCGCCGATTGCCAAACGCCCCGATACCGTTGCGCCGCCGGTGCAGCGCACCGTCACGTGATCATCGGTGATCTCGACGGCGGTGGCTTGGTCGCTAATGCGGGCAAGGGCACCCAGCTCGCATGTGCGCGCCTCGAGAGCGGCAATGAGAAATCGATTCTCGATGTTGTAGCCAAAAGCATGCAGCCCGATCTCGCTCGCGGCAAAGCAAACCTCGGGTGCCCGGAAGAGCCGCCTCGTATCGTCAATGATGCGCATCACGCGCAACGGTGCGGCATGCTCCTGGCAAAAGCGCCAAACGCCGAGCGTCTCGAGCGCCTTGACCGAACCGTGGAGCAGGGCGCTGGTGCGGAGGTCTGAGGCGGCGGGGTTGGCAACCAGCGCGGTTTCAATCCCGGCGCATGCCAGCGCGATCGCCGCGGTTAATCCGGCCGGGCCGCCCCCGACAATCACTACCTCGGCCGTCAGACTGCTCATGTCGCAAGTTAGCTCGCGGATTCACTGCCCACTGGCCTATCCTCACATTGAAAGGGAGCGGGCTGACAACGCATACCAAGGCCCTATGATCACCCCATAAGTCAATCGGTCCCGCCGATCTGCCGGCGGGTCGCGCTCCGCGCGTCCAAATCGGGGATTACATGTTCATCCGCGCCCGCGCCTTCGCGGTGCACATCTTCACCGCCGCAGGCGCGGCGCTTGCGCTCGCGGCGCTCCTCTATGCGGTGCGCGGCCAGTGGGCGGCCATGTTCCTGTGTCTGGGCATCGCCCTTATTGTGGACGGCGTCGACGGCACCATCGCTCGATGGCTCAAGGTTGCGGAGGTGCTTCCGCGCTGGTCCGGCGACGTGCTCGATTTCGTCGTCGATTTTGCCACCTATGTCTTCGTGCCGGCCTATGCGATTGCCGCAGGCGGGCTCCTGCCAGAACCGCTTGCGCTGCCGGCAGGGATCGTAATCGTCGTCACGGGCGCGCTCTATTTCGCCGACCGCGAGATGAAAACCGCCGACAACTACTTTCGCGGATTTCCGGCGCTCTGGAACGTGGCCGCCTTCTATCTCTTCCTGCTCAAACCAGCGCCGTCACTCGCGGCCATTACCGTCGCTGGTCTCGCCGTATTGAGCTTCGCGCCGTTCAAGTTCCTCCATCCCCTGCGGGTCGCACGCCTGCGGGTGCTGAACATTGTCGGCTTGATCTTGTGGTCCGTGCTCGCGCTGATCGCCGTCTTGGAGGACCTCGCTCCCGGACCTTGGGTCGCAGGCGGCTTGGTGGTGACTGCCTTATATTTTCTCGGTGTCGGGCTGGCCGAGAGACGCTGAATGCACGCTTTATCGCTGCTTACGGATCCGCATGCGTGGGCTGCGCTTGTCACGCTCACCGCGCTCGAGATCGTGCTCGGCATCGACAATCTCGTCTTCATCTCCGTCCTCACCTCCCGCGTCCCCGAGGACAAGGTCCACCGCGCACGCCTGATCGGGCTCTCGCTGGCGTTCATCTTCCGCGTGATCATGCTCGCCGGGCTAATGTGGCTCAAGGATCTCACGGCACCGCTCTTCAGCATCTTCGGAATGGCCATATCGTGGCGCGACATCATTCTCATCGGCGGCGGCATGTTTTTGATCGCCAAGGCGACGCATGAAATTCACAGCGAAGTGGAGGCGTCCGACAGCTCGGCCGAGGCGACCGCCGGTACCCAGGCATTCACCTGGATCGTGGTTCAGCTCGTAGCGATCGACCTAGTATTCTCGCTCGATTCGATCCTCACCGCGATCGGCATGGCCGAAGATCTTGAGGTGATGATTGCCGCCGTGGTCATCGCCATGATCGTGATGTATGCGGCGGCAAACCCGGTCGGCGACTTCATCGCCGCGCATCCCACGACCAAGATGCTGGCGCTCGCCTTCCTGGTGCTGATCGGGGTTGCGCTGGTTGCCGACGGCTTCGAATTCCATATTCCGCGCGGTTACATCTATTTTGCCATGGCGTTCGCCGCCGGGGTGGAAGCCTGCAACGTCATGGCAAGGCGCACGCGGCCGCGGCGGCGGAGGCGGCGCTGACGGCTTGATCGGCAGCCGCCGCTGAGAGACATTGACGCACCGGTTTGCGGCGGCGCAAGTCGAGACAGGGAGTAAGAGCAATGGTTGCAGCGGTGCGAGTGCATAAGACCGGCGGTCCGGAGGTGCTGACCTACGAAGACATTCCATCGCCCACCCCGGGGCCCGGCCAAATCAAGATCAGAAACCACGCCTGCGGCATCAATTTCATCGACACCTATTTCCGCAGCGGCATGTATCCCTCGCCTGGTGGACTGCCGTTCGTCTCCGGGAACGAGGGGGCTGGCGAAGTCATCGCCGTCGGGCCCGGCGTTACGGACATCAAGGTCGGCGACCGGGTCGGTTATGTCTCGGCGCTCGGCGCGTATGCGGCCGAGCGCGTGCTGCCGGCCGATCGGGCAGTGAAACTCCCGGACAAGATCAACTACGAGCAGGCTGCCGGCATGATGCTCAAGGGCATGACCGTGCAATATCTGCTGCGACGGACCTATAAAGTGCAGAAGGGCGACAACGTGCTTATCCATGCTGCCGCCGGCGGCATCGGCCTCATCGCTTGCCAATGGGCGAACCATCTCGGGGCCAATGTGATCGGCACCGTCGGCTCGAAGGAGAAGGCCGAGCTCGCAAAGAAAAACGGGGCCCACCACGTCATTCTATATGGCGAGGAGGATTTCGTCGCCAAGGTGAAGGAGATTACCGGCGGCAAATTGTGCGAGGTGGTGTATGACGGCGTCGGCAAGGCGACGTTCCCGGCTTCGCTCGATTGCATCAAGCCAATCGGCATGTTCGTGAGCTTCGGTTCGTCATCGGGACCGATCGACGCCTTCAACATCAACCTTCTGCAGACCAAAGGATCGCTGTTCGCCACACGTCCGACGCTCAACACCTATGCGGCCAAACGCGAGGACTTGCTCAAAACCGCGAACGAGCTGTTCGAAGTGGTGATGAGCGGCGCGGTCAAGATCCCAGTGAACCAAAAATACCCGCTGAAAGACGCGCAGAAGGCGCACCGCGACCTCGAAGGCCGCAAGACCACGGGGGCTAGCATTCTGCTGCCGTGATCCACGCAAGAGCGTGAGCCTGGCAGAGGCTCAGGTGATCAAGCCGGCGATCTGCGCGAAGACCGCATGATCGCTCGCTCCCGGCGGCAGTCGCGGAAGCCCCACCACGTCGAGCGCGTCTGCGAACTGCGCAACGGCAGCGACCGTGTCCTCCAGGGAAGCGGCGCTGCCTTTGCTTTCGCTGACCACCACCGCCGCGAGGTCGAGATTGCGTCGGGCCATGACTTCAAGCGCTGTCAACGTATGGCTGATGGTGCCCACGTAGCTGCCCGCCACCAGCAGGACCGGGATACGCAAGACCGATATCAAGTCCAGCACCGTGCGGCGGTCATCGAGCGGGACCATGATCCCGCCGACACCCTCGACTAAACATGTGCCACGGTGGTCGGCCATTGCTTTGCGGCAAAACTCCACAAGGTCCTGGAATACGATCGCACGTCCCTCGCGCGTGCTCGCCATGTGCGGGGAAAGCGGCGCTCTGAAGCGCCAGGGCGAAATGCGCTCGACCTCGGCCAGTGCGATGGGACGCCCGAGCGCTGCCAGCAGAACGGCGGGATCGCTCTTCTCCCAGGCGTCGGGATCGAAACCACTGACGACCGGCTTGACTGCGACGACCGCGCCGCCGCTGCCGCGGATGTGCCGGATCAATCCTGCGGTGACGAACGTCTTGCCGATGTCGGTCCCGGTGGCCGTGATGAAAACGGCGCTCATTGCGTCTCGGTTGCGCTCGCCGGCGCGTGCGCGAGGATGCGCGCGCGCACGACCTCGGCCAGACGCGCGACGTCACGGTCGGGATGTTGCGCGGTAAACGTCAGCCGCAGGCGCGCCGTCCCCGCTGGTACCGTTGGAGGCCGGATCGCGACGACCAGGAAGCCCTCCTCTTCCAACAGCCGCGACGCCTTCAGCGCCGCCTCAGCCTCGCCCAGTAGCACGGGGACGATGGGGCTCGCCGGCTCCGGCAGCCCGGCGAGGCTGGCGAAAGCCTTGGCCTTTGCCAAGGGAAGGGCGGCATAGCCGGGCTCGCGTTCGATGACGTCGAGCGCGGCGATCGCGGCGGCGGTCATCGCCGGCGGAAGTCCCGTCGAATAGATCACGGTGCGCGCACGGTTGCGAATGAGCTCCACGACCGCGGCGGAGGCGCAGAGATATCCGCCATAGGCACCGAGCGCCTTGGAGAGCGTACCCATTTGCAGCGGGATGTCTGTCTTGGGTAGCTGCACGAAATTCGAGCCGCGACCGCCGCCCACGACACCGAGGCCGTGCGCGTCGTCGGACATGAGCCACGCATCGTGCCGCTGCGCCAGCTCTGCCAGCGCATGCAAGGGCGCGATGTCGCCGTCCATCGAGAAGACGCCGTCGGTCGCAATCAGCGCGCGTCGATGACGCTGCCGCAGTTCTGCGATCAGCGCGCCCGCGTGCGCGACGTCGGCGTGACGATACGGCACCACCGCCGCCTGCGCGAGGCGAGCGCCGGCCCATAGACAGGCATGGGCGAGTTCGTCGATCAGAACGAGATCGCCGGGGCCGATCAGCGCGGGGATGATGCCGAGATTGGCGAGATAGCCCGAGCCGAAAACGCAGGCGGCCTCGGTCTCCTTGAGGCGGGCGAGCCGCGCTTCCAACTCGCCCAGCAGCGGGTGATTGCCGCTCACCAAGCGGGAGGCGCCGGCGCCCACGCCATAGCTGCGCAGCGCTGCAATAGCTGCCTCCTTGACCGCGGGGTGATGGCTCAGGTTCAGGTAATCGTTGCAACAGAATGAGAGCAGGCGGCGACCGTTGCGCAGCACCCAAATTCCCGTCAGGCGGGTGGTGTCGACGAGCGCGCGGCGTAGACTGCTGCGCTCGAGTTGGGCGAGCTTGGCGATCGCGAATTCATCGAGTGACTGCATCGTCGACCTCAACCGGTCATGCCGGTTAAGCTTTGCATTGAAAGGGCGGAATGTCGCGAAAAAAGGGAGTTCCTCCTGCGTGGTATAAGTCCGGACTCGCCCACGTCTGGCTACCCTATGCGCAAATGAAGACGGCGCGCGCGCCGCTGCCCGTGGCCCGTACCGATGGTTCTCGCATCGTGCTCGCCGATGGACGCGAGCTCATCGACGGCATCGCCTCGTGGTGGACCGCCTGCCACGGCTACAACCATCCCCACATCCGCCAAGCGGTCGAGCGCCAGCTCGCCTTGATGCCGCATGTGATGTTCGGCGGGCTTGTCCACGAGCAGGCGCTCACGCTCGCGCGCCGCCTTGCGGCGCTGATGCCTGGCGATCTCAATCGCGTCTTCTTCTCCGAGTCGGGTTCGGTCGCGGTCGAGATCGCCATGAAGATGGCGCTGCAGTTCTGGCTGAACCGCGGCATACGCAGACGAAGGAAATTCCTTGCTTTCAAGGGCGGCTATCACGGCGATACGACCGGGGCGATGGCGGTTTGCGATCCCGATGCCGGCATGCACGCTCGGTTCCGCGGCGTCTTGCCCGAACATTGTGTCGTCGAGTTGCCGGAGAACGAGGAGAGCACCGCGAATTTTGCGCGCTGCCTCGAGCGCCACGCCGAGGAACTCGCAGGCATCATCGTGGAGCCGCTGGTGCAAGGCGCGGGCGGCATGCGGTTTCACTCACCTTCGGTCTTGCAGCATCTGCGCGATGCCGCGAACCGCTATGAGCTTCTTTTGATTTTCGATGAAATCTTCACCGGCTTCGGCCGCACTGGTAGCCTGTTCGCCTGCGAAGCGGCCGGTGTCGTGCCGGACATTATCACTTTGTCGAAAGCATTGACCGCGGGCACGTCGCCGCTCGCCGTTACCATTGCGCGCGCCAAGGTATTCGACGCGTTCTGGTCGGACGAACCCGGCGACGCACTGCCGCACGGGCCGACCTTCATGGCCAATGCGCTCGCCTGCGCCGCCGCCAACGCCTCCCTCGACCTGTTCGAGCGAGAACCGCGCCTGCGGCAGGTTGCGGATATCGCAACGGCGCTCGAGCACGGCCTCGCCCCGTGCCGCGGCCTTCCCGGGGTCAAGGACGTGCGGGTGAAGGGCGCAATCGGCGTGGTCGAGCTCGACCGCATCGACGATCTCGAAGGCTTGCGCGCGCGCTTTATCGAGGAGGGGGTATTCGTGCGCCCATTCGGCTCCATCATCTATCTCACGCCGGCCTTCACGATTAGCGCGGAGGAGCTTGCGAGATTGATGGAGGCGGTCGTGAACGTGCTGCACAAACGCAATTAGCGATGCGACGGACGTCTCGTACTAGTGCGGTGGCGCAACGAGCCTCAAAATCCCACCACGGTGCCGTGCAGGTCGTATTCGTCGGCGCGATCGATTCGCACGGTCGCAATCTCGCCGAGACGCAGCGGCCGGCGGCTTGCCACATGGACCATGCCGTCGATCTCCGGCGCATCGCTGCGCGTGCGGCCCTTGGCCATCATGCCGACGTCTGCACACGACCTGCCGCCAGTTGCAACCTCGTCGATGATCACCTTTTGGCGGGTGCCGACCTTGCGCTTGAGACGCCGCGTCGAGATCGCCTGTTGGTGCGCCATCAAGCGATGCCAGCGCTCTTCCTTCACGGCCTCGGGCACGAGGTCCGCTAGCTCGTTGGCACGCGCCCCCGCGACCGGCTCGTAGCGGAAGCAGCCGACCCGATCGAGCTCGGCCTCCTCAAGCCAGTCCAGCAGCAGCTGGAAGTCGTCTTCGCTCTCGCCGGGAAAGCCGACGATGAAGCTCGAGCGGATCGCGAGGTCCGGGCAGATCTCGCGCCAGCGGGCGATGCGCTGCAGCGTCTTCTCCTGCGCAGCCGGCCGCCGCATGCGGCGCAGCACGGCGGGCGCGGCGTGCTGGAACGGGACGTCGAGATAGGGCAGCACCTTGCCGTCCACCATCAACGGAATGATCTCGTCCACGTGCGGGTACGGATAGACGTAGTGCAGCCGCACCCAGGCGCCGAACTCGCCAAGCGCGCGGGCAAGATCGAGAAATCTCGCCCGCACCTCGCGGCCCTTCCACACGCTCGCCGCATATTTGAGATCGCTCCCGTAGGCAGAGGTGTCTTGCGAGATGACCAGTAGTTCCTTCACGCCTGCGGTGACGAGGCGTTCGGCCTCGCGCAGTACGTCGGCGGCGGGGCGCGAAACGAGATCGCCGCGCAGCTTCGGGATGATGCAGAAGCTGCAGCGATTATTGCAGCCCTCGGAAATTTTCAGGTACGCATAGTGGCGCGGCGTGAGCTTGATCCCTTCGGGCGGCAGCAAGTCGAGGAACGGGTCGTGGCGCGGCGGCAGCGCGCGATGCACCGCCTGGACCACACTTTCGTATTGGTGCGGCCCGGTGACCGCGAGCACCTGCGGATAGCGCGCCGTGATCTTCTCCGGCTCGGCGCCCATGCAGCCGGTGACGATCACCTTGCCGTTCTCGTTGAGCGCCTTGCCGATGGCAGCCAGCGATTCCGCTTGGGCACTGTCGAGAAAGCCGCAAGTGTTGACGACCGCCAGGTCGGCGCCGGCATGCGAGCGGGCGAGTTCATATCCCTCTGCGCGCAGTCGCGTGATGATGCGCTCGCTGTCGACCAGCGCCTTGGGGCAGCCGAGTGAGACGAAGCTCACCTTGGGCGCGCGCTCTCGTGCCGGGTTTTCCATGGCGGAGGGGCTAGCCCAAGGACGCGGAGGGGGCAAGCGGGCCGCCGTCGTCCGTGCAAGCGCGCGCGGGAGACGTCATTCGCGTCATTGAATGTTCATGATGGCAGCCTATATGGAGGCTGTCGCTCGCGACCGAGCTGCTGACCGCGGATGTACCGGCGGTGGCAAGGTTGCGGGACGACACGGGCCCGCCGGGAGCAATTCTGGGCGGGTTTTCTTTTTCAGGGCCATGCGCAGCGGGGCGCCGCCGGGCTCGCCACCGAGGCAGGGCGGCCTGTTCGAGTCGGAGATAGGCCTTCGGTATCGCGGTACGGCTGCCGTGAACCTCAGGAGTGCTTCGCGCGACTAAGTCTTGATGCAGCCGGGGTTTGTCCGAGGGGAATGATGCTGATCCTGAAGTATTTCTTGGTCGTCGGCGCCGTTTTGACGATGGGCCTCATCGCGCTTAATGCCCATCTCCTGCCGACCGGCTCGACGGCACCAGCGGTGGTTCATTCCGCAACGAGCGCCTCCCTACCGACCGTCGCGCCGAAGGCGAAACCGGCAGAGCCCGATTTAGCCGCGACCACGGAGCCTTCGCCGCCGCCCGCGAAGCCCGCCAAGTCCTCGCGTCGGTCCGAGCCGTCGGCTCGCGCCCATCGCCGCTGACGCCCGGCCAATCGGCTGGAATTCCCTCCTGCAGAAATGTCACAGCGACAGAATTTGAGCTGGCGGCGATTGTCGGCGGTGCGCTCGCGCATTAGCCTTGGAAGGTTACGGTTCGCCCTCATGGCCGTGACGAATGCTCCTGCGAGAGAGAGCCCCGGCCGTCATATCACCCACGGCCGGGGTTTCTTTCTGCGGGCCTGAGGCGTGTTCCGCTCCGCGCAAGTCCGCCAACCCGCTAAAGACCGTCGGCTTGCAATCGGAGGCCCCTTCACCCATTCAGGGGTTCAGCCGGAAGGGTGGCCGAGTGGTTTAAAGGCAGCGGTCTTGAAATTCGGCCACCGCCATGCCGCCCAGTGCCGGGGCGTGCCGGTCAGTCAACGATTTTGGGGCTAACTCGGCCTTGTGACCCGACCGCGGTGACGGCTTGTGCCGAGGCGTGTCGGGCAGTTGGGTAGCAAAATGGTAGCAGTAGTCCGCCCGAATCCCAGAACGAGGGATACGGGGGAACCCAAACACAAAGACCCCCGGCGCTTCGCGAAAACGTCGGGGGTCTTGG
>Ga0114129_10012750_pt1 | contig 11966 bp, 6 predicted proteins | sample RhiMetdeltSRZDD1_FD_80071 | JGI IMG/M metagenome (GOLD analysis project Ga0114129, IMG submission 80071) | Populus rhizosphere microbial communities from Tennessee, USA - Rhizosphere MetaG P. deltoides SRZDD1 (version 2) (version 2) | ecosystem: Host-associated > Plants > Roots > Rhizosphere >... | reverse complement strand
GATCGTTTCAATTCGTCCGACTCGGTTTACCATCCGCCGCCACCCCCCCGCCGTCGAGGCTCCCGGCTCCATTCGGCACCAATGCCCTGGACGATGTGGGCCGGACGATTGTGTTGATCTTTGAGACGGACTCGATTCGCGCCAACGTGGTGCAGCAAGCGACAAGCGCCGCTGTTGAGTTCGTCGGGACGCTGTCACCACAGGACTGGGTTGGCGTCGTCACTATGCCGTACGGCGGCGTGCTGGTCGAACCCACAAGAGATCACGATCGCGTGCGAAAGGTGTTGCCGACGATCTCGGGTCAGGCGTCGCAGCAGATGACCGATTCAGCAAAGAGCTGCCGGACTCGCGACACGCTCATTGCCCTGGCCGATCATCTCCGAGGCCTGACACACATAGAGGGGCCGAAGACGATTGTGTTCGTGTCGTCTGGCATGCTCCTGCCGAGGCGCGACGCGCCGATGACCGGCGCGCCCGGGCCTTGCGAGCTGCGGTCCGAGCACTTCGAAGCAGTCGGTACCGCGGCAGTCGTCTCGCGTTCGAATCTCTACGTGATCAAGCCGGATGACTTCGTCATCGACTCAGCCAAGAACGCCTTCGCGGATCCAACGGCGAGCCGGTTCAGAAGCTCGAACGAGGAGCTTGCTGGCATCGAGAGCCTCGCGGGCGTCGCTCACGGCCAGCTGCTCCGGCTGACGGCATCCGACAGGACCGCGTTCGCAAAGGTCGCGCGCGAAAGCGCCGGCTATTACCTCGTGGGCTTTGAGCCGCGATCGGGTGAGCGCAACGGATCGTACCGCCGTGTCGATTTCGACGTCGCACGCGCGGGGGTCAAGGTGCGCGTCCACCCGACATTGCTGATCCCAAGACCCGACGGCAAACGCCCCGTGTTGACGCCGCAGGCAATGCTCCGCGACAGCCGGGCCTATCGCGATCTGCCGCTGCGGGTGGTCGCCGTCACCGCGCCGAATCCGGGTGATGCCAAGCTGCGAATCGTCGCGATTCTCGAGGCGCAGGATCTTCCTGTGACGTCAGGCACCGTGCTGGAGTCCGCGGCGTTTGGCCTCATCGACGCTCGTGGCCGGCTGGTGGCACAGTGGACCGCTAACGCGCGCGAGCTATCGCTCGCGCCCGCGATGTCAGCAGGCCTCGCATCACCCGGCAAGTACCGCCTGCGCGCGGCCGCCATTGATTCGACCGGACGACGAGGAACGGCGGAGTACGAGTTTGCGGCCGAACCGGTGTCGGCGGGCGAGTTGAGTCTCAGCGCAATGGTGCTCGGCGTGTCCTTTCAGAAGAACTTCCTGCCCAGGCTGCAGTTCGTGAAGGAACCAACTGCTGCGGGTCAGTTCGAGATCTTCGGTGCGGCGCCACAAGGGACGCTGTCGGTTGCGATGGAACTCGCGACGAGCGAGGACGGGCCCGCGCTGGTGCGCGTGCCCGGCGCGATCGTCGCGACGTCGGACGTCGATCGGCATCGTGCCACCGGCGTCGTCCCCGTCGCCAACCTCGCACCGGGCGACTACATCATGCGCGGCGTGCTCAGCCTCAACGGCACGCCGATCGGACGCGTGATCCGCGTATTGCGGAAGGCGACCTAGCTAACGGTGTTTCCGGGTCGCTCTCACAGCCCTGCGCCTGGCGCTCGTACGCGCGCGTGAGGGCATAAGCGTGCCGCCGCTCGCGCGGAAGACGGCCGCTAGCGCCTCAGGGCCTTTCTGCAGTGTCACGAACTGCTGCGATCCAGGTCCGTTCAGTTCCTGCTGCATGAAGGACCACACCTGCCCAGACGATCGATATCCGCCGTGGGACGTGACGACATCCTTGCAGTTGATCACGGTCACGTTTGCTGAGTGGTCCATGATCGCGCGTGGATCTTCCGGACCTGAATAGCCCAGGGCGGTATCGAACTCGAAGAAGTCACCGATGCGATACCACACACGAAGCACGGGATCGTTCTTCGAGTGGAAGACGTAGAACTTCTGGCAGCGCTGGGACGCGTCGAAGTAGCGCTCGCCGCGCTCGACCGATTCGTTGTCCACGGCGGAGGCGAAGTTCCATGCGTTGCGGACGAGTGCAGGCGAGACGTCGCGCAGCGCCTCGAACGTAACGTGCGCGCCGAGGCTGTGCGAGTTGACATCCACGGTCGCGCCAGTTCCCTGAAGAGCTGCGAGCAGTTGCCGGAGCCGCGGTGCCGCCTCGTCGGCCCGGCCGCGGGCGAAGGGAAAGGACACCCCGTTGGCGCCGCCCGGCCAGGCAAAGCCAACGAGCGCGTCATAGGGCGAACCGGTGCGGCCCAGGAACCCGAGAAGCCGCATTTGCTCGTCAATCGTGCGGTAGCTATCGAGCACGTCGCGTTGTTCGTTGTTATAGCCGTGGACCAGCACGGTCACCCGCTTGCCGGCCATAGCGGCCAGGAAGACCGCTGGCTGAACGGCTGGCGCCTGCCCGTTCCCGGAGAGGTCAAGTTCGCGGACTTCGTCCGCGGTCGAGAAATCGGTTGCCGACCAGAACTCCCGCCTGCAGCTGACCAAGTGCATCTTTGTCATGGGGCCTCCGCCTGACTGGGCCCGGTGACTCGGGCCTCTGTACTTAACGTCAAGCGAGGCCGGCACGAACGGCAGCGGACACAACCTCGTGTATCGCCTCGATCACGATCCGTGGCTCGTCGAGCGGAATCCAGTGCCCGCTGTTCGAGGCCACGATGTGCTTGCCGCACCTGGACTTGCGCGCGAGTGCTTCCTGCTGATTGATGCGGTAATCCCCGGGGTTGGTGCAGGAGATGGTCACGAGCGGAAGATCGCCATACCCATCTTTCGACGCCTCGAGCGCTTCCTCCGCGCTCTGACGAATCCACTCAATCTGATTGCCGAGCGCGCTGTAGAACTTCTCACTCGTCCAGAACTGCCGGAGCGGTTGGCGCGCGTGCGTCGGCAGCTTCCACATCGGCGCCATGATGCCCTCATCTTCTTGCGACAGGTTGCCAAGACTAACCGCCCTCGCGATTAGTCGCGCGACCGTGAACGCGCCCAGCGACCCGAGCACGGCGACGACGTGGGCTGCACCCATTCTCGATGCGGCGGCGCCACGCCGGCACAACAGCAAGCCACGATCGATCTGGGCCTGCTCCTTTGCCGCCGGATTTACCCAGTCTTCGGGATGTGCCGAATCGACGAACACAATTCCAGCAACATCGGCGCGATAGCGCGCCGCGAAGACTCGCAGGATCAATCCTCCGAACGAGTGGCCCACGAGTACAAACGGGGGCGGCACGCCCGCGCGTTCGAGCAACGAGCGTAATTCATCCGCCATGCGCGATGCCGTCCTCGGCATCGGCGCGGCATCACTCCATCCGAACCCGCCGCGGTCGTACGTGCACACGCGCGTCGTCCTGGCGATCTCAGGTTGCACCCACGACCAGCTGACCGACGAACCGCCAAGCGCGGCGTCGAGCACAACCGTCGGGCGGCCTTCACCCATGCAGTGCAGGTGAAGGCGGAACCCGCCGACGTCGATTAGCTGGCCTGGGGGCGGATAGCGCACTCCATAACGCTATCAGCACTCCGCCGGCGCTGACAGTCGGACATTCGCTCTCTACTGCAAGACGATTCGGAACCCCTTCGGAGCGATCTTGACTCGCTGCCGTGGCGTGTCGGCTCCGGTCAACGACAGCAGTGCCGTGGCCGCTCCGGCAGCTTCGGCTGCTTCCTCGCAATCACCGCCTGCTTGTCGCTCGTCGCGCGCGCGAGATAGGCCGCGCGCGATGCGCAAGCCTCGCTCGCCGTGTCGCTGTTCGACTGGGCGTGCTCGAGGATCGCCTCCGCCAGCGTGGTCGCCCGGCGCGCTCTCGCGCCACAATCTGACCTTGATAATCGACAAAACTCGGCATAGCGTTCAGCAGGGGTCGCTCTATCCAGCGCTGCACCGGTTGCGGGCACGCGGCTGGATTCGTGCGGAGTGGGGCACCGCCGACAGCGGGCGTCGCGCGAAGTTCTACTCGCTCACACGAACCGGCTCGAAGCGGCTCGAACGCGAGCAGGCGAACTGGGAACGCCTGTCGGAAGCGATCACGCTGGTGCTGCGGAGGGCCTGATGGAGATCGTGATCGATGAGGCTGAGATTCTGGCGGCGACGTTCGTCGCGCGCGTCGAGGAGCGCGCCCGACGCTCAGAGCATTTTTCGCTGGCGTTGCCTGGCGGCTCGGCCGTTGCCGTCTGCTGCCCGCCGCTCAAACGCGCCGTCGTTGAGTGGCGACGAGTTCATCTGTTCTGGGTGGACGAGCGAGCGGTGCCTCCCAATCATTCGGAATCGAACTACGCGCTCTCCCACGAGCTCTTCCTTGACGGCCTGCCGATCAATCCCACCCACATTCACCGGATGCGCGCGGAAAAGGCAGACCTGGAGGACGCCGCACACGAATACGAGACTGACCTGCGTCACACTCTCGGTGAGCCGCCGTGCCTCGACATGACGCTCCTCGGAGTGGGGCCTGACGGCCACGTGTGCTCGCTCTTCCCCGGACATCCCGCCCTCGATGAAACAACGCGCCTCGTGATGGCCGTCGACGACTCGCCAAAACCACCGTCGCGCCGACTCACGTTGACACTGCCCGCCTTGAAACACACCTTTGCCGTCGTCGCCGCCTTCGGCGAGTCGAAGGCGGCTGCGATCCACGAGGCTATCAATGATCCTGCTTCGCGCCTGCCGGTCGCGTTAGCGATCAGGCAAGCGCGCGAAGTGCTGTTTCTTCTAGACGAGGCAGCGGCAAGAGGACTACGTCAGTCCTGACGCAGGGCAACAAGCGGATCGAGCCGCGTCGCGCGCCGTGCTGGAATCAAGCAGGCCGCCAGCGCGACGACGGTGAGAAGCGTGGCGATGCCGACAAACGTTGTGATGTCGTGTGCGGGAACGACGAGCAGCGGGCTGAGCAGCTGACCCGCGAACCACGCGCCGGTCAAGCCGATTGTGAGGCCAAGCGCGATTTGCACGAGCCCACGGCGCAGCACCAGCCACGACACCTCCTTGTTGGCTGCCCCGAGCGCCATCCGCACGCCAATCTCCTGCGTCCGCTGGGTAACCGAGTACGCCATGACCGCATAAAGTCCGACCGCGGCAAGCACCAGTGCGATAAACGCGAAAATTGCGAAGACGCTGCCGAATACCCGGAACGGCCACCGCTGCTGTGCCAGCATCTGGTCGAGCGTCTGTACCGTGAAGACCGGCTGATCGGGATCGATCGCTTGTACTTCACGTCGCACGGCGTTCATAATCACGCTGGGATCGACGCGGCTACGCACGAGCAGCGCGGCGAAGCCCGAGGGCTCCTGCCGCAGCGGAATGTACGCGACCGCCGGGGGCTCGGCATCCTGCGGACGGCTGTGCCGGATCGTCGAGCTGACGCCGACAATCGTGCGCCATCCGGGCTGACTGGTGTTCGGTTCGTTGGAGACAAACCGGACGCGCCGGCCGATCGGATCTTCGCCAGGGAAGAACTGCGCGACGAATTGCTGATTGACGATGATGTTTTCGGCGCCGGCGGCACCGTCGGCATCAGTGAACGCGCGGCCGCGGCGAATCGATGCGCCGACGGTCTCGAAGAACGTCGGGCTGATCGTCACTGTCGTGATGCTCGGCCGTTCAGTGCCGGCCTGCACCGGCCGTCCGTCGATCTCGACCGGCCGGCGATTCCCGCCCTGCGGCGGCACATGGGTTGACATCGCGACCGACTCCGCTCCGGCCACCCCGGCCAGTCGCGGCGCCAGACGCTCGAAGAACTCGCGCCGCGCTTCCGGCTTCGGGTACTTCGTCCCCGACAACTGCAGCCGCATCGTCAACAGGTAATCACTCTTGATACCGAGGTCCTGCGAGTAGAGCTTCAGGAAGCTGCGCGTCATCAGCCCCGCACCGACGAGCAGGACGATGGTGAGCGCGATTTCGACGACGACCAGCGCGGAGCTCATCCAACGCACGCGGCGGCCGCCGCTGTTGCTTCGTCCGCCCTCTTTGAGGATTTCGTTGACGTTGGTTCGCGAGACCTGCAGCGCCGGCGCGAGGCCAAACAGGATTCCGGTCACCACACAGATGGCGGCGAGAAAGCCGATCACGACCCAATCGATCGTGAATTCAATCCAGTACGGCTTTCCGGCATCGGCCGGAATGGCCGCGTCAAACAAACGCACGCCGACCATTGCCAGCAACAGACCGAAGAGGCCACCAATCAGGCCGAGAATGACGCTCTCGACCAATAGTTGCCGGATAACTCGCCATCGTGACGCGCCGAGGGCGACGCGCACGGCGATCTCGCGCGCTCGCTGCGCCGACCGTGATAGCAACAGATTGGCAACATTCGCACAGGCGATGAGGAGCACGAAACCAACCGCGCCCATCATCGAGAGAAAGATCTGTCGAATCTCGCCGCCGTTGAAGCGTTCGTTGAAGGTTTGAATGACGGCGGACGTCAGCTCTTTGTTGGAGGCGGGATATTGCGAGGCGATGCCGCGCGCGACGGCATCCAGTTCCGCTTGCGCTTGCGCGCGCGTGGTGTCCGCTTTCAGACGTCCAAAAACCGCGACCCAACGGTTGTCCCGTTTCTCCTGGTTTTCGTTGGGTACCATCGGCATCCACAACGCCGAGTCGGTGGGGAACATCATGCCTTCAGGCATGACGCCGATGATTGTTGCCGGTTCGCCGTTGACGCGAAGAATCCGGCCAAGCACGGCTGGATCCGCGCCGTAGCGATTCTTCCAGATTCCGTGGCCGAGGATGACGACCTTCTCAGCGCCTTTGCGATCGTCTTCCGGTTTGAAATCGCGACCGATGAGCGGGGGCTGCGCGAGAACCTGAAAGGCATTCGATGAGACCCAGGTGCCGCGCGCCTGCTCGGGGACGCCACGATCGTCAGCGAGGCTCATCGGTCCGCGCGTGAAGCCGGCCATGCCGGCGAACGTCTTCGATTGGCTGCGCCAATCCTGGAAATCAGGATAGGAAAGATTGCCGCCGCCACTGTCGGCGGGACGCTTGAGGCCCAACATGTAGAGCTGAGCGGAATCCTTGAACGGCAGGCCGCGTATCAAGACGGCGTTGACGAGCGTGAATACCGTGGCGTTGACGCCGATGCCCAGCGCCAACGCGGCGACAGCTACTGCGGTGAACCACCGCTCCTTGGAGATCAAACGACACGCGAAGCGAAGGTCCTGCAGCAGGCTCATACTGGACTACATACGTAAGAGCCTGCCCGAAGGTTAACGCGAAATCAGTTTCGGCCCGGCGTTCGTGCCTGACCATCCGTGGTGGTGCCGCCGAGTTGGCGCAGCAGCTCCCGCACGGCGGTATCGAGCTGACTGTCCTTGCCCACCAGGCTTTCGCCGATCGGACGCGTCACGGGAATGTCCACCGGGCGCGGGTTCAACTCCATGTTGGTGCCGTCAAGCGTCGTAATCCGCGTTCCCGGCATTCGCAGCGTCGAACCATCCACCAGCGTTGCGCTCCCCGTATAGATGATCCAGCCGGACGTGGGCTCGCCGACCACCTTGCCAAGCTTCAGCGTTCGATAGCCCTCGGTGAAATCCTCGGCGTCCGAGAGCGAATGCTGATTGGTGACGAGGATTGTCGGCAGTTCGAGCGAACGCTGTCCGAGTACGCTTCGCGCGGGTGACGCCGGAAGTCCGCGCGGCGCCATCATCAAGTAGCCGCGCCTGGCGAGTACGTCGATTGCGTACACGTTCACGAAGCCGCCGTTGTTGTTGCGCACGTCGATGACGACACCATCTTTGGTGCGGTTATCGGCATCGAGATCGATATAGAAGCGCCGCAGCGCCGTTTCGGACATGTCGTTCATGTGCGCGTATCCGAGACGGCCGCCGCTGATCTTTTCAACGTACGCGCGGTTGTTCTCGACCCACTCACGGTAAAGAAGGTTCTTCTCCGTGGCCTGATTGACCGGACGGACGAGCACCTCGCGCGTGTCGCCGCCGTTTGCGGCCGCCGAGAGAGTGAGCGCTGTTCGGCGATTGACGGAGTGAGACAGCACTGTGTCGAGGTTCGTTGCGGCAGACAGTGGAACGCCGTCGACAGCTTTCAGATAATCGCCGACGTTCACAGCCCTCGTCACGGCGGCAGGTCCGAGCGGAACGATGCCGGTGACCTTGAACCGGCCCGACTGTTCGTACTCGGCGCGATCGAACTGCAATCCAAGCCGGCCAACTCCGGGCTCCTGCGGCCCACCGCCGCGTCCGCCAGCGGCCACACCAAGATGCGACGCGTTGAGCTCGCCTACCATCAGGTTGAGCAGCCGGCGGAGCTCCGCCGGCGTTTGCGTACCGGCGACGCGCGGCGTGTATCGCTCCCGGACGGCATCCCAGTTCACGCCGTGAAATTTGTCGTCGTAGAAACCGTCCTTCAGGTACGTCCACGCCTGGCGGAAGACTTCCATCTTCTCCTGCGCGAAGTCCACGTCCATTTCGGCGGTCACCGCCACAGATCGAGCCACGCGCGTTTCAATCGGCATCACCGAGATGCGGCCCTGCTCGAGATAGAAGACCTCGCGGCTGTCCGGCGAGAACTGCGCGTCGGCCTTCGCGCCACTCGTCGACGTCAGCTGGCGCGCGACGGCCGGCTCGCGCGCCAACTCGTCGAGCGAGTAAGTGTAGAGGTTCTGCTGACCCTCGGCCGTTGCCGTGAGGAGCAGTGTGCGCCCATCCGGGCTGATGACTTGCGATGTGACATCAACGCCGACTGGCAAGATGCTGAGCCGGCGCCGGATTCCGTCAAAGACGATGTCGATCGGCTTCGATGGATCGCGAGGAGGTTCAGCTTCGCGCTCGCGATCGGCGCCTGGGGCGCGCCGTTCGGCTGGCGCGGTGCGCTGAGAGTCGTCGCGCGGCGGCTCGGGCTTGAACAGATCACGGAACCGATCCTCGCGGAATCTCGGCGTTCGCAGGATCAAGTCGACGCGGACGACCTGGCCTTCTTCGGTACGTTGACTTGTGTTGTAGAGGAGGTACGTGCCATCGGGGCTCCAGGAGATGTTGTTCGCGAACCCGTTTGGCATCACCGTAATCGGACGCGCGTCGCCGCCTGCCGCCGCGACGACGTGCACGTTGCGGAACGACGACTTTGGACTCATCGCAAGAAACGCGATCCATCGGCTGTCTGGAGACCATGCGACGCCGCGGTTAGTTCGGGTGAGCTGGCCGCTCGACAGCAGGCGCTCCTGCTTGGTGGCGACGTCCAGCACGCGCAGTTCTTTACCGTCGCGAACGAACGCGATCGACTTGCCGTCCGGTGAGAATCGCGGTGAGAGATCGCCGAGCGCTGCTTCGGTGAGCTGGGTCTCGCGCAGCGTGGTGAAGTCGTAGAGAAACACGTGCGGAACCTTGTCCCGTTCTGACGTGTAGACAATCCGCCGGCTGTCAGGCGCCCACTCGATCTGTCCTTCGCGCGCATAGGATCGCGTCACGCGTACCGCGTCGCCGCCGTCGCGCGAAGAAGCGGCCCAAATCTCGCCCCTGGCCACGAACACAACCTTCCGGCCATCAGGCGACAGCGCGAGCTCCTGGAACTCGTTGTTCAGCGTCACGTGGGCGGTTGCGGGTCCTGGTGGCAGGCCGCGCTTCGTGATGGCAACCTTGCTGGCCTGACCGCTGCCGGTCTCGAGCTTCCAGACTTCGAAGTCACGCTCGAAGACGATCGTGCGGCCGTCGTAGGAAATCGTCGGCCACAACACGCGGCCGTCCGTGAATCGCGTCACCTGCTTCGCGGCACCGCCGAGCGGCAGCGTCCAGATGTTCTGCGCGCCGCTGCGATCCGACACGAAGAACAAGCCCTTGCCGTCGGCAGTCCACATCGGCCAGGCCTGCTTGGCGCCACGGTCGGTCAGCTTCTCGTATCGCGGCGTGGCTTCGTCATGAAGAAGCCACAGCTCGGATTCGTCGAGGTGCGAGTGGCCCTTGCGCCACCACTGCGCCGCGCTGTTGCCGCGCGCCGAAAACGCGACGCGGCGGCCTTCAGGCGATGGTGCGGCAAAGAACTCTCCCGTGTAGCGATCCGCGCTCACCGCCATTGGCGTGCCGCCGGAGGGCCGCACGCGAAAGAGGTCGTTCATCCCGGCGATGTCGCGCCCAGACGCTGAGAAGTACAGCCACTGGCCGTCTCGTGACCATCCATCCAGGCGCTCGAGCCCATCGTCTGACGTAACCTGCGTGAGGGCGCCGGTGTCGAGCGCGAGGACGTAGATGTCGCCGCCGCCCGTTCGATCCGACACGAAGGCGAGGTGCTTGCCATCTGGCGAATAGAGCGGGCGCGACTCGGTGGCTTCGTGCGACACGAGCAAACGGGCTTCACCGCCGCTGGCTGGCACGGTCCAGATATCGCCGCCTGACACTAGCGCAATCTCGGTGCGATCCGGAGAGATTGCCGGTTCACCGAATGACGGAAGCGGCGCCGGCGGAGGCGTTTGTGCCTGGCCGACGATCGGAAGCGGTTTAGCGGTGAGCGCGGTGACGATCAGGCCGCCAAGGCACAGGGCAGAACGCAATGTAATCACAGGCTCCTCCCGTTGGGATGAGAGGAACATAGTAAGGGAAAAGGCAGAGGGCGGAAGGCAGAACGGACGTGTCTAGTGGCAGGAAGCCATTCCGCTGTCGACAAAGGTGTTACCGGGGATTGGCAGGAATCGCCATTGGTAGAGGCCCTCGGCAAGCGTCAGCTGGAGGACGCCGTGGCCAATGCCGATGGCTTCAGTATTGGCCGCTGACGTGATTGGCGTATAGAGCCCGCCGCCGCCAGTCCCGACGGTGATTTGGCGGATGCCGCGCGAGGCATCGGCGCGGCCATCGGCATCCTGCGGCGCGAAGCGTTCGTAGAGGTGATCGTGCCCGGTGACGATCAAATCGACGTTGAACTCGTGGAGCAGCCGCCACAATTCTCTGATCTCGCGGTTCGGTCCGTTGGGGCCCGACGTGAAGAGCGGCTTGTGCCAGTAGGCCATCGTGCACGGGGTCGCGACGCGCGACAGCTCGCTGCGAAGCCATTGCAGTTGGCTCGACCCCGGACCGATCGGTATTTCCGAGTTCAGCGCAAACACGCGCCAGGGCCCGGCGTAATACATGTAATAGCCGGTGCCAGGCGGGCCGGCATTGTCTTCGAAATACGCGAAGTAATCAGCCGCGCCGGGGGTGTGGTACTCGTGATTGCCAGGGACCGGCCTGGTGCGCGCGCGATGGCGGCCCCAATGGGGTGCGTAGCAGTTGCGGAAATCGGCTGCCGTGCCGTTTGGATAGGCGTTGTCGCCGGTCGTGAAAACGATCCCGGGTACGTTGTCGATCAGGGCCGCTGTCGCCGCCACGGCGGCCGAGCCGCACAGGCCGATATCGCCCGCACCGACGAGCACCGCCGGCGCAGTCGGCCCCGGCGGCGTCACAGGCGGCGATCCAGGCGAGATCGGCGAGGATCCGCACCTCGCCGCGCTGACGGCGAGCACCACCGCCAAGAGGCCGCCGAGAAAGAGGCCGGTCTTCCGCACGCCGCGCTATTTTCGCACTAGAACGGGCGTACCAATACGCATCCGTACCGCGGCGGCAATCACATTCGCCACTTCGGCCTGGACGGTCAGCACCTCGCGAAGCGGCCGCTCGTACGATTCGACCCAGACATGCTCGTCGCGGCGGGCGTCGATCAACTGCGCGGTAATCCGGACGCGGCCATCGGCCTTGATGACCGACCCGTCGAGCACGAAGTTGACGCCGAGCGCCCGCGCGATTTCGGGCACCGACGGCCGGGGCTCTCGAAACTGCATCGTCGACGTCCGCGACACGACGTGAATGTCTTCGTGCCGCGCGAGATAGGTGATGAGCGTATCGGTCATCCCCAACGCGAACGATCCTTCGCCATCGGCCGAGATGTTCTGCAACGGCAGTACGGCAAGGGACGCTTCGCCCGGTGTCGTCGCCCTCACCGGCAGCAGCACT
>Ga0114129_10012749_pt1 | contig 11967 bp, 6 predicted proteins | sample RhiMetdeltSRZDD1_FD_80071 | JGI IMG/M metagenome (GOLD analysis project Ga0114129, IMG submission 80071) | Populus rhizosphere microbial communities from Tennessee, USA - Rhizosphere MetaG P. deltoides SRZDD1 (version 2) (version 2) | ecosystem: Host-associated > Plants > Roots > Rhizosphere >... | reverse complement strand
GCCCCACGGCGTGCGAATTCTCGTCGCGACCCCACCGCACCCGCCTGGCGATGCCAGGCCGCCGGGCCGGCCCTCGCAGCCTGTGACGCCGTTGGTCTGAACAGCGGGATCCGCGTGATCCGCGTCCCGTTTAATCCGCGTGATCGGCGTTTCGTTTGAGACGGTCGCGTCACGATTTTGGGCAAAGCTGTCGAACGGCACCAGAACAGCCGAAAAACCGACACAGCGGTTCGAACGCCGGAAACCGCGCCTGGTGCACAGAATGACGACAGACATCCGACTGCCTGCCGAGGTGAAGTACGAAGCAGAGCTGACGGCGCTGGCCGCCGACGACAAGTCCGCCAAGCCGCCGGGGTGGAAGCTCTCGCCGCGCGCGGTTGAAACCTACATCCTTGGCGCGGACAAGCCAGTCGGCGGCGTCACGATTACACCAAAGTACATCGGGGACCGGGCGTTGGTGCAGGTCGCCATCGCGACGCTCGCTTCCGATCGCGCCCTGCTCTTGACCGGTGAACCAGGAACGGCCAAGAGCTGGTTGTCGGAACATCTCGCCGCGGCGATTAGCGGCACTTCGCGGCTGATCGTTCAGGGCACGGCCGGCACGACTGAAGAGCACATCAAGTACGGCTGGAACTACGCACTGCTGCTGGCCGAGGGCCCATCGCCAAAGGCGCTCGTGCCTTCACCGGTCTACCGCGCGATGCACTCAGGCCAGTTCGCGCGACTCGAGGAAGTCACGCGTACCGCGTCTGAAATCCAGGACGCGTTGATCTCAATCCTGTCCGAAAAGCAGATTGGCATTCCGGAGCTGGGCGACATCCTTTCGGCCGCTCGCGGGTTCAACATCATCGCGACAGCCAACACGCGAGACCGCGGTGTCAACGAGATGAGCGCGGCCCTCAAGCGGCGCTTCAACTTCGTGACCGTTCCGGTGGTGGAAGACCTCGAACAGGAAATCCGTATCGTCACGAAGCGGGAAGCCGAACTGCGAACCGACTACCAGGTCGGAATCAAGCCGCCGGACGAACTGGCCAAGTTGCTCGTGACGATGTTCCAGGAGCTTCGCGCGGGCGTGACGAAGGACGGCTCGACCAAAGTCAAGCCGCCGGCATCGGTCCTGTCGACCGCAGAGGCCATCAGCGTGCTCTTTAACAGCACGATCCTTGCGGAGCACTTCGGCAAAGGAAAAGTGACTCCCCACGATTTGCTGCGCTCGATGGTTGGTGCCATCGCGAAAGAGGGCCCCGACGATCTGAAGGTCGTCCGCGAATACTGCGAGACCGTCGCCAAGGGACGCAGCGGACCGTGGCAGGACGTCTACGCCGCCGCCAAACAGCAGCTGAAGGACTGATGCACCTCTTTCCCGTCCGCCACCATTCGCCGCGTGCGAGTGGCGTGCTGCGCACGTTCCTCGACGTCGTCCAACCGGAAATGGTGCTCGTCGAGGGCCCGACCGACGCGACGTCGCTCGTCGACGTGCTCGTCGATGCGGAGACGGAGCCGCCCGTCGCTGTCCTGGGTTTTCGCACAGACGGCACGCCAGGGTCCGCTGTATGGCCGTTCGCGAGTTATTCGCCGGAGTACGTCGCGATTCGCTGGGCACGGCAGCATCGAACGCGGACCGCCTTCATCGATATTCCGACAGGCGCGAGTATCGCGGCGCAAAACGAAGAGCATACCGAGATCAGTGGTCAGGACGAGGACGACGCGTCCAGCCAAGCGTCGCCGGAACCAGAACTCAACGATCGCTGCGTTGAGAAAACGGGCTACCGATCCTTCGAGGAATTCTGGGAGGCATCGTTCGAGGCGCCACAGCACGGCGCGGATGGATTTCGCGCGGCGCTGCTCGCCTATGCCGACCTCGCGAGGCTTGAAGACCGAGGAACGTTTCACCGGGCTCGCGACGCCTTCATGTTGCGCGAGATCGACATGCACGTGGCCTCAGGTGTGTCCTCCGAGAAGGTTGTCGTCGTTCTCGGGGCTGCGCACGCCGCTGCCCTTGCCGCAGGCGACGTCGACCGTTCGCTCGAGTCGACCTTGCCGACGCCGGTACAGACCTCGGTGACGCTGATTCCGTACAGTTTTCCGCGCCTCGCCCGGCAGCTCGGATACGGTGCGGGTAATCGCGCGCCACATTTCTATCAGCGCGCCCACGATGCCGGTTGCGACTACCATCGCGCCACGCTCGAAGCGCTCATTACCTTTACTGAACACCTACGGCTGCGCGGGTTCGCTGCATCTCTGGCCGACACCATCGAGGCCTATCGCCTCGCGGTTCTTCTCGCCGACATCCGTGGCAAGGCCGGACCGGGCCTCGACGAAGTGCGGGAGGCGGCCGTGGCCACGATGTGTCGCGGCGATGCCACACACATCGACTCTTTCCTGTGGTCGACCGTCGTCGGCAAGAACGTCGGAAGAGTTGCGTCGCGTATCGGCCGCAATGCGCTCCAGGAGGAGTTCTGGCGCGAGCTCCGCGAGCGCCGACTGCCTGCGACCGATGCGCCGGAAAGCTTCGCGCTGCACTTGAACAACGACGTCGAAGTCGGGACGTCCGTCTTCCTCCATCGACTTCGCATCGCTGAGATTCCTTACGCGACATTTCAAGGTACCCGGAGCGCGGCCGCGGGGCCGTCGAAAACTGAGGAAGTTGCCGGCGGATTCGCGGCGCTCAGCCGCGCCCGCGAGGCGTGGGAGGCTCAGTGGACGCCCTCAACCGACGTCGGTCTGGTCGAGCGCATCGTCTATGGCAACAGCCTTCAGGATGTCGCGACGCGAAAGCTCGATGAAAGGCTCCAGACGGCGTCGACGACCGGAGAGGCGGCGGAAGTGCTCGTCGAGTCCGTTATTGCGACGTGTCCGCAAACGTTGAGCGCGGCGCTTCACGCTTGCGACACGTTTGCGTCGGTGGACGATGACCTGCCGTCGCTGGCGCGGGCGTGTCGCGCGCTTTCGGGGCTGGCTGCCTACGGCACTTCGCGATCGCGGTCAGCCGGCGGCGACAGCGCGATTCCTGCTCTGTGCAAAAAAACTTTTTCCCGAGCGGTACTCCGCGTCCGCGATGCCTGTGCCGCGAATGACGAAGGGATCGCCCCGGTGCGAGACGCGTTGCGGACGCTGCACGATGTTGCGCTGTCGCAGCCGATTGTCGACAAGCAGGCGTGGATCGACGAGGCCCGCGCACTCGTTGAGAGTTATGACGTCAACGCGACGGCATCGGGCCTGGCGTGTGGACTGCTCTACCTGGCACAGGCAATTGATGACCGTGAGATTGCGCGGGTGGTTAGCCAGCGCCTGTCGAACACCTTGGAGCCCGAGCGATCCGCGGCGTTTCTGACCGGGTTCCTCGAAGTGAATGCGCTGGTGATCGTGAAGAACCGTCCCGTGGTGGCGGCACTCGATGCCTTTATTCAAAGCATCGAGACGGATCGCTTCCCGAATCTTCTTCCGACGCTGCGTCGCGCGTTTTCGGTACTTGGTTCTACCGAGCGGCGCTATCTGCTCGAGAACCTCCTCGCGTCCCGGAACATGTCCGGCAAGGGCAAAGCAGCGCAGCAGATCGTGGCGGAGAAGGATCGAGAGACGTTGAAGAAGATTGCCGGCGATCTTTCCAAAGCCATCGACGAGCTGGACGATCTTCTATGAGTGACGTCTCGACGCTTTCAGACGCGGATCGCGCGGCCCTTCTGAGATGGCGTCTGGCGCTTGGCCCGTCCGCAGAGAAGGTACATTCATCGTTCGGTCTGTCAGGGCTGTCCCTACCCGGAGCGGGTCTGCTTGGCGATCCATCGCGCGTCGCGGAAATCGATAAGGCGCTGTCGTTCGTCTACGAGAACGATCGAACCGCCGGCCTCGGTGGGTCGGCTCCGTACATCCCCAAATGGCTTGCTGGGCTGCGCGAGTTCTTCAGGCACGACATCGTGGCGCTCGTCCAGAAGGACGCGATCGAACGCAAAGGCCTGACGCAGCTGTTGTTCGAGCCCGAGACCTTGCCGTATCTGGACAAGAACATTGATCTCGTCACGACGCTCATTTCGGCCCAGGGTCTGATCCCCGACAAAGCCAAGGACATTGCCCGGCAGATCGTTCGTGAGGTCGTGGACGAGCTACGCAAGAAGCTCGAGACTGAGGTCCGCAGCGCCGTGCTTGGCGCGCTCCGCCGCGATCGCACGAGCCCGGTCAAGGTGCTTCGCAACCTCGATTGGCGCCGCACCATCCGTGCGAATTTGAAAGGGTGGGATCGCGAGCGGCAGCGGCTCATTCCCGAGCGTCTCTACTTCTGGGCGAACCAGCGCCGCCACCACCAGTGGGACGTGGCGCTGGCCGTCGACCAGTCGGGATCGATGGGCGAAAGCGTCGTCTACAGCTCGGTGATGGCAGCCATCTTCGCGTCGCTCGACGTGATCAAGACGAAGCTGCTGTTCTTCGATACCGAGATCCTCGATGTCACCCCGATCCTGACCGATCCGGTCGAGGTCATTTTCTCGACGCAACTCGGTGGCGGCACCGATATCAACCGAGCCGTCGCGTACGTGCAGTCGAACTTCATCGAACGCCCCGAGAAGACGCTGTTCGTCCTCATTACCGATCTCATCGAGGGTGGCAATCACCTGGAGCTCCTCGCGAGGATGCGGCAGATCGTCGAGAGCCGTGTTCGAGCGATCTGCTTGCTGGCGCTTTCCGACAAAGGGAAACCCACTTACAACCACGACCTCGCCCGCGAGTTCATGGCGCTCAAGGTGCCGTGCTTCGGCTGCACGCCGAAGCTTCTCGTTCAGGTGATCGAGCGCGTCCTCAAGAACCAGGATCTCCAGCCGCTGTTGGCCGGGGCCGTGGTCAAGGGATAGGAACGGTATGCCAGACGCACCGAAGATTTCATTGACCCAACTGCGCGGCTACATCTCCGATGCTGGAGAGCTGACGAAGGGAACGCAGATCGTCGACGCGGGCGGGCTGTCAAATCTTGCGAGGCACGAGAACAAGCTGTTCTGCGAGGCGAAGGGATCCGGCCAGGCCCCCTATCGCGTGTCGCTGACGTTCGACGAGGATGCACGTCAGCTGAAGGCGCGCTGTTCGTGTATGGCGGCGAGGTCGCGGCCGTTCTGTAAGCACTCGGCGGCACTGCTGATCGCTTGGGCGCGCTCGGCTGAGGCCTTCGTCAAGAGCCAGGCTCCGCCGGTGCTCGACGGAGACGCCCAGAAAAAGAGCGTCAAGACCGGCAAGGCGTCTGGCAGCGATCTCATGAAGCATGGTGTCGAGCGCGTGTCGACGCTCGTGCGCGAGCTTGCCGTGTCGGGCATTGCCGCCGCGGGCGCCGATCGCGTCGATCAAGTCCGCCAACTCGGCGAAGGGCTCCGAGAGAACCGGCTTCGTCGCCTGTCCGCGCGAACGCTGGAGCTGTCGCAAATGCTCGAGCTTGCGACGGTGCGGCGCGGACACATGGATGCCGTCGCCTACGCCAGCCTCCTGTCCGACATGCTCTTGACCGCGCGCAAGCTCGAGAAACACCTTGGTGGTGAAACGCTCGAGGATCGGTATGTCGAGGAACTGATCGGCAAGACCTGGAGAAAAACGGATCGGAAGCCCGTCGCTGACCTGGAACTCGTCGAGTACTCGTTCCTCACGCGTGTGACAGCGGACGACTACGTGATTCGCGAGAGCCGCCTTATTGACGGGCGCAGCGGCGTTCACTACAGCGAGAAGCAAATCCTTCCCTCGTTCTTGGCGAGGCGCACCGAGCCGAAGCGGAGCTACGCGAGAACGCTGCTCCAGGGCGCCGGAGGAGGCATGTATCCCGGCTTTCCCCCGCACCGGTTGGACCTGGAGACGATGCCTACGCCGGTTCCTTTGGAAGCCGCCCATGTGGCGAGCCTGCTCGAGCGCGCGCACGCCAACGTCGGATCCGCGCTTGCGGCCTTCCAGGAACATGGCCGGGACGTCTTCGCGCCAGATTCCTATCCGGTCAGTGTCCGGGCAGACCTGATCGTCGCGGAGGACGGGCGTTTTCGCGTGGCCGATTCGAGCGGCGACGCCGTTCACCTGCTGGTGGATCCGCGCCTCGACGAAGCCCTCGCGGTGCTGCTGAAGCGCGGCCGGCTCCGGGCAGTGATAGGCGACATGACGCTCGATGGCATCGTTGCCACGCTTGTCCCGATGGCCCTCGTCATTGAAACGCCAGACGGGCCGGACCTCGTGAGTCTGAACGCGACAGTCGATACCGTGCCACGTACGCAGAAACCGCTCGAACGTCACAATGACACCAGCGAGCCAGCCTGGCTCGAGCAGGCTCGCCGGGCAGGCATTCCGCCGACTGCCGTTGCCTTGGGAGAAGTACGGCTCGAGATGTCGGACGCGCTGGTCACAGGACTTGCCGGCCTGGTCTCACGCGTGACCGATCCACTCGTTTCACGGCTTCGCGACCTGGGGCTCGAGAAGCCGGCTGCGCTCCTGGCAGAGTTGCCGAGCATGGCCGATCCAGCGGATCGCCTCGATGGTTTCGTCAAGGTTCATCAAGTCGTAGGCATTGCGCTCGTTCGCCTGGCCAGCACCACCAGCGTGGACGAATCGGATCTCGAGCGACTGCCGACCGCCGAGAGCATCGCGATCCGTCGGCCGTCAAACGTACTCACGCCCGACCAACTTCTGGCGGCCCGTCTCGAGGGAAAACTGAGCCGATACGAGGCAGCATGGCACCGCGGCAAACACTTCGAAAGCCTGTCGGTCGACGAGTTGCTCGACGAGTGGCCCAGCATCTGGAGCGACGGCGACGCAGCTCCGCTCGTGTCACGCCTGCTCGAGAAGGAAGGTCGCGCCGTCGCGGTTGCTCGAGACGTACTGGCCGATCCTTGCGCTGGCCTGACCACACAGTTGACGGCCATCCGCGTCCTGCAGCACGTCGGGACTGATCCTGCCCGGGATGCGTTGCGTGTCGCGGCGTCCGGGAAGGGTACGAACTTCTTGATTCGCACTCTCGCTGGAGCGGCATCTACCACGGAACGGCGCGGGTGGCGTTCGTTTCTTCGTTTGGATGGCCAGACGCCACATCCAAAGTCGGTCGAAGAGGCCATCGATCGACTGACGACTGCGAAGGACAAGGATGCCCGCGTATCGGCTGTTGAGGAGATTCAAGAGCACTGGGACGTGGATGCCATTCCCGCGTTGCGACAGGCGTGGCGGTTCGACCCTGCCCAGGACGTACGCGCTCGCGCGGCGATCGCGCTCGGAAGGCTGGGCGACGGTGAGTCCTTGGAAGGATTCGTTACGGCGCTGCGAGATCGTGCTCTGGCGCCCAGAGAAGCAAAGGCTGCGTTGACGGCGCTCGGCGAGCTGGGCGATGTCCGTGCCGTGCCTGACATTCTGCATGCCCTCATCGAGACCTGGGCTGGGTCAGAGCCGATGGAGGCTCTCCACAGCGTCGGCCTTCCTGCGCTCGAGCCCATCATGACGCTCATCGCGGACCGACCCGAGCTGGCACAGCGCAAGAGCCTGCAGGAGGTCGTCAAATATGTGGCTTTGTCGGCACAGGCCGAGCGGTTGCTGGCCAGGCGGCTCGCGGCCGCGCTCGAGAGTTCCGAGACTGAAAAAGGCGCGGCCCTGTTGAAGCTCACCAGCGAGAGCGTTCCACTTCGCGAAGCGCTCGCGCGGCAAATCCTGGCGCGCATGGACGCACCGTCGAGTAAGGCCGAGAAGGCGCTCGTGCGTTCGGCAAAACAGGCGCTGGAAAAGACCACGGGCAAGCCAGAAGCGGTAAAGTAAGTACCGCGGCATGGTCTCGCGTCGCGATTTCTTGAAGTCCCCGGTGATCCTCTCAGCATCTGCGGCGGTTGCCGCGCAGCGTCGCGGCACCCAACGCCGCATTCTCGTCGTCGGAGCCGGAGCTTTTGGCGGCTGGACGGCGCTCTATCTACGCCGCGCGGGCGCCGATGTGACGCTCATCGATGCATGGGGACCCGGCAACGCCCGCGCGAGCTCCGGCGGCGAAACGCGGATCATCCGCGCTATTTACGGGCCGACGCGGCGTTATGTCGAAATGGCCGCACGTGCGCTCACGCTGTGGCGCGAGTGGGATCGCAACAGCGGCGAGCAGTTCTATCGGCAGACCGGCGTGTTGTGGATGGCGTCGGCGGATGACACCTATATCTCACAGGCGTTGCCGTTTCTTCGGGACGCCAAGCTCGAATACGAGCAACTGAATCCGGAGGCTGCGGCCCGGCGCTGGCCGCAAATCAATTTCAACGGGATCAAGACCGTGGTCTTCGAGCCCGAGGCCGGCTACCTGCTCGCGCGGCATGCGTGTGATGCGGTTGCGCGCGAGTTCGTGCGGCTGGGCGGACACTATCGTCAGGCCGCGGTCGCATCAATCACTGCGGAAAACGGGCGACCGAAGGTTTCACTGACCGATGGCTCGCGATTCGAAGCCGAGACGTATGTCTTTGCCTGCGGCCCGTGGTTGGGACGCCTGTTTCCCGATCTGATTGGGCCGTTCTTGAAGGTGACCCGACAGGAGGTCTTCTATCTCGGCACGCCGCCTGGCGATGCACGATTCATCGAGCCGCAGCTACCGGTCTGGGTCGAGATCGGCGAACGCTTCTTGTACGGCATTCCTGGCAATCTGCACCGCGGGTTCAAGGTTGCCGATGACACGCGCGGACCTGAGTTCGATCCGACCAACGGTGACCGGAATCCAACTCAGACTATCGAGCGTGCCGCACGGGACTTCGTCAGCCGACGGTTCCCTGGCATGGGTCCCGCGCCAGTGCTCGGCGCGGAAGTGTGTCAGTACGAGAACACGCTCGATGGTCACTTCATCGTCGATCGTCATCCGGCAATGCCCGATCTCTGGCTCGCTGGTGGGGGCAGCGGTCACGGATACAAGATGGGTCCCGTAATGGGCGAAATGCTGGCGCGCCACGTTCTCGAAGATGCGCCACCGGATTCGTTCTTCGGGGTCGCCCGCTTCGCGCGCTAGCTGGACCGATGTTCCAGTGGCTCTGCTTGACAACCTCTTTGGGCGAGGCGTATCACGCCACCTTAAGGAGGTTCGGAATGATCTTCCGCCTCGTCGCCGCAACTTCGCTCGCAGTCCTTGCTGCGAGCCTGCCCGTCGCGGCCCAACCAGAAAGCCGAGTTACCGGTATTGTCCGCGATGCAACGGGGGCAGGCATCCCTGGCGTCACTGTCACCGTAACAAGTAACTCCACAAAAGAAACACGCACAGCCACAACGGGCAACGACGGCAGCTATTCGATCAACGTCCCGCCCGGATCGTATGCGGTCACTGCTGCCGTTCCCGGCTTCCGCCGGACGACGCTGGAGGTCGAAGTTCCGAGCGGCGGATCGAAACCGTTGGACTTCTCGCTCGAGACGCAGCTGACCGAGGAGATCACCGTTACTGCAACTAAACGCGAGCAGACCATTCTCGAGGTGCCGTTTTCCGTCGCGGCTCCGACAGAAGAGACGCTGCGCATGCGCGGCGTTCAAGATATCGAAGGCGTAGCGGCGAACGTTGGCGGGTTGACCGTCCAGAACCTTGGACCTGGCCAGAGCCAGGTCGCGATTCGTGGCGTGTCTGCCGGTCAGATCGTTCGCGATCAGCCGGGCGTGAAGGAACAGGTTGGCGTGTATCTCGATGAGTCGGTGATCTCGCTGTCGCTATTCACGCCGGACCTCGATTTGTTCGACACCAGACGCGTTGAAGTGCTGCGTGGCCCGCAAGGGACGTTGTTTGGATCCGGTTCGCTGACCGGCACCGTGCGCTATATCACCAATCCGCCAGAGCTCAACATCACGAAGGCGTTTGCCGAACTGAGTTTGAGTGGTGTGAGCGACGGCAACGCCGGCCTCAATGGAAAATTCGGCTTCAACATGCCGCTGGGCGACAAAGCCGCCCTGCGCGTGGCGTCGTATTACGACCGGATTCCCGGTTTCGTCGACGCGGTGCAGCCCGACTTTTCGGTACGGGACAACGTCAATGATGGCTTCAGAAGCGGCTTTCGTGCGGCAGCTCGCATTACCCCGACTCCCAAGCTCGCGATCACGCCGCGCATCGTCTATCAGCACGTCGGGATGAACGGCTGGAATCGGAGGGACGACTTCAACATCCTCGCCAACCCGTTTACGACAACTCGGCCCGCCATTCTGCTCGGCGAGAGGCAACAGTTCACGCAGCTCGACGAGGATTTCACGGACGACTTCGTGCTCGGGGACGCGAACATTGATTACAACTTCGGCAATGGTCTGCTGCTGACCTCGATCACCTCTTACACCTATCGGGACTTGCTGGTGGTCCGCGACGCCGGAGCGCTGACGTCGAGCATTACCGGCGGCACCATCGGAGAGCCCGAGAATGTCTACACGCTGAACGCGCCACTGAACGATGCCACCAAAGCGAAAGTGTGGACGCAAGAAGCGCGGGTTGCGGGTGGCGGCAACCGCTATCCCTGGGTTGCCGGGGCGTTCTTCAGCCATACCAATCGCGACTACGGCCAGGACCTGCCGGTGATTGGATTCGAGGCTCTCAGCGGAATCCCGACCCAGGGTTTGCGCGCGCCGAGAGATACGCTGTTTTTCTCGGATCTCAGTTACAGACTGAACCAGTTCGCGGTCTTCGGCGAGGTGACGGTGTCGCCGACCGAGGAATTGAGCCTGACCGGCGGCCTTCGCTTCTACCATTTCAGCGAAGACAAGGAGCAGGTCTTCGACGGCATCTTTGGTAATGACAACAACGGCACGTCGCTCCTGTCGCAGCCCGGTTCGACCGACGCGAATGGCGTCGCGCCGCGCTTTATTGCGTCGTACAAGCTGTCGGATACAACTCACCTGAACGGCCAAATATCGCGCGGCTTTCGCCTGGGCGGCATCAACGATCCTCTCAACGTGCCGTTGTGCACACCGCAGGATCTCGTCACGTTCAGCGGGCGAGAAACGTGGGACGACGAGAGGGTCTGGAATTATGAGGTGGGTGTGAAGTCCAGAGTGTGGAAGGGGCTTGGCGCGTTGAGTGCCGCCGCGTACTACCTGGACGTCAGCGACCTTCAAGCGACCGTCACTGCTGGGTCTTGTTCTTCACGCTTGGTGTTCAACGTACCCAAGGCGAGAACCACGGGATTCGAGGTAGAGTTCGAGGCCGCGCCGAACAGCAACATCGACTTCGCGGTCTCTATGACCGTCAACGATGCCGAGATGCGCTCGACGCTGACGTCAACGGACGCCAGCGGCAACGTCAGTGTGGTCTCGGGCATCGAGGAAGGTCGCCGGTTGCCAACCGTCCCGCAATTCCAGCTGGTTACGGCGGCGACCTACCAGTGGGAAGTTCAGCCCGGCGCGCTTGCGTACGTCACCGGGACTTACCAGCACGTCGGGTCGCGATTCACGCAGGTGGGCGACGAGGATCTTGGTACATTGAACCTGTTGTCGTTTGGCGCCAACACGATTGGCGCCCCGCTGACCGCCAGCGTCTTTACATACAATCCCAAGCTGCCTGCGTACGATCTCGTCAATGTTCGCGCCGGCCTCCGGCGCAACAACTGGGACGTTGCGTTCTTCATCAACAATCTGTTCGACGAGCTGGCCCTGCTGTCGTTCGATCAGGAGCGCGGCACGCGCGCACGTATCGGCTTCCTAACCAATCAACCGCGTACGTTTGGTATTTCGACGCGGCTGGACTTCTAGTTTGATCCTTGAAACTCTGAAGTCTGAAGTGGGAAGTCTGAACCATGAAGGTTGAAGGACGAAAGTTGAGGGCTGAAGGCAAAGGCTGAAATGTGAAGGCATTCGCCCTTCAGCCTTACCCTTCTACCTTCACGCTTCAGCCTTCAGCCTTCATGGTTCAGACTTCAGACTTCACACTTCAGACTTTCAAGGATCAAGCATCAAGGCATCGTCTTGAGCCCGATGTCGCAGGCGAGTTCGAGCCCGAAGCGGCCTCGGGCGCGGGGCACGAGACGGATGTCAGGGCATTTCTGCTCGAGG
>Ga0114129_10012748_pt1 | contig 11967 bp, 6 predicted proteins | sample RhiMetdeltSRZDD1_FD_80071 | JGI IMG/M metagenome (GOLD analysis project Ga0114129, IMG submission 80071) | Populus rhizosphere microbial communities from Tennessee, USA - Rhizosphere MetaG P. deltoides SRZDD1 (version 2) (version 2) | ecosystem: Host-associated > Plants > Roots > Rhizosphere >... | reverse complement strand
CGTCCGTAGCTTTTGATTTGAAGCGCGAGGGTGAGCGAGTGGCGGCGACGTTCGTCGTGAAGGTTCCGGGAGGAGCTCCCGAAGCACGCCGGAGCCTTTCAGCGGTAGCAACCATCGATGGGCGCCAATATCGCGACGGCTACCAAACCATGTCATATCCGCACATCGAGAAGCGGTTTGTATATCAAGAAGCAAAAGCGGAGGCCGAGGTCATCGACGTCAAAGTTGCCCCGGGGTTGAAAGTCGGATACATCGAAGGCGCAGGAGACGACTTCGGAGCAGCGCTTGAGCGCATCGGAGTCAACGTCAAGACCATCGACTCAAAGGAACTCGCTTCCGGTGACTTGAGCGTTTACGACGCAATCGTCGCCGGTGTGCGCGTCTACGAAGTTCGGCCGGATGTGATTTCAAACAACTCGAGGTTGATGGACTACATTAACCGGGGCGGAACCTACATCGTGCAGTACAGCCGCGGGAACTTCGAGACGGGAGGATTCGCACCCTATAGGACAGGAAGGGAAGAACGCGACACAGCACGCTCCGAACAGGGGGGGCGTCGGGGGGACCGAGAACCTCGGTTGTTCTATCTCGCGGAGAATGACATCGCGGCGGCGCTTACTTCCAAGACCACATCAAGACCAAAGGTCGGGTTCATCGGAGACCAATCCGACAAGCTGGTGGAATCAATGCGAGGCGCGGGCGTCGAATCACGGATCCTCGGTCCGGCGGAAATCGGAGGCGATCTGTCGCAGCTCGATGTGATCGTCGTCGGTTCGGTAGGCGGCTTGCGACCAGAGCTTGCGCAGTACAATTCGAAGCTGCTTGATTACTCGCGAACAAAACTCGTTATACTCGCGTACTCCCCGGCCCAGTTTATCAACGGCGACTTCCCATCGTTTCCAAAGCCAGAGGCGCGCCCGTTTCGCGTAACTGACGAGCTAGCCAAGATCACGATACTCGAGCGGGATCATCCGCGGTTTAACTTTCCAAATAAGATAACCGAGCGCGACTTTGACGGCTGGGTACAGGAGCGCGGGGCGTATTTCTTAGGTGATTGGGATCCGCATTTCAAACCGTTGATGGCGTGCCACGATCCTGGGGAGCCGGATCTGAAGGGCGGTGAAGTCATCGCCGAGTACGGCAAAGGTTTGTATGTCTATACCGCGTATGCATGGTTCAGGCAATTGCCCAAGGGGGTTCCGGGAGCTTATCGGTTGATTGCGAATCTCGTGAGCCTGGCAAAAGCTCCACGCACTCAACCGGCGCGTTAATCGGTTCAGGCATGAAAGTCCGTAGTCCGGCCTTCAGGCGGAAGTTCGTATTTGGTCGGGATCGAAGCTACACACCTCCGACTAAGGGCCGAACTACGACATGATGTTTTCATCGTCGGTGCTAGCGCAAAGAGACCCCTTTTGATGTAAAGCTTAAACTGGACGAGTTCGAGCCGGTCCTCGTTTCCGGCTTGCTTCGGAGTAGCCGCTCGGCCTCATCGAGCGCCACATCACGTCGTGACTGTAAATCGCTTATCCTTAGTTCCACTGTCTTGTCGGGGGCCACGCCGGTCCCCTCAAAGGTGTTTTCCTTTGGCGACAGGTAGCCGTACTCACTTACTGCCAACTCACCCCCGCCTTTCAGCTTTTTGAACTCAGAGATGCCGAGAACGCAGCCGCAACTCCGGCGGCCGACGATTACCGCCCGCCGGTTTTCCTGCATAACGCCGGCGAACAACTCCGATCCGCTTCCCGAACCTTCGTTCACCAGAATCGCCACTGGACCCTTGTAGATCTGATCGTCGTCGTCGGTCCGCAGATAGACGGATTTTCCGGAACGCCGGCTGAACCTTCCGAACGGAACATGCGAGTTGTAAAAATAGCCCGCTATCTTCACAACTTCGTCGGCTTCACCGCCAGGGTTACCGCGAAGGTCGATCACTAACCCCGGCGTATCTTTGAACTGTTCGAGTGCTTTTTTGAACTGCTTCCGAATCGGGGATTTCCATAGGGTGAGCCTAATGTAGCTCAATCCCGAAGCCAATCGATGTGAAGTTACAACCGGGGTATCGGAAACGATACGTCGCACTAACCGGACATCGAGTTGCGAACCATCGGCTCGGGCAAGGCTCATTCGGAGGGTCGTGCCGGGATCGCCGTCGATGATCATTCTGAAAATCCTGAGCCGAACCGCGCGATCAGTTGAAGAACCGGCAACTCGAGCCCGCGCTTCGGCCAGTCGATCAGCAACCGATTTCCCGTCGATTGACAGCACGATCATTCCGGGCTCAAGTCCGGCGCGAGCGGCATCCGATTCCGGTTCGACACTCACCACAACTGGTTTGCCCTCGACTTCGAAAACTGATAGCCCGGCGCTTACCGCTTGCAGACGCTCGCGTTCTCGGCGTTGTTCGGGTGTATGGAAACGAGTATGCGCATCGTGCAACTCCCCAACCATACGTTTGAGAACGCCATAAAACTCTTCGTCGGTAGTCACCTGTTCCACTAGTGGCCTATAGCGGTCGCGTACCGCCCGCCAGTCGACGCCGTTGAAGGACGGGTTGTAATAGCGTTGGTCTATGGTCTCCCAGACTTCTTCAAAGACACCGAGGCGGTCCCTGACGGACAGCGCCTCCCGCTCGATCGGTCGAGCGTCGGCAACTGGCAGGCTATTTTGGCTGACGCCGGCCGCTAGCAATACAAGCGTCAGGAGCAAAAAGGTGATGTGTTGCGTCAATCGTCGCATAGTTTCATACGAGGCATCTTGCGTTCGATGCCTTCCAGGCTCGTTGCCGTGGCCTGTCCACCCCTGATAAGGACTATAACAACTGTGCTTTTGTTATAACAATAAAGACGTTCGCGTTCTTTCTGGTCCTTGGCCTCATCGTGCGAACCTTGTTTTGGCAGGGAGGTTCGCGCAAAGACCCCAAGAACCACAAAGTTCGCAAAAGAACCTTTCTACTCTCGGTTGACCGCTATCGAACCCGGTTGATAACGTTAGGGCTACCAAAGATCAAACCGAGGAGAGGAACAAATCACATGCTTCCGTCATTTCAAAACGAGGCTTTTGTCGACTTCAGCAATGAGCGCAACGCAGCCGTGATGCGCGAGGCTATATCCACCGTGGAATCGCAGTTCGGGCGCGAGTACCCGTTGATAATCGGAGGCAAACGCTACACAACCGGCGACTTGCTCGCGTCGGTGAATCCGTCGAACTACGATGAGGTCATTGGGCTGGTGCATAAGGCCAATGTGGAGCTTGCCGATAAGGCCATCGAAGCAGCGACCAATGCTTTTCAGGACTGGAAAAACGTCGCGCCCGAGGTCCGGGCGCGCTATCTGTTGAAGGTCGCTTCGCTGCTTCGCAAGTACAAGGCCGAGTTCACCGCATTAATCGTCCTGGAGGTAGGAAAATCGTGGGCTGAAGCGGACGGCGACGTTGCCGAGACAATCGACTTCGCAGAGTTCTACGCTCGCGAAATGATTCGCTACAGCCGCGAGCAGCCACTTACCCCGCTGGCCGGGGAACAAAACGAGATGTTTTACATGCCGCTGGGCGTGGGCGTTGTGATTCCGCCGTGGAACTTTCCTCTTGCCATTCTTGGGGGCATGACGCTGGCTTCGGTAGTCTGCGGGAACACCGTCGTGCTCAAACCTTCCAGCGAAAGTCCGGTCGTTTCAGCGCGATTTGTCGAACTGCTCGAAGAAGCTTCGTTGCCGCCCGGAGTTGTCAATTTCGTTCCCGGGAGTGGTGCTAAGATCGGCGACTATCTGGTTGGTAATCCGCGGACGCGGTTTATCGCTTTTACGGGATCGAAGGAGGTCGGGCTCCACATCAACGAGCTTGCGGCGAAGACAGCCGAAGGTCAGCTCTGGATTAAACGCGTTGTTTCCGAGATGGGCGGCAAGGATACCATCGTGGTAGATGAGACTGCTGATCTCGATGCGGCGGTTGATGGAGTGGTTACTTCGGCGTTCGGATACTCGGGCCAGAAGTGTTCGGCGTGCTCGCGCGTCGTGGTAGTCGACAAAGTCTATGATGAGGTAGTCGGGCGCGTGGCGGATCGAGCCAGCAGGCTCAAGGTTGGACCGGTTAAGGAACAGGAAAATTGGATGGGTCCAGTCTCGAGCAAGAGCGCTTACGGATCGATTCTGAATTATGTAGAGATCGGCAAAGGTGAAGGCAAGGTGATGACCGGCGGCGGGCCGGTCGACGAGGGGCAACGAGGCTGGTTCATAAAGCCTACCGTAATCGGTGATGTCGATCCCATGGCACGGGTGTCCCAGGAAGAAATCTTCGGTCCGGTGCTGGCGGCATTTCGTGCAAAAGACTTCGACTCCGCGCTCGACATCGCCAACAACACGCAGTACGGATTGACCGGCGCGCTGTATAGCCGCGAACGCACGAGGCTGGAGAAGGCCAGGCGCGATTTCCACGTCGGCAATCTCTATCTGAACCGCAAGTGCACCGGTGCTCTCGTTGACGTCCATCCGTTTGGCGGGTTCAACATGTCCGGCACAGACTCAAAGGGTGGCGGGCGTGACTACCTCTTACTCTTTCTGCAAGCCAAGTCCGTTTCAGAGAAACTCTAAAAAAAGTGAAGACCGAGTCGGCGCGGCTAACGCGCCGACTCCGGTGGTCTTGCTCCTCCAGATCACTGTCAACCCACCAGGCACTTGAGATGGTTATTGACCGTGCTTCGAGGCTGCGGCTATCTTTCTAGTATGCTGAAATTGATTCTGCTTTTATCATTGCTTTTTCCGGCGGTGGCGTCGGCGTTGGGACAACAGGCCTCGCCGGTGCCGGCGACAACCACCGGGTTTATTCTTCCTTCTGAAGTTAATGTCCGCATTTCTTTCGACGTCCGGACCTTCGTGGTGATGGCTGCGTTGAACGTCGCCGGTTTTGACTACGAAACGGGGGGCCAGCCTCTGTCGCAGGCGCGTGCGGAGCTCAGAAAGGACCTTGCTAATCTGGACCCGCAGGTGAAGGCAAAGCTCGCATCTTTTTACGCGTCACACCGGCGCCAGGGCGTAGACGAGATTGCCGATGCCGCCAGGTATGCGGCCCTCAGTGTGATGATGACCGACCCGCCGGGATTCACAGTCTATCAATCCCCTGACCGGGCAATGCCCGAAGACCTGCAAGGGCTGCTTGATTTTGTGCCTCTGGTTCGTGAGTTCTATATCAAGAGCGGGATAAGGGAGCTTGTCCCGAAGTATCTGGCGATTGGAGGCGCGCAGGCGGCCGCCCTTCGCCACCCGGTTGGCGCCGTAATTTACGATGTGCTCGATTATTTCCATACCAAACCAGAGACGGTCATCAACATGCGACCACTGGTGGTGAAAACCGGAGAATTGGAGGGCAAACGAGAAAAAACAACGGTAGTCAGCCGCACCCGCACCAGACAGGTTTTTGTTATTCCCGATCCGTTGGCCGCAATGGATACTTCCATTGTCAGGGGAGACATTCTAAATCAAAAAGAGGATCTATTGGCGCGGAGAATCGGTGACGACTATGTGGTGCTAGTTGGACCGTCACAAAGAGCAAACGCGGATGCTGTTCGCCAGGCGATGATTCGATTTGTGATTGATCCAATGGTCGAGCGTCATTTGAAATCATCGCTCGAGTACAAAGATCAGATAGCGAAGCTTGTCGCCTCTGTTCCGACCGCGGCAAAGGAGTACGCCAACAGCGTGTACCTCGTGATTCGCGAATCTCTTGCCCAGGCAACGGAAGCAAGGCTGCGCCGGATAAACGCGACCGCAACTCGTGGAACTTACAACGAGGATAACGCAGTGTTCGACCTGGCCCAGGGTTATCTTCGCGGCGCCGTGCTGAGCTTTCATTTTTATGAATCACTCGCCGGTTTCGAAAAAGTAGGTATCGGTATGGAGGATTTCTTCGATCATATGGTCGCCAACACAAAGTTCGAACGCGAAGCGGGGAGGGTGACGGAATTCGAGGCGGTTGTTGCACGAGTCCTCGCGAGCCGACGCAAGCCTGGACGCACTGGCAGTTCCGGTGAAACCGCGGCCGCCGAAGCGGTGATCGGGGCGAGTGCCGCAAAGATCTTGACGTCGGATGATCTGATAAGACAGAAGCGTTTTGCTGAGGCGCAATCGTTGCTGGACGAAGTGCTGGCTGTAGACCCTAACAACGCGAGGGCTTTGTACGGCATGGCTCGGGTGGTGACTCAGACAGCCTCGGCCGCCGAACTCGATCCGAAGACTGACGAGAACGACAGAATTCAGATGCAGCACGATCGTCTCGAGCGCGCGATCAAACTGTTCCGGCGGGCGATAGAGAACGCGTCCAGGGATTCACAGCGATGGGTCATTCAATGGAGTCACGTGTTGCTGGGTCGAGTATTTGATTTCCAGGAATTCCGCGCTGATGCGGTCGCCGAGTACGAGAAGGCCATCGAGCTGGGGGATATCCCGAACGGCGCCTACAAGGAAGCCTTGGAAGGCAAGCAACGTCCGTACGGTCAAAAGTAAAGCGGTCGTAAGAAAAGTACTGAGTTCAGATTCTCGCTGGGATGTCCAATTTGATTAGGCAATCTAAAGGTTGAACTCTGAACTGATAAACTCTTGACTGCGTTTGCTGTAGAGGCTATTATCGTCGCCGGACAGACAAACAAAAAAGACCAGAAGAACCTGCCCTGATGCATTGAATAATCCTCACACGACTTCACAAGGAAAAGGTGAGCATATGTCCGTTAGTTTGGGGATAAACGGCTCTGCGGATGTGCGTGTGGTCGCAGGGGAAAGACTCTCATTGAGAATTGCGGCCTACGATCCGAACGGAATCAGCAAGATCTTTGTTCAATGCTTTCAGTTCAGCATGGGGAGCTCAAACAAAGCGAAACTGGCGGTGGGAGAGGTGTGTGTTGTGCCCGAACAAGCCGCTTCTCAGACCAGCTTCGACGTTACTATCCCAATTCCTGAAAACGCCGCGCTGGGGAAGTGGGGCGTCCAGCTAATCGAATTTACAAACAAGCGGGGATATAAATCATCCTTCTATCGAGGCCACGGCAAGTTCGACAAGGTGGTTTTTGAGGTCGTGCCGCCTCCCAGCAAGGAAGACGAGTTGCTGCGATTCGACGGCGTTGAGATTGCTAATCACGGCCGATGCGCGTGAGGCGCGAGTGCGGGGATCCCTGCCTGCTCAGCTAACTCAGGGTCATAATACATAAAGAAACAAAGGTGAACCAATCCGGCGGGGGGCGAATGGTTGCGCATCCCGGCTACTGATGGTTTCCACTCTTGTCTTTGTCATAACTCTGCAACAGCTCGTAAGCGACTTTGATAGGCACGCCAAAGTTTGACCCACCAAAACTCTGATTCCCGTCGACTGTGGCGAGGATCGCCGAATTAATGGCAATCACTCGACTGTCGCGATCGAAGATAGGGCTACCCGATCCGCCTTCCGTTGTCTGGGCGCTGTGCACAATTCGGCCGGGAAGCGCGTCGCTAATCGTCCCCGTAGTGGTCAACGGTCTTATGAGCCCGCGAGAGGCAAGGCCAATCGCTACTTCGACTACGGATTGACCGTGCGTCCTCTGGATCTCGCGCTTCTCGGCGTCTTCAATACGCTGCAATAAACCGTCGACCCCAGTCGGATAGCCCAGCAATACCACCGGTTCTCCTATGATCGAAATTGGATCTTCGTTACTCATCGGGAAAACGGGGAGGGCGGCGCCCGCCTGATCGAACTTGCAAAGTGCGATGTCATAACGAGGCGAAGTCGCAGCTACCTTCAGTTCGAACGGCGCTTGCCGGGAAGGGAAGAATGCTTCGAGGGTATCCAGTTTCGGTGCCAGGCCGCCACCCTGATGAAGGATAATCTGCGCCATCTGCTCCGTCACCCACGGCTGGATCACGTGTTTGTTTGTTGCGATCACGCCTTCTTCAACGATAAAACCCGTGCCGGTGTAGTCGATTTGAACCGGCGGACCCGCGCCGTCAACCGAAGCCTGGAGGTTTCCGTTCTTATCCACCGGCATATCGCTGATGCGGTCGGCGGTTTCATAACGAAGCACGCGCCCGCTGCCCCGCTCCACAAACGTATAGCTGCCTACAATCAGACACACCCCTGGGCTGTATCGCTCGGCGATCGATTGTGTGAATCGGCGCATTTGATCGCTTACTTCGCGCAGGCGCTCGATCTCCTGCTGTTGCTTCCTGATAATCTCCTGGTCCTGATCGCGCGCATCCCTGACCCCTGCGATTTGTTCTCCGATTCGCTCTGTCTTATTAGCGTTGCGGATCAACGTGATCATGCTGAAGGCGATCACTCCCAGAATGAGCAACGAGACCGTCGAGACGACAGTCAAACCGATCATCTTTGCTTTGCGAGGAATCTCGGCCCAGAGACTGGTGGTAAGTTCTTTCACAAACAGCGTTGCCGTTAATGGATGAACGGACTGGCTTGAGACTCTGTCGACCTCGGCGGCGCTCCGTCGAACCGGGTGAGTTGCCGAGAAGTATTCAGGCATCACCTGGAAAAGCACGCTCGCCTGCCCCTTCCCGAAATTAATCGTGTCGCCGTCACGTAAAACGTGACCGGCACCCGTATCATCGGTCCCCAGTTCTTCACCGTTTATTGTGATTGCGAAATCATCGTGACCGGCGTGCGGGACGAGATGAAAAGTAGTCTCGTCGTCATAGACGTCTGCAAGTACGCCGTCGGGCAGAGCTCCGCCATCCTCGGGGACCAGCTTCAGATCGCAGACATCCGACGTACCCAAGGTCACGTGTTCCTGTGTGAAAATCCTCGTCTTACCCTTTTCGGTACCGGACAGGTAGACGAACATCAAGCGGCTCATTCGTTATCGCGCCTCTCTTATCGAATCATAGCATCAGTGATTTGAAGTTGCAGCGTAAAGTTTGAAAAGCCTAAACGCGTGTTGTTAGTTCACTCAGCCGGCTCGACGGTTGTCTGGGTAAACACCGTCCGTAGTCGTCTGCAAATCTGTCCGTCAGAGAAAAGAATCGCAAGGTTTGCAGGCCTGGCACCGGGGATCCTGTCATTTGAGTCGTTCCAGGATGCAGCGGGGCGCGACGAGGATTGTCTTGAAGGATGACAGGCGGACCAGACCGGGTTTTGATCGGGGCGGCTTGGAGACAAACTTTTTCTGCGCGTAGTGCACCGCAGCCTTGCCCTCCCGCTTAGCCTGAGAGTAAAAGGCCGCCAGCTCCGCTGCTTCGGCAATCGTTCGCTGCGGCGGCGAGGCATCGCGAGTGGGATTGCGAATTATCGCGTGCGATCCCGGATAGTCGGCTGCGTGAAGCCAGATGTCGTGCGGCCTTGCTACGCGAAACGTTAAAACATCATTGTCACGGTCGTTTCGCCCCACCACGATTTCGTAGCCGTCGCTTGACCGAAAACGCCGTCCCGGGACGGACGATGATTTGCCACGCGTTCGTTTTTCCTTGTCGAGGGGTGCTCGTCTTGCAATTCCGAGCAGTCTTTCTGCAGACTTCCTCACTTCGGCAATCGAACTTGCCGTCGCTTCACGCTCAAGCCGCTGCAGGAACTGCTTTAGAGGATCAAGGCCTTGTGAAACCTCGCGCTCGCGGGACTCAATCGCGGCGAGCGCCCGACGCGACTTCTGATAGCGCGCGAAGTAGTCTGACGCCGCCTTCTTTAATGTTGCCCCGTCCGGTATCTCGATTTTGATCCTTGTCTGGTCGGGGTCGTAATAATCTATGACCGTTACACTAGACTGATCGACTTGGGCGCTGGAAAGGTTGGCAAGAAGCAGCTCACCGTAGCGCTTCATTTGCTCCGGGTGCTCGAAACGTCGTCGGTCAGAATCAATTGCCTTTAACGCTGCCTCGCGCTTATTGATCTGGCGCGTCAACAGCTGCTTCAACGAATCGTACTCGGCCCGTAGAGCCAACGCTCGGCTGCGAGCAATGTAGTATTCATCTGCCGCCTCCGAAAGCGATGAAAACCGGAACCGCATTAATTCGCTTGCCTGAGCCAGCTCAAAGTGAGACAGCAATAACTCCATTTTAGGATTGATCAAAACCCGATCGATCTCGTCGAGCGGCACTCGTGAATAGACAAGAGGTTGCGGGTCGTTGTCGACCAGGTCCTTCACAAGCGACCTAAAAGCCGCCGCCGGAGTGGCACGTTTGCACCGAGTCAGAAACTCATCTTTCAGACGAGGTCCAAAACCGGAGCCTGGTCCAAAATAACGGGCCAACACTTCGGGTTGCGTCATTGAGTCGCTTATTTTGATATCCAATTCTGCTTGGTTGAGGGTTTCGCTCGAGGGCGTTGGCTGCAAACGGCCTTCAACAGAAAGACTTTCGAACAACTCACCCAGCACGGTGCCCTCAGAGTCTGTGAGGACAGCGTTAGCGGAGCGCCCGGTTAGAGCGAGACGAAGTGAGACTCGAACCCTGTTATCTCCAGCATCCAGTTTCTCGAAAGCCAGATTGACAATCCGGTCGAGCGGGTCTTTCCGAAATTCAATCAGACGTGCGCCCACAATGTGCTTGCGAAGCAGCGTAATAAATGGGTTTGACGAATCCTTTCGAGCGGGGGCTAATCGGTTTGAAATATAAAGGCCCGGAGAACTGCGATCCAACGACACCAGAAGTTGATGCCGATCTTCGAGGCGCAAATCGATAAAGATGGTGGAATCCTGAAGTGATACGCGAAAGACGCTGCGTCCTTGCACCTGAGGGGCTACTTCACGCACCAGCGCAGATAGATAAAAGTTATCCACGCACTAATACTACTCGAGCTACTGAGTGGAAGGAATGTTCGGGCTTCAAGACGTTAGAAATCCCTGACAACCATGGTTCCCGAGATAAAATCTTGCCAGCCGCGGCGTTTACGATCGACTATTGTCCAGAGGAGCCCGGCGAATGCCGGGGCAGCCGCAACGAAATACCCGGCCGTCCTAACCAATGCCTGAGACGGCGAGGGCGTCTCGAATGCCTGCGCGTCTACTATGCGGGTGTTGGTGAGCATCATCCCGAAGGTTTTTCCGCAGAGGCATTGCGTCAATGCAAGATAAAAGAACGCGATCAAGGCGACGATCGCCCCTGACGCGAGCCTGGTCTGACTGATTGAGAAACTGCCGTCAGCGATCCTGATAAACGCTAGAAACGGGGAACAACTAACGGCGATGGCGAGCAGATCGACGAGGCCAATTACCGCGTGTGTAAAGATCGAGGCACTTTCGTTCTTTAGAAACTCTTTCCCCAATGCCTTGTCGACTTTTCGAACCTCCGCCTCCAGATAATCGAGCGGTTCGAGGTCATCGATGATTGGCAATGCCCCAAGGTCAATCGTCTCTTCAGCGAGGCTTGAGTGGGCTACCGAAGTTTCGGCGATGGCCGTCGATTCCACGACTTGCTTCTCAGGCAAAGCGGCTTCGATCCGCGAAGGTTTGCTAATCGTTGGTTGGGAGATCTCTGGAAGCGGCGCAGGTGTTATGTCAAAACTTGACTCTATTTCAGGCGCCGGCTCGAGCGCCCTGGCCGTCGCTTGCCGATCAACCGAGAGTGAAACCTGGGTTTGAATGGATCTCGCGGGTTCAATCTTGGGGAGCGCCGCCCGGCTGGCATTCTCCGTGGCGCGCTTTACTCGGGTAAGTGCTGCTTCGACGATATTATTGCTTGACCGGCGCGCCGGCGTCGTAGTCGCCACCGCCGATTGACTCGACTCCAGATGAGTTGCCGCGCCGTGAATCCGAGGATCCCTGGCATATGCGATGCCGGAATTATCCTGTTGACTGCTCAGGATTCGGGACCCGTGCTCGTTGGATGTTGCTAACTCTTCGACCGGAGCGTCGCTTGTCGAAGTCGCGGCACTGCGATTGGCTCGGATTGCCCGGACCTTTTCGTTCAGTTCCGCGCGCCAGGCTGGAAGCGGCGGAGCCGCCGGCGCGGGTGGCGACACAGTTCGGGTTCGTCGTGGAAACTCTAACAGTCGCGAATCGGTGGACGTTCG
>Ga0114129_10012747_pt1 | contig 11968 bp, 10 predicted proteins | sample RhiMetdeltSRZDD1_FD_80071 | JGI IMG/M metagenome (GOLD analysis project Ga0114129, IMG submission 80071) | Populus rhizosphere microbial communities from Tennessee, USA - Rhizosphere MetaG P. deltoides SRZDD1 (version 2) (version 2) | ecosystem: Host-associated > Plants > Roots > Rhizosphere >... | reverse complement strand
GCAACCGGACCACGAAATGATCGAGTTAGATGGGACTTCCCTGACGCTGGATGATCTGGTTGCGATCGCGTATCACGGCGAGGGCGTCGGATTGGCCCACGCGGCGCGCGCCCGCGTCCGCGCCGCGCGCGACGTCGTCGATGAGTTCGCGCACCGCGACGAGCCTACCTACGGCATCAACACCGGTTTCGGCAATTTCGCCGACGTGCGGATCCCGGCCGATTCGCTCGAGGCGCTCCAGGTCAACCTCCTCAGAAGTCACGCGGCGGGCGTCGGCGAACCGCTGTCTATTCCCGTTGTCCGGGCCACCATGGCGCTGCGAGCGAACGTACTGGCGAAAGGCTTCTCGGGAATCCGGATCGAGACACTCGATCTGCTGATCGACCTGCTCAACCGTCAGGTCCACCCGGTCGTTCCCTCGCGCGGGTCCGTGGGCGCGAGCGGCGATTTGGCGCCCCTCGCGCACCTTGCGCTCGTCCTTATTGGCGAAGGAGAGGCTTTTACCCGCCAAAGCTCGGCTGAACGCGAGCCTGGAGCCTCAGCGCTTCGACGCGAAGGGTTGACGCCAATCACGCTCGCCGCGAAAGAGGGGCTGGCGCTGATCAACGGCACGCAGGCGTCGGCCGCGCTGCTCGGTCTTGCGCTTGCCGGCGCTGAGCGTCTCGCCCGCGCCGCGGATATTTCGGCCGCGATGAGCATCGACGGCCTCCAGGGATCCAGCAAACCGTTCGACGCTCGTATCCATGCTGCCCGGGGTCTGGCCGGTCAGTCTCTGTCAGCCACCAACCTGGTCGGATTACTCGCCGGGAGCGACATCAACGCAGCCCATGCGAACTGCGGCCGCGTCCAGGACGCCTACTCGATGCGCTGCACACCACAGGTCCATGGCGCGGCGCGCGATGCCTTCGCCTTTGCGCGGGGAACGTTCGAGATCGAAGCCAACGCGGCCACCGACAATCCGATGGTTTTCACCGACGCACGCGAAATCGTCTCCGGGGGCAACTTTCACGGCGCCCCGGTGGCGCTCGCCGCGGATGTTTTGTGCCTCGGGCTTGTCCAGCTGGCGACGATCAGCGAGCGAAGGAGCGAACGACTGGTGAATCCGGCGCTCAGCGGCCTGCCGGCCTTCCTGACGACGCACGGCGGACTCCATTCGGGGCTGATGATGGCGCAGGTGACTGCCGCGGCGCTCACCTCTGAGCTGAAGACGCTCGCGCACCCGGCCAGCGCCGACACCATCCCGACGTCCGGCAACAAGGAAGATCACGTCAGCATGAGCATGAGCGCCGGACTCAAGGCGCAACGCGCGCTCGAATTGGCGCAGCACGTGATCGCGATCGAATTTCTCTGCGCGTGCCAGGCGATCGATCTCCTCGCGCCGCTCACGACGTCGCCGCCGCTCGCGCGCGTCCATGATTTCATTCGCGCGCGCGTCCCGACGCTCGAACACGATCGGTCAACCTCGAACGATCTCGGTGTGATTACGCAGATGATCGCGTCAGGCGAGGTCGAACGCGCGTGTCCGCTGAAAGTCAATTAAAAAACTTTTGCGAAATTCATTTGACAACGCCGCGCGCGAAATCTATTTTCCGATCTTCGCGCCCGGTCCGCTCACACGCTTTTTACCATTCTCGCCATGACAACAGGCACGCGCATCGTACGGGCACCTCGCGGCACGGCTCTTTCGTGCAAGGGCTGGCCGCAGGAAGCCGCACTGCGCATGCTGATGAACAATCTCGATCCCGATGTGGCCGAGCGTCCCGAAGATCTGATCGTCTACGGCGGGTCGGGAAAGGCCGCGCGCAACTGGGAGGCGTTCGACGCGATCGTCGACGCGCTCCGCGCACTCGAGCATGACGAGACGCTCCTGATACAGTCGGGCAAGCCCGTTGCCGTGTTCCGCACCCACAGAGGCGCGCCGCGCGTGCTCATTGCCAACGCGCTCCTGGTGCCCGCCTGGGCCACGTGGGACATCTTCCGTGACCTTGAAGACCGCGGCCTCACGATGTACGGCCAGATGACCGCCGGCAGCTGGATTTACATCGGATCCCAGGGCATTCTGCAGGGAACCTACGAGACTTTCGCCGCCGCTGCGCGTCGCCACTATGGCGGCACCCTGGCGGGCCGCGTGGTCGTGACGGCGGGCCTCGGCGGGATGGGCGGCGCTCAGCCGCTCGCGGCCACGATGAACGGCGCAGCTGCCCTCATCATCGAGGTGGATAGTCACCGCATCGCGCGCCGGCTGGCGACGAAGTACCTCGACGAGACGACCACCAATCTGGACGAGGCGCTGACGAAGATCGAGACGTGGCGGCGCGATCGGCTCGCGCGTTCGATCGCGCTGGAGGGGAACGCCGCCGACGTACTGCCCGAGCTCGTTCGCCGAGGCTTCGCGCCGGATGTGTTGACCGATCAGACATCGGCCCATGACGCGCTCAACGGTTACGTGCCGCACGGCATGTCACTTGCTGATGCGCTGTCTCTTCGCGAGAGACAGCCGGACGAGTACATCGCGCGCGCGATGGCGTCGATGGCACGCCACGTGGAAGCGATGCTCGCCCTCCAGCAGCGTGGTGCGGTCACCTTTGATTACGGCAACAACATCAGGGCGCAGGCGGCGCGCGCCGGCGTGAAGAACGCGTTTGACATTCCCGGCTTCGTGCCGGAATATGTGCGTCCTCTGTTCTGTGAGGGCAAAGGACCGTTCCGCTGGGCTGCGCTCTCAGGAGATCCCGAAGACATTCACGTGACGGACGCGCTTGCGCTCGACATGTTCAGCGACGATGAGGCGCTCGTGCGGTGGATCAGCATGGCGCGCGACCGTGTCGCGTTCCAGGGACTGCCCGCGCGCATCGGCTGGCTCGGGTATGGCGACCGCGCGCGCTTCGGATTGAAAATCAACGAGCTCGTGCGGGCGGGAGTGATCAAGGCACCGATCGTCATCGGCCGGGATCATCTCGACACGGGATCGGTCGCGTCGCCGTACCGCGAGACCGAGGCCATGCGTGATGGCAGCGACGCGATTGCGGACTGGCCCGTGCTGAACGCGCTGCTGAATGCATCGGCGGGCGCGACATGGGTGGCCGTCCACCACGGCGGGGGCGTCGGGATCGGTTACTCACTGCACGCGGGCATGGTGGTGGTGGCGGACGGGACGCCCGAGGCGGACGAAAAGCTGGAACGGGTGCTGACCTGCGACCCGGGGATCGGGGTCGCGCGACATGCGGACGCGGGGTATCCGGAGGCAATTGCCACGGCCGCCTCGCGTGGAATCGTGCTGCCGATGAGGCAGTGAACAACGCAGAACCGGCCGCCCGACATACGGGGCCCGGTGACCAGTCGCCGGACAGGCGGGTGGATGAGGGGAGTTTCGGCATGGCGGGTCCACATAATGGGTTCGAGCGACGGGTCCTTGGCGCGCTGGAGGCGGCTCCTTCGCGAATCCCGGTCGTCCTCGGCGGCTGCGGCACCGGACGCACCACCCTGCTGCAACGCTTGCGCGAACGGATCGGCCGCGGCGCCGCGCAATACATAGACGTCGGGCGCTGCGCCACCACGCCGGAGCGCTTCCTCCAGGCGGTAACGGCCGCCTCGCCATTCCCCCGGCACGCCCCCGGGCACCAGCCGGCGACGGCCCGGGAAGCGTTCGACCTGCTCCTCGTCTTCCTCGATACGGCGCGCGCTCCAGGCGGTGAACCGGCCACGTTCCTGCTCGACGAAGTGCTCGAGCTGCGGACCTTCGAGAGCTTTCCAGGCCTGCGCCACGTGCTTCGCGATCTGCTCGAGGCCCTCACGGCAAGCACGAACCGGTTCGTGCTCACGACCCGGTACGTTGCCCGCGCCCATCGCGTGCTTCGCGATGCCACCTCGCGCTTCGAGGTGATGCACCTGCCGTCGCTGGCGTCCGCGGATGTGACCGATATGCTCGCGCCGACGTTCAACGGCTACGAGCAGATGTCGACTGACGACCGCGACTATCTCGGGCGCGCCGTCCAGGCGCTCACCGACGGGCGGGCGGTGTACGTCCGCGCGGTCGGCGACACGATGTCGCAGATGGGCCGCGGCGCCGATCCGATCACCGCGCTCACGGCACTGCTGTCAGTCGACGGCACGCTCAACCACTGGTGCCAGTTCTGCTACGAGCTGCGCCTCCACCGTGCCCGCGGGTACGGCGCGCTGAAGGCGATCCTGGACGTCCTCGCCGAAGCGGAGGCGCTGACGCTGACGGAGATCTCTCATCGCCTGCATCGCACGCCTGGATCGACGAAGGATTACCTGTCGTGGCTGGAAGACGTCGATCTCGTGACGTCGCGACAGAAGCGGTACAGCTTCACCGATCCGCTGCTCCGCCTCTGGGTGCGCCTGCATTGCCATCCGATGCCGCCGACCGAGGACGAGGTCGCGCACGAGGTTCAGCTCTATGCGATGGGACGCCTCCCAAGCCCTGAGCCGGCGGCTGCCCTGGCCTACGCAGGAGTCGACGTCTCGCCGGACGAGCGAAAGAGCTGGGGCATTATCGAAATCGACTAATGCAAAACTCAAAATGCAAAATGCAAACACTGCCCTGCTTGTTGCGACTGGTGCAACGAGCGACACGCTGTTTTGCATTTTGAATTTTGCATTTTGAATTACTGAGCGAGCCTCACGAGAGCGAGGCGAGCGGCCTCCTGCTCCGCTTCCTTCTTCGCCTTTCCTGAAGCGCTGGCCAGCACCTCGCCACCGACCACGACGTCCACGCTGAACACTTTGCGGTGATCGGGGCCGGTTTCACCCGCGATGCGGTATTCCGGTAGAGGATGTCCCAGCGCCTGCACGCGCTCCTGCAGCGCGGACTTGAAGTCCTGGCCCACGAAGTTCTGCTCCGCGCCTGCGTCGATGGCATCTTTCAATTCGCGCAGGAGGAATACCTCCGCCGCTTCGATGCCGCCATCCAGATAGATGGCGGCGATGAGCGCTTCGTATGCGTCCGCGAGCAGGGCCTGTTTGAAGCGGCCGCCCGTCTTCTCTTCGCCGCGTCCCAGGATCAGGTGGTCTCCGAGCCGCATCTCCTCGGCCTGGCGGGCGAGCGCCTGCGTGGACACGACGGACGCCTTGATCTTCGACTTCTGTCCCTCGTTGTAGGTCGGGTACTGGTGGAAGAGCGCGCTGGCCACCACCAGGCCGAGCACGGCGTCGCCGAGAAACTCCAGCGATTCGTTGTCCGCAACGCCGCCCGAGACGTCCTCGGCGGCGCGCGACTTGTGCGTCAGCGCGTGCTCGAGCAGGCCGCGGTCCTTGAAGCGGTAGCCGATGCGCGTCTCGATCTCGTCGAACTCGTCGCGCAACCGCACCACGCGCGCGCCGACGTCCTCGCGGTGGCTGTCGATGATCCGCCGCGCCTCCTCCGCCAGATCCTCGGGCACGGCGATGCGAACCTCGCCCAGCGGGCTCATCGACATCGGCAGGATCGCCTGCGGGTTGCCGGTGATGCGGAATCCGGAGATGCCATGGCTGTCGAGGAGCGCCAGCACGACGCTGGCCTCGATGTCGGAGGTTGTAGAAAAGACGATGGCTGGATTCATGGAAGTCAATCGCGGTCTTGGAGCATTTCGATCTTCGTAATGACTCCCGACCCCATCGTCGGCGCTTCGTCCACCTTCAGCAGGACGAACGTGAGGTCGTCGTGCTGTCCGGTGTCGCCGACAAACGCCCGAATCTCGCGGAGGATGCGCTCGCGCAGCTCCTCGAACGGCAGATCGCCGTCTGCCTCGATCACGGCGGCCAGCCGCTCTTCGCCGAACGGCTCCCCCGCCGCATTCATCGCGTCGCTCACGCCGTCGGTGAACAGCAAGACCAGGTCGCCGGCGCCGAGTGGCAGCATGACCTCGCGCAGTAGGCTGTTGAACCGCTCGCCCTTGTCGATCTTCAGACCCAGCACGAGGCCATCCGGCGCATGCACCTGAACGCGGCGCCGCATCGCAACCGCCGACGGCAGGCTGCCAGCCGCTGCACCCGAGTCCCGAATCCCGAATCCCGAATCCCGAATCCCGGACCCCGGACGATACATCAGCGGGCAGTGCCCCGCGCGCGCGTACGTCAACGTCCGGGCGCACATGTCCACGACGGCGTAGGTCATCGTGATGAAGCTGCGCGCGTCGAGGTGCTCCGCGATGATCCGGTTCGCGTCGATGAGCAGCTGCCGAGGCGATGAGTGAAGCCGGCTTAGTGACAACATCAGGCCCTTGAGCTCCGCCATGTAGAGCGCTGCCGACGTCCCCTTGCCCGCGACATCCGCGATGATGATGCCGACGCGCGAATCGCCGAGCGGCAGGTAGTCGTAGTAATCGCCGCCCACTTCGCGTGCCGGCTCGCAATGCGCCGTCACCGAAAGTCCTTCCAGCTTCATTGGCCCCTGCGGCAGCAGCGACATCTGGATCTGCCGGGCGATGCGCAGCTCCTGCTCGAGCCGCTCCTTTTCCGCCTTTTCCTGCAGCAGATCCTCGACGCTCGCCGTCATCGAGTTGAATGAATCCGCCAGGTCGCCGAGCTGATCGTGGCTGCGGACGGCAATGCGGTGGGTGAAGTCGCCGCGCCGGACGTGCTCGGTGCCGCTGGCCAGCTCATGGACCGCGCCCGTGATCGATCGCGCCAGCGACAGTCCCATTCCGACCGCCACCGTCTGCAGAATCAGGAACAGGCCCCCAACGACCATCAGCAGGAGGAGCAGCAGCTGCCCGAGGCTGTAGTTGCCGATCTGCGTGAGTGGCGTCGCCGAGATGCGGCTGTAGATATCGGTGACACTCAGGCCGATGGCCATTACGACGTTGCCGGTACGGCCGCTCGCCCAGTCCGAGTAGTCCAGGAACGTCATCCAGGCGAGCGGTTCGTTGAGGCTGACCCCGAAGACCCCCTGCCTGATGGGCAGCGGCGATTCCTCTTCGATAGCGCGCCCGATCACGGGGGCCACATCAGTGGCCGTCATGGCCAGCGTCGAGATGTCACCAAGCTCGATGCCCGTTTCATTTCTGATCCGCAGCCCCGTCGCGGCGGTCAACGGCACGTCGACAATCACCGCGTAGCGTGGGACCGCATCGGATGGCAGCGCCACTGCGCGCACTGCGAGATGGGTACGGTACCCGACATCCTCGCGCGGCACGGCTGCGCCCGTCGGCGACGTGATGTAGGCGATGAGCCCGGCGTGCCCTTCGCATTGCACCCAGTCGGGCAGCGCGGTTGGGGCATCGAGGTGCGCCCACGCGCCCGCGACGATCCGGGCCTTCACAGTTGGACCTGGCGCCGCGGTCGAAGGGCCACACGTGCGCAGCGTCGGCACCACCTCGTACGACGCGCCTCGAAACCGCGCGGCGGCCGCTTCCTGTCGTCGCCGCAGGACATCCACGAAGTCGGCATCACTCGTGGTCTGCTCGAGCTCGATCGCCGCGGCTTCCGCCAGGAATCGCGTCTCGTCGACGAGCGCGTTGACCCGCGTCTGCACGAGATACGAGCTGACGTTGAAGAACAGCAGCAGCCCGCAGAGCAGGAAGAACACCACGACCAGCAGGACGGGAACGAAGCCGACAAAGATATACGACAGCGTGAGCTTGCGCCGCACGCGCCAGAGCAGCCGCTGCTTCACGCCGCGGAACGCGCGCCAGGCGATGAAGAGGACGACGCCAAGGACGGCGAGGATGAAGATCGTCACGGTCTCAGATAGTGTACGCTTCTGACACTTTGAAACTGCGCGAGACCGCCAGGTTCAGCACCATCTGCATCCACGCCGGCCAGGTTCCAGACCCGTCAACGGGCGCCATCATCACCCCGATCTACCAGACCTCGACATATGTCCAGGAGGCGCTGGGGAAGCACAAGGGCTACGAGTACGCGCGCACGCAGAACCCGACGCGCTCGGCCTTCGAAGCGAATATTGCCGCGATCGAAAACGGCAAAGCGGCGTTTGGCTTTGCCTCCGGAATGGCCGCGACGGGCGCCGTCATGACGCTCCTGGAATCAGGCGACCACGTCGTCGTCACCGACAACACCTACGGCGGGACCTATCGGCTCTTCGAGCACGTCCTCAGGAAGTATCAGCTCGATTTCACCTACGTCGACTCGTCGAGGACAGCCGACATCGCCGCGGCGATCAATCCAAAGACGAAGATGCTCTTCCTCGAGACGCCCACGAACCCCACGCTGCGGCTGACGGACCTGACGGCGGCGTGCGAGGTGGCGCACAAGCGGAACGTCGCGGTTGTCGTGGACAACACGTTCGCCAGCCCGTACGTCCAGCGGCCGATCGACTTTGGCGCCGACCTCGTCGTTCACAGCACGACGAAGTTTCTGAACGGCCACAGCGACAGCGTGGGGGGCGTCGTCGTCGCCACACGCGAAGACCACATCGAGTGGCTGGGGTTCGTGCAGAACGCCGAAGGGGCGATCATCGGCCCCATGGACGCCTGGCTCGTACTGCGCGGGACCAAGACGCTGCCGATCCGGATGGAGCGGCACAACGCCAACTCGATGGTGCTGGCGGAGTTCCTCGCCTCGCATCCGAAAGTCACGCTGGTTCACTACCCGGGGCTCACGTCCCACCCGCAGCACGCCCTGGCGAAGAAGCAGATGCGGGGCTTCGGCGGCCTCATTTCGTTCGCGCTCGGCTCGTTCGAGAACGCGAGAACACTCCTCAACAACGTCCGGCTCATGGCGCTGGCCGAGAGTCTCGGCGGAGTGGAAACCCTCATCAGCCATCCTGCGACGATGACGCACGCGTCGGTGCCGGCGGACAGGCGGATGCAGATCGGGATTACCGACGATCTGGTGCGCGTCTCGGTCGGTATCGAAGACGTCGAGGACCTGAAAGACGACCTCGCGCAAGCATTGGATCGCATCTGAATTTCCTCCAGAATTTCTTCCAGACCGTCTACAACGTCCCTGAACTGATCCGGATCGTCGGCCAGTACGGCCTGCCGTTGATCATCTTTGCGGAGACGGGACTCCTCCTCGGGTTTTTCTTGCCGGGGGATTCGCTGCTGATCACGGCCGGGCTGTTCGCGGCGCGGGGCGATCTGAGTCTTCCCACCCTGCTGGCCACGCTGATTCCAGCGGCCATCATCGGCAATGCGACCGGCTATGCGATCGGCAAGCGCACCGGCAAGGCGCTGTACAGCAGACCGGACTCGCTCCTCTTCCGACGCGAACACCTGAAGATGACGCACGAGTACTACGAGCGCCATGGGGGGAAGACGATCATCATCGCGCAGTTCGCGCCGATCCTGCGGACGTTCGCGCCGGTGGTGGCGGGCGTGGCGGAGATGGGCTACCGCAAATTCGCGAGCTACAACGTCGTCGGCGCGATTCTGTGGATCACCAGCATGACGCTCGGCGGCTACCTGCTCGGCAACGTGATTCCAGATATCGACAAGCGCATCGACCTCGTCATCATGGTCGTGATCGCGGTGTCGCTGCTGCCGGCGATCATCGCGTGGCTCCGGAGCAGGCGTGCCAGCCAATAGACACCGTTCGGATCGTTCGGAGGTTCGGAACGCTCGGAACGCTCAGGACGTTCTGGCCGTTCGAATCGTTCAACGTTCGGGCGGACCTGACTTGTCCGATTGTTCACCACAGACGTTTCAACAGCCGCAACGCGAGCAAGAGCACCATCGGCGAAAGGTCGAGACCACCCATCGGCGGAAGGGCCCTGCGGATGGGGGCGATGGCAGGTTCCGTGAGGCGGTACACCATCATTGCCAGCTGGTTGTGCCGGCTCGCTGGCAGCCACGACAGGATGACCGCCGCCAGGACGACGAGCGAATACAGATCGATTAGCGCAGGAATCAAACGCATCGATACCGGGTTCCCGTTCCTCTCCTATGCAGCAACGAGCGCGCTCCAATTGTGCGCCGAACCTGGTCCCCGCTGCAGCCCTTCCAGCCACTAGGACTGATCCAGCGGCACAACCTGCACCGCTGCGTCGCGCACTTCCTGAAGGAACCGGTTCAGCGTCGACCCCTTCATGAGAATCTCGAGACGGTTTCTCGCGCTCTGGCCGAAGATGACGTGCGTGATCCCTTCTCGCTTCGCGAATGCAATCAGGCCATCAGCGGGTCGGTCTGCCTTGACACGCACCAGCGTTGCGCCGAGCGCTTCTGCCAGCGAGATGTTGCGCTGGAGCGCGTCGCGATCCGCTGGACTGATCCGCCCTGGCATTTCACGCGGCGTCTCGACATAGACGGCGTACCACCGCGCACCAAGGCGGCCAGCGATCCTCGCGCCGGTGCGAATCACTCGTGTCGCGTCGGGATTCGAGCTCATACAGACCATCACGCGTTCCGGGATCATCGCGGGCTCGAGGCCCTCACGCTGGCGATGCGATGCGGCCTTCTCCCCGACTTCATCCGCGACCGCGCGTAGCGCAAGCTCGCGCAGCGTCGAGAGATTGGTCTCGCGAAAGAAATTCGTGAGTGCCTGCTCCACCTTTTCCGGCTTGTAGACCTTGCCCTGCCTAAGCCGGCTCTGCAGCTCCTGCACCGTGACATCCACGTTGACGACTTCGTCGGCGCGATCGAAAAACGTGTCCGGAACGGTTTCTCGAACCCGTACGCCGGTCACGCGGCTCACGGCGTCATTGAGTGTCTCCAGGTGCTGGATGTTGACGGCCGTCAGGACCCCGATGCCTGCGTCGAGCAGTTCCTGCACGTCCTGGTAGCGCTTCTCGTGACGGCTGCCGGGCGGGTTGGTATGCGCCAGCTCGTCGACGACGCAGAGCTCGGGTTCGCGCGCGAGGATCGCGTCCAGATCCATCTCGTCGACCACGACGCCGCGGTAGTCGATTTGTCGGTGCGGCACGACCTCGAGATCACCAACTTGGGCCTCCGTGTCGGCGCGGCCGTAGGTCTCGACGAGCCCGACGACCACATCGACACCGTCGCGCCGGAAGGCGTGCGCATCCTCGAGCATCGAATAGGTCTTTCCCACGCCAGGCGCCGCACCGATGTAGATGCGCAGCCGCGGACGCTCGACACTGCGGACGCGTGCCAGCATCTGCTCGCCGGTCGGCCGTGGGCGTTCCCACACGAATAAATCGTAACGGTGTCGCCACGCTTTGCCGCGTTCGTTATGAACTCTTTACGGAATCCGCCTTCACGAAATCTTTACCGACTCTTCATCGGCCGATTACGACCCGGGCGCCTACGCTGAGTTCATGAACACGATCGCGGACATCATCGCATTCAATCGCGAACACGCCAGCCGTCACATCGGGAAATCGTCTCGCGGATGGTGGGGACTGGGCGTCGTCATCGCCGTCTGTTTCGTCCTGTCCGTGATTTACCTCGCGGTCTCATCGCCGCACACACCGGCACAACGGCTGAATCACCTGGCCGCGACGCCGAACACACGTTGAGGAGGGTCCGTGCTCGATCTCGTTTTTCTCACGACCACCGCAGGATTCTTTGCGCTCGCCATCGCGTACGTCGCCGCCTGCGAGCGACTCATGAAGTGAAGTGACCCATGGCACTCGATTACGTCGTCGGCCTCATCGTCAGCGTCGGAATCCTCGTCTACCTGACGATCGCGCTGCTGCAACCGGAGAAGTTCTGACGTGACGCTCAACGGATGGCTTCAAATCGGCTTCTTCCTGCTCGCGATCTTTCTTGTGACACCCGTGCTCGGTCGTTACATGAGCAAGGTGTTTGCGCGGGAGCGGACGTGGCTGGATCCGATACTCCGCCCCATCGAGCGCCTCACCTACCGGATTAGTCGAGTCGACGACACACACGAAATGCCGTGGACGGAGTATGCAGTGGCGCTGCTGCTCTTCAGCATCGTCTCGATGCTGGTGCTCTACATGATGCAGCGCGTGCAGCAGTTGCTGCCGTTCAACCCTCAGGGATTTGGCCCGGTGGCGCCGGACCTCGCCTTTAACTCCGCTGCGTCGTTCACGACCAACACGAACTGGCAGGCGTACAGCGGCGAATCGACGATGAGCTACTTC
>Ga0114129_10012745_pt1 | contig 11969 bp, 12 predicted proteins | sample RhiMetdeltSRZDD1_FD_80071 | JGI IMG/M metagenome (GOLD analysis project Ga0114129, IMG submission 80071) | Populus rhizosphere microbial communities from Tennessee, USA - Rhizosphere MetaG P. deltoides SRZDD1 (version 2) (version 2) | ecosystem: Host-associated > Plants > Roots > Rhizosphere >... | reverse complement strand
ATTCTCCACTTGTCGATCTGGTACTGGATCAAGCAGAGCAAAAGGGAACGGGGAAATGGACAGCGCAACTAGCTCTGGATCTAGGCGTACCCATACCAACGATCGATGCGGCAATCACCGCACGAAATATCTCATCACAAAAATCCTTGCGCCTGAAGGTCAGCAAGGAAATCACCCCACAAACAACCGGACGATATTCAGAGATTACCAACCAGTTCCGGGATGCACTGCGAGTCGCGCTTTATGCCTCCAAGGTCTGCGCGTACGCACAGGGCATGGCGCTAATTAAAGCAGGTTCGGAAACATTCAACTGGAATATTGACCTCAGTGAAGTCGCGCGTATTTGGTTGGGGGGCTGCATCATTCGGGCAGCATTTCTGAAGAAGATAAGGAGCGCGTATTCGCGGCAACCCGACTTGCCAAATCTTCTTCTCGACCCGGACATTAAGTCGACGATCGAACGCGCACAGACTAACTGGCGGATAGTGTTGGGTGTTGCAGTGCAGCAGGGACTCCCTGTGCTCGCAATGACTGCTAGTTTGGGCTACTTCGACATGTATCGAACGGCAAACCTGCCACTCAATCTAACCCAGGCTCAACGGGATTTCTTCGGGTCGCACACATATCGCCGCGTCGATAAGCCTGAACTCGGTCCCATCCATTCTGTTTGGGAAGAATGATCACTAACCTCCGGTCAAGCAAAAAGCTCCGTATTGTCAACTTGAATGGTTTGAACCAATACAATTCACTCCTGATTCCGCACAGATGTAATACGCCATCATCATCGGCCGACCTCAATTATCTCTATTAAAGCGATGCCATCGTCACTTTTTGCGGCAGGGCATACCACTTGCCGCTCAGGCGTTGTTCTCGCCTCGCTGTGCCCCGGCCAACAGAAGAAGGAGCAACACAATGAAGTTTCTCGAGATGTTTTTTAAGCACGAACTAGCAATCGACTTGGGGACCGTAAATACACTCGTATTCGACCCCGCTAAGGGAATTCTTCTGAACGAGCCTTCGGCCGTCGCCATCGATAACTACACCTGTGAAGTAGTTGCAACAGGTCATCAGGCGATGAAACTACTTGGCCGGGAGCCGAGAGGAATCGAGGTGCACCGGCCTATTCGATGCGGCACCATCTTCAATTTTGAAGTTACTCAGAAGATGCTGCGCTCTTTTCTGCAGCGTGTGATGGACGGCTATCGTCGCGGTCATTTCGTCGTCGGGATTCCAGGTTCGGCAACCACAGTCGAGCAGCGATCAATCATTGATGCGGCCCGCGATGCGGGCGGCAGTCGCATCGACCTTGTTGATGAAGGATTGGCCGCCGGACTTGGCGCCGGACTTAATTTTGATGATGAGCGAGCACACCTAATTGTCGACATCGGTGGCGGCACAACAAACATCGCGATTGTCGCTTCCGGAGGTGTTGTTTCATCCGTGAGCCTGCCCGCGGCTGGTAACGCAATGGATGAAGCGATTCGCGACTACGTCCGATCCACACATTGCATCCAGATTGGTGAAATGACAGCAGAGACAATCAAGAAGGATCTCGGCGCAGTCGTTCCGGATAGTCAGTTGGGGGATCTCGAAGATTATGAAGTGGTTGGCAAACACCTAACGGACGGCTCAGCTTGTGCTGTTCAACTGCATGGCGAAGAAGTACGCGAGGCATTGGAACCGATCCTATCTGACATTGTTGCCGCGACTCGTCGCGTGATTGAAGATGCGCAACCCGAGGCTGTCGCCGACATCTACTACGCTGGCTTAATTCTGACCGGTGGAGGTGCGATGTTGAAGGGTATGCGAGAACGTCTACAAAAGGAATTAAGACTGCGAGTCACGATGCCGGAAGACCCAACGACCACTGTGGTATTGGGTGCTGGTAGGTTATTGGCAGCTCCGGAGAAACTAAGACGCGGTACGATTCGACAGAATTTGCCTGTGTGGGAAGCCTCCGAAGAGCTCGTTGTTACTTATTGACGCCTGGTTTGATTGCAATACTCACGGGCGGTTACCCGCCTTGATGGTGGCGACGACTTCGTTCGTCGCCACATCAAGTACCGACACATCGTTCGAGACTCCTTATTGGCAATAACGAGGACCCGACGCTACCGCGTTGCGGTACTGACTGAGACCGACTGCGTTCGTAGTTCTTAGAGTCGGTATCCTGACGAACCGCGTGTCACCTCCCGGTTCTTTGCAAGAACCGCAGTAACGATCTTTCTGCCTTGTGCAAATCTCGACCTCTGAAGCAAACGAAATCTTCGAGCGACGCGAAGTAATTATTAATAGTCTTTCCTTCCGCATACGCCGCCAATATTTGAGGACAAATATAAGAGCCGCGGCATACTGCGGGCGTGTTGCCCAGAATTTCAGCAGTTTCCTTTATCGCACTGACAAGCTTTCGTTTCCGTGTGGCTACAGAGTCGTTATCATCGAAACCTACTCGCGCGAGTGAGCATGCACAAATCAACGTACCAGCCCATGTGCGAAAGTCCTTCGCACTGAACTTCTCTCCCATCGTCTCCTTAATATATTCGTTGATATGCCGGCGCTCGACTTTTGTGAGCTCGCCATTTCCATTCTCATACTTGAATACTTGTCCGGGCTTCTTCAGCAGACTACGAATGAGTTTCGCAACCTGACGATCGCGTAATTGTCGCGTTTGGCGAACGCCGGACTTTCCGGGAAAATCGAACTCAATTAAGTCGGCTCGTACTTTTATGTGCTTTGGACGGATTGTTGAAATGCCGTAGCTGCCATTTTCATTGGCGTAGACCTGGCTACCCGGGCGCATGAAACAGGTGGAGAGAATTCTCAGGATGCTTGCCAACACTCTCTCCCGTGCCAGACCGCGTTGACGCAGATCTCGCGCGATGGTTTTCCTCATCGTCGGCAAAGCTTGCGCAAACTTTACTATCCGCTGAAACTTTCGTGTCTCCTGCGCGCGCGTGTGGCTCTCATGGTAGAGATATTGCCAACGTCCAGCGGCATCAGTGCCAATCGCCTGAACTCTGCCATTCGCTGATGGGTTGATAGCAACGTTTTCCCACGCAGGCGGAATCTTCAGCGATTCGATTCTCTCCAAGTCAGTCCTACTAACCCTTTTGCCGTCTGCGGTGCGATATCGAAAGCCTCGCTTCGGACTGCCCATGCGTTTGATGCCGACAGATTGGAGTCGTTCGATCTGAGTCATGATTGCGGATTAACGAAAGGAATGGGATTTGTTATCAACCTGCGTGGGTCAGTCACTTGTGTTTGTCTCCCGTACAGAACTCGTCATCGCTGATTCCAACCTCAAGTGGACAGTTGAAAGGAGAGGCTTGAACAATAAATCTATGAAGCGCGGAGCTGCGGGCGATTCGAAAACCTTTAATGTCATTTGTTCGTGGTGTGGAACCCTCATACGTACGAACGACCCAACCAATGCAGCACAGATGTGTTTGATTTGCCATGCTCGAATGTTGAACGATTATTTCCAGAGACTTAGAAAATTTGACGGCGGAGGACACTCACAATCCCGCCGCCGTCGTTGAAGATTGCTCGGGTTGTCTATTTTCGTTTTTGGTCTCCTCTATCGCCTTGTCCTGGCGGCACTTTCGTCTTCGCTGCTTGTTTTCGATCCTGAGCTAGCGAACGTCCGACATCGGCTTCCTTATCAAACTGGCCTTGCTCATCTCGTCGAACAAATCGTTTGTCACGACCTGTATCAATCAACTCGCGATGACTTTTTGTAGTCTTACCGGCCATTTTCGACCTCCTTCTTTGTGTAGGTTTCCTGTACAGAGAAACTGGCTCATTGTTTACTTCCAGAGCACACCTTCTTGAAAAGTGTCATTCCTCGAGCACGCCGCAACCTCGGTGCCAATGGATGTGTTCAGCCAACTTCATTGCTAAACGGTCACGTTTCATTCGCCACTATGAATCACACATCCGTCTTGGAAAACAGAAGGCCCGATCTTTGCATCGCTAGTGGTTGGTAAAAACTGGCTTATATCGACGCTCGAAACGAGTCGATCGGAAGGAGGAGCTATCGATGGTTCGTTCCGGTGAGCAAGTTGAAGGAGCCGTAGCTCTTGAACTCGAGGCTGCCGAGGGAGTGGACGCAGCACAGAGTGAGCAAACTCGTGGTGCGCCCTCAATTTCGCTCGACCTTCTTAGGGATGCAATTGAAAAGGAAAAAGACAGCCTCGATCTGTTAGAGCAGGGAGTTGAGACTCTTCGTCAGTCGTTAGACCAACGTCGTAAGTCCCTGGAACAGCAACAGGAAATCATTAGCAGTCTGTCCGACTGTTTGAGCAAGGAAAGGAGTTAACGATGCCAAGAGGAGACAAATCGAAGTACACGGACAAACAGAAGCGACAAGCCGAACACATAGAAGAAGGTTACGAAGACAAAGGAGTGTCGGCTAAGGAAGCAAAGAGCCGTGCCTGGGCAACTGTGAATAAGGAGTCAGGCGGCGGTGAGAAGGGCGGTAGCGGCAGTGGCAAGAAAGACAGCCATCGCTCGTCTCAGTAACCAGCAACCAATAGAAAGAAATAATTTCAATGGCCTCAAGCGCCGATCATACATCTCGCGCTCGATCAACGCGTAGGTCCACCAAAGCGGGTACGCGGTCGAAGCGAGTTACTTCGGGAAATGGAAATGGTGCTGTGCGCGGCAAGTTGGAGGAACCGAAGTCTCCAATGCCGCCACAGCATCAGGAAAAACCAGGGATTGAAGCACGGTTAGCTCCCCGTCCTAATTACGAAGCGGAACTTTACAAAGGCGCTGACAAGTTGAAGGGAAAAGTCGCGCTCATCACCGGCGGTGATTCCGGTATCGGTCGGGCGGTCGCTATCTTATTTGCACGTGAGGGAGCGGACATCGCATTCACCTTTTTAAAGGAAGAAAAGGTTGATGCTGAAGAAACTCGCGCGGCCGTAGAAGCAGAAGGTCGGAAGGCGTTTGCGTTGTCAGGAGACGTCCGCGATCCGAGGTTTTGCCGTCGTGCTGTTGAGGATACGGTAAGCAAGTTGGGCCACCTCGACATCCTCGTTAACAACGCTGCGTTTCAGCAGCATCAGGATACGCTTGAAGACTTGAGTGAAGAGCAGTGGGATCGAACCTTTAAGACAAACATCTACGCCTATTTCTATCTAACGAAGGCTGCTCTCCCTCATTTAAACGAAGGTAGCGCAATCGTCAATACAGGTTCCATTACCGGGCTCGAAGGAAGCAAACAACTACTCGATTATTCGGCGACCAAAGGAGCTATTCACGCGTTTACCAAATCGCTTGCCCAAAACCTCGTCGAAAGAGGTATCAGAGTCAACTGCGTTGCTCCGGGTCCTGTTTGGACGCCACTTAATCCAGCCGATAAAGAAGCTGAGGACGTCGCGAAATTCGGCGCAGACACACCGATGAAGCGGCCGGCACAACCAGAAGAGATTGCTCCCGCATTTGTTTATTTCGCCTCGGAGGTCGATTCGAGTTACGTAACCGGTGAAGTTCTAACCTTGCTGGGGGGCGAAACGTCTGCCGGATAGTTATTAATAACGGCTTACTAAAACACTCAGTATAAGGAGAAAATTATGGCTGAGAATAGTGGAACTGGAACTACCGGAGTCTTAGCGATTCTCGTGATCTTTGTGATCATCGTGGTCGCCGCTTTGTTTGTATTTGGAGGAAGACTATTCAGCGGAAATAAACGAATTGATGTGAACATTTCGACCCCCTCAAAATAAGATCATTGCCGATTGTCGATTGCCGATTTGTGTCCGATGCGCTTTAACTTGTCGTGAGATCCGTCAGATTCAGCAAGCTGTGAAATCCTCGTTGAACGTAGCGACCGTCGACGACAAGCTAAAGCGTATCGGACACAAATCGGCAATAGGCATTCGGCAATCGGCAATCCACGATGAAAGATGATTCCCAACACACTACCTCTGTCTGGATGACGACGGCTGACACGCCGAGTGAGCCGACGCTCCGGGAAAACCTGCGGACCGACGTCTGCATTATTGGTGCCGGAATCGCCGGAATGACAGTGGCTTATCTCCTCACTTTAGAAGGCAGATCCGTGGTCGTCCTCGATGACGGCGCTATCGGCGGCGGCATGACCGGTCGAACTACGGCCCATTTGACTAACGCATTCGACGATCGGTATGTCGAAATGGAACGTTTGCATGGTGAAGAAGGATCACGGCGAATCGCAGAAAGTCACACTGCAGCCATCAATAAGATCGAGGAGATCGTTAATCGCGAACGGATCGAATGTGGTTTTGAGCGATTGGACGGGTTTCTCTTCGTGCCGCCCGGTGAATCTACGAAAGTACTCGACGATGAACTCGCTGCATGTCATCGAGCTGGTCTAAATGTTGAGCGCGTCGATCGTGCACCCATTGATACATTTGATACGGGGCCTGCACTCCGATTTTCGAGCCAGGCCCAGTTTCACCCACTCGATTACCTGACTGGTCTCACGCGCGCTGTGACGCGAGAAGGTGGAACGATATTCACCTGCACACATGCGACGAAGATAGAAGGTGGATCATCCGCAAAGGTTGAAGTGGACTCAGGTGCTGTTGTTTCTTGCGATGCGATAGTGGTGGCCACAAACACGCCGGTTAACGATCTGGTTGCGATTCATACAAAGCAGGCGCCCTATACGACTTATGTGATCGGTTTGCGCGTCCCGGCTCGCTCTGTGACGCGTGCTCTCTACTGGGACACGCCCGATCCATATCATTACTTAAGACTGCAAACGGACAAGAACGCTCCATCTACAGAAATCCTGATCGTTGGCGGTGAAGATCACAAAACAGGCCAGGCGAACGATGGAGTCCGCCGGTTCGGGATTTTAGAGCGTTGGACGCGAAAACGGTTTCCGCAAGCAGGCGAGGTTGAATTTCGATGGTCTGGTGAAGTGATGGAGCCGGTCGATGGAATTGCTTTCATCGGTCGCAACCCACTCGATTCAGATAATGTGTTTATTGCAACCGGTGACTCGGGTCAGGGAATGACGCACGGCACGATCGCGGGAATGCTTCTAACAGATCTTTTGCAGGACCGGCAGAATGATTGGGAAAATCTTTACAGTCCCTCTCGCGTTACACTCCGCGCCCTTCCAGAATATGCCCATGAGAACATTAACGTCGCTGAACAATATACCGATCTAGTTACACCGGGCGAAATAGACTCTCCAGAACAAGTTGCGCGTGGCGAAGGTGCGGTGATGCGCCACGGGCTGTCGAAGGTTGCGGTTTATCGAGATCAGTCGGGCAAAGTGCACACGATCTCGGCAATCTGCAAGCATCTTGGTTGCATTGTTACATGGAATTCGACTGAGAAAACCTGGGACTGTCCTTGCCATGGCTCGCGTTACGATGCGCACGGTCGTGTGTATCAGGGACCCGCGAACTCGAATCTTGAACCACTTGAAGAGTAAAACAATTTCGGAATGCGGATTTCGGATTTCGTATCGCTACAGGTGTATCTACGCCGCTAAGGACTATGCGACCAAACGAAATCCGGAATCCGAAATCGATTTAGCGTGTGGATGAAACTTTCTAAACTGCGCGTCTGCCTGTCAACAGGTTAATAATCAACACGATGACAGCGACGACGAGGAGCAAGTGGATCAATCCGCCGCCTACGTGCGTAAGTAGACCAAGCAGCCATAGCACCAACAATATTACAAGAATCGTCCAAAGCATTTTCAGTTCCCTCCAAGAGAAAAGTCTGTTTGAACCAGCTCAATCTCCGGTATCGAGCACACCTTACTAATGAGCAACGTGTATGCCAGCTTTAGAACAGGATTTACGCCGGAATTATATGCCTATTTGGCTGAATCACAATAAGTCGTTTTTGATTAGAGTGGTGCGGTTCTGTTTCGAATTCGTGCAAGGTAGATGCGATTGAGGATTTACAGTCCGCTGCGGCTTGCCTCAAAAGTCGATTTCGGTGGTAACGAGTTTCGTGTTTAGTTCGTGTGACTTCGTGGATCGTCCCTTTTGTCCAGAAAACTAGAGACGATCCACGAAGTCACATGACCAACACGAACCAAAACACTCCTGCCTCGAGCTAGATCCGACTTTTGAGGCAAAGCTGTCCGCTGCCGCACAGAAAAACTTGTCCCGTCGTCGTTAAACTGATTATGATTGGAGCGCACTTCGACGCGTTAGCGGCTCCCGAGCGCTGGAAATTTCATTCACAACCTTTATCCGGTAACTCTCCAAGGTCGGCCATCCCCCGCCCTGGATTAGGGAATAATTCAATGACAAAAGAAGAACAAGTGGTGACTGAGTCTGTGCCGGAAGGAAAGTACGTCTATTGCATCATAGAAACGTCCGAACCGCGTTCCTTTGGACCAATGGGTATCGGTGGTCGGGGTGACGAAGTCTACACGATCCAACATCAAGGGTTAGCGGCGGTAGTTTCTAACACTCCGCTGGTCGTTTATGACCCCACTCGTGAAAACGTCTTTGCCCACGAACAAGTGAATGAAACGGTGATGCGCGATTTTACGGTTCTACCGATGGCGTTCGGTGCGTTATTTAGGACTGACGACGACATTATCGAATTAATTCGCGGTACCTACGACGCGCTGAGAGACGTGCTGACGAAGATGCAAGGCAAAGTGGAGTTTGGCTTGAAGGTAAATTGGGATCGCGACAAAGTCACTGCCGAACTCGAAGAGATGAACGACGAGATCCGTCACCTGAAAGAGCAAATCACCTCGCGAACCACCGGGTCAACCTATTTTGCTCGCATGCAGCTGGGCCGCTTGATTGAGACAGCGTTGACGGACCAAGCCGATGCGTACATCCGCGAAGTCTATTCACTTTTGCGAGACACAGCCGTGGCATCGCGTGCGAACAAGCCCATCGGCGATCGAATGATTATGAACGCGGCGTTTCTAATTGAGCGGAATCGGGAGGCTGAATTCGATCAAAAGGTAAAGGAGATCGCTGCGAAATACGAAGATAAACTCTCCTTCAGATATACTGGCCCGTGGCCCCCTTACAATTTCGTTCACATTCGGCTCAAATTGGAGCGCGGCGAGGGAACTCCTGAAGTGGTCGCCACAAATGTTTCTCGTTGACGACATATTGCTCGCACCAGTAAGTGGCTTTAAGTTCATTCTGAGTCAGATCCAAAAGATGGCTGACCAGGAGTTGAACGACGACACGCTGATCAAAGAACAGTTGATCGAGTTGCAGATGCGGCTCGAACTCGACGAAATCGGTGAGGCCGAATACAAAGAACGCGAAGCGGAGCTCTTCTCACGTTTGCGTGCAATCAAAACACGACAGCTCGAATTGCTTCATCAGGTCCACACAGCCGAATCGTCCTCATTCGTAATTGAAGTAGGCGGTGACGAAGAGACCCATTTCTGGGAGCCGGGCGAAAGAGAGTAGCCAATTGTTTGGAAAGTACAGTTGGGTTCTATGCCGTCTCAGTTTCGTCTTCGTAGCAGTTCGTAGGTTCTTTTTTCCTGGAAAGCTTTTCGGGCAGTCACCAACCCTGTATCGTATTGTCTCTGCGTCCTCGGCGTCTCTGTGTCCTCTGCGTTAACTTTTGTCCAGCCATTAAAAACAGCAGAGCGCGCAGAGACGCTGAGGACGCAGAGAACTGCCTGATAATCGTGTGGCTAATAACTCTCGAACACTAACGGACAGTCCATCTCCAACCTCATATCGTTATCTATTCTTCGGTGGTAAAGGTGGCGTCGGTAAAACGACGGCAGCGACAGCTACTGCGTTGTTTCTGTTACAAAAAGCCAAGACGAAAGAAACCATCCTCCTCTTCTCGACAGACCCGGCCCACTCGTTGGCAGATAGTGTAGGCAAGCGGATTGGCGACAAGCCGGTCGTAATTGCAAATGAATCAGGCGCCAGGTTGATTGCTTATGAAATGGATGCGAATGCCGCGCTCGAACGCTTTCGCGCACAGCATGGAAGACTGTTGGCCCAGATCGCGGAACGCGGAACGTTCCTGGATGAAGCAGATATCAGCGACCTGCTAAACCTATCGTTGCCTGGTTTGGATGAAGTGATGTCGCTCTTTGAGCTGAGTGAACTTCATCGTACAGGAAAATATGATCGTATCATCGTAGATACGGCACCTTCCGGTCATACGACGCGTTTGCTGCGGCTGCCCCAGGTATTCACGCGAATGGTGAACGCTCTGGATCGCATGTCCGACAAACATCGATACATAATTGCTCACTTTACCCGTCGGCGAGCACCAGTGGATGAGGTTGATCAGTTTCTAGGCGACTTGAACGAAAGAATAGAACGCGTCAGGGATATGTTGCAGAACAAACAGCAGACGAGTTTCACGCTCGTCACGATTCCTGAAGCGCTGAGTGTTGAGGAGACGCAAAGATATTTTGAGACGCTGAGTGTGGAAGGCATTCCAGTTACAGACCTAATCGTTAATCGCGTTGAGACAGAGCACGCAGGATGCTCTTACTGTAGCAGCCGCGTTGCGATGCAGCGTCCCTGGTTAGCTCAACTCGAGAAAAGGTTTAAAGCTCTCCGGCTCCATTCCGTTCCGTTGTTGCCACAAGAAGTACACGGACTCCCGGCTCTGCGAGATTTTGGAAAACTCATCTGGTCGAATCGTAGCTTGCCGAAGTCAGCACAGAAGGCTACTTCTAAGGCGGTTACGAGAGTGCAACAGGCAGTGTCAAACAGCGCATTCGGTTTTCCCGAACGGAAGATTGTTATCTTTGGCGGCAAAGGAGGCGTTGGAAAAACGACTGCTGCTGCATCGTTTGCGCTGGCATTGGCGACCAGCAGTCAACGGCGCCGTGTTCTCGTTTTCTCAACGGATCCGGCGCATTCATTGTCTGACAGCTTTAATGAACGAATCGGTGAATTGAAGAAGGGCATAGCTCGAGTTCATAACCTGGATGCGATGGAAGTTGATCCCGGTAAGTGGTTTGATAGCTTGAAACAACGCTACCGCTCATGGACCGACCAGTTATTTGCATCATTAGCCGGCGGTTCAAAACTGGAAATCAAATTCGATCGTGAAGCAATGCGCGAGTTAGTTGAATTGACCCCACCCGGGATTGATGAGATTGCAGCACTAGGTTCGGTCAGCGACCTGTTGGATCGAGAGGAATACGACACTATAGTTTTGGATACCGCGCCGACGGGCCACCTGATTCGTTTCCTGGAATTGCCGCAGGTGGCATTGTCATGGGTTCGGACATTCATCAAGCTGCTGTTGAAGTATCAGCATATTGTTCACGCGACGCGGATCGCGGAGGAGCTCGTCGCGCTATCCAAAAGCATCAAACGCGTCCTGTCATTACTTACGGATACTGAACGATGCGAGTTTGTCGGCGTTGCAATACCGGAACGCATGAGCCTTGAAGAAACTTCTGACCTGGCGTCTTCGCTGACGCGGCTCCGGGTTCCCATGCAAAGCCTACTGATCAACGGCGTGGTGCCAGACGAGGCCGCAAGCGCCTGCAAATTTTGCCGCGCCAGACGTCTACAACAGCTCGCGAATATCAATGAGTTCAAACGGCGGTTTGCTGGTACGGCCCAGTTGTTTGTCGCACCCCAGCAGTCGCTCGCGGTCCAAGGTCGAAAAGACCTGTTAATGCACTTCGAATCATGGCAATCGTTACCTAAAGCGCGAGGTGAACGCGCGACTATACGACAACGGTTGCGTTCGGCCAGGCCAACGGTCAAGAATGTCCGTACGACAAAGCGATGAACGAACAAGAGCAGCAACCCACAGCGTCTGACAGCCATTCGGCCGGTGAGGCTCTTTACGTGTATTGCATCGCTGAAACGGTAGCCGCAACGAAGATCGCTGCTGAGACGACGCCATCGGCAATTGAGGACGACAACGATCTTGAACTGCTCGATACTGGTGAGGTTGATGCCGTCACGAGCAAAGTGCCGTTATCGATGTATGGCGAAGAGAGTTTGAATCAGAATTTGAATGACCCAAGCTGGACT
>Ga0114129_10012744_pt1 | contig 11970 bp, 8 predicted proteins | sample RhiMetdeltSRZDD1_FD_80071 | JGI IMG/M metagenome (GOLD analysis project Ga0114129, IMG submission 80071) | Populus rhizosphere microbial communities from Tennessee, USA - Rhizosphere MetaG P. deltoides SRZDD1 (version 2) (version 2) | ecosystem: Host-associated > Plants > Roots > Rhizosphere >... | reverse complement strand
TGGGACGGCTTTCGCACGCTCGTGTTTCGTGACGGCGACGAGATCCTGCTGCAGAGCCGCGACGAGAAGCCGATGAACCGCTATTTCCCCGAGCTCGTCGCGCCGCTGTCCCGGGCGCTGCCCGAGCGCTGCGTGCTGGACGGCGAGGTCGTCATCGTCGGCGAGCGTGGGCTCGACTTCGAGGCGCTGCTGCTGCGCATCCATCCGGCGGCGTCGCGGGTGAAGCTGCTCGCCGAGCAATCGCCCGCCTCGTTCGTGGCGTGGGACCTGCTCGCGCTGGACGATGACGACCTGCGCGAAGTACCGCTCGGCACGCGGCGCGAGCGGCTCGAGCGGGCACTGGCGCGCGCCGTACCGCCGGTGCACCTTTCGCCGGCCACGCGTGATCGCAAGCTCGCGGAGGACTGGTTCCGCCGTTTCGAGGGTGCGGGACTCGACGGCGTCATGGCCAAGCGCGTCGACGCGTCCTATCGCGCGGGCGAGCGCACGATGATCAAGGTCAAGCACGCGAGGACGGCCGACTGTGTCGTGGCGGGCTTCCGGTGGTACAGCAAGGGCGGCCGCACGATGGTCGGCTCGCTCCTGCTCGGCCTGTACGACGACGACGGCACGCTGCACCACGTGGGCGTGACGGCGGCATTCACCAACGAGATGCGCAAGCGGCTCGTCGACGAGCTCGCGCCACTACGCGAGAAGGCGCTCGAGGGGCATCCGTGGCGTGACTGGGCGGAGGCGCAGGACGACGCGGGCGGAAACGAACAGCGGATGCCGGGCGCGACGAGCCGCTGGAATCGCGGCAAGGATCTGAGCTGGGAGCCGTTGCGGCCCGAGCGCGTCTGCGAGGTCGCGTACGATCACATGCAGGGCACGCGCTTTCGGCACGCCGCCCACTTCGTGCGCTGGCGTCCCGACAAGCATCCGCGCGACTGCCGCTACGATCAGCTCGAGGTGACGCCGGCCTACGAGCTCGAGCGGGTGTTCGGAGCGCGCCAGGGGTCGTAGTCGGGGTCGGGGGACTCCTCGGCGGGCCGCTCGCTCTCGGGAACGTGGCGCAGATTGACGCGGATGCGCGTCCAGGTGGTCGAGCGCCCGCGCATGGAATCGACGAGCACGTCGTCCACCTGCAGGCGCGCGGCGGCCGCCGGATGCCGCGCCTTCCAGCGCTCGAGCCCGGCGAGCGCGTCGGTCTTGTGCGCGGCCTTCGCCACGGTGATCAGCGCCGCGGCGCTGCCGTCGCGTCGGCGCCGTGACGGCGCGACGCGCGGCGGTTCGTCGCCACGCTTGCGATAGTGCGGCGGCCACGGGGCGTCGCCGAGACCCGCGGCCGCTTGCGCCGCGGACAGCGCCAGCAGCCCGTCGAGCGAGCCCGCCGCGACGTCGATGCCGACCGACGCGTCGCCGCGCGCGGCGAAGCGCGCGGGGGCGGTGGCCAGCGTGAAGGCCGCCGGATCGCAGGTGGCGACCTCGTCCCACTCGAGCGGCATCGAGACACGCGCGTCGGGCGTGGGCCGCACGGACCATGCCGACGCGACGGTGCGGTCCTTGGCGTTCTGGTTGTAGTCGAGGAACACGCCGCGGCGCTCCTCCTTCCACCATCGGCTCGTCGCCTGCTCGGGTGCGCGGCGCTCGACCTCGCGCGCGACGGCGAGCGCTGCGCGTCGCACCTCGTCGAACGTCCAGCGCCGCTCGATGCGCACGTTGACGTGCATGCCGCGCGAGCCCGACGTCTTGGGCCAGCCACGGAGGCCGTGCGCGTCGAGCACGTCGCGCACCAGCAGTGTCACGCGCCGCACCTCGTCCCAGCCCACACCCGGACCGGGGTCGAGGTCGATGCGCAGCTCGTCCGGGTGCTCGAGGTCGTCGGCGCGCACCGGGTGGGGATTGAGATCGATGCAGCCGAGGTTGACGATCCAGGCGAGCTGCGCGGCGTCGCGCACGACGATCTCGCGCGCCGTGCGACCCGAGGGAAAGCGCAGCTCCACCGTCTCGATCCAGTCGGGATGGCGCTCCGGGGCACGCTTCTGGAAGAACGGCTCGCCCTCGGCGCCGTCGACGTAGCGCTTGAGGACGATGGGCCGGCCGCCGATGCCGCGCAGCGCGCCGTCGGCGACGGCGACGTAGTACTTCACGAGATCCAGCTTGGTGTACCCGGCCTGCGGAAAGAACGTCTTGCCGGGATTGGTGATCACCACCTCGCGGCCGGCGACCTCGACGACGGCGTCGCTGCGCGCGGGCGCGTCACACCCCCGCGCGCTTGAGCGTGACTCCGATGTTCTCGGCCGCCTGCTTGCGCTGCCCGCGGTCGATCTCGCGCACGGTCTCGACGACCGCCGTCGACACCGGCGTCGGGATGCCGACCTCGCGGCCGCGCTCGACGACGAAGCCGTTCATGTAGTCGATCTCGGTCGGGCGGCCCTTGGCGACGTCTTGCGCCATCGACGCCTTCCAGTTGCGCCCGCCGGCCGACTTCGGCGTCAGCATCTCGTCGAGCGCCTGCCACGTCTCGCGGCGCCCGGCGTCGGCCCACTGCTCGGCGGTGGTGCCGTTGATCTTGGGAATCGTGTAGCCGAGCGCGAGGCCGACGCGCGCCGATTCCGATGCGAGGTGAATCGTGATGGCGCGGCCGACCTCGCTCGAGGCAACCTCGAACGAGCCGAGGCCCGACATCGCCTGCACCGGGTTGCCCATCGCATTGGCGCACAGCTTCGACCAGCGCTCGCCCCAGAGGTTGTCGGTGGGCTTCGAGCCGTCGACGACCTTGAGCATCTCGGCGATCATCTGCGTGCGCGGCGTGATCGCGCCGTCGTGCTCACCGGCGCGGAAGACGTCGTGGCCGGTGCTGCCGCCGCGCTCGTGACCGCGCTCGACGTGCCCCGCCTTCCACGAGGCCACGCCGATCTTGGACATGATGAGACCGACCGCGCGCTCTTTGCCGACGACCGAGGCGACGATCGGATCCGGCCAGCAGTTCTCGGCGGCCACGACGAACCCGTCGGCCTTCAGGTGGCGTGAGGCGAGCTGGGTCGCCCACGCGGTGTCGTAGACCTTCATCGCGACGAACGCGACGTCGAAGTCGCGCGGCAGCCGCTGGGCCTCGTGCAGATGATAGATCGCCGGTCGCGCCTCGAACGGATCGTGCGGGCCGGTGACCGAGATGCCCTTCGTGCGGACGGTCTCGACCTGCTCGGCCCACGGATCGATGAGGGTGACGTCCTGGCCTGCCCGCGTGAGGAATGCGCCGAGATAGCTGCCGATCGCGCCTGCGCCGACGAAGAGGATTTTCATGGTCGCCGAGTGTACCACCCGGCTCACCAGCGCGTGTCGAAGACCTCGATCACCGGCGCGGCGCGTGGACGCCGGAACATTGCGATGAGGCGATCCGCGAGCGGCACCACGTGCATGGGCACGCCGGCCTCGGCCGGCAGCGACCGCCGCATCGCCAGCGCACGATCGAGGTCGACGACGACCAGCGCGTCTTTGCCCCAGAGCGCGACGAAGCGGCCGTCGGGGCTCACGCCGGTGCGGCGCGCCACCTCGGGCACCGCGACGGGTCGCGTCGGACCCGCGTCGAGGCCGAAGCGCCAGATCAGCGTGCGCTCGTGCTGGTCGCCCACGCAGACGACCTCCGCGGCGCTGTGGGTGACGAGGTGACAGCCCGCGGCCGTCGGCCACACGGCGAGCAGCTCCTGGGTGTTGCCAGTCAGCCGCCACACGCGCGTCTGCCGGCGGCCGCCGCGGTCGTAGATCCACGTCCCCCAGGGCAGCCGCGCCAGCGGGGTCACGCCGCTGATCGCGCGAATCCCGCGTCCGTCGGGAAGGATCTCGACGACTTCGGCATCCACCCTTTCGCTGTCGTCCACCGGCCACCGATATCGATTGACGCCCGGGCTGCCGACGCGGCCGGCCAGCCCGACGAACTCCTCGGCGTCGCCGTCGTAGCCGACCACCGCCCAGCCCGAGCCCTTGACCGACGACACGGTCGGCGTGCTCAGCGGTGGCAGCGCGATGCTCCACGCCTCCGACGCGGCCGACTCGGCCAGCTCCATGTGTTGCAGCAGCGTCCGGTTCGACGACTCGATGAGCGTGAGCGCGTTGCTGTCGTCGAGGAAGCGCAGGTCGCGCGCCTCGATGTCGGCGCGGCCGGATTCGAGGCCCAGGATGAGGAAGTGATCGGGCGCGCGCGGCGCCTCGCGCGTCATCACCGCCGCGCGCGCGCCCGTCGGCGACACGCGCAGCGCGCCGCTCCGCCAGGGCAGGTCGAGCTGCGTCGTGCGGGCAAGCGTGCCGCGCTCGGTGGCGCCGGCCACGGTGGGACGCGACCGCAGCGTCTCGACGAGCTTCAGGCCGGGCCCGGCGAGGATGCCTGCCGCGAGCAGCGCCACACCCACGCGCAGCAGGGCGGGGCGCTGCGTCGTCAGCAGCGCGGCCGCCAGACCGAGCAGCGCGGCCCAGAGAATCGGCGCGCCGACGAGAAGGTGGGCCGCGACGGCCGCCGGCTTGCTCGTGCGGACGACGTACGCGAGCAGCGGTCCCCACGTCACCGCGGCGACGATGGCGATCGTGGCGGTGATGGGCACGTAGTCGATGGGACGGCCGGCGAACGTGCGCGGCTGCACGGCGAGCCAGGTCGCGAGCACGCACACGGCGCCCGCGGCGATGGCGTACGCGAGCGTGAACGCCGTCGGATTGCGAACGCCGAGATCGCCGGCGAACGCGAGCAAGCACGCGCCGGCGACGCCGGCCACGGCCGCCAGCGCGGAGCGGCTCGGGCGGATCAGCGCGACGAGCGCGGTGAGCAGCCCGAGTGTGAGGAGGCCTTCGACCAGCGTGGCGACGAGACCCAGCGCCATCGCGGTGAAGCGGCCCAGCGCCGGTGCGGGCTCCGGCACGACGCTGTCGTGCGCGAGGCGATGTTCGACGGCGTCGAGCTTGCGCTGGAGCGCGGCCACCTCGCCGGGCGCGACCTGCGCCGCGCGCGACGCCCCGCTGCGATCGCGCGCCACCAGCGAGGCGCCGCCCCACCAGAAGGCGCGCACGCGCAGCTCGACGAGCTCGTCGTAGGGCACCGACCATCGCGACCGCGCGGTCTGGCGCAGGACCTCGGGATTGCGCTCGTCCGGATCGCGTGCCTCGACCCACGACACGCCGTCGCGGTCGAGGACGATCAGCGCCGACGGCCGCGTGGTGGCGACGACGAGGGTGCCGTCGAAGGGCATCACCTCGATCGCGGCCACGCGGCGAATCGCGTGCAGCCGCCGCGCGAGGCTTGGATGCGACGAGCCGTGCTCGAGCTCGGCGCTCCAGCGGCGCGGCATGCGCCCGGCGATCGTGAGCTTCGTCAGCCCGCTGATGAGCGCCTCGGGGTCGTCACACAGCGCGAGCGCGCGCACGTCGCTCTCGGTCTCGTGGGCCTTCTGATGCGACGCCTTCCACGCGAAGCCGATGATGAGGGCCAACGACCAGCCGGCGATGACGGGTCCCGCCGGCAGCCGATCGAGCGCCACGGTCGCGCCGAGCGTCGCCGCGAGCACGAGCGCGTACGTGACGATCGAGGCGATGCGTGAGCGCCGGCGATCGTAGTGCTCGAGATGCGCGACCTCGTGCGCGAACACGGCGGCCTGCTCGCGGGCGCTCAGCAGCTGCAGCGCGGGTTCGGTGAAGAGGACGGTCGGCGCCTCGGGCGAGGGGAACGCGAACGCGTTGACGAAGCGCCCGCCGGGCACCGGCATCTCGAACAGCCGCGGGCGGGCGGCGCGCGAGCGGTCGATGATCGGCTGCCACTCGGCGCGCCACAGCCGCGGGCGCGCGCCGACGAGCGCGAGAAATATCGGGGTGAAGCGCAGCGCCCACAGGCCGAGCACCACGGCCAGCGTGACCGCCACGTGCCAGCGCCAGTCCTGCGCGGCCTTGATCACCGTCGGCGCCACGAGCAGCGCGAACCAGAAGCCGAGCCACGCCACGTGGAAGCGCAGCTGCCACAGCAGATAGGTGAAGGGCCTCCAGCGCTCGTCGAGCAGCACGCGGCGCGAGGGATAGTCGCCCACCCACAGCGCGACGACGAGCCCGAGCACGGCGAACCAGTAGTAGGGGCCGGCCGCAAGGGTGAGCGCCACGCAGCTCACGAGCGTGACGCGCTGGGTGTGCTCGGCGCGCGCCAGCAGCCGCTCGGCGAGCGCGGGATCGTCGCGCTGAGGAACGAGGCGTCGGCCGCTCCACCAGGCGAACACGCCGGGAACGACCATGAAGGCGAGGAGGGGCCACGCAAACCCGAGAAGCATCGACCAAACCACGTTAGGGCGTTTGACGCCTCAGCGTCAATTCTGACGTCGAAATGCGCGATGGCGTAGACTGGCCGCCGGGTCAGGAGGCCCGGCCATGGCGACCATGTATCGGTATCAATTGCCCGTCGAGCAGACCGGGTGGGCGCTGTCCGGCGAGACGCAGACGTCGTTCACCTGGGAGTACGAGGACGAGCGCGCCAAGCTATTGGCGCTCTACGACAAGGGCAAGAAGCAGCAGTGGGACGCCGCCACGCGCATCGACTGGTCGCTGGACCTCGATCCCGAGAATCCGCAGGAGATCGACGACCGCCTGATCCCGATCTTCGGCTCGCCGCTGTGGGACAAGCTCACCGACAAGGAGAAGGTGCACCTGCGTCACCATCAGCAGGCGCAGACGCTCTCGCAGTTCATGCACGGCGAGCAGGGCGCCCTCATGGCCGCCGCGCGGATCGTGCAGACCGTTCCGGAGCTCGACGCAAAGTTCTACGCCGCCACGCAGGTGATGGACGAGGCGCGTCACGTCGAGGCGTACGCGCGGCTGCTGAACGACAAGCTCGGAATCGCGTATCCGATCACGCCGGGGCTCAAGGCGCTGCTGGAGACCGTCCTGACCGACCGGCGCTGGGACATGACCTACCTTGGCATGCAGATCCTCATCGAGGGCCTGGCCCTGGCCGCCTTCCAGCGGATCCGGGACTTCGCGAAGAACCGCCTGGCCGCCTCCGTGAACGCCTACGTCATGCAGGACGAGGCGCGCCACGTGGCGTTCGGCCGGCTCGCGCTGCGCGACTTCTACCCGCAGCTGAGCGAGGTGGAGCGCGGCGAGCGCGAGGAGTTCGTGGTGCAGGCCTGCTATCACATGCGCGATCGCTTCAATCAGAAAGAGCTGTGGGAGAACCTCGGCCTGCCCGTGAAGGAAGCCATCGAGGTGGCGATGGCGTCGGAGAACATGCGGCTCTTCCGCAAGCGCCTGTTCAGCCGCATCGTGCCGACCGTGAAGGACATCGGGCTCTGGGGCGAGAAGGTGCAGAAGGCCTTCGCCGACATGGGGGCGATCGAATTCGCCGACGTCGACAGCGACGCGCTGCTGGATCAGGACGCCCGCGTCGCGGCCGACTTCGACGCGGGCGTCTTCGTTCGTCAGAGTCTGGCTTAGCGGATCGCCGTCGGCGCCACCGTCGAGCCCGAGAAGCCCTTCATCTTCAGCGGCTGCATGACGAAGGCGAACTCGTAGACCTGCTTGGCCGCCAGCTCGTCGAGCTTCATGTTCTCGAGAATGTGGACGCCGTTGATGGGCAGCATGATCTGGTGGACGGGCAGCGAAATCTCCTTGTCGGGATTCGGCGCGACCTCCACCGGCCAGTTGTCGGAGCCGATGATCATCGGGTCCTGCTTCACCAGCCACTCCGCGGCCGCGATGCCGATGCCAGGACATGACTTCACATAGCGCGCGTTGTCTTTCGCCCAGAGCTTGCCCCAGCCGGTGTGAATGATCACCGCGTCGCCCTTCTGGAGCGTGAGGCCCTGCTTCTGCAGCGCCTGCTGTAGATCCTGAGGCGTGATCTCGTAGGTGTCGCCGAGGATGTCCACGCCCTTGAGCGCGGCGACGTCGATGAGCACCCCGCGGGTCATGAGCGTGCCGACCTTCTCGATGCCGAGCTTCGTGAACCCGCCGCGGCTGGAGATGTCGTCCTGCTTGTTGCAGTTGTAGAGGCTGTCGCCGATCGTCTGGTGCGCGAAGCCGTCGAGCTGGGTGCCCACCTGGCCGATCTCGCTGATGACGACTTCTTCGTTGCTGCCGCGCCGGTTCGCGGGCGGGTTCAAGAACGTGCGCTTGGTGTGCACGTCGAAGCGCCGCGTGCCGAAGAACGGCATCTCGGCCGATAGCACGTGCGACAGATCGATGTGCTCGCCGGTCTTGATGAGCTTTGCGGCGCGCAGGACCGACTCCTTGCCCATGTGGTTGCCGGAGCCGCGCTCGTCGGCGGCGCCCCACTTGGAGGGGCAGCGCTGATTGTCGGCCGGCGGGCGCCACGACTGTGCGTGGGCGAGGGTGCTGGTGGCGAGCAGGAGCGTCAGGGCGATTCCGATGCTGGCAGTTCGCATGGAGGCCTCCTTGTCAGGCAGCGCACGATACAACGCGCGATATCGCGCGCGCCAGCCCCGGCGCCGTCGCGCCCATGCTAGACTCCGCGCCGCCATGAGCACGCCGTTCGGGCGGAAGCCGACGCCGGCCGCCGGTGGCGTCGAGTCGCGCTGGGTGACGACGGCCAACGCGTTCGAGGGCCATCGCATCGCCGAGTACCGCGGCGTCGTGCGGGGCATCGTGGTGCGCTCGCGCAGCGTGATCGGCAACTTCGGCGCGAGCATCCAGACGTTCTTTGGCGGCAACATCACGCTGTACACCAACATGTGCGAGCAGGCGCGGGAAGAGGCCTACAGCCTGATGCTGCGTCACGCCTCGGAGGCGGGCGCCAACGCCGTCGTGGCGATGCGCTACGACGCCAACGAGATCTCGCCCGGCGTCACCGAAGTCCTCGCGTATGGCACGGCGGTGGTGCTCGAGCCGGCGCCGCGCGCTTAGCCGAGCGGCGCGCCGCCCCAGCGCTCGCGCATCGCGAACTCGCCCACGGGCTTGCGCGTGAGCTTCGTCAGCTGCTTCACGGGCCGGCCGAGCGGCATCACCGCGGCCACGGCGACGTGCGGCGGCAGCCCGAACAGCTCCTTGACCTTCGGCTCCTGGGCCACGGCGAGCGTGGTGATGGTGCCGGCGTAGCCGCGGCCGCGCGCGGCGAGCAGGACGTTCCACGCGAACGGATAGATCGACGCGCCGCTGATGACGCCGACGCGATCGAGGTCCTGATCGGTCGAGGCGACGACTTTCAGGTCCACGCAGATCAGCAGGACGACCGGAGCTTTTGTCACAGGCTCGATCAGCCGCGGCATCGGCTCCGTGCGCTCGATGGTCGCCGCGTCAACGCGCGGCGGGTCGATCGTGTTCCACGGGTTCTCGCCGTTCTTCTGCTGAGCGATGTAGCGCTTGGCGCCGAACTCGGTGAGCTTGGCGAGCTTCGCCCGCGTCGCGGCGTCGCGCACCACGATGACCTTCCAGCCCTGGCGATTGCCGCCGCTCGGCGCGAAGCGCGCGCGCTCGAGGATCTCGGCCACCACGGCGTCGGGGACCGGTTCCGCGGTGAAGTCGCGGCAGGAAAAGGTCGTGCGCAACGCCTCGTCGAGATCCATGGTGCCTCTCCCTAGAGGAAGGTGGGGTCGGGCTCGAGGCCGAGCAGGAATCGGCCGACGTTCTCGAAGTGATCGTCGCGGCCCTGGATCTGCTGCGACACCGAGTGCAGATCGCGCATGCGCCGCTCCCACGGCCCGCCGGTGAAGATCGCGTGGGCGCCGGCGGCGTGATAGGCGAGCGTGCCCACGTCGCGGCCCTCGTGGCTGGCGTGCGAGGCCGCCTGACGGATGCGCACACGCTGCGCCAGCGTGAGGGTCCCGGTGCGCCCGGCCTCGGCCAGCACGTCGTCGAGCGTGGAGAGCACGTAGGCGCGCGCGGCGTGCAGCCGCGCGTCGGCCTGGGCCAGCATCGACTGCGTGACGCCGCCTTCGCGGAGCGGCCGCTTGCCGCCGCGCGGCGTCTTGGCCGTGGCGAGCTGGATCAGCGCGTCCAGCAGCGCACGCGCGATGCCGAGCGACACGAAGGCGAAGCCCGATGCATAGAGGCTGCCGCTCGGGAAGCAATAGAGCGGACCCGCCTCGCGCCGCTCGGCGGCCTCATCGCGCGCGGCGGTGTGCGCGTGGGGCACGAACAGGTCGTGCACGGCGTACGTGTCGCTCGCCGTCGCGCGCAGGCCCATCACGTGCCAGGTGTCGGTGACCGTCGCCTCGCCGATCGGGAACAGCAGCGTGCGCACGGCGCCGGTCCCGTCGGGCCGCAGGCGTGGCGCGCCGTCCGCGTTCACGATCGGCGCATGCGCGCCGAGCCACGTCGCCTCGTGCAGACCGCTCGCGAACGACCACGAGCCACTGAGGCGATAGCCGTCCTTCACGGCCACGGCGCGTCCCTGCGGCCCCGCACCCCACGCGAGCACAGACCGCGGGGGTCCGAAGATCCTCGCCGCGGCCTCGGCCGGCAGATACGCGGCGATCATCGAGCAGCCCGCCGTCTGGCCGATCACCCACGCCGTGCTCGCATCGACCTTCGCGATCTCTTCCATGACCTGCACGAAGGTCGATGGCCCGAGCTCGGCGCCGCCGAGCGAGCGCGGCAACAACATGCGGAACAGGCCCGCCTCGTGCAGCGCGTCCGAGAGCGCCGGGGGCAGCCGGCGCTGGGCCTCGGCCTGCTCGGCGCTCGCTGCGATCGCGGGCGCCAGCGCCTGTGCGCGCGCGACGTAATCGGCGTCGGCGGTCATGTGGGGGCGATGGTACCATCGGCGGCGTTTCGGGCATCGCGGCCCTTCGCTCAGCGTCGAGCCGACGTTCACCCACATCCGTGAGGAGGAGACGCGGCATGGACGAAATCCAGGAGACGAACGAGCGACGCGACTTCCTGAAGGGCGCGCTGGTGGCCGGCGGCGCCGCGGCGTCGATGGGCCTGACCGCGATGTCGGCGCAGGCGCAGCCCGGCCGCGTGCCCGGCACGCAGAATCACTTCTACGTTCCCGCCAACGACAAGACCGTGCACTGGGGCTACTTCAGTAAGCTGCTCAAGCCGCTCGTCGAGGTGAGCTCGGGCGATTTCGTCACGCTCGAGACGCTCACGCATCACGCCAACGACGATGCCGAGCGCATGGTGAAGGGCGATCCCGGCGCGGAGTCCGTCTACTACTGGGACCGCCAGCGCAAGGGCGTGGATCGGCGTGGCGCGGGCCCGATGCAGCCGACGCTGTTCGGACGCGGCGCGGGCGAGGGGCTCGGCGTGCACATCTGCACGGGACCGGTCGCGGTCAAGGGCGCCATGCCCGGCGACATCCTCGAGGTACGGATCATCGACGTGAAGCCGCGGCCGTGCGCCAATGCGCAGCACCGGGGCAAGTCGTTCGGCAGCAACGCGGCGGCGTGGTGGGGCTTCCACTACAAGGATCTGATGACCGATCCCAAGCCACGCGAGGTCATCACGATCTACGAGATCGACACGGCGGGCGACCGCAACTGGGCCAAGGCGGTCTACAACTTCCAGTGGACGCCGCAGACCGATCCGTACGGCGTCGTGCACAAGATCATCGACTACCCGGGCGTGCCGGTCGACCACAAGACCGTGAAGGAGAACCACGGCATCCTCAAGAACGTGCGCATCCCGATCCGGCCGCACTTCGGCGTCATCGGGCTGGCGCCGTCGGAGGCCGACATCGTCGACTCGATTCCACCGCACTGGGTCGGCGGCAACATCGACGACTGGCGAATCGGCAAGGGCGCGACGATGTACTACCCCGTGGCCGTGCCCGGCGCGCTGCTATCCGCCGGTGATCCGCACGCCGCCCAGGGCGACTCCGAGCTCTGCGGCACCGCCATCGAGTGCTCGCTCACCGGCACCTTCCAGCTCATTCTGAGGAAGAAGGACACACTTGCCGGCACCGCGCTCGCGGGGCTCGAGTACCCGCTGCTCGAGACCCAGGACGAGTGGGTGCTGCATGGCTTCAGCTACCCCAAGTACCTCAGCGAGCTCGGGCCGCAGGCGCAG